>FTKD01411780.1_pt1 | contig 172282 bp, 167 predicted proteins | sample 1658191 | NCBI WGS metagenome assembly FTKD01 (sample SAMEA3914808, study PRJEB12502) | metagenome | biome: forest; material: soil | place: Canada | collected 2011-08-03 | depth 0.3 m
TGGAGACAACAACATGAAGCACATAGTCGCGAGCGCGCTGTGCGCCGGCCTGATTGCAGCAAGCAGTGCTGCGGAGGCGGCAACCGATCTTGTGATTGCGACCGTCAACAACGGTCACATGATCGAGATGGAGAAACTGGGGAAATTCTTCGAGCAGGAAAACCCCGACATCAAACTCAAATGGGTCACGCTGGAAGAAGGCGTATTGCGCCAGCGTCTGACTACCGACATCGCCACCCGAGGCGGGCAATTCGATGTCGTCACCGTAGGCATGTACGAGGCGCCGATCTGGGGCAAGCGCGGCTGGCTTGACGAAATCAAGCCGGATGCGAACTACGACGTCGACGATCTGCTGCCGTCGATACGGGAAGGCCTGTCGGCCGACGGCAAGCTCTACGGTGCGCCGTTCTACGGCGAAAGCTCGATGATCATGTATCGCAGCGACCTGCTCAAGAAGGCCGGCATGACGATAGAAGACCGCCCGACCTGGGCTCATATCCGCGAAGTGGCGGCCAAGATCAACGATCCGGCCAACGGCGTCTACGGCATCTGCCTGCGCGGCAAGCCGGGCTGGGGCGATAACATGGCCTTGATCACGACCATCGCCAATTCCTTCGGCGGCCAGTGGTTCGACATGAGCTGGAAGCCGCAATTGACCAGCAAGCCGTGGAAGGATGCCGTGAGCTTCTACGTCAACCTGCTGAAGGATTACGGCCCGCCAGGTTCGGCCAACAACAGCTTCAATGAAATCCTGGCCTTGTACAACGAAGGCAAATGCGGTATCTGGATCGACGCCACCATTGCAGCCTCGTTCATTTCCGATCCCAAGCAAAGCAAGGTGGCCGACAAGGTCGCTTTCGCGCAATCCCCGGTGGCTACCACTGAGCGCGGCGCGAACTGGTTGTGGGCCTGGTCGCTGGCGATTCCGAAGACCACGAAGAACGAGGCGGCGGCGCAGAAATTCGTCAATTGGGCCACCTCCAAGAATTACATCAAGCTGGTGGCAAAGGAAACCAGTTGGGCCAACGTGCCGACCGGCACGCGCAAGTCCACCTATGCCACGCCGGAGTTCCAGCAGGCCGCCAAATTCTCGGCTGCGGAAAGCAAGGCGATTGCCTCGACCCATCCGAACAAGAGCACGCTGCCGCCATCGCCTTACACCGGCGTGCAGTTCGCGGCCATTCCGGAGTTCCAGGCCATCGGCACGGCGGCAGGGCAGCAGATGACGGCGGCGCTGTTGGGCAAGGTCTCGGTCGACGAGGCCCTCGAGATCGCGCAGCAGGCGGCCGACCGCGAAATGCGCAAGGGCGGGTATTACAAATAATCACGTCAAATATTCTCCACGCGTATCATGAATCGATTCATTTCCAGGCTTTTGCTGGCGCCTGCCGTCGTGTCGCTGGTCATATTCAGCGTTGTGCCCCTGCTGATCACGGCGGTTTATTCCTTCACCCGATATAGCCTGCTGACCCACGGCGACTACGATTTCAACGGATGGGCGAACTACTATTTTTTCTTTACCGACGACGCATTCATCCCGGCTCTCAAGCATACATTCTTCCTGCTCTTTTCCGTGATGGCAGTCACCGTGGTGTGCGGCGCGGCGCTCGCATTGCTTATCAACGATTCCTTTCCCGGCCGCTCGGTTGTGCGGGTGTTGCTCATTTCCCCTTTTCTGGTCATGCCGGCAGTGAATGCCTTGATGTGGAAGAACATGCTGCTCGACCCGATCAACGGCTTGATCGCGCAGGTAAGCAGGCTGCTGCATCTGTCGCCTGTGGATTGGCTGGCGCAATATCCGTTGACGTCCATCGTCATGATGGTCAGCTGGCAATGGCTTCCCTTCGCCTGCCTGGTTTTCATGACCGCATTGCAATCGATGGATCACGAACAGCTGGAAGCTGCGCGGATGGATGGGGCGACCTACCTGCAGCAGCTGCGCTATTTGTACATACCGCATCTGGCCCGCTCGATTTCAGTCGTCATCATGATCGAGATGATATTTCTGCTTTCCATTTTCGCCGAAATTTTCACCACGACCGGCGGTGGACCGGGCTTCGATACAACGACCATCACGTTCATGATCTACAAGCAGGCGTTGATCGGGTACGACGTCGGCGCCGCTTCCGCAGGCGCCATCTTCGCGGTCGTCATCGCCAATGTCGCCGCATTTTTCCTCATGCGCATCATCGGCAAGAACCTTTCGGCATAGGACGACGGTCATGCACAACATCTCTTCCTACTTTCGAACGGCGGCGCGCGCGGCGGCGGCCTGGTTTTTTGCGCTACTGCTGTTTTTTCCGATCTTTTGGCTTGCCCTGATGGCATTCAAGACCGAACAGCAGGCAATCGCCTCCCCTCCGCTGTTGTTCTTTACACCGACCTTGCAAAGTTTTGTCAACGCCGTTGAAAGCACAAACTATTACGACGCCGCATTGAATTCGCTGATCATGAGCGTCGGGTCGGTGCTTGCAGGCCTGGTCATCGCCATTCCCGCCGCCTATTCGATGGCATTTTTCCCGAAAAAGGGCACGCTTGGCATCTTGAAATTCATGCTGAGCAGCCGCTATATGCCGGGTGTCGGGGCCTTGATGCCGATTTATATCTGCGTTCAATATTTTGACTTGCTCGATACGCGATTCGCATTGACGGCCATATTCACGTTGATCAATCTGCCCATCATGGTCTGGCTGTTGTACACCAATCTCAAGGAACTGCCCCGCGAGATCATCGAAGCGTCGCGCATGGACGGCGCTACGCTGTGGCACGAGCTGCGCTACATCGTCGTGCCGCTGGCGACCGGGGGCATCGCCTCGACCGGCTTGGTGTGCATGGTGTGGGCCTGGAACGAGTCTTTCTGGTCGCTGAATCTGGCGGCGGTAAAGGCCGCGAATCTCTCTTTCCTGATTGCGTCCTTGTCCGCGCCCGAAGGGTTGTTTTGGGCCAAGCTGTCGGCCGCTTCGCTCATGGCTATCGCGCCGATCATGGCGCTGGGCTGGTTTTGCCAGAAGCAACTGGTGCAAGGCATGACATTCGGCGCGGTGAAATAAGAGGTGCTTGCAAAAAAGGGTTTGGCGTTGTCGCCGACGGCAGGCGGCGGCACCTTTGCCGGACAGCTGAGCGGCATCTGAGCAATCTCATTTTTTATCGCCCCAGGTTTTCGGAATCAACGATTAGGACACATCACGATGAGCTATCTCCAATTGAGCAAGATAGAGAAATATTTCGGCGAACACCAAGCCATCAAAGGCATCGACCTGGAAATCAAAAAAGGCGAATTCATCGTCTTCGTCGGCCCGTCCGGTTGCGGCAAATCGACGCTGCTCAGACTGATTGCGGGTCTTGAAGCCATCGACAAGGGTGGTTTGACCCTGGACGGCAAGGACATCACGCATCTGCCTTCGGCGAAGCGCGATCTCGCCATGGTGTTTCAATCGTACGCGCTGTATCCGCATATGACCGTGTACGAAAACATGTCGTTCGCGTTGAAACTGGCCAAGGTCGATCCGGCACAGATGCGCGACAAAGTACAAAAGGCAGCGGAAATTCTGGACCTGACCCGATACCTGGATCGAAAGCCCGGCGCGCTATCGGGCGGCCAGCGGCAACGTGTCGCGATAGGCCGTGCCATCGTGCGCGCACCGAAGGTATTTCTTTTCGACGAGCCGCTGTCGAATCTGGATGCGGCTTTACGGGTGCAAACGCGCATCGAAATCGCCAATTTGCACAAAGAGCTGGGCGCGACGATGATCTACGTCACCCATGATCAGGTGGAAGCGATGACCCTGGCCGACCGCGTGGTGGTGCTGCGCGACGGCAGGATAGAGCAGGTCGGCACGCCATTGGAGCTATACGACCGCCCGGCCAACCGGTTCGTCGCCCAATTCATCGGCACGCCCAGCATGAACGTGGTGCCGACCAAAGCGCTGCCGCAACTGGCCTCGCATGCTTCCCATGCCCTGGCCGACGACGGCTTTATCGGCATACGCCCCGAATACGTGCATCTGGCCTCCGACCATCCATTGAGCGTGCCTGCCACGGTCGATATCGTGGAATCGCTGGGGGCCGAGACCTTGGTGTATTCGCGATTGGGAAACGGCGTGCAAATCGTCTCGCGCGGTACGGAGCGCGTGGCATTGCGCGCCGGGGAAAACACGCGCGTGTTCTTCGACGAGAACCATTTGCACCATTTCGACAAATCCGGCAAGGCGCACGCCGCGGAGCGTAAGCCAGAAGGAATCTGAATCCATGAATCATTTATCTGCGCCAATCGCCCTGAACCAGGCCAACTTGCCGTCTTTGCCGCTGGTCGTCCGCGTTCCCGGATACGCCCGTCAGGGAATGAAGCAAGGCATCGTACACATCGGCGTCGGTGGATTTTTTCGCGCGCACCAGGCGGTATATCTTGACGACTTGCTGCATCTTCCGGGGAATGACGAGTGGAGTTATTGCGGAATCGGACTGCTTACCAATGATGCGAAGATGCGCGACGCGCTGCTGCCTCAGGATTGCTTGTACACGGTTGTCGAACGGGGCGCCGACGGCGACAACGTGCGGATCGTCGGCGCCCTGGCCGATTTTCTGTTGGCGCCGGACGATCCGGAAGCCGCCATTGAAAAAATGGCGAGTCCGCATTGCCGCATCGTGTCCCTGACCATTACCGAAGGCGGCTACTACGTCAATCATGGCAGCGGCGAATTCGACAATACGCATCCCGATATCGTCTACGAACTCAGCCGTCCTGCCTATCCGCGCTGCTCGTTCGGCTATCTGGTCGCAGCTCTCGATCGGCGGCGAAGACGGGGCTTTGCCCCGTTTACGATCATGTCTTGCGACAATCTGCAGGGCAACGGCGATCTGACAAGAAAAATGCTGCTGGCATTCACGGCGCTGCTCGATCCCGATCTCAGCGCGTGGTTGGCCGAACACGGCGCCTTTCCGAACAGCATGGTTGACCGCATCACGCCGGCAACCACCGACTTGCATCGGAAATGGTTGGCGGAAAACTTTTCCATTGAAGACATCTGGCCGGTCATGACCGAGCCGTTCAAGCAGTGGGTGATCGAAGACCATTTTCCCGGCGGGCGTCCGGCGTGGGAATTGGTGGGCGCGCAAATGACGACCGACGTGCTGCCCTATGAAAAGATGAAATTACGCCTCCTCAACGCCAGCCATCAAGCCATGTGTTACATCGGCATGTTGCTGGGCTACGAGTTTGCCCACGAAGCGATGGCAGATGCGGACATCAGGGAATTGGTCAGGAATCTGATGGACGTTGAAGTGACGCCCTTGCTGGCGCCGGTGCAAGGGATCGACTTGGAGCAGTATAAGGAGACGCTGCTAGCGCGCTTCTCCAATCCGACGATCCGGGACCAACTGGCACGCATCGGCACGGAAGGGTCGGCGCGCGTACCGAAATTCGTCTTGCCGTCGATTGCCGAGCAGTTGGCACGCGGCGGCGCTATTACGCTATTGAGTTTCACCGTGGCGTCATGGTTCCGCTATCTTGCCGGGCACGACGATGCCGGCAAGCCGCTGCCCATCAACGATCCGCTCGCCGAGCGGCTGCAGGAGTACGCGCTCCGCGGCGGCGTCGACCCGAGTTTGCTGCTGTCGATACGCGAGCTATTCGGCGATTTGTCCGACTCGGAAGCGTTCAGTGCGGAACTCGGTCGCGCGTTGCAGATGCTCTATCACGGCGGCGCGCGCCAGGCTTTGCAAAACACCCTGTCGGAAGCCGGTCACCGGCGTTCCTCGCCCATATAGAAACAAGTTAGGAACAATCTTCGAACTATTTTCCTTGCAGGAGAATATCTTGCCCACGAAACTGCAGCGCCGCCAGCCGGCGGCAGGACGACGATCGCATACCCAGGCGCCGGAACTTGAACGCCAGAGTTACGATGGGTTGATGCGCTACCTCGAGCATGGGTTTCCCAATTCGCTCGTGAGATGGCATTGCCACGAGGACTACGAGTTGCATTTGATCGTCGCCACCCGCGGCAAGCTGTTTGTCGGCGACTATATCGGCGAATTTTCGCCGGGTCATTTGGTGCTGACGGGCCCGCGTTTGCCGCACAACTGGATTTCGGAGAATGTGCCCGAATCGAAGACGCCGCTGCGCGACATGATCGTGCAATTTGCCCACGAACCGCTCGAAATCGCCGCCAAGAATATCCCGGAAATGCGCGAAATACTGCCGTTGCTCGATCGTTCAACCTATGGCATCGAATTTTTCGATCTCGGCGAGCAGGCGGAGCAATTCTTTCTGCGCCTGCGCGAAGCCGCCGGCGTTCAGCGTCTGGCGGAATTCCTGCAATTTCTTTCCACCTTGGCGAGATCGTCGAATTATCGCCTCTTGTCCAGCGTCAAGATGCAATCGTTCGAAGACGACGCGACGCTCGCCAAAATCAACATGGTGCTCAATGCCATTACGGAAAATTACGATCACGCCTTGTCGGCCGAATCGATGGCAGAGCAGCTAAGCATGTCGTTGAGCAAGTTCTCGCGCTTTTTCCGGAAAGCGACCGGCAACAGCTTCACCGATTTCGTGAACCGAATACGCATCAACAAAGCTTGCGAGCTGCTGATGAATACGGATCACTACGTAACGAATGTCTGCTATGAAGTCGGATTCAACAACGTCGCCAATTTCAATCGCCGCTTCATGGAGATCAAAGGCGTCACCCCGAAGGAATTCCGACGCAAGGCAAACGGGCGATTTGGCAATAGTCATTAACACAGGTTTTTGAGGGCATCATGATAGCCACACTTGGCGAGGCGCTGGTGGATTTGATTGAACAAAAGGATGGCTTGTTCCGGGCTTGTCTTGGCGGGTCGGTTTGTAATTTCTCGCTGGCTTTGGCACGGCAGAATGTGCGCGTGCGCTACCTGAATCCTCTATCCGCCGATACGTTCGGCGATCGTTTTTTCTCGCTGCTGGCAAACGACGGGGTCGATCTCGGAAAAACACCCAGAAGCCCAAGCCCAACGTCATTGGCGGTAGTTAGCCTGGACGAGCAAGGTTCGCCGACCTATGCGTTTCATCGTCAGGATGTGGCCGACCGCGATATCGACGCCGACACGCTTGCCGCCGGATTTCCCGAGGACATGAACCTGCTCCATACCGGCGGCTTGGCTCTTGTGTCTGCCGACCTGGAGAAAGTTCTTGCCACCGTCTCCCGGGCGGCGGCGCTGGGGGCAATCATATCGATCGACGCCAATCTTCGGCCGATGGCAGTCACGGCGGTCGGCGAATATGTCGATGGGGTATGGCAAGCCTTGCGCCAAGCGCATATCGCCAAGGTCAGCGACGAGGACCTTGAGGTACTTGGATGCGCCGGCGCTTCCAGGTCCGAGCTGACACGCTTGTTTTTTGATGACACGGCATTGCAATTGCTGGCCGTGACGCGCGGCGCCCACGGCGCGACGCTGTTGACGCGCCAATATGCCGTAACGCAAACTGCGCCGCAGAACATCGTGGTGGTCGACACGGTTGGCGCCGGCGACTGCTTCCATGCGGGCCTGATTGCATACTTGCTGCATGCCGGGGTGCTTGGCTCGGCCGGCGGCTTGGCCCAATTGGACATCGACGTCTCGCGATCGGCGCTTCGGCATGCGGTGGCTTCGGCTACCCTGAACATCATGCGTGCCGGGTGCGATCCGGCGAGGTGGGATCAGGTGCAAACCTTGTCGGCCGCGTTTGCCGAGGACTGAGGTGGATTCCTCGAATCGCCGTGGCCGACTTTGCGGCTGCCATCCTGTTAAAAATTGCCTTCGCGTCGTTGCTAGTTGCGCCCAAACCTGCCTGCAGCGATGCGGCGGAATTCCTTGGGCGTCACTCCTTTCAGTTGCAGAAAACGCCGATTGAAATTGGCAACATTGTTGTATCCCACGTCGTAGCAGACGTTGGTCACGTAGTGGTCGGTATTCATCAGCAATTCACACGCTTTGTTGATGCGCACCCGGTTGACGAAATCGGTAAAACTGTTGCCGGTCGAGTTGCGGAAAAACCGGGAAAATTTTGTCAGCGACATTCCCAGCCGGTCAGCAACGGCCTCCATTGAAATTTCCTGACGATAGTTTTCGGAAATGTAGTTCACGACAGTATTGATTTTGGCGAGCGCCACATCATCGTCGAAGGACTGCATCTTGACATTGGAAAGAAGCCGATAGTCCGAGGTATGCGCCAGGATGGACATGAATTGCATGAATTCGGCGAAACGGCACATGCCGCTGCTGTCGCGAATGCGCGTAAATGATTCCTTTGCCTGCTCGCCCAGGCCAAAGAATTCGATGCCGTACGTGGACCGCTCCAACAAGGGGAAGATTTCACGCAGTTCCGGAATGTTCCTGCTGGCCGATTCAAGCGGGCCGTGCGAGAACTGGATGACCATGTCGCGCAAGGGCACGGAATTTTTGGCAACATCGTCCGAAATCCAGTTGTGCGGCAAACGCGGTCCCGTCAGCACCAACTGGCCGGCTGAAAATTCGCCGATATGGTCGCCAACAAAGAATTTGCCGCTCGTAGCAACGATCAAGTGCAATTCATATTCTTCATGGCAATGCCAACGCACGAGCGGGCTGGGAAAGCCATGCTCCAGGTAGCGCATCATCCCATCGAAACACTTGTACTCGAGCTCAGGTGTTTTGATGCATGGCCTACGCAGCCCAACAGCGGACTCCTCGTGACGCCTCGTGCTCATGATATTCCCCTGGAATGAGCAGATTGGGCACTCACCGCCTGCTCACAGCATTATCGTTATCTAACAAGATATCACCAATCTGTAATACTTTTTATACTGTAAGTTCGAAGATCGATACTTTCTTGCGCCGCTTTTGATAGAAACCCGCGCAGGGAAATTGCCAAATCCACAAAAGTGCGCGGAATGGCGGAGTAAAGGCCGTTGGACAGCACCGGAAAGCGATGCGCTCCAGCTTCAAGGCCGCCACGCAATCGGACTGCTCAAAACGCATCTGCAAAAAACTTGTCCTGATGACCGATACGGGGAGCGGCCGGCGAGGGATGCAGAACAGTCGTTCGGTGAGGCATGAATGCGCCCTGCGAGCGGGCGCCTCACGCTCATTGCCGGCACGCGAACAATGACCGTAGACGCAACTTTGAAATACCTGATCGGATGTCAGCATTCAGGAATGGAGACCCGCAGCCAGCGATGTGTCGCGGCGTCAAGTGCCGTCTTGCAAGCGGCGGCCTGTTTTCTCCATGCTGGTCCATAACTCTTCCAGTGCCGGATTACCGCTCTTTAGCGAGCGGTAGGAACGAATCTCGAGCTGGGTGCTCCATTCGGGACCGCCGGCGCGCACCAGTGTTTTGTCATCGAGCAGCGCCTGCGCCGCGCTTTCCGGTACCCAGGCCACGCCATACCCTTCCTTGGCCATGTTCATGAGTAACATCGCCATGTCGGCTTCATAGCAAAGTTCGAGCGCGGCCGGCGTACCGGTGTGCCGCAGTATCACATCGACCACGCGCCCCAGAAAGCTTGTTCCCGTGTAGGCGAGATAGGGAACAGGTGCCCCGGCCCGACCCGGCAGGCGGAATAGGGGGCGGCCCGCGCTGCTCGCCGCCGCGACGGGGATGAGATTGTCGCCGCCCCAGGAGAGGCAGCCGAATTTTTCGGCGTCCAGCAAAATGGGCGCGCTCGGGTGGTGATAGCAGAACATCAGTTCGCAACTGCCTTCAGACAGCGCCGTCACCGCATCGAGCACGTTTTCCGCCACCACGCGCGCATTGAATTGTCCCTGCCGCCGACTAACCTCCTTGAGCCATTTGGGCAGGAAAGTCATCGACAGCGTATGCGCCGCGCGAATCTGGATCGCGCGTCCGGGCATGCGCGTGTCCTGGCGAATTTCCGCGCGCACGTCGAGCAGATCCTTCAAGGCCGTTGCGCCGCGCTCACAAAACAATTCGCCTGCGGGCGTCAATTCCAGCGGGTAGGTGCCGCGGTTGATCAGCTCGGCGCCGACCCACTCCTCGAGCGAGCGGATGCGGCGCGACAGCGCGGATTGCGTCACGTGGCGCAACTCGGCAGCGCGCGAAAAATTCTTCGTCTCTGCCAAGGCCATCAAGTCGTTGATCCAGCGCAGATACATGACTGTCCCCTTTCATCGAACACGCAACCTGTCCGACAGAATGCCAGAAGCTGCGCCGGCCTGGCGGCAAAGGCTATTCCGATTCCGCATAGCATTATGCACCCTTCTCATCAAGCTCCGACAAGGCCGCTCCTAGAATGCAATCGTGCCACCAAGGCATGCATCCCTTCCTCCAATGCAGAGACAATGAGACAACGATGAACACAAACAAACTGGCGCGCCAGATCGTCCTGGCTATGCTGTTCGGCATTCTTGCTGGCTATCTATGCAACACCTATGCCAGGGATGCGCAGCAAGTCAAGGAATTGGCCGGGTATTTCAGCATGGGCACCGACATCTTCCTGCGCATGATCAAGATGATCATCGCGCCGCTGGTGTTCTCCACGCTCGTGTCGGGCATCGCGTCGATGGGTGACGCGCAAGCCGTCGGTCGCATCGGCGTCAAGGCCTTGCTGTGGTTCGTCTGCGCCGCCACGGTCTCGCTGTTCCTCGGCATGCTGCTTGTTAACCTGTTCCAGCCCGGCCTGGCGATGCATCTCGCGCTGCCGGACGCGGCCAGCACATCAGGACTGAAGGTCGACGACTTCAATCTCAAGATATTCTTTGCCCACATCTTCCCGCGCAGCATCGCCGAGGCAATGGCGAACAATGAAATCCTGCAGATTCTGGTATTTTCGCTGTTCTTCGGCGCGGCCTTGGGGCAATTGAAGCGCAGTGGACACGTCACGCTCGAGCGCGCCATCGACGAGCTGGGCCGCATCATGTTCCTGATCACGAACACCGTGATGCGTTTCGCACCTCTCGGGGTATTCGCCGCCATGGCGGCGGCCATCGCTTCGCAAGGCCTGGGCCTGCTGGTCAGCTACGGCAAGCTGATCGCCGAGTTCTACCTCGGCCTGGCGCTTTTGTGGACCCTGATGCTTGCCGTCGGCTTTCTCTTCATCGGCAAGCCGGTATGGCAGCTCTTCAAGCTGATCCGCGAACCGATCCTTCTGGCCTTCTCTACCGCCAGCAGCGAATCGGCCTACCCCAAGACCATCGAAGCGCTCGAGCGCTTCGGCGTGCCCAAGCGCATCGCCAGTTTGGTGCTGCCGCTGGGATATTCCTTCAACCTCGATGGCTCCATGATGTACCAGGCTTTCGCCGTGTTGTTCATCGCCCAGGTCTATGGCATCGACATGAGCCTCGCCCAGCAAGCCACGCTGCTTCTGGTACTGATGATCACAAGCAAAGGCATGGCCGGCGTGGCGCGCGCCTCGCTCGTGGTGGTGGCCGCTACGCTGCCCATGTTCCATCTGCCCGAAGCCGGCCTGGTGCTCATCATGGGCATCGACCAGTTCTTCGACATGGGCCGCACCGCCACCAACGTCGTGGGCAACGGCATCGCCACGGCGGTGGTGGCCAAACTTGAGGGAAGCCGCACGACCGACGATGCCGCAAACATCGCCACGGTCAACGTGCTGCCATGAACGGCGCCGCTCCGTCCATTCCCGGAAAACGCATCATGTCACCGAAGAAGCTGGGTGTGGTCAACGGCCTGGGGCGTCAGGTCGCGCCCGATCTTTACTGCAAGCTCACGCGCGGTTTCGCCGATGCCGGTGTCGAGCTGAAAGTCCTGCCCGAGTTGCAGGTCCTGCTCGATCCGACGCCACCTGGTGATCAAGCCCAGGCATTGTCGGACGATGGCCGCGCCAAAGTGCGCAAACTGGACGTATTCGCCGCCTGCCGCGTTTTTGTGGCCGAGGGCGCCGACGCGATCCTCCTGCCCTCTTTCAGCAGCCATGTCTTCCGGGAAGAAGTTCAGGCGGAACTCGATGTGCCGCTCCTGGATATCATGGAAGCGCTGCGTGTGCACATCGCGCGCAAAGTACAAGCCGGTTCAAGGCTTGGCGTGCTGACTTCGACATTCACGGCCACGGCGCAATTGTTCGAACGCTATTTTGGCGCGGACTATGAACTCGTCTATCCCTCCCGCGCCTGTCAGCAAGCGCTGATGCAAGCGCTCCATGGCGTCGGCGGAGCAGCGGGCGGCGCGGTGCTGCGCACGATCGACGCCGCCTGTCGCGACGTGCAAAAGCAAGGTGCCGTCGCCCTGCTGCCGGGCTTCGCCGAACTGGCCCTGGCTGCTCAGGCATTGCAACGGGACGGCATCGATCTGCCCGACATCAACGCCATCTATGCCGACTATGCGTTGCGCTTTGAGGCGCACAGACAGCCGATGCCGTTCCGTCTCGGCGTAGTCGGTGGCGTGGGCCCGGCCGCCACGGTCGATTTCATGGCCAAGGTAATCAGCAACACGCATGCGGCACGCGACCAGGATCATATCCGCATGGTGGTCGATCACAATCCGCAAATTCCCGACCGTACCGCCAACCTGCTGCACCACGACGCCGATCCGACGGTGGCCTTGTTCGCCAGTTGCAAGCGCCTCGAAGCCGACGGCGCGCACGCCATCGCCATTCCCTGCAATACGGCGCATGCCTACGTCGAACACATGCAACCGCACTTGCAGGTGCCGATCATCAACATGCTCGACGAGACCATGTGCCACGTGCGTGAGCACCATGGTCTCGCGAAGACGGTGGGCCTGTTGGCGACGGCGGGCACGGTGGCAAGCCGGGTCTATCACGCTGCGGCCGAGCGGGAATCGATCCGGCTGATCGCGCCAACGCCCGAATTTCAGGACAAGGTGACCAGCGCGATCTATGGGCGCCATGGCATCAAGGCCGGCTTCACGCGCGGCCGGTGCCGTGAGGAATTGCTCTCTGCCGTTGCGCATCTTGCGGAGCTGGGTGCCGAAGTGCTGATCCTCGGCTGTACCGAATTGCCGCTCGTGCTGCAGCCAACCGACCGATTCGACATCAAGGGCAGGCTCGTCGCGCTGGTCGACCCGACGACGGTGCTGGCGCGACGCTGTGTGCAACTGGCCGATTCCTACAATCACTGAGAACGCGATGAACATCCCGACTGCAACCTGGCGTATCGCTTTGAACCTCCCGGCCATGGTGTTGGCCGCCTCGCTCTGTATCGCCGGCACGGCGCAGGCCGCCGGCACGCTGGAAAAAATCAGGAACAGCGAAACCATCGTCCTGGCCAACCGCAAGGCGTCCTTGCCGTTTTCCTATCTCGATGAACGCGGCATGCCGATCGGCTACACGCTAGACATCTGCCTCAAGTTGATCGAAGCCGTCAAACGCGAATTGAAGTTGCCGCGACTGGACGTCCGTTACTTGACCGTGTCGCCATCGGACCGCATCGGCGCAATCGTCGATGGCAAGGCCGATCTCGAATGCGGCTCAACCACCAACAATGCCGAACGGCGCAAGCAAGTGGCGTTCACGGTGCCGCACTTCGTCTATGGCATCCGCATGCTGGTACGCAGCGATGCAGGCATTCGCGATTGGCCGGATCTGCGCGGCAAGCGCGTCGTCACGACGCGCGACACGACCACGGTCGGCCTGCTTGCCGAGCGCGACAAGGTGCGTGCGCTGAACCTGACGTTGCTTGAAGGGCAGGATCATGACGATTCGTTTTCGCAAGTGCAAAAACGCGCCGCCGACGCCTTCGCCATGGACGACGTGCTGCTCTACGGCCTGCGCGCAGGCAGCCCCAACCCGGCCGACTTCGCCATCGTCGGCGACGCGCTCTCGGTGGAGACCTACGCGATCATGCTGCGCAAGAACGACCCCGCCTTCAAGGCCGTGATCGATCGCGAAATGACGCGTCTCATCACGAACGGCGAACTGACGGTGCTCTACGACAAATGGTTCGACAGCCCGGTGCCGCCGAAAGGGTTGAATCTGAAAATGCCGATGAGCTACCTCATGCGCGACCTGATGCGCTTCCCCGGCGGAGCGAGCGACGACTGACGCAGCCGGCATAAAAGACACGAGTAACGGAGTGCCCGCGCGGACGGGCGGAAAGGGGGGCTATCGACCACGATTCGAGCCTGGATAACACAACGCACCGGCGCAGGGAGGATCCCTTACGGGTTTCGCAAACACGCCGGCAACACCAATAATTACCACTGGAAGACAATAATGAAGATGAATCTGCTTGCATGCGCCGCACTGAGCGCAATCTCTTGCGCAATCTCGGGCAGCGCTGCGGCGCAAACCAACGTAACGATCTACGGCATCATCGATACGGCACTGCGCTACACCGACAACAATCCCCTGTCCGACGGCGGCGTGGGCAACCAGACCGCGCTGGGTTCGGGCGGTATCTGGGGATCGCGCATCGGCTTCAAGGGCGAGGAAGACCTGGGCGGCGGCACCAGCGCCGTATTCAAGCTGGAGAACGGCTTTGCCCCCACCACGGGAACACTCGGCCAACAAGGCCAATTGTTCGGCCGCCAGGCTTACCTCGGTTTGCGAGATACGCAATGGGGCGAGATCGACGCCGGCCGCCAATATGGCGTGGCCGCGACCTGGGACTTCGCCTATGATCCTCTGAGTGTCGGTAATTTCAATGAAAACTCATGGCAATATTATCTTTATGGCTACCGCTTCGATAACACCCTGAAGTATGGCAAATCGTGGGGGCCGCTCGCCGTTTCGGTCCAGTATTCGGTCGGCGGCCAGGCCGGCGCGACCGACATCGGCGCGACCGAAGGCGTGTCGCTGGCCTATACGCAAGGCCCTTTGGGCGTTGGCGGCTTCTATCAGGAATCGAAGGACAAGAATGGCAATGCGGCCGACGTTGCAGGCCTGGGCGGGTTCTATCTGGCCGGCCCGGCCAAGCTCTACCTGAATTACTTTCAAGCCACGCGCGATCCCGGCTTTGCGAAAGCCGCCAGCGGAAGTGGCCTGGCGCTGGCCAACACCAGTTTCCTCAGCAATGCCGGCAACGGTCTGCAACGCAAGGACGGTGTATGGACCGCCGGTGTGGTGTTCAACCCCACGCACGAAAAAGGCTGGACATTCACGCTGGCCGCCATGCACGACTCGGTCACCAACGATTCCTCGCTGGGCGACAGCGGTAACGTGACGACGGCCTATGGCTTGGCCGAGTACAACTTCTCCAAACGCACCGAGGTGTATTTCGATCTCGACCATACCCATTTGGGAGGCGGTGAAATCGGGGACAAAAATACGGTCATGGCGGCGGCGGGCAGCAGCTTTGGCGGCAACACCGGACGCACTGGTGCCGCCGTGGGCATGATCGTCAAATTCTGAGTCGATCGGTAAAGCGATGAAATCACGGGCGCGCTTGTGCCGCGCCCGGCAGCATCACGCATACGAAAAAGGGAACGCTCCATGCATCCACTAATGAGAATCGGCGCCTGCGCCCTCGTCCTGCAAGCCCTCGCCGCAGCCCCTTGCCGCGCCGACACTTCCGTGGCCACGTCCGACAAAATCAGGGCCACCGGCACCATCGCGATCGGCTACCGACCAGCCTCCGTACCGTTTTCCATGCGTGGTGCGGATGGCAGCCCCGTTGGCTATACCATCGACCTGTGCGCGAAAATCATCGACGACGTCAAGCGGGAAATGGCGCTGCCGCAACTGCAGGTGAAATACGTTCCCGTCAGCTCGGGCGACCGCATGGGGAAGTTGCTGGACGGCGAGATCGATATCGAGTGCGGTTCGACCACCTATACCCGGGAGCGCCAGTTGCAGGTGGCCTTCGTCAATACCATCTTCGTCACCTCGACCCGCATCCTGGCGCGCGCCGATTCGCACATCAAGGACATCAACGAGCTCAAGGGGCGCCGCGTCGCCATCGCGCAAAATGCCAGCGTCGCGCCGCTCATCACGAAAATCGACCTGGAGCGCAAGCTGGGCATCCAGTACGTGCGCGTCAAGGATTTCAGCGAAGGCTTCCAGGTTTTGGAGAATGGAAAGGCGGACGCCTTCGTCAGCGACGACATCCAGTTCGCCGCCTTTCTGACCTCATCGAGTCATCCCCGGGACTATGCCATCGTAGGCGAACCGATATCGGTTGATCCGCTGGGCATCATGCTGCGCAAGGGCGACGTGCAATTGCGCTACATCGCCAACCGGACACTGAGCGATCTTGTCGCCGATGGCGAATTCAACCGCATCTACACGAAATGGTTCCTGACGAAACAGATCAGGTTTCCCATGAACGACGCATTGAAGGACTTGCTCAAGGCACCGAACAGCCAGGCGAACTATTGAAGAACCAATCGGCCGGGTGTTTCAGCGGCAGGCCGCCGCCACTTGACGTCCATCTTCCGCGGCGGCCTGCCATCATCCAGATTCGCAGCTAAGAACGCGCTTTCAAACGCCACATTGCCGGGAATTGACCATGTTTTCCAGCAAGCGACAGTGCTTCCCGGTCTACAGTGATATTTTGTGCGCACAAAAGTTCATGCACTGACCGGCTCAGCTATTCGACCGTAACCGACTTCGCCAGATTGCGTGGTTTATCGACATCCGTACCGCGCGCCAGCGCCGTGTGATAGGCCAGCAGTTGCAGCGGCACCGTATGCAGGATGGGCGAGAGCACGCCGTAATGTTCGGGCAGGCGGATCACATGGATGCCGTCCGAGGGCGCGATGCGCGAATCGGCGTCGGCAAATACGTATAGTTGGCCGCCACGCGCGCGCACTTCGTGCATGTTCGATTTCAGCTTCTCGATCAGCGCATCGTTCGGCGCCACCGTCACCACGGGCATCTCCTCGGTGACAAGCGCCAGTGGGCCGTGCTTCAACTCGCCGGCAGGATAAGCCTCGGCGTGGATGTAAGAGATTTCCTTGAGCTTCAACGCGCCTTCGAGCGCAATCGGATAGTGCAGGCCGCGGCCGAGGAAGAGCGCGTTTTCCTTGCGCGCGAATTCTTCGGCCCAGGCGATGATTTGCGGCTCAAGCGCCAGCACGGCGGCAATCGCGGCGGGCAGATGGCGCATGGCCTTCAGATGCGCGGCTTCCTCTTCGTCGGTGAGCCGGCCCTTGGTCTGCGCCAGCGCCAGCGCGAGCAGGAACAGCGCCGCCAATTGCGTGGTGAATGCCTTGGTCGAGGCCACCCCGACTTCAACGCCGGCGCGCGTGATATAGGCCAGCGCGCATTCGCGCACCATAGCGCTGGTGGCGACGTTGCACACCGTTAGCGTGTGCAGCATGCCTTGTGCGCGCGCATGCTTCAGGGCAGCGAGCGTATCGGCCGTCTCGCCGCTTTGCGAAATCGTGACCACCAGCGCGTTCGGATTCGGCACGCTGTCGCGGTAACGATATTCGCTGGCTATCTCGACGTTGACTGGAATCCTGGCGATCGATTCGATCCAATATTTGGCCGTGAGGCCGGCGTAGTAGCTCGTGCCGCAAGCCAGGATCAGCAGTGAATCGATCTGCTTGAACACGCGGTAGGCGCCGTCGCCGAACAGTTCGGGCATGATGCCGGTCACGCCTTCGAGCGTGTCGCCGATGGCGCGCGGTTGCTCGAAGATTTCCTTTTGCATGAAGTGGCGATAGGGCCCGAGTTCGGCCGCGCCGCTGTGAGCATGCACGGTGCGCGCCTCGCGTTGCGCCTGGCGTCCGGCGGCATCGACAATCCAGGTGCGCTGCAATTGCAGGTCCACCACGTCGCCGTCTTCGAGATACACGATCTGATCCGTGACGCCGGCTAATGCCATGGCGTCGGAGGCGAGAAAGTTTTCGCCCTTGCCTAGCCCGACGATCAAGGGCGAACCATGGCGCGCGCCGACCACGCGGTGCGGCTCGTCGCGGCAGAACGCGGCGATCGCGTAGGCGCCGACCAGCCGCTTCGTCGCCTGCTGCAAGGTGTCGAACAGGTCGCCGTGGTACAGATGATCGATCAGGTGTGCGATCACTTCGGAATCGGTCTGGCTTTCAAAGGTGTAACCGGCTGCCTTGAGTTCGGCGCGCAATTCGTCGTGATTCTCGATGATACCGTTGTGGACGATGGCGATGCGTTCGCGCGAAAAATGCGGGTGGGCGTTGTGCGTGGCCGGCGCGCCGTGCGTGGCCCAGCGCGTGTGGGCGATGCCGGTAAAGCCGGCCAGTTCGGCGCTGCCGATTTGCAGTTCCAGATCGGCCACGCGCGAGGTGCTGCGCGAACGCTTCAGGCCGCCATCGACATGCAGGGCCACGCCGCAGGAATCGTAGCCGCGATACTCGAGCCGCTTCAAGCCCTCGACCAGGATGGGGGTGATATTGCGCTGCGCTACCGCGCCGACGATGCCGCACATGGAAACCTCACGAGCAAATTATTGGAATATGTTCATGCTAGGGTGAATGTTGTGAAATAAAATTTCAAAATTTGATATTAATTGACTTTATCGATATTTCATTGAATTATGTGAAATAATAATTCAAATTATGAAAATATTTGGACTTATATTCCGTGGCGCCGAGCGAAAAAATGGAACTGGATGAGCTGGACAAGCGCATTCTCGATGTCTTGCAGGATGATGCCTCGCTCTCCAACCTCGACTTGGCCGCCAAGGTTCACGCCACCGCGCCAACCTGCCTGCGCCGCGTCAAGGGCCTGCTTGATGCCGGCATCATCGAACGCCGCGTGGCACTGGTCGCCGCAGACAAGCTCGGCCCATCGCTCACGGCCATCGTCGAGATCACGCTGGACCACCAGGGCGCGGAAAAGCAGGAAGAGTTCGAGGTGCTGGCCGCGCGCGAGCCGGCCATTCTGCAATGCTATCGCGTCTCGCCCGGGCCGGACTTTGTGCTGGTTGTACAAGTGGCCGACATGCCTGCCTATCACGCGCTGGCGCACCGCGTGTTCGCGGCACACGCCAACGTGCGCAATGTGCGCAGCTTCTTTTCCATCCACCGCAGCAAGTTCGAAACGCGGATCGCAGTTTAAGTGCTGCAGTTTTACTTCTTGATCTTGGCTGGCCGCTGCCATCCCTCGACGGTGGTTTGCCGCGCACGCGATACCGTCAGCTTGCCCGCCGGCGCGTCGCGCGTCAGCGTCGTGCCGGCGCCCAGCGTGGCGCCCTTGCCGACCGTGACCGGGGCCACCAGTTGTGAATCGCTGCCGATGAAGGCGTCGTCTTCGATCACGGTGCGGAACTTGTTGACGCCGTCGTAGTTACAGGTAATCGTGCCGGCGCCGATGTTGACCTTCGACCCGACCGTGGCATCGCCCACATAGCTCAAATGATTGGCCTTGCTGTGCGCGGCGATCTGGCTGTTCTTCACTTCCACGAAATTGCCGATGTGGACGTCCTCGGCCAGCACCGTGCCGGGGCGCAGCCGCGCATACGGGCCGATCTGGCCGTCGGCGCCGACTTCGGCGTCTTCGATGTGGCAGAACGGCTTGATGTTGGTGCCTTTTCCGATGCGCGCATTGCGGATCACGCAGTGCGCACCGATGCTGACGCCGTCTTCCAGCAGGACGACACCCTCGAACACGCAATTGACGTCGATCGTTACGTCACGCCCGCAGCGCAAATCGCCGCGCACGTCGATGCGCGCCGCATCCATCAGCGTCACGCCTTGCTCCAGCAGGCGACGTGCCGTTTGCAACTGCTGCATGCGCTCCAGCTCGGCCAGTTGCCGCTTGCTGTTGACGCCCAGGGTCTCGCTCACATCCTCGGGCTGGGCCGAAGTGACGCCTACGCCATCGCGCACGGCGCAGGCCACGATGTCGGTCAGATAATATTCGCCCTGGGCATTGTCGTTCGACAGGCCGGCCAGCCAAGTCTTCAGCTTCACGGTCGGCGCAACCATGATGCCGGTGTTGATTTCCGTGATGGCGCGTTCTACCTCGTTTGCGTCCTTTTGCTCGACGATGCGGACGATGGCACCATTTTTGCGTACGATCCGGCCATAACCGCTCGGGTCGGGCAGGGTGACGGTCAGGATTGCCAACTTATCGCCGCCGGCGCTGTCCAACAGCCGTTGCAGGCTGGCTTTGCGCGTCAGCGGTACGTCGCCGTAAAGGATCAGCGTGGGCACGGCATCGCTCAATTGATGCACCGCCTGCATGACGGCGTGGCCGGTGCCCTGCTGCGGCTCCTGCCTGGCAAAAGCCAGGTCGGCGCCTTGCAGAGCTTGCGGCACGGCATCGCCGCCATGGCCGTAAACCACGGTCAGGGTGGTAGGATGCAGGCTGCGCGCGGTATCGACGACATGGGACAGCAGCGGTTTTCCTGCCAGGCAGTGCAGCACCTTGGGCAGGGCGGAATGCATGCGTTTGCCCATGCCTGCTGCGAGAATGACGATGTTCATAGGCGACAATCGGAAGTGATGCAAAATTCTATCATGCCGCTGTTTTGCTCCACGCGCCATCTGCGCCTGCTCGCCGTGGCCCTGCTGCTGGGGCTTTTGGCCGCCTGCAGCCTGGGCCGGCTCGGCTACGACAACGGCGATACCATCGCCTATTGGTGGCTGAACGGCTATCTGGACTTCGACACCAGCCAGCGGCCCTGGGTCAGGCAGCGCATCGATACGCTGTTCGCCTGGCATCGCCATACCCAGTTGCGAACCTATGTGCCCATCCTCACCACGGCCAGGCAGCAGCTCGACCGCACCGTGACCAAGGCCGACGTGATGAGCGTGTATGACGACATCACCAAGGCGATTGATCGCACGGTCGAGCAGGCCGCGCCCGACCTGGCCGATCTGGCGATGGCGATGAACGCCGACAATATGGAAGCGCTGAAAAAGAAATTCGACGCCACCAACCGCAAGTTCCGCAAGGATTATCTCGATGGCGACCGCGAGGAACGCCAGGAACATCGCTACAAACTGGTGATGGAATGGGCCGAATACTGGTTCGGGGACTTCAGCGATGAGCAGGAAGTCATCATCCGGCGCGCCTCCGACGCGCGGCCTTTGAATAACGAGTTCTGGGTCGAGGACCGCAAGGAGCGGCAGCAGGCCTTATTCGCTCTGCTTGACCATATCCATCGCGACAAGCTGTCGCACGAGGCGGCAACGGTGCTGATCAAAACCTACATCGCCGACAATTTCCTCACACGCAGCGAAGCCAGCCCGGAAATGCAGACCTTCTTCGCCGCGTCCAAGGACGGCTTGGCGCAATTGACCGTCACCATCGTCAATCTCACCACGCCCAAGCAGCGCGCCCATGCCAAGGAAAAGCTGCAACAGTGGGTGGACGACTTCAACACCCTGTCCACGCAAACCTGACGCAGCGCAGGAGCGCGTGCGGGCCGCGCCTACTGACGCTGGCCGCTGAACGTGCCCTGTCCCACGGAATTGCCGCCGCGCTGCCACATGCCGACCAGCTTACCGCTTTGCGGATTGATGCTGCCGATGAATTTCGCGCCGGCGATCTTGCCGTCCCCGACCGTCATCGTCAAATCGCCGCCCGGACTGACGGTGCCGCTCATGTTGAAGTTGAGCTTGTACTTGCTGGACGTGCCCATGGCCGTGACGCTGCCGCCGTCGCCTATCATCACATTGAGCGTGCCGTTGTCGTCGCCGACGAACTTGGCGTTATACATACCGGAAAATCCGCCACCGGTGGCCGGCGCCATCTCCGACGGCGCGGGCGGCGGCGTATACGATACCGGCGTGGCATCGGTGGCGCGCAGCGAGGCCGCGGCATTCCTGCGCGACGCGGCCGAGCTGGTGCGGATCAGCGCGGGCTTGTCGCGCACCGACTCGACGATGTGGTTATAGTTGTTCAACAGGCTGGCGGCAATCAGCTTGCCCTCAGGCGTCTTGGTGTAACCGCTCGCGTTGGCCCAGCCCAGATTGCCCCAACCCCAGCCGCCGACGCTGAAATCCATCTTGCTGGCCTTGCCTTCGGCCGACGCGACCTGGATACCGGAACGCACATCGGCCACCAGGAGCGTGGTTTCCGCTTCCTTGAATTTGACACCACTTGACAATCCGCCGATGGCCCCGAGCGGCCCGCCGAAGCGGCCAAGCAGGTTGCCCACCGTCCCGCCGACGCCGCCCGAATCGGACGAAAACTGCACGGCGGGCGTCAACACGAAATCGGCCGCCTGCAACTGCCCGGCGCCGACGTTCGAGTCGGCTTGCAATTGACCACTGGAAGCCAGCGCGCGCTCTTGCTGCAGATTCTGCATGGCGGCGCCGCGTTCGACCACGTCGAAGCAGCCCGAATCCTGGATCATCATGCGCAACATCGCCGACGGCGAACCCAGGCCGTAATGGTTCAGGTCGCTCAGGCTCTGGCCCTGCGGTTCGGCCACGGCCAGCGTGCCCAGCACCTGCGAGCATCTTTCCACGTTGCCCTGGCTGTTGTCGCCGTCGGCCCAGGCCGCGCCGGACGCCATGGCCAAAGCGGCCGCCAGAACCATCGAACCCAGGCCGTAAGCCCTTTGCGATTCGATATGAATGCGCTTCATACACTTCTCCCTAATTAAACAAGGCAACAAAAAAATTCCTGCGTAAGTTGACGGCAACGGTGGCGCGGCCTTCAGCGGATGCGCGCCAATTCGCGATTGAGCGCGGCGATATTCTGTTCGGTGCGATGAATCTGCTGCTCCAGGTTCTCACGCAACCCGCCCGCGGCGCCGTTGCGCTGGCCGATTTCGCTTGCAAGCACGGCTTGTTCCGACAGCAGTTCGTCTTGCAGAATCCGGCGCCTGTCGTCATCGCGCGTTTTCTGGATTTCCGGTGCGATCCGCATATCGGGCGGCGTTGCCGCCATCGCTGTCTTGATCATGTGTTGCGGCGCCGCGGCGTTGGGCGCGAAGCTGCGTCCGTTCTTGCAAGACAGGCCGTCAAGATGCTGCGCGTCGGCCTGGCTGACCATGATCTGATGTCCCGCGCCGTCGTTGCAGGTCAACACGTCGGCCTGCACCATCGGCGCGAACAGGATCAGGGGCAAAGCGAATATGTTCAAGGCGTTCATTTGTAGGCCGGGCTTTGCATGCGCACGGTGGCGTACGAGGTCAGTGGAATGCGGCCCATGCTGTAGTACTTGAGGCAGTTCGATGAATCCATCGGGAGCATCGAAGGTGAGCCCCAGTCGGTCACCGGGCTGCTGCCGATCAGGTTGCCGCACATCAGGCTCTTGATCAGGCCCGGCATGAGCGGCACCTTGAGTTTGAAACCGTAGGTAACCTTGATCTTGAGCAGGTTGGCATCCTGCAGCGTCTGCTTCGATGCCGAACCAACCGTATTGCTGCGGAATTCCAGGCTATCGTTCGGTATGACGGTCTTATTGAGCAGCGGATCGGCATAGCCGAAGTCCTGGAACGAAGCTGGGGAGGGGTTGAGCACCTGCACGTCGAGGTAGATCAGCTTCTCTATCGGCAAGCCAATGGCATAAGCCTTCGTCACGCGCGTCAACTCATTGGATTCGGTCGAATCCTGCCAAAACGGCAGCAACACCTTGTAGGCCGCATCCTTGATCTGGCCCGCATCGGCATTGTTGACGGCGCCCACGCGCGCGGCCATGAATGCCGCATGATTGAGCGTGATCTTGCCTACCAGCAGAAAGCCGATCTGGATGATACACAGGATCAAAAGCAGCGCAATCGGCGCCACCACGACAAACTCCACCATGCTGGCACCCGATTGGCGCCTTGCTCGCCATATCTTCATTGCATGCTCTCCTTGCCGGGCGGGTTGGCCGAATTGGCCGCGTGTGCTTCGCGATTTCCCTGCGGCTCGGTCGGGCCGTTCGACAGCAGCAGCATCAAGCGGCGCGAATACTGGAACACCTCATCGACTTCGCGCGAAGCCACGCTGCCTTCCGGTGCGGTGCTACGCGCATAGTCGAAAGCCTGCTCCGACTGGGCCAGCCGGACCAGGCCGAGGTTGTACGATGCCTGCACGTACTGCTTGTCTTCCATCAGTGCGCGCTGGTAGGCGATGGCGGCATCCTCATAACGCTGCAATTTGGCGCAGGCATTGCCGAGGCGCAGCCAGACATAGGGATTGCGCGGATAACGCTGCGCCAGCGCATCGAATTGCGCGCGCGCGCCGGCATAGTCGCCCGCGTGATAGGTATCTTCGGCCTTCTTCAAGGCATCAAAGTTTTCTTCCCCCGCCACCTTGGGCTGGATCGGTCCTGCGGGCGTGCCCGCGCATCCGGCGAGCAGGGCAAGGGCGCAAACGGTTGCACCGAGTGCGGCAACGGAAAATTTCATGGGGCTTGCTCCTGCAGGATGGCGGTATTCCGATCAGCCTGGCCGACGGCTTCCTCGACGCGAATCGTCAAGCGTTGTCCGACACGCAGATCGTAATGTGCGATCGCGCCGGCGGCGAATTCGAGCACCTGGCGCGCGCCGGTACAGGCCGACATGCGCCACGGGCGCAAGGCGGGCACCAGCTTGACGATATCGCCCTGCGCCGACAGATAGACGACGTCGATGGCGTAGCGCATGCCGATGCAATGCACGCTGTTGCACGGCGCAATCAACAGCGCTTGCGTTTGCGCCAGCGGCGGCCGGCCAAGCAAGCCGCGCATGCGCGCGAATAGGGTGATGGCGCGCCTGACCCGGCAATGCATGCGCTTGCCGTTCAGATACAGAGTGGAATCGAAGGCATTCATGCTGTTCCTTTCAACAATCCCGTTATCCTGTTGCCGTCCCGGCCTTACAGGTGCAACCCCAAGCCCAGGAACTTCACCACGATGGGAAAGGCGATGACAACGAAGGTGCAGGGGAAGATGCAGAGAATCAGCGGGCCCAGCATCTTGACCGGCGCTTCCATGGCGAGCTTTTCGGCGCGCTGGAAACGTTCGGCGCGGCGCTGCTCCGATTGCACGCGCAAAATCGGGCCGAGGCTGGTGCCCATCAGCTCCGCCTGCACCAGCGTGACGATGAAATTGGTGATCGGCGTGAAATCGAGCCGTTCCGCCATGCTGCGCAACGCCTCGACGCGCGAACGGCCCGCCCGCGTCTCGCGCAGCACGCGCTCGACTTCAAATACCATCGGGCCGGGCGGCGATTTGCTGGCCGCCTGCTGCATGGCGCTCGACAGATTGAGGCCGGCTTCCACCGACAGCGTCAGGATATCGAGAAAGAAGGGAAGAGCCTTGAGCAATTGCAGATTGCGTTTTTTGGTCAATTCGGCCAGCCACAGGTTGGGATAGAACCAGCCGGCGCCGGCAAAGGCGCAGAACAGACCGAGCGAGGTTTTTCCCAGCACCGAGCACGCCATGGTGGCAATCGTGCCGAACACCAGTGCGCTGATGACCTTGGCCGCGGCAAACTGGTTGGCGTTGAGCGCGTAATCCTGGCCGCCGCGGCGCAGCTTGACCAGGATATCGTGCGCATAACGTTCGGTGACGAAGGGGCCGATATTGAACGCCACCATATTCACGATAGGCCAGGTCAGCCTGAGCAGGCGCGGCGGCTTGTCGAGATAGGTACGGTCTTCGTCGGGCACTTCCGAGAAGATGCGATAGATAGTATAGAGCGTCATCGCCAGCGCAAGGCCGATGCCGCCTCCGATTACGAAGGACATCATACGTCGATACTCACGATTTTCTTGATCATCACGGCGCCCAGGGTCTCAAGCACCACAATTACGCCCACCACCAGCCAGCCATAGAGCGTATGGAACATCGGATGCATGGCGTCCGGATCCATCTGGAACAGCACGAAGGCGAGGAACACCGGCAGCAGGCCGACCACGATGCCCTGCAACTTACCCTGCGAGGTCAGGGAGCGGATCTTGCCTTCCATCACCGCCTTGGCGCGCAAGGTATTGGCCAGCCGGTCGAGGATTTCGGACAGGTTGCCGCCGACGTCCTTGGCGATGACGATGGCCGAGACCGTCAGGCTCAGGTCCTGCGACTTCAGGCGCCGCTCCAGCGCGCTCAGCGATTCCTCCAGCGTCACGCCCAGTTTCTGTTCGCGCACCACCAGGCCCAGTTCCTGCGAGATCGGCGCCGGCTGCTCGGCCACGATCATCTCGAACGCCATCTGCAGGCTGGCGCCGGCGCGCAGCGAGCCGGCGATCATGGTCATGGCGTCAGGCAATTGCTCGGCGAAGCGCTGCATGCGTCGATCGTGCAGCCAGCGGTAGCAGTAGCGCGGCGCAAACATCACCAGGACGGCGGCAAAGGCCGCCGGCACCGGACTGCCGAACATAATCCAGACCACCAGCGGCACGATCATGGCGGCGGCGAAGTTGGTGTAGAACAGTTTGCGCGGATTGATGAAGAGGAACATGTCTTCCAGGCTGACCTTGGCCATGCCGGTGAAATGTTCCTGATAGCTGCGATAGAGCGAAACCAGCAATTGCAGGAAGATGACGGTCGAGAGGATGACCAGGAGCCAAAAGACGATTTCCATCATGCCACCTTTTGTATTTCCTTCTTGCCGAAAATGCTGATGTCGAGATTTCTGCCGATCTTGTTGAATTGCTCGTAGAACTCCGGCACGAAGCCGCAGCCGCTGAAGTATCCCGTCACCTTGCCGTTGCGGTCAGTGCCGGTCTGGACAAACGTGAAGATATTCTGCAGCTGGATCTTGCCGCTTTCGACACCGGTTACTTCGGTGATGTGGGTGATCTTGCGCGTGCCGCAGGCAAAGCGCGTCTGCTGCACCACGATGTCCACCGCCGAGGCGATCTGTTCGCGGATGGCCTGCACCGGCAGGTCCATGCCGGCCATCAGCACCATCACCTCCAGGCGCGATAGCATGTCGCGCGGCGTGTTGGCGTGGGCCGTGGTCAGCGAACCATCGTGGCCGGTATTCATCGCCTGCAGCATGTCGAGCGCCTCGCCGCCGCGGCACTCGCCGATGACGATGCGGTCCGGCCGCATGCGCAGCGAATTCCTGACCAGGTCGCGGATGGCGATCTGCCCCTTGCCTTCGAGATTGGCCGGGCGCGCCTCGAGCGACACCAGGTTGTCGTGGTGGAGTTGCAATTCCGCTGCATCCTCGATCGTGACGATGCGTTCGTTGGGCGGGATGAAGTTCGACAGGATATTGAGCAGCGTCGTCTTGCCCGACCCGGTGCCGCCCGAAATCACCACGTTCTTGCGGAATTCCACGCAAATGCGCAAAAATTCCAGCATGGGACCGTCGGCCGAGACGAACTTGAGCAAATCGTCCGCATTGAGCTTGTGCTGGGAAAATTTCCGGATCGTAATCGACGGACCCTTCAAGGCCAGCGGTGCGATCACGGCATTGACGCGCGATCCGTCTTTCAGGCGCGCATCGACCATGGGCGAGCTTTCGTCAATGCGCCGGCCGATCGGGGCCACGATGCGCTCGATCACGCCGAGCACGGCACGGTCGCTGGTAAACGCCACCTGGCAGCGTTGCAGCTTGCCGCCGCGTTCGATGAAAATTTCGTCCGAACGGTTGACCATGATTTCGGTGATCGATGGATCGGCCAACAGCGGCTCAAGCGGGCCGAGGCCGATCGCTTCGTTCAGCACATCGATCAGGAGCGCCTCGCGGTCGATGTCGTCGGGCAGCGTCTTTTCCTTGCGGATGATGTCGCGGATCAGTTCGGTCGTCTGCGTGCGCAACTCCACGTCGGTCATGCGATTGACGTCTGTGCGGCGCAGGTCGAATAATTCGAGCAGCTTTTCGTGGATCAGCTTGCGCCATTTGAACGATTGCAGGTATTGCTGCGAGTCACGTGACTCGCGCGCATCGTCGTCGTCGCCCTGCGCATGGTGTGCGCCATGCGCATCGCCGACCGGCCGCAAGCCGGTGGCCGCTTCCGCCGCATCGATCTTCGCCCCATGCGCCCTGGCGGCATCCTGGGCCGAGGCCATGGCTGCGGAGATCAGGAAGTGCCCGATGCGGATCTGGTCGCTTTCCTCAAGCGGGCCGTGAATGGCGACCTTGCCCTCGTTGACGAAGGTACCGGTCATGCTGTCGAGATCGCGCAGGAGCAGCGTTTCGCCGGAATGCACGATCTCGGCATGGTGGCGGTTGACGCGCCAGCTCGACAGAATGATGTCGGCATCCTTGTCCTTGCCGATGACGCAGCGCGACTTTTCGAAGGAGTGGGTCTTGATGTCGCCGTCGGGCGATTTCACTTTGACGATCAGCATGATTAATCCGCAATCCGTTTGTCGATCAAGTCCTTGATGCGCTCGATATTCAATTGCCCCGCCTTGACCTGTTCGGCATTAAGGCCGGACTCGACGCTGACCAGGTGCGGCGTCACCAGCACGACCACCTCGGTTTTCTGGTTCTGGAATTGCTTGTTGCGGAACAAGCCACCCAGGATGGGCAAATTACCCAGGCCGGGGATCTGGTCGATCGACTTCGCGCCCACGTTCTTGAGCAGGCCCGACAGAACCAGGGTCTGCTCGACGTGCATCGTCACCACCGTGTCGGTCCGGTTCTTGGTGAACGCGGTCAGGCCGGCAGAGCTGTTGGCGGTATCGATATCGCTCACCTCGGCGCCGATCTTGGTCGTCACCACGCCGCGGCTGTCGGCCACCGGCTCGAATTCCAGGATCACGCCATAGGGATGATAGGTAATGCTGACGGTGCCGAAGCCGCTCGATACCGGGATCGGAATTTCCCCGCCCACCTGGAAGCTGGCCTTCTCCCCGGAAAGGCAGCTCATGCGCGGTTCGGCCAGCGTCCAGCCGTCGCCGTTCTGCTCCAGGAAGTTGATGGTCGAAGTGATTTGCGTCGCCAGACCAAGGAAGCTGGTGAAAGGATTGGCCGTTGTCGTTACCGGGTAACCCGTGGTGCCCGTGCCGGCCGAGCCTGATGAGGCAGGCACGCCGCGGAACGCGGAGTTGGCATAGACAAAGCCGCTGGTTGCCGCCGTCGGGCCGTTGATCGCGTTGTCCCATTGCACACCGAGGCGGTCCAGCGCGCTCTTGGTCAATTCCACCACCTTGACTTCGAGATAGACCATGCGCGCGTCATAGACCTTGCCGCTGGCCGGCCGCACGGGAATCTGGTTGACCACCTGCGGATAATGGTCGAGTACGGCCTTGACCTTGAGATAGGCGTCCTGGTCGTTGTACTCGCCGTCCAGCACGACCTTGTCGCCCACCATGCGCACGGTCACGCCGTTCAGTCCGGCGAGCATGCCTTGCACTTCCTCGAACATGCGCTTGTTGTTGCTCGTATCGATGTGCAAGTCGATATCGTATTCGTAGCCGTCCTTGAGCCAGACGTGCAGCATCGTGTTGCCGGTGGCCTCGCCCAGGATCAGGATCTGCTTGTCATCGACCACGGTGGCGCTGATCAGCTTGCCGTTGCCGATGGCGATGCGGCTCACGCCGCGCTGATCCAGCAGCTTCGATTCGCCGACATACAGATCCAGCGCTTGCGAAGGATAGACATGCGCCGAAGGCGGCGTCGGCGGCACTGCCGCGACCGGCTTGCGCCGGACCGGTTTGGCGGCGCGGCGCGTATTCCCCGCGCCCGTGCCGTTGTCGCCATTGCTGTTGCTGCCGCTATTGCCGCTGTTGCCGGTTGTGGTTGAAATGGTCGTGATCTGCGGCGTGGCCACCGGAATCTCGGTGCGTTGCGGCGCCTGCATATTGTTCTGAATCAGTTGCGGTCCTTGAGGCGCCGGCTGCGAAGCCGCTTCGCCGGGGTGAGGATAGGGCGCCGTCTGAGGCGAGCCGGCCGATTGCGCGAATGCGTTGCCGGCAGTCAAGGCGAGGCCGAAAGCGGCATTTCCCAGATGCCGCATCAAAACGAGGGATTTCATGAAGGATGGTCCTGTTGTTATCTTGTGTTGTTCGAGACCGGAGCTTGTGCGATAGAGAGCGAACCCCTCGAACCGCCGCCGATAATCATTTCAATGGAACGGGTTCCGGGCAGGGCCGAGGGCTGCTGGAACAGATCGTGCGCCGTCATGGTCGCAGTCCGGTTTGCCAGGTGGTCGTCCGGATGGCGCAGGATGGCCTTCAACTGTCCCGAGCTTTGCGCAACGAGGATGCGGTCGGCGTCCTGCGGCGTGACGTCGAGCGTCATGGTGGCGTAGCGTTGGCCGCCCTGCTCGCCGTGGCTGGGGTCGTACTTGGTGACGGCGGTGCCGGTTGCCAGCACGGTGACGTCGGACATCAGCGGAAACGTGTTCTCTATTTCCTTTTCCACCTTCACGCCGGGGCGGTCGGAATTGTCCGGCTTGATCTGCACGATCAAGTCGATATGGTCACCCGGGCGCAACATGCCGGAAATGGAGTTCTCGTCATTGACCGGCACGGTCAGCGCGCGCCGTCCCGGCCTCAGCTCGTTGGAGAACACGCGCGTGCCGACCCCCTCGGTCTGCGCCGCAAACAGCATTTCGCCGCGCCTGACCGGCGTGACTAACCGCTGGTTTTCCACCAATTCGAGCGTGCTCTGCGTGATGGCCGACGATTGCATGTATTCGCGTGGAATTTCGCGCAGCGCCAGCAGATCCGCGGTCAGCGTGTCGCCCTTGGCCATGTCTTTCTTCGGCACGACCACCTTGACCATTTCCTTGCCCTTGCGCGCTTCATTTTCGATGGCGGCAATGCGTTCGCGCACCATCGAATTGCCGAAATATGCCGCGACGGCGCCGATCGCGATCGACAGGATCAGCATGACCCAGTTCTTGTTTACCTTGACTGACATGGCGCGCTCAGCTGAGAGAAATCAGATAGGAGAACGCCTGGTAAAAAGACTTCACCGCGTTGAACAGGTACACCGGCATGATCTGCCCGTTCGTCAGCGAACTCGGCACGAATACAACGACGGCCGCCAAGGCGCAAACGACACAATATTCGGCCATCGCCTGGCCCGATTGTCTTATTTTTTCCCGCATACGAACTTCCCTTTGTTTGCTTTTTCAAAAAACCGGATATTTCCCGGCGCTGCCCCGCACGCCCGGGGCATGAGCACCAACGTCAGTGCAGCGTGACCAGGTTCGACACCACAAGGGTTGCAACGCTGCCCTGCTTGCGTATGATTTCCAGCGTCAACTCCTCCTTGTCCTTCGCGTAACTTGTCAGCGTGCTTTCGTCAGGCACGTTCTTCGCGCTGCTCTCCTGCTTCTTGGTCCAGCCGCGCGTCAGCAGGGCGTTGTCGTAGTACAGCACGTTGGACTTGACCGAGTCGCGATTGAACAACGTCACCTGCTTGCTCGACTTGCCCGCATCGCTGGAATCCATGACCCACAGCACCTTGCTTCCGCTATTCATCGGCAGTTCGCCGGGCGACATGTCGGGCTTGTCGACTCCCGGCAAGCGCGAGACCGAGAGGAAGCCTTCGGAGCCGCTGCGCGCGCTGTTTTTCACCTCGACCGTCAGGTAGTAATCGCCTTCCTTTCGCCCGATCACCGAAAAGTCGCCGCGCTTGTTTTCCACCGACTTGCGCTCCTGCCGGCTGCCCCAGTGGGCCCGGTAGAAGGTCAGCACATCGTCGGCGGCAAGCGATGAATCAAATTGCTGGACGCGCAACGGCACGCCGTTGATCTTCATGTCCTGTCCCACCCATACCACATGGGATTGCGGCGGCGGCTCGATCTCCGGCCAGCCGAAAGCCATGGCGCGCGATGCACTGCCCAAAGCGCAAAGCGCGAGACTCGATAAGACAAGTCTCGCGCGCCAGCGCCGGTGTGGCATGGCCGTTTTCATCGCAAGTCCTTCATCGCCTTGCGGTCCGCGATGTGCCGTTTAATTGGAACATGTCGCATACGAGCTGTATTTCGGCAATCGGTCGGTCGGCACGACATCGGGAGCCACGCAACCCGGATAGAAATTCCTGAACGAAGGTTCGATCCAGCCGATGACGGTGCGTATCAGCGACATGGCCGAGGTGAACAGCGAATTCTGCAACAGCAAATCGGCCGGAACCGCGCGCTCGGTGGTTTGTTTGACAGCGGCGCTGCCGCCGGCATTCCACGCGTCGCCATACATCACCGTGGTCGCACCGGCGGCGAAATTGATGTTCGACAGCGGGGCGAAGTCGACGTTGACCAGGGGAATATTGACGTCCGCGCGCAGCCAGCCCTTGTTGTCGAGCTTCAGCCACGCGGCCTCCGTGCTGCCGACCGCCGATGCCAGTCCCGAAGTCGTGCCGTTGGTCGGGACCGATGTATTCTGGATGCCGTTGACGATCGTCGCATCGGTGAACTTGCCCAGCATGCGCTTATGCCCCTGATCGAACCACAGCGGGTTGTAGTCGGCGTCATTGGTCGAACTCGACACGCTGGCGTCGGTCGATTGCAGCAAGCCGTTGTTGCGCCCGCCGTTGCCGATGATGCGCACTTCCATTTCCTGCTGGATCTGCGTGTCGCTCTTGTGCGCGGAAGCGGGGTCGACCGCGCGCTCCCAGACCGCATAGCGGCTGGCTTCGATCGCGGTCTGCTTGGTGTCGGCATACTTGCCGACATAGACGATGGCCAGGAACAGCGGCACCATCATCAGGCACATCACCACGAATTCCGTGATCGCCTGGCCGCGTTCGCGCGTGTGGCGGCTCGAAAGTTTGGCAGAGAATGCTGTCATGGCGTGAGTCCCAGTCCCGCGATCCCGACGGCGCTGGCACCGGCACCGTCGCCGGTGGCGAGCAAGGCCTTTTGCGTGGAGGTGACGCCGATCAGCTTGACTTGCCAATACGGGCTGTAGACGCTGCCGTACTCGACGTAGCCGTTGCGGCCCGCATCGGAGCGAAACAGCGCCGAACCCGTCACGTCGGCAGCCGAGTCCGGCCGCTGGAAATAGACCCGTGCCTGGGAAGCGGCGGTGACCCTGTTGGCCGCCAGGCTCTCGGTGACATTTTGCGTCCCCACGCCCATGCCGGTGTTGGAGCTGGTCTTGATGTTGCTGTCATTCTTGCCCACCTCGACCAGGAAGTTGAGCGCCAGCGGATGATTCGGCGTGTTCTCCGTCAGCGCCTTGCGGTCCTTGATGTCGCGCAGGCTCGGGATGCCGCTGAATCCGCTCATGTCGTTGGTGATGGCGAACCAGCTGCGCGAGAAGGGCGTGCCGCTGGAGGTACCGCTGGAGCTTGCCGACGAATCGCCTTCGGCCAGCGGGGCATCGTGCCAGCATCCAAATGGGCAGTGCTTGTCGGGATAAAAGGTGCCGAACACGTATTGATCCTGCGCGTCCCAGCGACTGTAGTTTGAAGACAGCACCGTGCTGCCGTGCTTGTGCCCGCGCGCGATGAACGGAATGGTGAATTCGAGCGGCCACGCGGCCGGCTGGCGCGTGATGCTGAAGCCGTCGCGTGAATCGGAAATCACCTGTGCCGCCACCGCCGGCGTGTTGGGAACCGCAGTGAAATTGTTCCAGGCTAGCGCATTTGTCGCCAGCGCGGCATTGCCGCCCGTGGTGACATAGGCCGCGGTATCGCTTCTGCCGTTGAAGGTGGTGACGTTTTGCGCCACCACCTGTGTGAGCGCGGCATAGGCGGCGGCGTAGGTCGCCAGGTGCGCTCCCTGCACGATCGGGGGCAGCACGCGATAAGCCAGGATGTTTTCCGCGGTCACGGCGGGCTGCGACACCTCGGTGACGATCTTGTCGGCTTCGTTGGCGACTTCGGCAATGTCCGATGTGATGACGTCGACGTAAGGAATCCACGAGGTGACCGTGGCCAGATTGTCCGACACGGAATCGAGATAGTTGACCCACGAGTCGAAGCTGACGATCTGGGCAATGATCACCTCGTTGGCGACGACGCCGCGATTGATGTAGGACTCGAAATTCAGGGTGCGCGCCTCGGTGATGGCGGCGCTATAGGCTGCTGCGTCGGCGGTGTTGACCAGTTTTTCCTTCTCTGACGTCACCTGGCCGACGTTGAACACGACCAGGAGGGTCGCGACGCAGGCGGACGCGAATACCAGGAACAGAACCAGAGACTGGCCCGATCGACGCCTTGGTGGCCGGATGATACGCATGATGTCGTGAACCTGAAAAGAATTGATGCAGACTGGCTTGTGCACGTATTGCTATTCGAATTCTGCCGACGCCGACACATGGAATACCGCATCGGCGCCGCGCAGATGTCGGACGAGGCCGCGCTGTGCGGGCGCGGCTTGTCTGGCGGCGGCCGGCTTACTGGTTGCTGGTCGCGAAGTTGGACAGGTTCTTGGATGTGCCTGCTTCGGACGATGCCGAGGTTGCCGCAGTCGTCGCAGCCGACGTACCGGCCGTGCCGTTGTTGCCGCCCAATTGCATGGCCATTTCGGCCGTCTGGCCTTTGACCACGTTACCGAAAGCGGAGTACACACCGATTGCCGCGATGGCAATCAGTGCAACGATGATGATGTACTCGGTCATGCCTTGACCGCGGGAGGATTTCTTAAAATTGACAATTTTGCGCATCGCGTCACCCGAAAAATAAAGTTTTGTTAATCAAACTGTTAAAAGTTAAATTTACATTAACAGTGCGACACGATGCTACCTTGTAAAAAAATCACTGTCAATTTGAAGTTCAAATTTGTCCGATTGATTTTTTAGATGATATTTTTATATTGATCATGGCAAAATTGAGTGAAAAACACGGTAAAATCGACCAGAAAGTTAGTTTTTTCTTATCTATCAATGATTTATGCGTTCCGAGTCATTTATGTTTTACGGCAGGGAAAATTGATATTAAGAAATATTAATAATAAGATATGCCGAGAAGTTATATTTAACACTTAATGGGTGTGTGATTCTTGATCAATGAAATGAAAACTAAAAATTAACAATTGACGTGACAATGCGGAGTCGGCCCAAGCGTTCACGACATGTCGAATGGCGCCTTGCCGCGTCAAGTGGTATTGCCGGCGTGGCGCTGCCGATCGTTGTCGGGACTCTCGGAAATCCGGCTGCTGCGGCGCCGGCGGACAGGGTTGCAGACGCATTGAGCGCGAGGGCAACATGGTCGAAGATGACGTTTTGGGCTGTGCTTCGGTTGGTGTTCCGCACCCCGCTTTTTTCAATTTTTCAAGGCAAGGTAATGTTCAAGAAATTATTCTCCATCCTGTTCTTTCTCGCCCCGCTAGTGGTCGGCGCCCAGGAAAAAGGGCAGGATCACCCACTCGTTCCGCGGCTTCCGGGTTACAAGATCTACGAATACACCGTGCATGATTACGACGTCTTCGACGACAAGCTCGCGCGTCGGGGACAAGCAGATCTGCCGTTCCACGCCGAGGGAAAGGTCACATACATACGCTACTATCGCGGCGACAAGGAAATCGAACCGAATGAAGTGGTTGCCAACTACGTGACCGCCCTGAAAAACATCGGCGCGGTCGAACTCAACCAAACCGACAGCGTATTCAGCAACCGGGTACTGAAGCTGCAGCGCCCCAATGGCGACATCTACGTGGCGGTGCGTCCGGAAGGCAACCACGCACACTACTATTCGCTGACCTTCATCGAGCCGGCGGCACGGACACAATTGGTGTCGGCCGACGCCTTGTACGACACGATCAACAAGGTCGGCTTCGTCGCGTTGTACGTCAATTTCGATACCAACAAAGCCGAAATCAAGCCGGAAGGCGAGCCGGTGATCGCGCAAATCGTCGATCTGCTCAAGGCCAAGCCCGATCTCAAGATATCCATCGACGGCCATACCGATAATGTCGGCCCGGCCGCGGCCAACAAGACGCTCTCGCTTGAGAGGGCAAAGGCGGTGATGCAGGCCGTGATCAAGCAGGGGATCGACCCATCGCGGCTGACCGCACGCGGCTTCGGCCAGGAAGTGCCGATCGCCGACAATCGCATCGAAGAGGGGCGCGCCAAGAACCGGCGGGTCGAATTATCGAAGCGCCAGTGAGCACCCGTCGGGACTACTCCGGTTTATCGAGGAAATTGCATGAAACGAAGATTCATTTACCTGGCGCTGGCGCTTTGCGCCGGCGCGCAGGCGGCGCCACAGGGCGGAGCCGCAGGCTGCGGCGACATGACCAAGGCCGTGCCGGACAAGATCGGCGACCTGACTCTCGTCAAGAAGAGCTGCGAGGTCGTGACACCCGAAATTGCCAAGGCGCTTCACACCACGCCGGGTTCGCGTCACCTGGAGGCGGACTATGAACAAAAGTCGCAACAGCGCTTCATCAAGATCGATGTTTCTGCCGGCCAGCAGGGGTTGCCGACTGCGAAAGACGTTGCGACCGACGTTGCGGCGGAAAAGGACAGCGCCAGGAACCTGCAACGCGCAGCCGCCAGCGGCAATGCCGAATGGGTCAAATCGTACAAGGATCACGTGCAGCACATCCGCATCGTGCCGCTGTCGCAGCCTGAACAGGCCCTCCTGTCCTGGCACGACGCTCCCGATTCCAGCGCCGAGGTGCATGGCGTCGTCTACGACGCCACGTTCATCACGATCACGATGAGCGCCGCGGACATCGACAGCGCCACGGCCACGCTCAATCAAATCAATAGCGCGATGAAATATGCGCTGCTGCACTGAGCGGCACATCTCGCTGCGGGAATGGCGGCAAATAATGCAAAAGCGAACCGGTATCACTCGACTGAAAGACCAATCGACATGAACAAGACAATCTTTTGCGCCTTGTTGGCGCTATGCCTGGCGGCGTGCGGCGGCGGCGGCGCAGATCAGGGCGTCACCACCCCCAACCCGCTGGCGGTGTCACCCGCCAGCTTGACGCTGACCGGCAGCACCACACAGTGCCCGTCCGGCACGGTGGACGCCAATTTCACCATCACCGGCGGCTTGCCGCCCTATAGCATCAAACCCTCCCTGCCGGATATCATGGTGCTGTCCACCGGCAGCGTCGGGGCCGACGGCGGTCATTTCACCTTGATCCAGTTGAATACCAATTCCTGCCTCGCTTCCGCGACGATCACCATCGAAGACATGACCGGCGCCATCGTGAACGCCACGATCACGACAGCGCTTGGCTCAACTGGCCCTTGAGCATGCCCGGCACGCCAGCAGATTGAGCACAGATGCGCGCGCTGCTTCTACAGGCAAGCGTGGCCCTCCTGATTGGTGCGGCGCAGGCGCTGACGTTCGCGCCTTGGCGCCTATGGTGGCTCGCCCCGTGCTGCCTGCTGATGCTATTGCGTCTTGCAGAGCGGCAGTTGTCATGCAATGGCTGGGCCGGCTTGCGGCGTTTCTCCCTATGCGGTCTGTGCTATGGCCTGGGCCTGGCCTTGTGCGGCAGTCACTGGCTCTACCTGGCGATTTATCAAGGCGGGCATAATCCCTGGGTCGCCGTGTCGCTTGCCGCCGTGCTGATGCTGTTGTTCGCACTGCATTACGCCGCTCTATTCGGCTTGTCGGCCTGGCTGGCGACTGCATCCGCTGCCCATGCCTACGAGCGCTATTGCCTGCTGTTCTTTCCCGCATGCTGGGTGTTGTCCGAGTGGCTGCGCCGCGCGACGGATTACGATTTTCCCTGGTTCGTGCTCGGCGAAAGCCAGGTGCCGGGCGGCATCTTCAGCGGCTTTGCCCCCGTCGGCGGCGCGTTCGCCGCAAGCTATCTACTGTTGCTGGGTGTTGGCGCTGTCGCCGTCCTCCTGCGGCGTCGCAGGCAACCTTCACGCGTGCTTGGCACCGCCTGCCTTATGCTGCTCGCGCTCTTAATTGCGGGCGACCAACTGCTGCGCCGTCAGCAGTGGAGCGAAATGGATGGCGCCCCGATTCATGCCGTCGTGCTGCAATCCATGCAGGCGGGCGGGGACAAATGGCATGCCGGAACGACTCGGGTGGCCATGCGCCGCGTGCAAACCGTAGTCCTGCGAAACGAAGACAGCCTGATCGTCACACCGGAGACCATGCTCGATGCGCCGGCCAATTTGATACCCGCATCGTTCTGGGACGGCCTGCATGACAGTCTGGCGCAGCGGCATTCCTATTTGCTGCTTGGCGTCCCGACAGTAGAGCAGGCCGGAGAGGCGCTGCATATCTACAATAGCGTGCTGAGCCTGGGCCCCGGCGGCGCCGAACTTTACCGCAAGCAGCACCTGGTGCCGGTGGCGGAACACATGCCGTTCAAGGAAACCCTGGGCGGATTCTATCGCGCCGCATTGCACTATCCATTGCAGGATCAATCGCCCGGCGAGGCCGGGTGGGGCAAGCCGCTCTTTGCCGCGGGCCACATGTTTGCTCCCCTGATCTGCTATGACGCAGCCTATGGCGCGCAGGCGGCGCGGGAAACCGTGGAGGCGAACGTGATCGTCAACCTGTCCGACGATTCCTGGATCGACAGTGAAACCTATTTCGCGCAAACCGAGCAAATGGCGCAGGCGCGCGCGCTGGAAACGGCACGCCCCTTGCTGCGCTCGAACAACATGGGTCACACCGCCGCAATCGATGCGCAAGGCAATATTATCGCCGCTGCACCCGCGCGCAGCGAGGCCGAACTGCGCGTCACGCTGACCGGCCGCGCCGGGACGACGCCCTACATGCGATTGGGCGACATGCCCGTTCTCATGCTGGCCGCCACCGCCATATTGGCCGGGCTTCTGCCGTGGCGACGGATGCTGCGTCCGTCCTGGCGCAAACGGCCGCTCGCGGATATGCGCGCTCACTGATCCTGCGGCAGCGGCGTTCCTTTGTCGACCACTTCCAGGCATTCGCCCTTGCGCGTTGAATTGTCGAAGTCGCTCCAGCCGTAACTGTCGACATAGCGTGTGTGCGGCACGAGGTGCGCATTGGCGAAACTCCATTCCGGCTTTTCTCCGGCGTAGTGCAGATCGGACATGTCGGCGAGGGTATGGAAGATGTTTTCGGTCGACAGTGGCGCGTCCCTGTGCCGCTTCAATTGCGCAACCTTGTCGGGAAATGTCGCCTTATAGCGGTCCGAATACCACGCCAACAGCGGAATGTGGAATTCATTGTCGTTGTTGTGGCCGTGGAAGCCCTGATAGCAGCTGCCGTCGAACAGCGATTCGCCGTGGTCCGACAGATACAGCAGCGAAGCGATGCCATCGCCCGCCTTGAGCTGGGCTATGATGTTCGCCAGCATCCAGTCGGTGTAGAGCATGGAATTGTCGTAGCTGTTGTTGAGCTCCTGGCGATGCGCGCGGTTGGCGTAGTCGGGTTGCGCGACGTGAAAAAACGAGGGCTGCCAGCGGTTGAATTCCGGCGGGTGACGCAACGAATAATTCCAATGGTTGCCCAGCGTATGCAGCACGATCAGCTTCTTTTGCGCCGGATCGGCAATCGCCTGGCGCAGCGGCCCCAGGAGCACCTGATCGTAATTCGATTCGTTGACGTAGCTGCCCATGTTGAGATAACGGCGCACGTCGGCCTCGTCGGCGAAAGCGGAGATGGTGGTATCGAAACGCCCGGCCGACATCTGGTTGGAAATCCAGAAGGTCTTGAAGCCCGCCTCCTTGAACGCGGAGAGGATCGATTTTTCCGAATAGCGCTGTTTCATCTTGACCGTCGCCGGCATGGAAGAGAGCATCAGCGGCACCGACAGGCGCGTTGCCGTATAGGGCGTGATCATGTTGCTGAAGCGCTCCAGGTTGGCCTCTTTCTCCAGCATTGGATTGGTATCGCGCGCATAGCCGTTGATGCTCCAGCGGTCGTAGCGCGCCGATTCGCCGATCACCAGCACGGCGATCTGCGCCTGGTCGGCACCCACGCCCTGCCGCACGCCGAAGTGGAAATCCTGATTGCCGCGCGTGACGTACGCCATGAAGGCGCGCTCGCGCCAGAAATCATAGAGGCGCATGAAAAATCCGAACGGCCAGGTCGCGGCAAAACGCGCAGGATCGAATGGAATGGCGGCCCAATGCGGCAGGGGCGGCAGGTGCAGCGAATCGAGCACGCCGGCCGGTTTGGGTGCATCGGCGGCGCGTTCGCGGTAAGCCAGCGCAATCGTTTCCACCCGCGCGAGTTCGGGGTCTGATGCGCTGCTTTGCGACGCGATCTGCGCTTTCGCGGAAGGCTGCACACCCGCCATCTGGCCGTAGATCATCAGGCACAACACCACAGCCAGCAGATCGAACAGCGGCCAGCGCCACTTCGGCGCAATCGCCAATGGTGCGGCATGTCGCGCCGCGCGCCACGCCAGAAACCACCAGGCCGCCATCAACACCAGAGCGGCAAGCGCAATGAACACACGGCCATTGAGGAATTCCCAGGCTTCCTGCGGCGTGGTTTCGGCGACCAGTGCCAGGTGGTGCACCGATATGCCCTGATGATAAAAAATGTCGAGATACAGCTCGGCCGGCGTGACGAGAAAGACCGGCAGCAGCAGCCAATGAAAGTGCGCCGGTTGACGAAACAGGATCCACAGTCCGAGCCAGGTGGCGGCTTCCAGGCCGAGCGTGGTGGGCCAGTCCGGGTCGACCCGGCCATATAGCATGGGGATGAAAGGGGGCAGCGACAACAGGATATATGTTGTCAGCAAAAACAGGCTCGCGGCGCGTGGAGATTGTGTGAACACGTCAGGGCAGGATATAGGCACAGCGCGGCACCCATGCCGCGCCTGAGAACCCGCTTCAACGTGGGCGGCACGGACATTTGCGCCTTGCCCTGCTCGTGTTGAAATCGATCCTACAGCGGCATGACGATGTTTGAAGGCAGGGGAATGCGCGATCGACAATGTCGCGAATTCGACCGCGCGGCGTGCGCAAAGTTAATAGATTGTTACGATGCAAGAATGTTAACTTGAGACACGCAAACTGTCAAATCCCGGATGCACAAAAAGATGCGTAAAAAATGAAGCACGCGTAATTTCCCATGCAACACATTCACCTCAATTTGCGCCGGTTTCCTCGATCAGCCAATCACAGAAACTACGCAAGACCGGATCGGCGGCGCGGCTCTCGGGCACCAGCCAGCAATAAGCGCGCGACGGCACGGTCGGCCCCGGCAGCGGCATCACCAGCCGGCCCGCGTCGAGTTCGCGATCGATCACCGGGCGCGGCCCGAGCGCGACGCCGATGCCGTCAACCGCCGCCTGTAGAGTCAGGTAGAAGTGATCGAACTGTTGCCGGCCTTTCGGTTCCAGCCCAGGCACGCCGGCCTCGGCCAGCCAGCGCTGCCATGAATGCGAGCGACCGGCGGAAGAGAGCAGCGTATGGCGCTTCAGATCGCGCACTTCGCGCAAAGGCACCCGTTTCAATAGCGCCGGGCTGCATACCGGGATTTCGCGTTCAACCATGAATTCCCGCGTCAGATAGCCCGGCAGTTCCAGCGGCCCGCGCCGGATCGCCAGGTCGAAATTCATGTTTTGGTCAGGCGGACGGTCGGACGTGATCAGATTCAGTTCCACGCCCGGATGGCGCAACTGGAAGCGCGTCAGGCGCGGCAGCAGCCAGTGCATAGTGAAAGTGGGCAAGGCATCGAGTGTCAGGCGATGGCGCGCGTTGCTTTCGGCAACACGCCGCGTCGCGCCGGCAATATTCTGGAAGGCCGATTGCACCGCGTGAAAGTAGTCGCGCCCCGGTGCCGTCAACAGCACGCGCCGGCCATGACGCTCGAATAGCGGCGTGCCCAGCCACTCTTCCAGTGCGCGCACTTGCCGGCTGATGGCTCCGTGGGTCACATGGAGACTGTCGGCCGCGGCGGAAAAACTGCCGAGCCGCGCCGCTGCTTCAAAGGCGCGCAAGGCATTCAGAGGGGGTAGGCCGGATATCATTTGCGGCGCGCATTTTCATCACCTTGATGCTTGTGAGTATATCTCACATAGAAGGGCAGGATAAATCGTTTTTCACCCAGTCGCCGGACTGCTATCCTGAGCGCATGGACACACTGATTGACACCGCAGGTAACCAGGCGCCGCCCATGACAAAGGGCGAGCTGTTCCGCTGCTTTCTCTTGATGGGCGTGGTGAGCTTCGGCGGCGTACTGCCGTTTGCGCGGCGCGCACTGGTGGATAAGCATCATTGGCTCAGTGCCGATGAATTCAACGAAGGCTTGAGCCTGGGGCAGATCCTGCCCGGGCCGAACGTGGTCAATCTTTCCATCATGCTGGGTGCGCGTTTCCACGGTCCGCTGGGTGCGCTGTTGGCATTTTCCGGCTTGATGGCGGCGCCCTTTGTGATTCTGATGATGCTGGCCACGCTGTATGGCATATATGGCCAGGTGCCAGCCGTGCAACACGTCATCAACGGCACGGCGGCGGCCAGCGCCGGCCTGGTGGTGGCGGTGGGCTACAACATGCTGGAGCGCCAAGCCAAGTCAGTCAGCACGACAGGCATTTCCGCCCTCGCCTTCGTCGCCTGCGGCTTGCTGGCCTTGCCGCTCTTGCTGGTGCTGGGCGTACTGGCGCCGGTGTCGGTGTTGCTGTCGTGGAGGATGCGCAAATGAGCGGCCGTTCGCTATCCGAAGTCGCCTTCTATTTCCTCGCGCTGTCGCTGATGGCGATAGGCGGGGCCAACGTGCTGATACCCGAGATGCATCATCAACTGGTCGAGCTGCGCGGCTGGATGAGCAGCAATGATTTCGTCTCTCTGGTGTCGCTGTCGCAGGCCGCGCCGGGACCGAACGTGTTGATCGTAAGCCTGATCGGATGGAAGCTCGCCGGCATTTCCGGCGCCTTGGTCGCAACCGTGGCAATGTGCCTGCCGTCTTCCCTGACCGTCTACGCCTTCACGCGCTTCTGGGATCGCTTCAAGGATGCCTCCTGGCGCACCGTGGTGCAGGCCGGGCTGGTGTCGGTGACGGTGGGCCTGGTGCTGGCCAGCGGCTATGTGTTGACGCGCGAGGCCGACCACAGCTGGCTGGCCTACGCCGTGACGGCGACGGCGGCGTTTCTCAGCGCGAAGACCCGCGTGCATCCCTTGCTGTTGCTGGCTGGCGCGGGGCTGCTGGGCCTGACCGGTTATATGTAATTCACACGGCGCTGTGCGCCACCTGGTCGCTCCATTCGAACGAGGCGATCTCGAGTTCATATAAATCCTCGTGCGATAGCTCCAGCTTGCGCAACAGCGGCCCAATCAACTCCTGCGATTCTTCGATGCGTTCCAGATACTCAGCCAAGGTGAGCAGGTCGCCATGGAAACCCTTGCGCGACAGCAGTGCCTGGGACACCTCCTCGACCACGTGGATTTGCTCAAGGATCGCTTGCATGCTCATGCCGAACAGCGTATCGGCGAGCGACATGATGCCGACCGTGAAGGCGGTGTCGGCCATGTTGCGGTTCTCGGGCGCGATGCGCCGCGCCAGCAGTTCGAGCATCTTGCCGCGCGTGGTGGCCAGCGCCAGCAGCGGCGGCAGGCTATGGCCCTTCTTGCACGGCTCGGCATAGAGCATGATCTGCAGCCAGCGGCGCAGATGGTCGCGTCCCAGGACAATCAAGGCTTGCGAGAGCGAATCGATGCGATGGCGGACACCGAAAGCCGGCGCGTTGGCCAGGCGCAGCAGGTTCAGCGAGAGCGCCACGTCCAGCTTGATCGCGCGTTCGATCTCGGCGGTTTCGGCGTCCGACACCACGAGCTTCATCATCTCCATCACCGCCATCTGCGAAGGCGACAGCTTCTTGCCCGACAGCAGCGACGGCTTGGCGAAGTAATAGCCCTGGAAATAATCGAAACCGAGATCGAGGCAAATCTTGAACTGGCCGAACGATTCCACCTTTTCAGCCAGCAGTTTCTTGCCCGCCAGCTTGAACTGCGGCGTCAGCTTGAGCAAGGCGGAGAGGGGCATGTCGCGCAGATCGAACTTGACGATATCGATCATCGGCAGCAGCTTTTGCACATCGGCACTGTCGGTGATGACGTCGTCCAGCGCAAACTGGAATCCCTGTTCCGCGAGTTCCTTGACGCGCGCCACCACCTCGGGCGTGGCTTCGACCGTTTCGACGATTTCCAGCACCATCTGTTCGCGCGGCAGGAACTCGAAGATATCGCTCATCAGCACGGCCGCATCGACATTGATGAAGCCGCGCACTTCGCCGATCACTTTCTCGATACCCAACTGTGCGGTATGGGAAATGACGGCAGCCGTGGCCGAAAGGTCGCTCGTGATATCGGCCGTGCCGACGTCGCCGCTGCGAAACAGCAGCTCATAGGCAACGAGCTCCTGGTTGCGGTCCAGGATGGGCTGGCGTGCCAGAAAGAATTCCCTTACGCGCAAAGGGGGCACTGCGGAGAGCGGAGTGTGATCGGACATGGTCGGAAAGTTTTCGCTCGCACAGACGGGGAAAACTGAGGCAGCGAATTCCCCGGTAAAACGGAATTTATCTCACTTTAGCCGATTTCCAATGTGCGCCCGCAAAAATTCGTGGTGCAGCGCATCAGTGCTCGTGATGAGAGACAAGCCGGCCAGTTTGAAAAGCGCGACCGTCCGTGGCACACAGCACATCAGACCGGCACGCCATCGATGAACATTTTCAATTCGCCGCCTTGAAACTGGGTCCAGGTCTCGTTCTCCGTCAGCGGTTGGGTCACGATCACGGCCACGCGGTCGGCCGGCGTGGTGAGCTCGGCGAAATCGACGCTGACGTCGTTGTCGGCCAGCGTGGCCATGGCAAACGGGTGCTGGCGCACGATATAGAACAGATTGGTCGAGCAATGCGCAAACAGCGCCGAGCCGTCCGACATCAGCATGTTGAACGGCCCGTGCGAGGCGATGTTGGCGCTCAATTCGGCGAGCACTCCGCGCAACTCCGGCAGCGGCGGCATCTGTTCGCCGAAGCGCAGGCGCAACACTTGCAGGATGTGGCAAAAGGCGCGTTCGCTATCGGTTTGGCCGACCGGGCGATACGGGCCGGAAACGGGCGGGTGGAAATCCTTCAGGTCGCCATTGTGCGCGAACACCCAGTAGCGGCCCCACAATTCGCGCACGAAGGGATGGCAGTTTTCCAGCAGCACCTCGCCCTGCGTCGCCTTGCGGATGTGCGAGATCACATTCTTCGACTTGATCGGCCAGCGCCGGATCAATTGGGCCACCGGCGAGCTCACGGCTGCCTCGTGATCGACGAAATGGCGCACCCCGGAACCTTCAAAGAAGGCGATGCCCCAGCCATCCTTGTGTTTGTCGCTGCCGCCGCCGCGTTGGGCGAAACCGGTGAAGCTGAACAAGATGTCGGTGGGAACGTTGCAATTCATCCCGAGCAATTGGCACATGATGGCGCAGGGAAAAGAGTAATACTGTTAAGAATACCATTGCGCGGCAATAGTTCCCCATCAGCAATCCCTAAGTATTTCGCGTCGTTGTGCTGACGAAACGACAATTGAACCCCGATGTCAAAGCCCGGTCATATTCCCGGACTAGCATGATTGACGTTATCGCGAACAATATTCAGGTACTTCATGGACACTCGGCTTTTCATACATGGCGGAACCGGCCTGGTTCAGCAGCAAGACCGGCAGCACGACGGCGTAGTGGACTGGAGCCCGGCCGACGTCACGCTTTATGGCGCGCGCATCGATTACATCGGCGGCTCGATCAAATCGGGCACCGAAGGCACGGTGTTCGACGCGCAAGGCTTGCTGGTCTTGCCAGGCATCGTCGATCTGCATGGCGACGCCTTCGAGCGCCAGATCCAGCCGCGTCCCGACACGCAATTCGCGCACGACATCGCCTTGGCCGATACCGACCGGCAGCTCGCCGCCAACGGCATCACCACGGCTTGCCACGGCCTCGCCTACAGCTGGGAAGGCGGCTTGCGCGGACGCGAGGCGGCACTGGCGCTGTTGAAGCAGGTGGCGCAGTTGCGCGCCAGCAGCCATGTCGATCATCGCGTGCATTTGCGCTTCGAGACGCATCATCTGGAAGGCCTGGCCGATGCGCTCGAATGGATCGCCCAAGGGCGCATCGACTTCTTCGCCTTCAACGAGCACCTGGCCATGATCATTGCCGGCTGCAACAAACCGGAAAAACTGGCCGCCTATGCTGCGCGTGCGCGCTGTGCCACCGAGGCTTTCAAGGCGCGCGTGAAGATCGCCGAGAGCCGCCCGCGCGAAGACGTGGCGAAGGCCGTCGCGCTCCTGGCTGAAGCCTGTGCCAAACACCGCGTGCCGATGGCGTCGCACGACGATACCAACAGCGCCGACCGCGAGCGGTATCAGCAACTGGGCGTGACGATTTCCGAATTCCCCATGACGCAGGACGCCCTGTTCGCCGCGCTGGCCTTCGACAACCGCGTCATCATGGGCGCACCCAATGTGCTCCTGGGCGGCAGCCATCGCGGTGCGCTGGCGACCATCGATGCCGTCAAGAGCTGCATGTGCGACATCCTCGTGTCCGACTATTACTATCCCGCCATGCTGCACGCCCCGTTCAAGCTGGCCCATGAAGGCGCCTGCACCCTGGCCGACGCCTGGCGCATGGTGTCGGAGCAGCCGGCCGCCGCGCTGGGCCTGGCCGATCGCGGCCGCATCGCCTCGGGCCGCCGTGCCGACCTGCTCCTGGTCGAACCGGGGCAGGGCGGCAGCGCGCGCCTGATCGCCACCTTCGCCGCCGGCCGGCTGGCCTATTGCGCCGAACCGGCGCGCATGGAGACGCGGCGTACGTATTCCATGGCGGCGTAGCACGCTGCCTATGCGCTACGCCCTCTACTTTGCGCCTGAACCGGGTTCACCGTGGGCAGAGGCCGGCAATTGCTGGCTCGGGCGCGATGCGGAGCGTGGCGTCGATCTGGGGCAGGACCAAGTGCCGGGCATGCCTCGCGTGCTGTTGTCGCAATTGACCAGCGGCGCCAGGCGCTATGGTTTTCATGCCACGCTGAAGGCACCCTTTCATCTCGCGCCGGGATTTTCCGAAGCCAATCTCGAAGCCATGGCAGCGGCATTTTGCCAGGCGCAACGCCGTATCACCGTGCCCGCGCTCAAGGTCAAGCCGCTCGACCATTTCCTTGCGCTGCGTCCTGAAGGGGCCGAAGACGAAATCGGCGCCCTGGCCATGCGCTGCATCAGCTATTTCGACTTATTGCGCGCAGCGCCCGCCGACAACGAATTGGCAACACGGCGCCGGCGCAGCCTGAGCCAGCGGCAGGAGGCTTTGTTGCAGCGCTGGGGCTATCCCTATACGGAGGAGGAGTATCGCTTCCACCTGACCGTGTCCGACGACTTGCGCGAAGTCGGTGAAGATGCAGGCTACACGCTGCGTCGTGCCGCAGAGGAGCATTTCGCGCCGGTCGCTGCCCAAGCCCCCTTCGTTATCGACCGCTTATGCATCTTCCGTGAAACCGGGCCGGGGGCGCCGTTTGCCGTCTGGCGCAGTTTCCCCTTTGGCGACCGGCTGCCACTGGCCAATCTGCCGGAGCCCGGCCGCCTTTTCTTTTTCGTCGGACCTTCGGGAGCGGGCAAGGATAGCTTGCTGCGCTGGGTGCAGCAGCGCCTGCCAAATCGCAACATGGTGTTCGCACGCCGCACCGTCACCAGGCCCGCGCAATCTGACCAGGGTAGCAGTACGCACGAAGCGGTCGATACGGCGACCTTCTGGAATCTTGCCGCTGCCGGGCAATTCGCCATGCAGTGGCAGGTCGATGGCGTTTCGTATGGCGTTCGGCGCGGCATTGAAGCCGATTTGCAGGCCGGGTTCGACGTGCTGGTCAACGGCTCGCGCGAATACGTGCCGCAATTGCAGCAGCTCTATCCCCGGGCGCAGGTGGTGTGGATCGAGGCTGATGTCGCATTGCTCGAAGAACGCCTGGCCGCGCGCGGGCGCGAGAGCGGCGCTGCGCTCTTGCGCCGCATCAGCCGCGCCAGCCAATTCCCACCGCTGGAATCGAAGCAGGTGATCCGGATCGACAACAGCGGCGAGATCGAGACGGCGGGAGAGCGCGTATTGGAATTGTTGCGGCGTTAAGTCTTTTTGTCCTTGCATTCCGCATCGCTAAGCAGCCAGGGATCGCGCTCGGGATACGGGTAGTGGTGGCTGATGAAGTCGACGAAGCTGCGCACCGTGGCTGATAGCAGGCGGCGGCTCGGGTAGACCATCATCACGCTCATCTGGCCCAGGTGGTAATCGGGCAAGAGGCGCACCAGCCGGCCGCATACCAGATCGTCGGCCAGGCTGAACGAAGGCCGGATCACGATGCCCATGCCAGCCATGGCGCACTGGCGCAGCAATTCCCCGCTGTTCGATACCATCGTGCTCGTCACGGGAATGTGTGCTGTCGTGCCGTCCGGTCCTTCGATGGGCCAGCGGTGGCGCAATTGCTCGAACGGGAAGTTCAGGCAGGCATGCCTGGATACGTCTTCCGGCACTTGCGGCGCGCCGTGTTTTTCGAGGTAGCCCGGCGAGGCGCACAACAGCACTTCGGTCGTGCCGATCTGGCGCGAGATCATGCTGACGTCGAAACGCTGCAAGCCGATGAAGATGCCGATGTCGAAGCCTTCTTCAACCAGATCGACGTCGCGGTCGGAGAGCGTCACGTCGAGTGTCACGTCGGGAAACTTTTGTGCGTATTCGGGCAGCAGCTTGGCCAATTGCATCTGGCCGAAGCCAAGGTGCGAATAGACACGCAGGGTGCCGGAAGGCTTCTTGGCCTGGGCCGAGGCGATGGCATCGGCATCGTCGATGTCCTGCAGGATCTGCTTGACGCGTTCGAGGTAGGCCATGCCGGTTTCGGTCAGCGACAGCCGGCGCGTGGTGCGATTGAGCAGACGCGTTCCCAGGTGGGCTTCAAGATCGGCCACATGGCGCGTGACGACGGCATTGGACATTTCCAGCAAGGTGCCGGCGCGGGCAAAGCTGCCTTGCTCGACCACCTTGGCGAAAACGCGCATTGATTGCAAACGATCCATACCGTCAAACCCCAGTATTATTGCTGAAACCGCAATAGTAGAGTGTTTTTCGCGAGCCTGCCGATCTTGCCGCTACAGCGCCACCCGGCAACGCCATAGCGCATGGCCTGATTCGGTATATTTACGCTCGAATGGCGTGATCGGCGAATCGGTTTCAAAGGCTTCGCCGGCAAGCGCTTTTCCGCTCAACTGCGCGATTGCCGCCGCGCACTCGTCGATATATATGCGCCAGTTGCTGCGGCATTCAAAGTATCCCCCCAAGGCCAGCATCGTTGGAAACACCGCGTGGCCGTGCCAGCGGCGGTGCAATTGCCCGACCTTGGGCCAGGGATTGGGGTAGAGCAGATAGTGCCGCTGTGGCCTTATGCCGGTCTCATGGAGCAGGCGCCAGTAGTCGACCAGATCGGCGCGCACCCGGAGGAAGTTATCAGGCAGCGCGCCAGCCCATTGCGTATGGCGTTCGCTGCGGTCGGCCGATTGATCAACGCCGATGACGAAATGATGCGGAAATTGCGCCGCCAGATGCATGGTCGACAAGCCGACGCCACAGCAGGCGTCGAGAATCAGCGGCATCTCGCCACGTGCGCGCCAAACGGCCATGCTCTGCTCGAATGCGGCCAGATTGTATGCCGCGTAGGGTTTGCGGAAGGGATGGGCGGCATGGCGCGCGACGAGTGCAGCGAGCCTGTCGTGCACTTCGTGCTGCGCACTCTCGATGTGCGACGAATTGCCACGCATGGCTTCAGCCTTCGGCGCCGACCTCCACGCCCTCCCAATAATCCATCGTGGCCGAGCCGCGATAGGCTTCACCCGTCAGCTTGACGCTGACGCGGCCGGTATCGGCATGGATCGAAACGTCGTGCGGTTGCCTGCCGCCGATGATGCGGTAGCAGCAAGGGGCCGCGCTGCGATTGATCAAGAAACGCGCGCCATGACTATGGCGCGTCAGCGGCACGATGGCGCTGTCGAACGGTTCGTGGATGCCTTCGGTATTGCGGGAACCGGGGTCATGATCTTCCATGCCCCGATTGTATTGCGACTTTGGCCTTAGTGATAGGTCACGTGGTGACTCATCACCGCGTCATAACTGCCGAGGAAATCGTCGATGTCTTCGACGGTCGGTTCCGAGGCAATGAGGTTTTTGACATTTTCGCGGAAAATTTCCGCCATGGCGCCGCGAATGAAGATTTCGCGGTTGCCCGACTTGTCCGTGATTTCGTAACCGCCGGAATGCAGTGCTTCCTGCTCGCTATCTACGCCGAACTCGACAACGCTGTATTGGTCGCTGTTATAGATCAGGTTCATGATGGCTCCTTGGGCGATATCAGGCGATCATGTATCCAGGTTTTGCGATCGCCGTTTTCTTACGGGTTGTTCACTTAACGCATCAGGTGGAGCATGGGTGTACCGATTTCAAGTTGTCGCATAAAAATATTACTAAAGAATGACAGGTAAGGACATGAAATATGGACAGCTTTTACATAAGTTAACCATTAAAGCTGTTGCAAAGCGGTTATGGCGCTGTTGTCGAGGGCGTTTGGCCCTGTACGTGGCGAAGGTGAAACAGCTCCAGTCTGCAAGGATTGGAGCGCGGAGTCATGCAGGGAGTTCCAAACGCTCGTCCGTTTGCAAGACAGGCGATGCTGAACCGGCAATTCCGGCAATTCATGCGTCGCCGTGAACAACTGGCTCCAATGACAACAGGCTGTGGTAGGGTGGGGACGAGAGGAAGGCCAATAGTTGCCCGATATGCTCATCGTTGGCGAGGCTGATGCAGATCGCTTCCGGAGCATGGCGCAAGAGGCGGTTCAAATGCACGCGCAAGGTGAGATTGCCGGTGCAGCACATGCAGGCCGGCGCGACACGGATCAGCGGGAAGCCGGCTTGCGTGGCGAGTGTTTCGAGCCGACCGGAACCGGAAGACAAGCCTTCCAGGATGAAGGCTGAAGAGATTTGGGGATCGAAGCGTGCCGCGATGGCGGCATCGCGCGAAGCCGCCGTCTTGCCCGTGACGAGCGTAAGGCGGGTCGCCAGGATCAGCCGCCCTTTTTCGACAGCTTGCCCGGTTCGACGCCGAGCTGCTTGAGCTTGCGGTACAGGTGGGTGCGCTCCAATCCGGTCTTTTCCGCCACGCGCGTCATGCTGCCGCCTTCGCGCGTCAGGTGGTGCTCGAAATAAGCGCGCTCGAACGCGTCGCGCGCTTCGCGCAGCGGCAAATCGAATGAGAGCGAAAACAATTGCGTATCCTGCTGCAGCATGGCCATCGAATTCATGGCAGCCGGGCTGTGCACGGGATTGTTGGCGGCAAATGGCACTTCTTGCACCGAGCGCGCGGGCTGTTCCGCCTGTGGCGCGGTCGAGCGCACCTGGAAGTTCACCGGGCGCACGGTTTCCACCGAGCGCGACAAGCCTTGCTGCACCGCCTTCAACAGCTTTTGCAGCGAAATCGGCTTTTCCAGGAAATTGAGTGCGCCGATGCGCGTCGCTTCGACAGCAGTGTCGATGGTCGCATGGCCCGACATCATGATGACCGGCATGGTCAAGAGACCGTCGCGCTGCCACTCCTTCAAGAGCGTCACGCCGTCGGTGTCGGGCATCCAGATGTCGAGCAAAACCAGGTCGGGGACGCTGGCGGCCCTTGCTTCGCGCGCCTGCTGCGCATTTTCCGCCGTGATGACGACATGTCCTTCGTCGCCCAGAATTTCCGAGAGCAACTCCCGAATACCCATCTCATCGTCTACAACGAGGATATTTGCCATGTATTTGCCTTCTCCAATCCCGCAATTATAGGACTCGCACAAAACAGATCGACTCTGCGCAGTCGCAAATTATTCCACGGGTGCTAACTTTAACAGCAAAATTGCCACCTTTGCACCATTTGCATCAGTTCGATTTTGAATATCGATGCGTCCGCCATGTTCTTCGATGATTTTCTTGACCATTGCCAAGCCCAGGCCCGTGCCGCGCGGCTTGGAGGTGACGTAGGGTTCGAAGGCGCGGGACAGTATTTTCGCCGAAAAGCCCGGCCCGTTGTCGGTGATCGTGAGTCGAACGGCCGTGCGGGTTTCTTCGTTGGAACCCTTGTAGCGGATGGCTTCGGTTCGGAGTTCGATATTGCCCGGCCGTTCAGGGTGGTCGCCCACGGCATCCTGGGCGTTTTGTAACAGGTTGTGTATGACCTGGCGTAACTGCGTTTCGTCGCCCATGATGGGGGGCAGATGCGGCGCGAGCCTGGCGTGGATCACGTCGCGCCCGTCGCCGGACAAATACAGGTGCAGGATTTCCTCGACCAGCGAATTCAGGTCGAGCGGCGACAGCACGGCCGGCGGCGCCTTGGCGTAGTCGCGGAAATCGTCGACCATGCGCTTCATCGCGCTGACCTGGTTGACGATGGTCGATGTGCCCTTTTCCAGGATGGCGGCGTCGGCTGCCATGAGCTTGCCGGTGAGCTTCATCTGCATCCGCTCGGCGGAGAGCTGGATCGGCGTCAACGGGTTCTTGATTTCATGCGCCAGGCGGCGCGCCACCTCGCCCCAGGCGAAAGCACGCTGGGCCGAAATGACGTCCGAAATATCGTCGAATACCACCAGATAGCCCGACTCGTCACCCACCGGCAGGCGCGAGCCGCGCGCCAGGATGGTGGTGCTGCTGCCGGGGTCGTCGCTGCCGGCGCCGGTATGCGGCAATTCGATCTGGCGCTGCCAGTGTCCGCGCATGCCTTCGGTATGGTCGGCGGCAGTGTGAGCGCTCTGGTTGGAGAACGCCAGGTCGATGGCGGCGTAAAACGCTTTTAGTTCCTCGATTTCAGACAGGGGCTTGCCGAGATCGGCTTCAAATTCGTGCTGCAGGATGCGTTCGACCGATTCGTTGCACGACACCAGCACGAAGTGGCTGTCCAATACCATCACGCCGGCCGACATGTTGGCCAGCACCGATTCGAGGTAAGCCTTGGCGTTTTCCAGCGCGCTGCGGTTCTGCTCGACCGAGGCGCGCGCGTCGGCCAACTGGCGCGTCATGGTATCGAACGATTGGGTCAGCGTGCCCAGTTCGTCGGAACTGGCGACAATGGGGCGCGGCGAGAGGTTACCCTCGGCCACCGCCTTGGTGCCTTCGGCCAGGAGCAACAGCGGCTTGGCCAGGTTGCTGGCGATGACGAAGCCTGCGGCAATGGCGCAAAAGGTCGCCAGGAGCAGCGTCAGCGTCAGTGTCTCGATATAGATTTTGCGCAAGCCGGTGCGGCCGAGCGAACGCTCATGGTACTCGCGCGACGTGTCGGACAAGGCCTTGGCGTTGATGGCCAGCGAACTCGGAATCGGCTGCAGCAATTGCAGGAAGCGCGCTTCCTGGCCGGTCCATTCGGCGGAAGAAAGCGGGATGGCGATGATCACGCGCATGCGCAGGTCGCCGCTGGTGCTGCCGTCGGCGGCATTGTCGCGGCTCTCCAGCGCCGAATAGCCGCGCGTCAGGCGTGCCTGCTTGATCATGGCGGCCGTCGGCAAGTCCGGCGCCTGGCTCGCGACGAGGTTGCCGGCATCGGCCAATACGCGCCCGCTGGCCGTGACGACGGTGGCTTCGAGCGTGGGATTGGATTCGTAGAGCTTGTTCAATTGCGTGGCTTGGCCCACCGGCTGCAGGTCCGAGATTTCCAGTGCCACGCTGCGGCCCTTGGCCAGCAAGTCGTTCAATTGCGATTCGAGCGCGGTTTGGCCCAGCTTCAGGCCCGAGTCGAGCGCGGATTCGACGGAGACGTCAAACCATGATTCGATCGAGTGATAGACGAATTGCACCGACACCAGGTAGATCACCGTGCCAGGCAAGACGCCGATCACGGCGAACAGCAGCACCAGCCGCGCCATCAGGCGCGAGCCGAACTGCTTTTGCCGGTAGTTGCGGTAGAGCCGGATCACCAGCGAGATCACCGAGATCAGGAGCGCGAAGGCAAACAGCGCATTCAAGCCGAGCAGCCAGGGATAGTTCTTTTCAAAGGCGGCCGAGTTGTCCGAAGCGGTGACGAGCAGGAACAGCAGGATGCAGATGAGGGGGCCGCCCACCAGCAGGAAATACCTCAGCACGCGTACCACGGTCAGTCTGCCTTGAACGAGAAGGACTTTTTCTCGGTGGTGAGACGCCAGTCGCTGTTGTTGATCGAGTCAACGCGGATCGGCTTGGACAGCGAATCGAGATCGAGCCGCATCTGTATGCTGGCGTAGTAAGTGGTGCCCGACTTCAATGCGCCGCGCTCGGCCACCACCCAGCGGCTTGGATGGCGCAGCAGGGCCAGGGCATCTTCCAGCGTGGGGAAACTGCGCTGTACGCCGCCCACAACGTTGGCCTGGTATTCGTTGGTCAATAGATTCTTCGACAGGATGATGACGTTTTCGGCGTTGATGGCCGATTCGTCAAACCAGTACCAGCGCGGCCGCTTGATTTCGACCTGGGTCGTGAAATGCAGGGGGATGCCGTGGCTGACCGCGTCTTCCAGTGTGTGATTCAGTTCGAAGGCGAAGGTGGCCGAGAGACGATAGCCGTCGGGCGAGCTTTCCAGGTGGGCCTGGACGACTTCGATGCCCTCGGCGGCGAAGGCGGGTGCTTGGGCAAACGTGAAGACGAGCAGCAGCGCTGCCAGCAAACCGCTCTTGATCGTCTCGATGAATCGTCTTGTCACGCGCGCCACAAAGCGGTCGCTACCGCAAAAAAGGTTGATCGGTGCCTGCTGTCAAAGATCGCAAGGGGGGTCATTGTAGCGGCTTTTCCTATTAGACCAGTTTTGCGCCGGCTTACCGCACAATTTCCGGTCAAATTCAGGAAAATTTGTGTAAATTCTAATTTTTTGCAGCGGATTCGCAACCCGTGCAGCCCGGGCGATTCTTCGATCGCATGTGGGGGCACCGCTTCCGAGTCGGCGCGACCGGAAAAGTTCATCGCGTGGCCGCCCGAACCCGTGCTCAGGCCGGTTTTTCGAAGAGGGCGTAGAACAGGCCGTCGTGATCCGGTTCGCCTCCCGGCAGCAACTGGCCGGGGGCTGTCAGGCGAATTGCCTGGTGGCGTTCGGCAAAGGCATCGGCCTGGCCGGCGGACTCTTGCGGCCAGAGCGAACAGGTGACGAACAGCAGCTTGCCGCCGGGGCGCAGCATGGACCACAGGTTATCGAGAATCTGGCGCGAGAGAGACGCCAATTGGGCCGTGTCAGCCTTGCGCCGCAGCCAGCGGATATCGGGGTGGCGCCGCAGAATGCCCGAGGCGGTGCACGGCACATCGGCCAGGATGCGGTCGTAGGGCCGGCCATCCCACCAGTTGCGGCGGGCGGCGTCGCCTTCGGCTAACAGCGTTTGCAATTGCAGACGTTCGAGATTTTCGCTGATCCGGATCAGGCGCTTGGCGTCGCTATCCAAGGCCAGCAAGTCGATGTCGGCCAATTCCAGCAGATGGCCGGTCTTGCCGCCCGGTGCCGCGCAGGCATCGAGCACGCGCATGCCGTCTTGCACATCGAGCAGCGGCGCAGCGAGCTGGGCTGCCGCATCCTGCACCGAGGCCAGGCCGTCTGCGAAGCCGGGAATGCGCGTGACAGGCAGTGGCTGCGTCAGGCGGATGGCAGAAGGGTCGATGCGCGTTGCCGCGATACCCTGGGTGGCCAATAGGGAAACGTAAGCGTCAACCGTGGTCTTGCGCACATTGACGCGCAAGGTCATCGGCGGCGCGCGGTTGCCTGCCTGCAGGATGTCTTGCCATTGCTGGGGGTAGGCGGCCTTGGTCGTATCGATCCACCAGGCCGGATAGTTCCAGCGCGCCACGGGGTTCTTCAAGGCGTCTTGCAGCAATTGCTCCGTCTCGCGCAGATAGCGCCGCAGCACGGCATTGACCATGCCCTTGGCGTGCGCAATGGCCGCCTCCGAGGCAGCTGCACTGACCGCCTGGTCAACCAGAGTGAAGGCATCGTAGGCCTGTTCGTCGGGGTCCGACAACAGGGCCAGCGAAATACACAATAGGCTGCGCAACAGGGCCGGCTCAGGCTGCTTCTCCGTCATTGCGCCCAACAGCGTATCGGCGCGGCCGAGCTGGCGCAGCGTGCGGTAGGAAATATCTTGTGCCGCGCCGCGCGCCTGCGGCGTCAATTGCAGCCTGGCGCCGACTTGCGTCAAGGCTTGCGGCAAGGCCGTGCCGCCACTTACTGCCGCGACGGCATGGGAAGCGGCCAATAACGAGAGGGCCAGCGAATCTGGCTTCAATAAGGATTTTTGCATGAATCTCTAAGAGCGCGCCAGGCCGGCGCAATAACACTAACGCTGCGCCAGCCAGGCACGCACATCCTCGAACACCGGGGCGGCGTCCAGTTCGTTGAAAATTTCGTGATAGAGCCGCGGATAGACCTTGACCTCGGCGCCGGCGGGCAAGACCTTGGTCAGCGCCGCGCTGCCGCCGGGGTCGACGATGTGGTCGTCACCGGCATAGACCAAGAGCATCGGGATCTTCAGTTGGGCAACGCCGGCGTGCACGATCTCGATCGAGGCCAGCATGGCATTGAGCAGGCGCGCGCTGATCCTGGCATGCACCAGCGGGTCCTTGGCATAGGCTTGCACGACGTTGGCGTCGTGCGACAGGTAGCGTTGCTCCAGGCCGTTGGGCAGCGTCAGGCCGGGCGCGATGGCGGAGAGTATCTTCAGCAACAGCTTCTGCCCACCCGAGAGCGCTATTGCCAAGGCGGGCGAAGAGAGAATCAAGCCCGACAACGGTGAGCGTTGTTCGACCGCATAGCGCGCCGCAAACAGGCCGCCCATGCTATGCCCCAGCAGGATGGGTGGCGCGTCCAGCCCGGCGGCGAAATCGCCGATCACCTGTTGCGCATCGCGCAGCAAGGCCGCGCCGTCGGGCACGTCGCCACGCGGACCGCCCGAGCGGCCATGCCCGCGGTGATCGTAGGCGCGCACATGGTAGCCCTGATCGTTGAGGAATTGCGCAACATGGCGGTAGCGGGCGCAATGTTCGCCCAGCCCGTGCATCAGGACGACGCCGCGCTTTTGCGCTTTGTCCCCTTCCGGACGCCAATCGGTGACGAAGAGCGTGGTGCCATCGTCCGCCGTCAGCGTCCGTTCCTGGCTTTGCACCTCAGACACCCCAGAGGATGTCGTTTCCGCCCAAGGCGGCGGCGCGTATCATTTCCAGGAGCGGGTAGGCTCGCGTGGCGAAGCTGACGAACTGCGCCGCTTCGTGATCGTGGTCGTCCTTCCCGTTTCCGTGGTGCGCGACGATATCGCGCGCAACCTCTTCCGTTGTCGGGTGCGCCTTGCTTTCCCTGACCACGGCTTCGAGCTTGGCGGCCACGGTTGCTGCCTCGGCAGCGGTGATCACGCCCATCTTCACGTCCTTGTTGATCAGATCGAGCAGGGGCTTCGCATGTTCTTCATACATCGTCACTTCTGCGGCTGCTTTCGATTTGAAGGTGATAAGCATTAGGCCTCCTTGGCAAGATTTTATTTGGCACATCTATCTATTTACTGCTACCCAATCTCGGGCCGCTTACTGCAAATTTTTGAGGCGCCCTGTTGGTTTATGTAAACACCTTAGCACGATTTTCCCTGCCGGTCATCGGTAGTCGGCTGACAAAAATGCCATGCCGAAATACTTTGCCAAACATCAATTCGGCTTGAACGACGAGATGAAGGTGGCGGCTTCTTCCCGCACAACTTCCTTTTCCGGCCCCAGCACGATCACCTGGTAGACGCGGTTGCCATTGACGGCGAAATGGGCGATCAGCAACATCGGCGCCGCGCCGGGAGGCGTCCCGGCAGCTTCGATGTCGACCGCATCGCCCGTGGCGGACAAGGTTTTGCTCTTGCCATTGATGTTGTTGACCAGCGCCGTCTGCATAAGGTTCAAGGCCGCGCGCGCCTGGGTGGGATCGGCCATGGTCACGCTGCCCACGGCAAAACTGACGTGGTCGACTTCGGCCCCGGTCATGCTCATCGTGACCTGCTGTTCGCCCAAGCGGATGGGCCGGGACAGCGTGGCCGGCTTGGCCGGCAGGAGGACGGTAAACGGCACCTCCTTGCCATGCACCTCGCGCCAGTTGAATTTCGGGTCGCAGGCGCAGAGCGCGGCCAGGCACAGGACAGCGGCGGGCATGAGTTTTCGCATGGCCGCATGATAGCAGCAGATGCAACGATGTCGGCGCGGCAGCGCGATAGGCGTAGCATTCTTCGCGGCGCTATGCTATAAAAACAGGCAATACCCTCATCGCCATGACTAAATTCGACTTTTCGGTCAAAACACGCAACGGCTCCAAGATCGTCAGCGTCGTCATCGCGGCGCCCGATCAGGCCGACGCCCTTCGCCGCCTGCGCCAGATGTACCGCGACTGCGAAGTATTGAGTTGCGAGATTAAACAGGCTGAGGACAAGATACGGCCATCGGCATCGCTGGAAGACATCCTCTCGCTGATCTCGAAATAATCACTCAATGAATTTCGAGGCCAGCAATTCCTCCAGCAGTTCTTCATAGTCGTGCGCGCCACGGCTGTTCGGCGCATGCTCGAACACCGTCTTGCCGAAGGCCGGGCTTTCCGCCAGGCTGACGTTTTCCGCGATGCGTGTATGGCACACCTCGCTGCCGAACTGTTCCTCGACCGTCTTCAGCACGTCCCAGGCCATGCGGCGCCTGCCGTCGAAACGCGTCAGGAGATAGCACCGGGCGATACGCCGCTTCAAGACTGGTTCGAGCGCGTTCAAGGTCTTGGTGATCTGCTGCGCGCCCTTGGCGGAGAGATAGTCGGCCGAGATCGGCACAATCACGCAGTCGGCGGCAAAGATCGCGTTCAAGGACAGCACGCCGACCAGGGGCGAGCAGTCGAGCACGAAGGTTTGTCCGTTTTGCGCCAATTGTTCGCTCTTCAGGCCGGCGTTCAAGCGGTTGACCACGTTATAGCCCTTGCCGTAGAGCGAATCGACCTTGGACAATTCCATGTGCGCCGGGATGACTTGCATGCCCTTGGACGAAGGGCGCAACAGCTCGCGCAGCGGGCGGTTGCGCTGGAACGTGGAGAGGAGCGTGTCGTCGCCCGACTGCGCGATGACGCCGGCGACGCCGGAGAACTGCGCCTGCGGATCGAGATCGATCGCGCAGGGTTCGCGCTCGCGCCGTGCCAGCGCCGCCGCCAGGTTCAATGCCGTGGTGGTTTTTCCGACCCCGCCCTTTTGGTTGAAGACCGCTACGATCGTCATGGCGCCGCGCTAGTGTGCTTTGACACCATGGTAGCGCAAATGGCGCCCGGATACGTTTATCTTTGCGGCGCGCCTTCCGGACGGTTCTTGCGCATCGCCTCGTGCAATTTGTCCAGTTGGGCAGGGGTGAGCAGCTTGGCAAGCTGAGCATCGGTGTCGCGCCGGATGGCATCGATCTTCTCGTGCTGGTCGCGCAATGCGCGCTCGACCGCCTGTGCCGTCTTGGCGTCGGCGCCGGTCACGGCCGCCACGTCGATGCGCGGCGGCATGGGGCCTTGCTGGGCCGGGCAGGATGTCGAGGCGAACAGCATGGCACCCACGATGAGACTGGCAGAGAACGAAGTCATGTCTTGCTCCTTTCAGAGTGTCCCCGATATCGGGTAGGAGTCTCCAGCTTGCGCCGCAAATGTGCATCAACTATGAAGGTCAGCACAATTCGAAACGATATCCCACGCCATACACCGATTGCAGGCAATCGACGCCGGGCAGCGCGGCGGCAAGCTTGCGCCGTATATTTTTAATGTGCGAATCGATGGTGCGGTCGCTCGTGTCGCGTTGGTCGTCATGGCACAGGTCGAGCAATTGCTGGCGCGAATAGACGCGTTCGGGATGGGTGATCATCTCGGCCAGCAGGCGATATTCAACCGGTGTCAAGGGCAACGCCGCGCCCTTGACCATGATGCGCAAGCTGTCCGGCTCAACAGTGACGGCTGATTCGGCTGCGGGCTTCACTCCGCCTTGCGCGCGGCGCAGTTGCGCCCGAAGCTGCGCCTTCACCCGTGCCATCACTTCGCGCGGGGAAAACGGCTTGCACACATAGTCGTCGGCTCCGCTTTCCAAGCCCAGCAGGCGGTCGACTTCGTCGATGCGCGCCGTCAGCATGATGATGGGCAGAGCGGAAAAGCCGCGCACGGCCTGGCATACCTCAATGCCATCCATGCCCGGCAGCATCAGGTCAAGCAGCAGCACGTCGGCCGGCGTCTCGCGCAGGAAGGCGACGGCCTGGCAGCCGTTGCCGATCTGCGTGGCGCGGTAGCCCGCGGCCTTGCAGTAGTCGGCCAGGAGCGCGGCGATCTTTTCGTCGTCTTCGACAATAACGACATGCGCGATATGGGCAGGGTTGGCAAGGTGGCTCATGGCCGCTCCTGGGGCAGATGGATCAGCATTTTCACGCCGCCCAGGGTGGACGGCATGGCGACGATGGTGCCGCCGTGCGCTTCGATGAGTGATTTGCAGATGGCCAGACCCAGCCCGCTGCCGCCGCGGTTGCGGGTGCGCGCCTGATCCACGCGATACAGCCGCTCGAACAATTGCCGATGGGCGCCATCGGGCACGCCGGGCGCGCTGTCTTCGATGCAGAGTTCCACCAATACGCCTTGGGCGCGCATGGACAGCACAATGGTGCCGCCCGAATCGGTATAGCGTATGCTGTTTTCCAGCAGATTGGTCAAGACCTGGGCCAGGCGGCCGGGGTCGCCATGCACCATCAGCGGCTGCTGCGGGTTGCGCGTCATCAGCCGCAGCCCGGCCTTGGTTGCGCGCGCCTGGAAGCTCTCGGCCAGATCGAAAACCAGTTCGGTCAGATCGAGGCCTTCCTTGTGATAGTGCAGGCCGCCCGAGTCAGCCAGGGCCAGCTGATACAAATCATCGACCAGCTTGTTCAGGCGCAGCACCTCGTTGTGCAGCGACTCGAGCGCATTGGCGTCGGGACGCCGCACGCCATCCTGCAATGCCTCGATTTCGCCCCGGATCACCGACAGCGGCGTGCGCAATTCATGTGACACGTCAGCCAGCACCTTGCGCCGCTGCGCTTCGTTCGCCTCCAACGCCTCGGCCATGGTGTTGACGTGTTGCGCCAATTCGGCCAGTTCGTCGCGGCCCATCAGCGGCGCGCGCGTATCGAACTTGCCGCGCGCGATGTTTTGCGTCACCTGGCGCAAGGCAGCCACCGGGCGCAACATGCGCCGCGCCAGCCACACCGCGGCCAGCGCCGACAGCACCAACAATGCGGCGGCGAGCCACAGCAGATCGCGGGTCTGGCCGCGCACGAAACCGCGCGCCGCGTCGCCGGGAAGCTGATGCACCGGCATCAGGTTGAGCCGGCCAATGACGCGGCCATCGACTTCGATGGTGCGTGCAAGTCCGGGTTCGGGATTGGGTGGGCCGATTACGGGACGGCCGTCTTCGTCAAATACCGTCAAGCGCAAGCCAAAGCCGAGCGGATCGGCGACTTCGCCATTGTTTCTTGGAGGCGGTGCACCGGGCCGCGGCGGTGGCGGAAGCGGCGCCGGCTGGCCATCGCGTGCGGGCGGCGGGTCTTCACGCTGCGGCGGCGGGCCGGGTTGCGCATCCGCGGGATCGGCCTCGGCGCCGCCCTCGGCCATGCGCTGTTCGCGGCGTCGCCGGTCCATCACGACGGCGAGTGCGCGCGGATTGCGCCGTAGCCACTCGAAATTGCCGCGCTCGCGGTATTGTTTGCTCAATTCGTCGCGAATGTCATCCAGCGGCTGCACCTGCAATTCGTTCAGGTAGGCCAGGAAGCCATGCTCGAGGTTCCTGCTCGTGACCCAGGCCATCGTGCCGAGGCAAAGCACCACCATGACGATTGCCGCAGCGGCAAGTTTGAAGGCAATCGTCATGCGCATCAGCGCGATTCTCCGTAGGTTGATCCGTGGATTGATCGATGGTCCAAGTATGCAATATTGTTTGCCAAATGTGGAGCAATCATGAAGATTGCGCTGTTTTACACGTCGCAAAGGAATTTTTTCGCACTCCATTTTTTCTGCACATTTGGACCGCACGCTGCATCCTGTCGCGGGCACATCCGGCGCGCCGGACAGAACAGGGAGGCAGCACATGAACAAGATTGGCACACAATTCGAGAACCTCGGCCTTTTGCTGGCATCCGCCTTTGCCCTGTCGGCATGCGGCGGGGCGATGCAGGAAGCGCAGCAGACGCAAGAGACGCCGAGCACATCGATAGACCGGATGCAGCGCGCCGCGACACCTGCGCAGCATGAAATCCCGCTGGCCATCGCCGACGCCAGCGGCACCATACAAAGCTTCAGCACGGCGGGATTCATCGATACCGGCAACCTATTTTTCACGCCGCTGGGCAATGGGCGTTCCTGCTCCACCTGTCATGAAGAGGCGCAAGCCTGGAGCATGACACCGGCGGCACTGGCAGCGCGCTTTGCCGTCAGCAAGGGGAGCGATCCGGTATTCCAGAGCGTTGATGGCGCGAATTCACCCAATGCACCGGTTGCCACGCTGGCGCAAAAGCAGAGCGCCTATAGCATGCTGCTGACAAAGGCCGTGATCCGTGTCGGCCTGCCGGTTCCGCCAGGGGCGCAATTCCAGCTGGTGCAGGTCAATGATCCCTATGGCTTTGCCAGCGCGTCGCAATTGTCGCTATTTCGGCGGCCCTTGCCGACGGCCAATCTCAAATTCGGCAACACGGTGATGTGGGACGGCCGCGAAACCCTGGCCGGCACCAGTGCCGCTGCGTGCGCTTCGGATGTGCCGCCTGCCTCCTGCTTCGCCGCCACCGGAGTCGATCTCCAGGCCCAGGCCAACAACGCGGTACAGACCCATGCGCAACTGGTGGCGGGCCTGACGTCGGCGCAGCAACAGGCCGTGGTTGGATTCGAGACGGGCCTGTTCGTCGCCCAAGCCAGCGATGATCTGGCCGGCAGCCTCAGTGCCAATGGCGCTGAAGGGGGCGCGCAAAACCTCGCGGCCGGCACATTCTATTTCGGCATCAACGATTTCTTCGCTGGAGATTACCAGACCAGGCAACGGTTCAATCCCGACGTGATGTCACTCTTCGGCGCGTGGATTAATCCCGCACCGCCGCAGCGCGGCGCCGCGCCGCCGCCACTGGGCGCGACAACGGCGCGCGCATCAATTGCGCGCGGCGAGCAGCTATTCAACACGCGGCCTTTCCCCATCACCAATGTGGCGGGCCTGAACGACGTGTTGAACCAGCCGGTGGTGCGCGGCACTTGCAGCACCTGCCATGAGACCCCCAATGCCGGCACGCAATCGGTGCCGCGCCTGTTCAATACCGGCGTCGCCGCAGCCATACTGCGCACGCCGGATTTGCCGCTCTACACATTGAAGGACACGGCCACCGGCGCCACGGTGCAAACCACCGATCCGGGACGCGCGCTGATCACGGGCAAGTGGGCCGATGTAGGCAAGTTCAAGGTGCCGAATCTGCGCGGCCTGGCGGCGCGCCCGCCTTACTTCCACAATGGTTCGCAGGCGACCCTGGGTGAGCTGGTGAGATTCTACGACCGGCGCTTCCAGGCCAATTTCACGCCTCAGGAAGCGGCGGATTTGACCAACTTTTTGCAGTCTCTGTGAAGAGTCACTGAAAATCCGGCCCTAGAATATCGAACGCCGGGTCAGTGTGGTGAAGCGCTCCAGCGCCATCGTACCCACCAGCGAATTGCCGTTTTCGTCCAGCCCCGGCGACCACACCGCGACGGTGAGTTCGCCCGGCACCAGCGCCACGATGCCGCCGCCGACCCCGCTCTTGGCCGGCAGGCCGACGCGATAGGCGAAATCACCGGCGGCATCATACGTGCCGCAGGTCAGCATCGTCGCGTTGAGGCGCTTGGACGAACTGAAGTCGATGATACGCGTGCCATCCCAGGGCACCGTGCCGTGGTTGGCCAGGAAAGCGCCGGCGCGCGCCAGTTCCACGCAATTGATGGTGATCGAGCATTGGCGGCAATAGCCGTGGATGATGTCTTCGACCCGGTTATGCAGATTGCCGAAATCCTTCATCAGGTGGGCGATTGCATAGTTGCGGTGCGCCGTGAGCTGTTCGGATTGCCATACGGCGCGATCGAAATCGAGGCTAGGCTCGCGCGACACCATACGCATGAATTGCAGCAGGGCGATGTCGGCCTGCACGAAGCGTTGCGCCAGGATGTCGTGAATCACCAGGGCGCCGGCATTGATGAAGGGATTGCGCGGAATCCCCTTTTCCAGCTCAAGCTGCCATAGCGAATTGAATGGGTTGCCCGAGGGTTCGCGCCCGACACGCTTCCAGATCGCGTCGCCATCGCGCGAAAATGCCAGCGCCAGCGCAAACAGCTTCGTCACGCTCTGCGCCGAAAAGCGCGTCTCGGCATCGCCGGCCGTATAAGCGCGGCCGTCGAGGCAATATACGGCGATGCCGAACTGCTGCGGCGCTACCTTGGCCAGCTCGGGAATGTAATTGGCGACCTTGCCTTTGGACAGCAGCGGTTTGACTTCCTCGCAGATCGAATCGAGGATGAGCTGATAATTGATGGCCATTTATGTGGGAAGGGAAATATTTTCCCTATCCTAACATTGGGGCGCGCTTATCGCTCGAACAGATCGGACACCGGGCAGTCGAATACCGTCGCCAAACCTTCGAGCAAGCCCACGTCGAGCTTGTTGGCGCTGTTGTTGACCACGCGCGTCAATTGCGAATGGGAGATTTCGACGGTGCCGAGTTCCATCAGACGCTTCCACAAATCAGTGACGAAGCGGATCTTGTTTTCGGCCATGAGAGTGGGAATACGCAGGACGACCTTGCGCTCCACCCGTGCGGGTTTGGAAGGGGATTTTTTCTGTGCCATAAAATGTTTGCCGTACCTCACTACGACAATGGCACCTCTATACGCTATAAATCTACTACCGACCTTGAGTCGCCTACGATTTCTAGAGGTGCCGAACTGTCGGTATTGTACGCTCGTTCGATTTCGTTTGCATCTGTTGCAAACATACATCAGCGAGGAAAATTATTTGCTTTGCACGCAAATAAATTGTGGAAAGGGCTTGCGTGGAATTTTTGATTATGTCAGAATGTAATCACTCGCTCGCAATTGTCGGGCAAGAGAAGTCAAAACGAATTGCTGCCGTAGGCGCAATTGTTGGCGAGCTGAATTTTTAACCTTTCTTATCAACCCTTTTTTCGGAAAACCGATCGTGAACGCAAACCTGACCATATCGACGAACCACGGAAGCGCCCATGCGCTGATTCCGTCGTCGCTGGCCGGCAAATGCGCATCGGTTATGCCGGCCGCCGCTGCGGCACGAGCATGGGATACAGGCGTAGTGGGCAAGCAGTATGGCTCCCAGTCCAACGCAGTCCGCTCCACCCGCAGCTTGTTCGGCACCGATATTCTCGGAACCGGACATGAAAACAGCATCCGGAGGTCTTGCAAACCTCGTGTCGCAAATGCCTAGACGCTAGCGACAGACCGAAAGGTCAAGGCCCCAAGCCCGGATGCTCCGAAAGGACCTCCGGGTTTTTCGTTTTTACCGGCCCCGGTGCAACGCCGGGGCCGTGCAGTGAAGGCGTCCGTTTCGCTGGACGAGCAATGAAGCCCTCTCTGTTCGAGGCCTTCCTCCATCAAGGGGGATGATGCAGTAAAGGCGCAGGGCGCGGGTCCGTCTTCCTCACAAGACGGGCTCGCGTCCGGAGTGCGCCGCATTGAAAAGCGCTTCTTGATAAAGCGCACGGCAGGCTGGGAGCCGCCCAGGCGCTGTTTGGAATGCATGCCAAACAGACCTTGAACAGGTTCCAAAGTTTGCCGACGCGTGGAGTAGCGCTTTTCAATGCGTCCGCCGCAAGGCGGAAAAACAGTTTCATCACAGCCAGGCGCGGCTCTGGTTCGGGTCCGCAACCCCGAACGACCATGCGCTCCGGGTCTTGCAGATGACGGCGTTGCGGCCGCTGCGAGATCAAACCGTACCGGGCGGACCCTTGGAGTGGGACGCCGCCCCTTTCCCGCGCCTGGCAGCGCTGATGAAATACCTACGACACCAGAATACGCGCGTCGCGCAGGCTTTTCGACTTGCAGTTCCCACCATAGGGTTCGCGGGAAAATCAGCCCGCGCCACCGGGAAGCATCCGGCACGCGTAAAGCCGTTAAGCAATCCGAAAGTCTGTTTGCATTAACTCCGGGGGCAACCGGAATTTATCGTTCACGTCGAAGTGAGCATGGCGTCGTTGCCCGCGACTTGCCGTACACGTGAATTGTGTGCGGTGCGGCCCTTGCTATTGCTCCAGCAGCGCGCGGCGATATTGCACGGCTTCCGCCACGTGTGCGCGTCCGACCCCCGGGCTGCCGGCCAGGTCGGCAATGGTGCGCGCGACCTTGAGCACGCGATGATAGGCGCGTGCCGACCAATTGAAGCGCGTCATCACATTGCGCAACAGTTTCTCGGCTTCGGCATCGGGGTGGCAATGCAATTCGATTTCCTTGGTCGACAAGCCGGTGTTGCTTTTGCCCTGCCGTCTCAGCTGTTCGCCGAATGCGGTTTCAACCCGCAACGCCACTGTGGAAGACGACTCGCCGCCGGACTGTTGCATGAGCTGTTCGTGCGGCAGGGCATCGACCTGGATCTGCATGTCGATGCGGTCGAGCAAGGGACCGGAAATTCTGCCCTGGTAGCGGAGAATCGCATCGGGCGTACAGCGGCACTTTCCGGCATGGTGCCCGTGCCAGCCACATTGACAGGGGTTCATGGCCGCCACCAATTGAAAGCGCGCCGGGAAGTCGGCCTGCCTTGCGGCGCGCGAAATCGTGATCTGCCCTGATTCCAACGGTTCACGCAGCACTTCCAGGACGTGACGATTGAACTCCGGCAGTTCATCGAGGAACAACACGCCCCGATGCGCCAGCGAAATCTCGCCGGGGCGCGGCGTTCCCCCGCCACCAACCAATGCCACCGCCGAAGCAGTGTGGTGCGGCGAACGATATGGCCTCGCCTTCCAGTTTGCCGTCTTGAATCCGTTGGCCAGCGATTGCACCGCCGCCGATTCCAGCGCTTCATCGTCGGTCATTGCGGGAAGGATGCCGGGGAAGCGCGACGCGAGCATGGATTTGCCGGTGCCAGGCGGGCCGATCAATAGCACACTGTGCCCGCCCGCCGCCGCAATTTCGAGTGCGCGCTTGGCGCTGCCTTGTCCCTTGACGTCCGAGAAATCGGGATAGACCGGCGCCTGCTGCATCGGCTTGGCCACATGCCGCACCAGGCGCGCATCGGCGTCGCGCGCGGCGAAATGGGCGCACACCTCCAGCAAGGAGCCGGCCGGGAAAATCGCCGCGTCCGCAACCAGCGCCGCTTCGTCGGCATTGGCGCGCGGCAGGATGAAGGCGCGCTGCTTGCCCGAACTGCCGCCGTCGCGATGCATGGCGTAAGTCATGGCCAATGCCCCGCGCACGGGACGCAGCTCGCCCGACAGCGACAGCTCGCCGGCAAATTCGTATTCATGCAACTGATCGGCCGGCATCTGTTCCGATGCGGCGAGGATGCCCAAGGCGATCGGCAGGTCGAACCTGCCGGACTCCTTGGGCAGTTCGGCCGGTGCCAGATTGACCGTGATGCGGCGCGCGGGGAATTCAAACCGGGCATTCTGCAATGCTGCCCGCACCCTGTCCTTGGATTCCTTCACCTCGGTCTCGGGCAAGCCGACGATGGTGAAGGAGGGCAGGCCGTTGGCCAGATGCACTTCGACCGTTACTTCCGGCGCGCTCATGCCTGCCAATGCGCGGCTTTTCAGAACTGCCAAACTCATGTCTTGTCCCTGATCACGGTCTCAAAACGCTGTTTATTCATACAGCTATTGTTATACCGTTATTGCCCAGCTTTGCCAAGTGACAAGTTTGGCCGGGGGGTCATTTCTTTAGCTGCGCCTCCAGCTCAGCCACGCGTGCTTCCAGCGCCTCCAGTTTTTCGCGGGTCTTGGCCAACACTTGCGCCTGGATGTCGAATTCTTCACGCGTGACCAAGTCGAGCTTGGCAAAACCCTGGGTCAGCATGGCCTTGACGTTCTTTTCTATGTCCTTGGCCGGCGAGTTTTCCAGAGCCTCGTTGATTTTTGTTTGAAAATCATCGAAAAAATTGGTTTTTTGCATAATGGATCCTGATTACTTGGCGTAATTGCCTGATTTTGGTGCGCACTGTTTTTGTGTGCATGAAATTGGTGCAAATTAAAACTGGTATTGCTGCGAAAGTGGACTGCACACACTAGTGGTGCTGGCACGCCTTCTGCTAAGGATGTGAGTGAAGTCAAAAACATCATCGAGTTCGCTCGAGAGTCCTTCGGAAATCCTCGCAAAATGAGTGATTCCCGTCTGTGCGTGTTCAACTTGTCTTGCATTGGTATTATCAATACTTGGTGCGAGATGTAACTGGTATTAATCAAAGGTGCATCGATTTCGCGCAAGGTCACACGAATTTGTGATGGCGCGCTCCATTGTCGTGCGTGCTCGGTTCACACTTGTTTAAATACCTTGATGTTTCCATAACAATATTCGAGGACCACATGAATAAGATTATTCTCGCAACAGCATTGGTGTCTGTTTTTTCTGCGGGTAGCGCTTTTGCCGAAGATAGCAAGCCAGACAATGACGTCAGCTTCAACGCCTCCATCGTATCCGATTATCGTTACCGCGGCATTTCCCAGAGCCGTCTGGACCCGGCTTTGCAAGGCGGCGCGGACTATGTGAACAATCCCACGGGCCTTTATGCCGGTACCTGGCTGTCGACCATCAAATGGATCTCCGACGCCGGCGGCAGCGGCGATGTGGAATGGGATCTGTACGCCGGCAAGCGCGGCGACATCACCAAGGATGTGTCTTACGACGTGGGTGTCCTCTCTTATGTCTACCCTTCCAACGGTCTTCATCCCAGCGCCGACACGACTGAAATCTACGGCCAGCTGGGCTATGGCCCGGTTTATGCTAAGTATTCCTACGCGGTAACAGATCTGTTCGGCGTCGCGAATAGCAAGGGCAGCGGGTACTTCGATATCGGCGGCAATTTCGATGTGACGAACGGTTACACGATCAATGTCCATGCCGGGCACCAAACAGTTTCCAATTCGTCGGCGCTGAGTTACACCGACTGGAAGCTTGGCCTGACCAAGGATTTCGGTGTCGTCACCGGCGCGCTTGCGGTGATCGGGACCAACACCAGCAACTATGTCGGCCCCGCACCCGATTTCAAGAATTTGGGGAAGACCTCCCTGGTTCTGTCGATTAGCAAGACTTTCTAGTGTGAATTTATAGGCGAGGTTAGTATGAAACTGATAACAGCAATCATCAAGCCATTCAAATTGGACGAGGTTCGGGAGGCCTTGTCGCAGATCGGGGTGCAAGGCATTACGGTGACCGAAGTGAAGGGTTTCGGTCGCCAGAAAGGCCACACCGAACTGTATCGCGGGGCCGAGTACGTGGTCGATTTTCTGCCCAAGACCAAGATCGAAGCGGCGGTGGACGATGCCATCGTCGATCGCGCCATCGAGGCCATCGAGACTTCCGCGCGCACCGGCAAGATCGGCGACGGCAAGATTTTCGTCTATGACCTGCAACAGGTCGTACGTATTCGCACCGGGGAAACCGGCAACGACGCACTATAAGGGAGAAGACATGAAGAAAACATTTCTGAAGGGCTTGATGGCGGCGGGCTTCCTGCTGGCCTCGCTCGGTTTTTCGCACGCGGTTTTGGCGGATGATGCCAAGCCTGCGGCCAGCGCACCGGCGGCCTCGGCGCCGGCTTCGGCAGCGGCTTCCGCTCCCGAGGCTTCTGCTCCTGCCGCGGCTTCGGCGAGCGCATCGGCTCCGGCAGCGGCCTCAGCCCCAGCAGCAGCTCCTGCGGCAGCGGCTCCGGCCCCGACGCCCAACAAGGGCGACACGGCCTGGATGATGGTATCGACGGCTTTCGTGATTCTGATGACGATCCCCGGCCTCGCCTTGTTCTATGGCGGCCTGGTGCGTTCAAAGAACATGCTGTCGATCCTGATGCAGGTGTTCATGATCTTCTCGGTGGTCATCGTGCTGTGGTGTATCTACGGCTACTCGTTTGCCTTCACCGAGGGCAATGCCGTGATCGGCGGGACCGACCGGCTATTCCTCAAGGGCATCTACGATGCGGCAACGGGCACGTTTGCCACGGCGGCCACCTTCACCAAGGGCGTCGTGATTCCGGAATACGTCTACGTGGTGTTCCAGGCGACGTTCGCCGCGATCACTTGCGGCCTGATCATCGGTTCGTTCGCCGAACGCGCCAAGTTCTCGGCCGTGCTGGTGTTCATCGTGATCTGGTTCACCTTCTCCTATCTGCCGATTGCGCACATGGTGTGGTTCTGGACCGGCCCGGATGCGATCAAGGATGCGACCACGGCGACGACCGAACTGGCCAAGGGCGGCTGGCTGCAACGCCAGGGTGCGCTTGACTTTGCCGGCGGTACTGTGGTGCACATCAACGCGGCAGTTGCCGGCATCGTCGGCGCCTTCATGATCGGCAAGCGTGTCGGCTATGGCCGCGAATCGATGGCGCCGCATTCGCTGACCATGACCATGATCGGCTCGTCGCTGCTGTGGATGGGCTGGTTCGGCTTCAACGCCGGTTCGGCTCTCGAAGCTGGTGACACTGCCGCTCTGGCTTTCGTCAATACCTTGCTCGCCACCGCTGCCGCGGCTGTCGCCTGGGTGTTCGGCGAATGGATCCACAAGGGCAAGCCTTCCATGCTGGGCGGCGCTTCCGGTGCCGTGGCCGGTCTGGTGGCAATCACGCCGGCTTGCGGTTTCGTCGGCCCAATGGGCGCGCTGGTGATCGGCATTGCTGCCGGCCTCGTCTGCCTGTGGGGCGTCAACGGTTTGAAGCGCCTGCTCGGCGCGGACGATTCGCTTGACGTGTTCGGCGTGCACGGCGTGGGCGGTATTCTCGGCGCCTTGCTGACCGGCGTGTTTGCCGCGCCTTCGCTGGGCGGCCAGGGCGTGTACGACTATGTGGCCAACAAGGCGGGCCTGATTTCCTCGGGCTACTCGATCATCGACCAGTTGAAGATCCAGGGCACAGGCGTGATCACCACCATCGTCTGGTCCGGCGTCGTTTCGCTGATCGCCTACAAGGTGGCTGATCTTCTGGTTGGTCTGCGTGTTCCGGAAGACGAAGAACGGGAAGGCCTGGATATTTCCAGCCATGGTGAAACGGCGTATCATGCGTAAGTATTGACGCAGTAACCATCCCTGAGGCCCGCGCAAGCGGGTCTTCTGAGCGCCTCTTGTCGTTATGGGGCGCTCTTTTTATTGGCGTTTTTGTCTCGGCTTTTCCTCGCTTTACGTCCTGCCGCTTTAAATTCCGCTTTTTGCCCATACCTCATAGGCTGCCGGCTTTTTGCGTTCTTCTGAAGGACTTACCTCGATTGATAAAATAGGCGGTTTCGCATTTTTCCGTGTTTTTGCGCGAAATTGCCGACAATTTTCGCTTTTTTTGCTTTTTCCGAGGGATGCGCTTGTTTCGGCGCAGTTGCGCGTTTCCCGTTAGAATTCTTCATATCGATCAGGCATCGTCATAAGGTTTTCACTATGGTTCCCCATCTCACCACCGCCTTGAATGGCCCTCTCCTCGATCTGGAGAAGAAGATTCTCGGCGCCACTCCTGCTATCGAGCGCTGGTTCAGGCTGGAATGGCAGGAACACACGCCGCCGTTTTACTGTTCGGTGGACTTGCGCAATGCCGGCTTCAAGCTGGCTCCGGTCGACACCAATCTGTTCCCCGGCGGCTTCAACAACCTCGCGCCGGAGATGCTGCCGCTGGCAGTGCAGGCCGGCATGGCGGCCATCGAGAAATATTGTCCCGATGCGAAAAACCTGCTGTTGATTCCCGAAAGCCATACACGCAATCCGTTCTACCTGCAAAACGTGGCGCGCCTGACGCAGATTTTCCGCCAGACCGGTTTGAACGTACGGCTTGGCTCGCTCTCGCCCGACGTCAAGGCGCCGACACCGGTGGAGCTGCCCGACGGGAATACCATCGTGCTGGAACCGCTGGAGCGCTTGAACAATGGCCGCCGTCTGGGGCTGAAGAATTTCGATCCTTGCACCATCCTGTTGAACAATGATCTTTCGGCCGGCATCCCTTCCGTGCTTGAAGGCTTGAACGAACAGAATGTGCTGCCGCCGCTGCATGCAGGCTGGGCCGTGCGGCGCAAGAGCAAGCACTTCGCCGCCTACGACGACGTGGTGAAAAAGTTTGCCAAGCTGATCGACGTCGATCCCTGGATGCTCAATCCCTACTTCGGCAAATGCGGGGAGATCAATTTCCAGGAGAGCACGGGCGAAGAATGCCTGGCTTCGAACATCGACGCCTTGCTGGCCAAGATTCGCAAGAAGTACAAGGAATACGGTATCAAGGAAAAACCCTTCGTCGTGGTCAAGGCCGATGCCGGCACGTACGGCATGGGGATCATGATGGTGCGCGACGCGGCCGAGGTGAAGGATTTGAACCGCAAGCAGCGCAACAAGATGTCGGTGGTGAAGGATGGCCTGGAGGTGCACGATGTCATCATCCAGGAAGGTGTGCCGACCTTCGAGCACATCAATGAATCCGTGGCCGAACCTGTGGTCTATATGATAGACCGCTATGTGGTCGGCGGTTTTTACCGGGTGCATGCCGAGCGCGGCGCCGACGAAAACCTGAACGCGCCGGGTGCGCATTTCGTGCCGCTGGCCTTTGCCCAGCAGCATGCCTTGCCCGATCTGCAGGCCAAGCCCGGCACGGCTGCACCGAACCGCTTCTACATGTATGGTGTGGTGGGGCGTCTGGCCTTGCTCGCGGCTTCGCTGGAGCTGGAAAAGACCGACCCGAACCCCGAAGTCTATTGAGTGTCAATCGAGATAATGCGCGAGACCGGAGCCGTATCATGAAGATCGCTTTTTTGGCCGACCCGCTGTCGGGCTTCAAGACCTACAAGGATTCCACGTTTGCGATGATGGCCGAGGCGTCCAAGCGCGGCCACCACATTTTTGCATTCGAGCAGAAGGATATGGCGCTCGAGAGCGGCCGTGTGACGGCCGAAGTCAAGCGGGTTGAATTGACCGGCGATGCGCACGATTGGTATCGCATCAGGGAAACCAAGGCCGCCGGCCTGCAGGAATTCGACGCGGTGGTGATGCGCAAGGACCCGCCGTTCGACATGGAATACATTTATGCGACCTATCTGCTTGAACTGGCCGAGGCGCAGGGTGCGCGCATCTTCAACAAGCCCGGTGCGATTCGCAGCCACAACGAAAAGCTGACCATCGCGCAATTTCCCGAATTCACCGTGCCGACGCTGGTGAGCTCCGACGCGGCGCGCCTGCGGGCCTTCCACGAGGAGCACAAGGAAGTGATCCTCAAGCCGCTCGACGGCATGGGCGGCGCGGGCATCTTCCGCGTGACGGAAGACGGCATGAATCTGGGATCGATCGTCGAGACGCTGACGCAAAACGGCCGGCATACCATCATGATCCAGCGATACATTCCGGAAATCGTCGAAGGCGACAAGCGCGTGCTCTTGATCGGCGGCAAGGTGGTGCCGTATTCTCTGGCGCGCATTCCGCAAGGCAGCGAAGTGCGCGGCAATCTGGCCGCGGGCGGGCGCGGCGAAGCGCGGCCCCTGTCGGCGCGCGACCGCGCCATCGGCGAGGCGTTGGCGCCGCGTCTTTTGGAACGCGGCCTGCTGCTCGTGGGCCTGGACGTGATCGGCGATTACTTGACGGAAGTCAACGTCACCAGCCCGACGTGCTTCCAGGAAATCAGCCAACAGACCGGCTTCAACGTGGCCGGGATGTTCGTTGATGCCATCGAGAATTCATGAAAGCCCGTTACCATTATGGGTATTCTGCCGGGTAATCTGCAAGGAAATGTGCCAGAATAAGCCCCGTTTAGTGCTCTGCACAATGGCTTTTTCATACTGAAACGATCATGGTTGGTATATTGCTTCTGACTCATGCGCCGCTCGGCGACGCGTTCATCGCCGCTGCGACGCACGTCTTTCGCGGGCGGCCGGAACGGCTTGAGGCGATCGACGTGTGCGCCGACGAGGACACCAACGAAGTCAAACGTTCGGCGGCGGAAGTGATCAAACAACTCGACGACGGCAGCGGGGTGCTGGTGATCACCGACGTGATGGGTGGCACGCCATCGAATTGCACGCTCTCGCTGGCCGTGCCGGGTTCGGTCGAGATCATTGCCGGCGTCAGCCTGCCCATGCTGTTGCGCGCGCTGACCTATCGGCACGACACGCTCGACGTGGTGGTGGAAATGGCGCTCGCCGGCGGACAGAACGGCGCGGTCAAGGTGGACAACCGCGTAAGACTGGCACCGCATTAGTCCTATTAACGGCGCCGCTACGCAGAAGACAACCAAAAACAAACAGGGACAGGAATGATCGAACAGGAAATTGAAATCGTCAACAAGCTCGGTCTGCATGCGCGCGCTTCGGCCAAACTGACCCAGCTCGCGGCCAAATACAAGTGCGACGTCTGGATGTCGCGCAACACACGCCGGGTCAATGCCAAGTCCATCATGGGCGTCATGATGCTGGCGGCGGGCAAGGGCTCCAAGGTCAAGCTTGAAACCGACGGCACCGATGAAAAAGAATGCTTCGATGCCTTGGTGCAGTTGATTGCGGATAAATTCGGCGAAGGCGAGTAAGAAGTCATTTAAAAAGGAGCATGGCCTTGTTGCCGGGCGGCCATCCGTCGCCAGTCGCAAGTCGTACAATCTTCGTTGCGGCGCCTGGCCCTCTGCTCGTTTTGAAATGGCTTCCAAGACGGGGAAAACACAAAGCATCGTATCGGTGTAGTCAACTCGGTTTCCATACATGGCATCTTTTACGCTACACGGCATCGCAGTCTCGCGCGGCATCGCCATCGGACGGGCGCATCTGCTCGCTCCCGCCGCGCTCGACGTCAAGCATTACCTGATCAGTGAAGAGCAGGTCGAGGCGGAAGTCTACCGCCTGCAGCACGCGATCGTGACCGTGCACAAGGAATTGCAGACGATCTGGAACGATCTGCCCAAGGATTCGCCGGCAGAAATCGGCGCCTTCATCGACGTGCATGCGCTGATCCTGTCGGACCCGATGATTTCCGACCAGCCGCTCGATATCATCCGCACGCGCCACTACAACGCCGAATGGGCGCTGGTGACGCAGATTGATGAATTGTCGGCCCAGTTCGATGAGGTGGAAGACCCGTACCTGCGCGAGCGCAAGGCCGACATCCAGCAAGTCGGCGAGCGCGTGCTGAAGGTGCTGACCGGCACAGCCAGTTCGCTGCCGGTGGTGAGCGATCCGACGGCAGCGCAGATGATCGTGGTGGCGCACGATATTTCGCCGGCCGACATGCTGCAATTCCGCGACCGTGCGTTCTCGGGCTTCGTCACCGACGTGGGCGGACAGAATTCGCATACCGCCATCGTGGCGCGCAGCCTCGACATCCCCGCCGCGGTCGGCATGTACAACGCCTCGACCCTGATTGCCCAGGACGACTGGCTCATCATCGACGGCGACGCCGGCGTGGTGATTGTCGACCCCTCGCCCCTGGTGTTGACGCAATACCGCGAGCGCCAGGCGGCGCAGCAGCGCGACAAGAAAAAGCTCGGCAAGCTCAAGAAGATGCCGGCCATCACGCGCGACGGCATCGAGGTCAGTTTGTTGGCCAATATCGAATTTCCCGAGGATTGCGTCGGTGCGCTCGATGCCGGCGCGGTCGGCGTTGGACTGTTCCGTTCCGAATTCCTTTTCATGGGGCGCGTCGGCCACACCAACAAGCTGCCCACCGAGGAAGAGCAATTCGAGTCCTACAAGCGCGCCGTGCTGGCCATGAAAGGCCGGCCGGTGACGATACGCACGCTCGACATCGGGGCCGACAAGCCGCTCGATGCGGCCGAGCAGACCGCATTGAACCCGGCGCTGGGCTTGCGCGCGATCCGCTATTGCCTGGCTGAGCCGCAATTGTTTTTGACGCAGTTGCGTGCGATCCTGCGCGCTTCGGCTTACGGCCCGGTCAAGCTCCTGATTCCGATGCTGGCGCATGCCTTCGAAATCGATCAGTCGCTGTCGCTGATCGACCAGGCCAAGGCGCAGTTGCGCGAGGCGGGGCACAAGTTCGATGCGGCGATCCCGATCGGCGCGATGATCGAAATCCCCGCCGCCGCGTTGACGCTGCCGCTATTCATCAAGCGGCTCGACTTCCTTTCGGTCGGCACCAATGACTTGATCCAGTACACGCTGGCCATCGACCGGGTCGATCACGAAGTGGCGCACCTGTACAACCCGCTGCATCCTGCCGTGCTGCATTTGTTGGCGCTGACCATTTCGACCGGGGCCAAGGCCGGCATTCCGGTTTCGGTTTGCGGCGAAATGGCCGGCGACCCGAAGTGGACGCGCCTGTTGCTGGGCATGGGTTTGCGCGAGTTTTCCATGCATCCGACCCAGCTTTTGGCGGTCAAGCAGGAAGTGCTCAATAGCGACCTGGGCAAGTTGAAGCCCAAGACGGCCAAGATCCTGCGCACTTACGAAACGGCCGCCATTGATCGCGAAATGGAGCAGTTGCGGCAACTGTAAGGGGTGTGCCCTTTATTGACGCTTGCGCCCTGTATCGCGTATCCTTGCTGTATTGCGCCGATTTGACCGGCCTCGGGTTTTCCCAAGGCTTCAGCTTGCGGGCGCAGGGAACCGAGCGGTTCCGGATAAATACGGCTAAAGCGTGCGTGCAAGACCACCATCATTTAGCCCGAGAGCAATGCTCGTCGGGCTTTTTGTTTTTTGCGCGGCGCGATCCGGCGATCCCGGTAGTTTGGGATGCCTAATCGTTATTGGAAAGTTATGTCATCTCTTGGAATCGTCAGTCCCCAGTCCATGCATTTTGCGGCGCCGCTGCCTTTGCAGAGCGGCGCCAGCATGCGCGACTACACGCTGACGTATGAAACCTACGGCACCTTGAACGCCGAGCGCACCAACGCCGTGCTGGTGTGCCATGCCCTGAACGCCTCGCACCACGTGGCTGGATTGTACGATGAAAACGACCCGAAAAGCGCCGGCTGGTGGGACAACATGGTGGGCCCGGGCAAGCCGCTCGACACCAACCGCTTCTTCGTCGTCGGCGTGAATAATCTCGGCTCCTGTTTCGGCTCGACCGGGCCGATGCACGTCAATCCCGATACCGGCAAGCCTTATGGCGCCGCGTTCCCCGTGGTGACGGTGGAGGATTGGGTCGATGCGCAAGCACGCCTGGCCGACGCCTTGGGCATCGCGCAATTCGCCGCCGTCATGGGCGGCTCGCTCGGCGGCATGCAGGCGCTGGCCTGGGCCATGCGCTACCCCGACCGGCTGCGCCACTGCATCGTCATCGCCTCTACGCCCAAGCTGTCGGCACAAAACATTGCCTTCAACGACGTGGCGCGGCAAGCCATCCTGACCGATCCCGAATATCACGGCGGCGACTTCTACGCCCACGGCACGGTGCCCAGGAACGGCTTGCGCGTGGCGCGCATGGTGGGGCACATCACGTATCTTTCGGACGACGACATGGCCGAGAAATTCGGCCGCGATCTGCGCGATGGGAAATACCAGTTCGGCTTCGGCATTGACTTCGAAATCGAATCCTATTTGCGCTATCAGGGCGACAAGTTCTCGGAATATTTCGATGCCAATACCTATCTGCTGATCACCAAGGCGCTCGATTATTTCGATCCGGCGCGCGAGTTCGGCGGCGACCTGAGCCGGGCCCTGGCCGGCACGAAGGCGCAATTCCTGCTCGCGTCATTCACTACCGACTGGCGTTTCTCGCCCGAGCGCAGCCGGGAAATCGTGCAGGCGCTGCTGAAGAACCGCCGCCGCGTATCGTACGCCGAGATCGACGCGCCGCATGGCCATGATGCCTTCCTGCTCGACGATCCGCGCTACATGAACGTGGTGCGCGCGTATTACGACGGCGTCTGGCAAGATGTCCAGCACGATACACGACACAATGCGCAACACAATATGCAGCAACAGGTGGCCGCATGAATTTCACGCAACTGCAGGCCTTGCGGCCCGACCTGGCCTTTATCGCGCACTGGATCGCGCCGTCTTCGCACGTGCTTGACCTCGGCTGCGGCGACGGCGTGATGCTCGACTACCTGCAAAGCGACAAGCGCTGCAGCGGCTATGGCATCGAGATCGACGACGCGCAGCTTCCCAAATGCATCGCGCGCGATGTGTCGGTGATCCAGCAAGACATGCAATCCGGCCTGGCCATGTTCTCCGACGATGCGTTCGATACGGTGCTGTGCCTGTCGGCGCTGCAGATGATGAAGCAGGTCGAGGAGGTGCTGCGCGAGATTGCGCGCGTCGGGCGCGAGGCCATCGTGTCGTTTCCCAACTTCGCCTATTGGCCGCATCGCGTGGCGCTCTTGCGCGGGCGCATGCCGGTGTCGAAGTCGCTGCCTTATCAGTGGTACGATACGCCGAACCTGCGCTGCGCGACGATCAAGGATTTCGAGGCGCTGGCCAATGAGGTCGGGCTTGAGGTGCTGGAGTGCGTCGCGCTGACCGAGGGTGTGCCGATTGGTTTCTTGCCGAACTGGCGCGGTAGTCTGGCGGTGTTTCGTTTGAAGAAAAAATGACGTTTTATCGTTACTCGCGACGGCCGGCGCGCACCGGCGAAACTATAATCGACAAGCGATGACCGACGCTGCTCCGATCCGCCGCAAACGTTCCGTATTCCAGATACTGCAAGAATTGCGGCAGCCGAAGGTTGCGGTGATGCTGGCGCTCGGCTTCTCGTCGGGCTTGCCCTTTCTGCTCACCGCCAACACCTTCGGCTACTGGCTGCGCGACGCAGGCACCAGCCTGCTTGCCATCGGTTTCATCTCATGGGTCGGATTTGCTTACGCTTTCAAGGTCTTCTGGTCGCCGCTGGTGGACCGGCTGGACCTGCCGCTGTTCGGACGTTTGGGCCGCCGCCGCGGCTGGATGCTGCTGTGCCAGCTGCTGGTGGCGGTCGGACTCGCCGGCATGGCGATGGTCGGTACCGGCAGCCTGGTTGCAATCGGCGCGTTCGCGTTGCTGACGGCGTTTGCATCGGCGACACAGGACATCGCGGTCGACGCATGGCGCATCGAGGCCGCGAGCGGCCCGGATGAAATCGGCCTGATGACCTCGGCCCTCCAGTTGGGCTACCGTACCGCGATGATCGTAACCGACGCGCTGGTGATCGCGATTGCCGCACACATTGGCTGGTCGTTGTCGTATGTCGCCATGGCCGTGCTGATGACGATCGGCGTGGCGGCGACCTTCTTTGCGTTCGAACCCGCCCGCGCCGATTTGGCGCTGCAGAGCAAACCGCCGTTGTGGACACTGCGCGGTGTCATGGACGCGATCATCGGTCCCTTCGTTGATTTTTTCGTCAAGCACAAGGCTGTGGGTCTGTTGATGTTGCTGATGGTCGCGTTGTATCGTTTGCCCGATTTCGTCATGGGGCCGATGTACAACCCTTATTACCACGACCTCGGACTCACCAAGGACACGGTCGCGTTCGTACGGGGCACATTCGGCCTGGTCGCGACGTTGGCGGGGGTTGCCGCCTACGGCCTTTCCGCAGTGCGGATCGGCATGATGCCGACCCTGATCGTGGGGCTCGTGCTCGAAGGCATCGGGACCTCGGCCTTCGCACTGCTGAACCTGCATCCCGCGCCTGCCTTGTTCGCCAGCGTGATGGCGTTTGACAGCTTTGCGCAATCCTACGCCGGCGTTGCACTGGTCACCTACATGTCGAGTCTCACGAGCCTCGGCTACACTGCCACGCAGTATGCGTTGCTCTCGTCTACCTATGCCTTGCTCGGCAAGTTCCTCAAAGGATTTTCCGGCATGACAGTCGAGATGCTGACGCCTTCCCACGGGCTGCTCGGCGCGTATGCCACTGCATTCCTCGCCACCAGCGTGATGGCAATCCCGCCGCTCTTGCTTGTGGTGCTGCTGTGGCGCATGCAGATGCGCAGTGCGAGCACAAGCACAAGCACAAGCGGATCGGAAGACGCCGGATAAAATTGATTGCGTCTGACCTGGCTTGCGCTTGTTTGGCGTGCCCGTACTCGATCGTAAGCGGCGCGTGACTGGAAAAGCGCTCCTGGTTGTAGATCGCCACGCTCTTATTGCCCGCTAGACGACAGGTGAATTATTTTGCCGGCTGAATTTCTATCAGCGCACCATCGATGTTGCCCGATGCGCCCTCGAGCCGGCTCAGTATTTTCGCGCGGGTGCCCAGCCTGTCCATGGGATAGAGCGCTTGCGGAAAACTCGGGCTGGGGAACGGGAGGACGTAGGCATAGCGGCATTTCCCGATTTCCGCGTTGAACTGGGCCTCGCCAGCGGAGATCTTGGGCGGGCCCTCGCCGGTCCGGTCGGCAAACAGGGTGACCAGCGTGGGTTTGATGGCGTACACGCATTCGCCGGGAGCGACTTGTTCGCCGATTGCGCCAATGTGGCGAAACAGCCGCTGATAGTAATAACCATCGGCCACCGCATAGTAGCGGCTGTTCGTGTACCAATCCTGGGTGTGGCGCGCCGCTTCGATTTCAGGCGGAATGTCTGCATTGAACAAATCGAGGTCATGGACCGCTGCAGGCAACACCGTAAGCAGCATTACGACCACGGCCGTCGCAGTCAGGTAGGGGCGGCCGCCAGGTTCGGCCATGCGCTTGGGGAGCAGCGCCAGCAGCAGGAAACCGCTTCCGATAAACAGCGGGTAGAGGACAAAGGAATAACGCGCTGCTTCCTCGGGATGAGGCCACATGAAAAGCTCGGCGAGATACAGCAAGCCGTAAATGGCGTCAAATTTCAGACGCACGAGGCGAACCAGCCAGCCGACAATGCAGACATACCAGAAACCGGTCACGATGCCGTGCAATTCTCCCGAACTGCTGTATTGCAGCCAGCCTGTTTTCCAGGCATGGAAGACTGCGCCATACTCGATGCGGCATTGCATGATCAGTTTGCCGACCGGGTCGCCGGCATATACGTCGACGAAGTGATTGACGTAGGACCCCGCCCCCCTTTCATTGAGGCTGCTGTATAGCGCCCAGATGATGAAAGGCAGAGCCGCCGTCAACGCCATCGCCAGCCACTGCCCTGGACGGCGGAGTGCAAGATAGAGCAGAAAGGCCGCAAGCAGCGGCAATGCGGCGACACGTATCAGGCAGGAACAGGCCACCATCGCGGCGGCGCCATACCAGTCTGTCCGCGTCGGTCCATTTGGCGTCCGCGTCAGCAGTGCGATGGCCGCCATGCTGAAGAAAAGATAGGGGAATTCGGTCCAGATGTTGAAGGCCGTCTGCATCGTGATCGGCAGGATGGCAAACAGCAAGGCAACAAGTGCGGCGATCCACCAGCGGAACCCTTCGTTGCTCAACCACCAGTACAAGGCAATGCTGGAGGCTACCGCGAAGCCGCCAACAAGCAGATGTGCCGCCAGAAAGTGATAGCCGCCGTCGACCAAGGTCAACAGCAGGGGAAACAGGGGAGGGGTGATGATGGCGTTTTTAAATGCCAGCGTTGCCGCGGAGGCCGCATGATAGGGCGAGTAGAGACGCGAGATGATCAGATAGCCGGCGCTGTCGCCGCCGAGGTCGGTCAGTGCATCTGTCCATAGCCATACTGCGTACAGGCCCGCAAGCAGTAACACGCCGGATAGCAAAATCCAGGTCGAAAGGCGCGAGCGGGGCAGGAGCGGCATGAATGCAATCCAGGCGGGTGGTAACGATGGCGCAGCATAGCACGGCGTACGCCGGCCTTGAAGCGCAAGGGCGCGCCGTTTGGCGTTGCGGCATCGACGCGGACGGGTGAGAAATCTCCGCGCGGCTCAAGCCTCGGGATCGTCCTGCCGGATCAAGGGGGTTTCCGGCTCATGGATCACGTCGTAGTTGATCGCCGACAGGATCATCTGGAAGCCCATCAGGATCAGGAGACCGACGATCATGGCCGTGCCGGCGGGCGTGGTCTGGTCGCGGTCGGCATGGACAACCCATTGCCAGATGCCGAATCCCAGCCCCGCCAGGAAGGACGGGATACCGAGCAGGATTTCGAGCGAGGCAATGTTGAATTCGCGCAGGAAGTAGCGAAACATGAGGCGCTTGAGGAAGCGTCTGATGTACTTGGGCGGAAATTCGAGCGCCACGCGGCTGATGTTCATGCTGCTCGGTTCGCCGTTATAGACCGCCGGCATCGGCACGTCGCGCACCACGGCGTTGGCGATGCCGAGCTGGTACAGCATGTCGCTTTCGAAAAAATAGCGTTGCTCCAGCGTTGCGGTATCGAGCTGCCGATAGGCTGTGCGCGATAGCGCCGTGAAGCCGTTGGTCGGATCGATGATGGACCAGTAGCCCGAACTGAATTTGTTGACCAGCGAGAGCATGGCATTGCCGAACAGCCGCGTCCTGGGCATCGCTGACAAATGCTTGGGGCTGTAGAAGCGGTTACCCTTGGCATAGTCGGCGCTTTTTTGCAGGATGGGCCGCACCAGTGAGGCGATCTGCGCCGGCGGCATCTGGCCGTCGCCGTCGACCTTGACGGCAATATCGGCACCGTGGCGGAAGGCATGTTCATAGCCGCTCAAGACGGCGCCGCCGACGCCGAGATTGCGTTCGTGCGTCAACACGGTGACGCGTGCGTGCTCGCCGAATGCGTCGGCCACTGCGTTGCCGCTTTGCTCGGGACAGGCGTCGTCGATCACGATGACGGTGCGCACGAACTCGAGTGCAAGCGTCTCCTGCACCACCTGGAGCACATGCGAGCGGACGCGGTATGCGGGAATGATGACGTCGATGACTGGTACGCGGTTCATGGTGTCGGCGGTTGCGTTTTGTGCGGGGCCAGGAGCGCCAATCCGCTCAGCAGCTCGGAGGCCACGATCCATAGTCGAAACATCAGGCATAGCAGTATCGCTTGTTCCAGTCCCAGTTGCGAGGCCAGGAGGCTGCTGGTGACGGCTTCGCGCACGCCCAGGCCGCCCGGGGAAAATACGGCGAAAAAACCGATGCTGATCCCGATGGTATTGGCCACCAGCAGGCGCACCGCAATGCCCACCGCCGGTTCGGCCGAAAACAGCAGGTAGTAGGTGCAGCAAAAGATGGCGCCGATTATCAGCCAGATTATGCTATAGGCCGCGAGCAAGAGCGTCATTTTCGCGGGACCGAGCAGGTGTTCCTCCTGCTGCGGGACCATGGAAGGCAGCCATCGCGCGCCCAACCGGAAGGCCAATTTCTGCAATGGGGAAAGCGCCGCCACGCTGAGGAGTGCGGCAAGGGCGATGGACACGGCCCAGGGCGAGCGGTCCACGATGCACCACAGCAGCGCGCTGGTGAGGCAGGCCGAATGCAGGATCAGGAACTGTTCGTTCAAGGTCGCGTAAATGCTTTGCTGCCTGCCGGCGCCTTGTTGGACCAAGAGCGAAATGCGCGCCACCATGCCCCAGATCTTGCCGGGAAAATATTTCCCCAGCGTCAGTATGGCCAACTGGCCGAGGCCCTGCAGCAGGCTGAGCCGCACGCCGGTGCACCAGGCGATGGTAGAGCGCCAGCACCAGGAATTGATCAGCCAATACAGCAGTTGCAGGCCGATGGCGGCGGCCAGATAGGGCCAGCGGATATGGGCCGGCAGCGCAATGCCTGCGGCCTGCTGGGAAAAATAGCGAAAGACGAAAATCGCGCTGCCGAGCAAAAACAGCACCGGCCACCATTGCCGTGCCATGCCGGAGAGCGAGCGCGCCATCTGCTATTTGCCGTACGTGATCGTCAGCGGCGCGTGATCGGAAAAGCGCTCGTCCTTGTAGATCGCCACGCTTTTCGCCTTGGCCGCGATGCCCGGTGTGGCGACGTGATAATCGATGCGCCACCCGACGTTCTTGTCCCAGGCCGCGCCGCGGTTGCTCCACCAGGTGTATTGCTCGGGGCGCTGGTCAACCACGCGGAACACGTCGACCAGTTGCAGCTCGTCGAACACGCTGGAGAGCCAGGCGCGCTCCTCGGGCAGGAAGCCGGAGTTTTTCTGGTTGCTCTTCCAATTCTTCAAGTCGATTTCCTTGTGCGCGATATTCCAGTCGCCGCAGATCACGACTTCGCGGCCGCTGCCGGCGAGTGTCTTGAGGTGGGGGAAAAATTCCTTCATGAAACGGAATTTGGCCAGTTGCCGTTCCTCGGAGGACGAACCCGAGGGGCAATAAACCGAAACGACGGAGAGGTCGCCGAAATCGCATTGTACGTAACGGCCCTCGGCATCGAACTCCTTGCTGACGAAACCGATGACGACGTTGTCCGGCTTCTTGCGGCTGTAGACACCGGCGCCCGAATAGCCTTTTTTCTCGGCATGATGGAAGAAGCCGTGGTAGCCGGCGGGGGCCAGCATGTCTTCGCTCATGTCCGCTGCGTGGGCCTTCAGTTCCTGGACGCAGACCACGTCGGCCTTTTGCTTTTGCATCCATTCGAAGAAGCCTTTTTTTGCGGCACTGCGCACGCCGTTCAGGTTGGCGGAGATGATGGTGGTCATGGCAATATCTCTATTTTTCGATTGGGCAAGCATACCCGATTCATCCGGTAAAATGTCGGCCTGTCATTGTGATTTAATATGATTGAAAAGGGGTGGAAGCCATGTCCGACAAGCTGCGGCAGGAATTTATTGAGTTTTCGGTAACGGCCGGCGTATTGAGTTTCGGCGAGTTCGTGACCAAGGCGGGGCGGCTGTCGCCTTACTTTTTCAATGCCGGCCTGTTCAATAATGGCGCCAACCTTGGCCGCCTGGCCGACTTTTACGCCCAGACCCTGCTCGATTCCGGCCTGGAATTCGACATGCTGTTTGGCCCGGCCTACAAGGGCATCACGCTTGCCTCGGCCACGGCGGTAGCGTTGGCGAGGAAAGGGCGCGACGTGCCGTTCGCCTTCAACCGCAAGGAAGCCAAGGATCACGGCGAGGGCGGCACCATCGTCGGGGCCAAGCTTGCCGGCAAGGTGGTGATCATCGACGACGTGATATCGGCCGGCACTTCGGTGCGCGAATCGGTCGACATGATACGCACCGCCGGCGCCACGCCGTGCGCAGTGTTGATTGCCCTGGATCGGATGGAGCGCTCGGGCAAGGATGGCGCGCTGTCGGCGCATTCGGCAGTGCAGGAAGTGAGCCAGGCTTACGGCATGCCGGTGATTTCGATCGGCAACCTGAACGATTTGTTCAGCTATCTCTCGTCCGGTGCGGCCGATGCGCGTCTGGCGCAGTACAAGGATGCGGTGGCGGCGTATCGCGCGCGCTACGGGGTCCAATAAGTCTAAGGGTAGGGATTGGCGCGGCTAGCCTTTTTGCCACAGGCTTGGCGGCACATCGCGCAGCTTGGCTGCCAGTTCCATGCTGGTCCGCACGTTGAACTTCTGGCAAATGCGCAGGCGATGCGCTTCCACGGTCTTGGTGCTGATGTCGAGATGGTCGGCGATCTGCTTGCTCAGGTAGCCGCCGACGATTTCGGTCAGCACTTCGCGCTCGCGCGCGGTCAATTCGGCGATTTCCTGCAGCAGCTTGGCGTGCGTGCCATGCGCGGCGCGTGCCGTACGGTCTGCCGCCAGGGCGCGCGAGATGGCGTCGAGCAAGGTGCGATGATCGGCCGGCTTTTCGAGGAAGTCCGCCGCACCCTGTTTCAATGCGCGCACCACCATGGGAATGTCGCCGTGCGCGCTTAAAAACAGCGTGGGCGGCAGATAGCGATGCTTGTCGCGCGCGCGGCGGTTCAACTCCTCGAACAGTTCCAGGCCGCTCATGTCCGGAATGCGGATGTCGATCACCATGCAGTTGAAGTCGGATGGTTCTGCGCCTTCTAGGAAATCTGCCGAACGTTCGAATTCGGTAAACAGCCAGCTGCGGGTTTCGAGCAGCATGCCCAGCGAACCGCGCACGCCCGGGTCGTCGTCGATGATGGCGATGTGCGGCGTGCCGGTGATGAAATTCGTGTCGCTCATGCTGTCAATTCCCAATCAAGGATGCGTGTTCGTCGATATGTTCTTGCGGCACAGGCTGGCAAGGCAGGCGGAAGCGGAAACAGGCGCCGCCATCGATGCGCGCTTCGGCCCAGAGCCGGCCGCCGTGGCTTTCGATCACGGTGCGGCAGATCGCCAGGCCCAGCCCCATGCCCTCGTTCTTGGTGGTGTAAAACGGCTGGAACAGCTTTTCCGGATCGCGTATGCCGGCACCGCGGTCGCACACGCTGACAGTCACGCCGGCCTCTTCACGTTCCACCTTGATCGATACCGCGTCCAGCGCGGGCGCCCCCTGTGCTCCCTGCGCCGCCACCGACTCCAGGGCGTTGCGCAGCAGATTGAACAGGACTTGTTCGATCATCACGGCATCGCATTCGACGCGAATGTCGTCCTTGGGGAGATCGAGCGCAATTTGCACTTGCGTGCGGCGCGCCAGCGGCGCGAGCAGGGCCAGCGGTTCGGCAAACAGGTCGGCCAGCTTGCGCGTGTCGTGCCGGATCGCGCGTTTCTGGATGAAGCTGCGCAGGCTGTGGATGATGTTGCCGGCGCGGCGCGATTCCTCGCCCATGCGGCGCACCGCTTCCTGCACCTTCGTTGTTTGCGGATGTTCGGCATCGAGGAAAACGCCCGCCGCGGCGGAGTAATTGGCGATCGCCGCCAGCGGCTGATTCAATTCGTGCGCAATGCCGGAGGCGAATTCAGCCAGGCTGGCTAGGCGCGCGGTATGCTGCAGCAATTCGTCACGCTCGCGCGCATTGTTGGCGGCGGCGCGCTCGGCAGTGATGTCGGTGGCGATGTCGAGCGTGACGCGCGAGTTGTCGACCCAGAGTATGGTGCGCCGCTCCAGGTGATACCAGCGTCCGCCGGCTGCATCGAAATATTCCGGCTCCGTCAACTCAGCCACCGGTGCCGCGCCATGCCAGCACAGCAGGCAGCAATCGCCTTCGGCGTCGAGCGGGAACAGTTCGGCATGGTGGGTGTTGCGGAACAATAACCGGCCATCGTCCTGAGCGCTGACCGACACCGCCGCTTCCAGGCCGCTCAATACCGCATAAAGTTGCTCGCGCGAAGCGGCCAAGGCTTCGCGCTCTTTTTGCAGTTCGGTTGTGTCGTAGAGCGAAGCCATCCAGCCGGACGGGCTGCTGTTGCCGTCGACCAGCGGCGAGGCGAACAGGCGCACCGCGAGTGTCTTGCCGTCGGCGCCTGCGAGATCGATGCGCCGTCCGGTGGCGGGATTGTCGCCGCGCAGCATCGCTTCATGGGCGGCGCGGCAATCGTCCGCGCTTGCCGCCGGCCAGAACGGAAACGGCGCGCTGGTTCCGACCAGCGATTCGACGGAAAAGCCGAGCATGCCGCACAGCGCCGGATTGGCATAGATGATGCGGCCGTTCATGTCGAACGCCATCAGGCCGGTCACGAGCGAGTGTTCCATCGCTTCGCGGAAACGCAATTCGCGCGACAGCGCCTGCTGTGCGGCCTGGCGCTCGCGCAGCCAGCGCTGCAGGAGGCGCAAAAGCCAGACGATCAGGAGGCCGAACAGGACGACTGCGACCGACAGCAGGATCAATGGGGTCTCGGCCACGCCGTGCCCGTGCGGACTGGCGCGCAGTGACAGGCCGCTGCCCTCGGGGCCGAACTCAAGTTGATGCGCCAGCTTGTAGTCGTCGTTGGACTGGTCCGGGACATCGACGTCGCGCGGCGACAGGCGCTTGTCGTCGCGGTCGACCAGGCTCAAATCGTAGCGCTGCACGAACCACCAGGGCACTTCGCGCGCGAGTACCTGATCGAGGTCGTAGGTGGCCAGCACCACGCCTTCGCTCTGGCCTTCGTCGGAAACGGGCACGACCAGCACCCAGAGCGGTGCGTATTGCTCGATCACGCGGCTGTACACCGGGCGCTTTTGCGTCAGGCTGCGCAAGATCGCCTCCGCGATCAAGGGGTCGGTGACAGGCGGCAAGCGCTCGGGTCGCTCGGTGTATGCCGGCAGGCCCGTCACGCGCTTGCCCTTGCGGTCGAGGAAGTCGACCGAAATCAGGGCCGGATCGACCTTCATCATGCCGTCGGACAGCGAGAGGAAATCGCTTACCGCATGCGGCGTGGGATTTTGCAGATCGTGGGCCCAGTTTCCCAGCATGCGCTGGTTGTCGCTCATCGACTGCGTGATGCTTTGCTCAAGCCAGAGCAGATCGAGCGAGAGCTGGCGCTCGGCTTGCGCCCGCTGGTCGGTATACCACAGCCAGCCCAGCGTGGTCGAAACGAACAGCCCCATGGTCAAGAGCAGCGAAGCGGCCAGCCAGGGCCATCGGCTATGGATCAATTGTTGAGCGGCAGGCAAAACCACGACTCCCGATTGCATCTCCAGATGGCATTTAGTATAGGAGGCTTTTCGCCCCGAATTCGAACTATCCTGCACGCGGTCGCCGGAAAGAGACAGTGCCGCCATCGCGCTCTTGTCGCTCAATCAAGACTGCGCCGCGGCCCGCGCAGCCAGTGCGGCCGCACCGTGCAAGCCGGCATCGGCCCCGAGTTCGGCGCGCGCCAGCGCATAGCGCTGGATGGGGCGAAAACTTTCCATCTCGCGTTGCAATCGTTCCAGGTAGCCCTGACGCAGGCCGACGCTGCCGCCTACGGCCACGCGCTCGATGCCCAGCATGACGGCCAGATCGGCCAGCTTCCTTGCGATTTCGCGTATGCCGTGCATATAGACCTCCTCGGCGCGCGCGTCGCCGGCGTCGGCTGCGTCGCACAATGCCCTGGCGCCGCCATAGCCGAGCTGGGCCGCGTAGCGCGCCAGCGCGGTCCCCGAGGCATGGTCTTCCAGGCTGGCGCCGTCGGGCATGGCCATTTCGCCGATCTCGGCATCGAAACCGTTTTTTGCCAGGTGCAGGCGGCCATTCAAAACCAGGCCGGCGCCCACGCCGGTCGATACCGTCAGGAACAGGAATTCGGACAGCCCGCGCCCGGCGCCGTGCACATATTCCCCCCAGGCCGCCGCACGCGCATCGTTGAGCACGACCACCGGACGTCCCAGCGCTGCCGTCAATTGCCGGCGCAGTGGATAGCTGTGCCAGCCGGGCAGCACGGCGTTATTGTGCGCTGTGACGCAGCCATCGACGATCTGGCCGGTGATTGCCACCCCGATCGGGGCATTGAATTCGCGCATTGGGCGATGCAACTCGACCATCTGTTCGAGCATGGCGGCCGGACCGGCCGCACGCGGCGTCTCGCACTCGTTGCGCCAGTCAATGCGACCGTCTTCGATCAGGGCGATGCGGCTTTTGGTGCCGCCGATATCGAGAGCGATGATCCGTTTCACGTTGTTCCCGGGCACTGGAATGAAATTCAGAGTGTAAAAGGAAAAAGGGACGACATAGAAAAAAGAGAAAAAAACGGCGGACCGTTGGAAGACGGCCGCCGTTGGAAAAAAGCACGGCAACACCAATTCACCGGCTTCGAAGAGACTTAAAGCCTGCTTGCTGCATGACCAGAACGCATAAACTTCTACATCGCGATCCGCACCCCGAGGAAGTACTGCCGTCCGCTCGAATAGAACGCTTGCGGCTGTTCCGCGTTCGAGTAGTACTTGATGATGGGGTTGTTCAGGTTCAGGCCGTCGAACGTTATCGTGAAGTTGTCATTGATCTTGTAGTTGATCGATGCGGCAACCGTACCCAGGCCGGCGGCGTATTGCGGCGCCACGTTGGCCAGGCCCACCAGGAAGGATGAGCGGTAGGTATAGGCCACACGCGCCGAAAAGGCATTGTTTTCGTAATAGGCTTCGGCATTGGCCGTATTCTTGGAAGAGCCGACCAGCGCCGAACCGCTTGCGTCGTGTCCACTGGCATAGGTGTAGTTGAGCAGGCCGCCGAAGCCGTTGCCGAACGATTGCTGCCAGGCCAGCTCGACGCCCTTGTTGTTGGCCGAGATGTTGTAGGGCGAGGTGACGATGAAGTCGGCAAAATTGTTGGTCGTCGTATCGAGCAAATGCCGCGTGTTGTAGCCGAAGGTCACGTAGGACGGCATGTTCATGTAGAACACGCCGGCCGAGAGGATCGATTGCGGCGCGAAGTACCATTCCAGCGTGGCGTCGTAATTGATCGAACGGATCGGCTTCAGATCGGAATTGCCGCCGGAGCCGGTCAGGTCGAGGTTGTTCAGCTGCACTGCCGGCGAAAGTGCCGAATAGTCGGCGCGCGACATGGTTTCCGACGCTGCCACGCGTGCCACCAGGTCTTTCGTCAGATCGAACTTGAAGTTGGCACTGGGCAGCGCGTCGAAATAGTCATGCGTGACCGATACCTTGTAGAAATTGCTGTTGTCGTCGAGGTTGTAGGAGCTGCTGAACTGGTTGGTACTGACCAGGCGCAGGCCCACGTTGCCGCGCCACTTGTCGCCGGCGAGGTTGACCATGCCGTAGACCGCGGCATCCTTTTCCGTGACGTTGAAGTTGCCCTGGTAGTTCGGCCCATTGGAGACGTTGTTGTATTGTTGTTCCCAGGCGGCGATATTGGCCGGATTCAAGACCCAGAAGTGCGACAGGAAACCCGGGCCGGCACCGATGCCCGAACCGAAATTCGAAGGCGATACCGTGCCGTTCCAGGCCGGCATCGGCACCGAGTCGAAGCTCGAACACGGGTCGCCGATGGTGGCGGAGCAGCTATAGTTGTAACCGTTGGCGGAGCGGCGGTGTTCCGCATAGCGCGCGCCGAACTTGGCGCTTTCGATCACGCCGTCGTTGACCATCCAAAGCGCATCGACCTGGCCATAGGCTTCGGCATCGACCACGCGCACCGATTGCGACCAGCTCCCGCCATTGATGACGTTGTTGGGATTGTTGAAGTTGGTGGTGTCGACGCCGGGGAAGGCCACGTTGGCCGGCCCGCCCGTGCCGTTCATCTGGTAAGTCAGCGGCGAGTTGATGAGGAAGGCTTCGTAGCCGTAGTCATGCGGCGTCTGGCCGGTGCCGCGCGTGAAGCCGACTTTGCTCGTCAACGTCCAGTCTCCGTTAGGGTGCCACTTGGCATCGAGATCGACGTAGCCGGAAGACGAAGAGGCATTGGGGCGATAGATCGAATCGCGCACACCGGGGAAGGCGCCGGTGGACGCGTAGTCGATATTGGGGAAGCTGGCGGCAACCAGGGTATTGTTCTTCACCGTATAGCTGGTCGGAATATTTCCGCCCTCGATTTCATTCAAGGGGCTCGCCATGAAGTTGGTGTCGAAATTGGTGCCGTTGAAATGCGAGAAGAAACCGTTGACGTCCCAGCTGAAGTCGCGCGTGGGCTTGAATTGCGCGTCGAACAATCCACCTTCGCGCTTGCTGGTCTGGGTGAACGCGGCAGAGCCGATCTGGGACGGATATTGCACACCCGCCAAATCGGGATGCGCCTGGGCCGCCGCGGAATTCGGATCGATGGTCGACGAGCCGAGCAAAAACAATTCCTGTCCATCGCGCCGCTCGTGGCGCGCCTCGGAAAACAACTGGAACAGGAAGCCGGCGGTCTTTTCCTCGTTCTTCCAGTTGACCAACACGTTGGCTTGCGGGTCGGTGGTGCGCGGCAGGTCGGCATACAGCCCCTGAATGGTGGCCTCGACCGTCAATTGCTTCTTGAAATCGAGCGGGGCGCGCGTGACGATGTTGACGTTGCCGACCGTGCCGCCTTCGATATAGTCGGCTTGCGAACTCTTTTGCACCTCGACCGAATTGACGATTTCCGACGGCAGCAAGGTGAAGCTGACGCTGCGGCCTACCGTGTTCTGCTGGTCGCCGATGTACCAATCGCCCGTGGCGATCGAGTGGCCGTTGACCGTGGTCTGGGTCAGGCTGGGATTGGTGCCGCGGATGCTGACGCGGTCGTTTTCCGAAAAGCCGCCTTCGCCGCCCGAACCGGAGCTGATGTTGACGCCGGGCACGCGCTGCACCGCGTCAGCCACGTTCTTGTCCGGCAGCTTGCCGATGTCTTCGGCCGTCACCACGTCCATCACCGAATCGGCTTCGCGCTTCTTGTTCAGCGATTGCTGGCGCGAAGCGCGGATGCCGGTGACGGTGACTTGCTCCACCTGGCCCTGGCCGTTGGCTGCGTTGTTCGTGGTGGTGTCGGCCGGCTTGGCGTCGCTTTGCTGCGCCTGGGCCGACAGGGCCGAACCGTAGAGAACCATCGCTACCGCGACTGCGATGCGTGTGGGTTGCACCTTCATGAGTAATTCCCCTTTTCCAGTCTCTTTATGTTGGATTTGTTTGGACCGGCCGATTGATGTTATGCGGCTTGCCCGACGTTGATGCATCTTCAGCCAACGCCTGTTGTCCGACAATCCAGAGATATACCGAAGCGAATAGGTAAAAGTACCTACTCACTGCCGCTGCCATATACTTGAGGCTTTGCCCGCTCCGTCAATAATGAACCGCCCGCTTGCCTTTGCCTGCCTTGCCTTGTCCATGTCGCTAGTCGGCAGCTACGTTGCCATGTCGAAACCGTTGACCCTGGTGTTCCCGGTCTTTTTGCTGGCCTGGCTGCGTTTCGGCATCGGCGGTATGGCGATGCTGCACTGGCTCAAAAAGCCCGCGGGTGAATTGCCCATGACGCGCCAGACGCGCGGCCTGCTATTTCTCGAATCCTTCCTCGGCAACTTCTTGTTTTCCTTGTGCATGCTGTTCGGTGTCAGCATGACGAGTGCCGTTTCGGCCGGCGTGATCATGGCGGCGATCCCGGCCGCAGTCGCGTTGCTGAGCTGGATTTTCCTGCGCGAGAAAATTGCCTTGCGTGTGTGGCTGGCGATCGCTTGCGCCGTGTTCGGCATTGCGCTCCTCGCATGGTCGCATGCGCAGGAAGGCACTACTGGGCAGGTGCATGCGCAAGCCAATGAAGGCGAGCATCCCTTGCTGGGCAACTTCCTGGTGTTTTGCTCGGTGGTGTGCGAGGCCTCGTATGCCGTGATCGGCAAAAAGCTGACCGGTGCGCTCAGCCCGCGCCGCATCACGTCGCTGATCAACCTCTGGGGCTTCATCCTGATGACGCCGATGGGCTTGTACACTGCGCTGCATTACGACTTCGGCGCGGTCGGCGGCGGTTCCTGGCTGCTGTTGCTGTTCTACTCGCTGGCCGCGAGCGTGTGGACGGTATGGCTGTGGATGACGGGCCTGAAGCGGATTCCCGCCAATCTGGCCGGGGTGTTCTCGGTGATGCTGCCGGTTTCCGCGACTGTGGTGGCCGTGGTGGTGCTGCACGAGCAGTTGAGCGGCATTCGCTTGCTCGCGCTTGGCATCGCGTTAGCCGGTGTGTTGCTGGCTACGCTGCCATCAGGCCGCGCCGGCGACGCGGCAACCCCGATACACTAATTTTGCGGCGGTCTCGATGTCACTGCGCACTGCATAGACTGACAGCGGTGCCGTTGCCGCAGGGCGTCTTTTCCTGCCCCATGACATGCGGCACGCCTGCCGCGTCGAGATGGACCGCGTAGGTGCGCCAGGCCTTCACCCCATCCTTGGCCAGCTCCAGCCTGACGATCCAGCCATGCGTTTGCGCATCATTGTCGAGCGCATCGATCAGGAAGTTGCCGACGCTGTAGACGATGGGCTTGCCGCGATAATATTCGACGTCTTGCGTCACATGCGGGTGGCCGCCGATCACGGCATCTGCCCCGGCTTCCACCATCAGATGTGCCAATTGCCTTTGCCTGGCATTGGCGACGCGTTCGTTTTCCCAGCCCCAATGCATGATGGGGATCACGAGATCGGCGTGATACTCGCTGCGCGCGCGCCGGATGTCGTCCTTCACCTGCTCGTCTTCGCTCCAGGCGGTGCCGGGCGCATCGGCGTCGGCTTCAAAGTTGCGCGGCATGAATTCGTTGTAGCCCAGGAGCGCAATGCGCAAGCCCTTGCGTTCGATGATCAGCGGCTTGTGCGCCTCGGCCAGATCATGCCCGCCGCCGAAACGGGCGATACCGGCTTGGTCCAGCAGGCCGAGCATTTCGGCAAAGGCCGGCCGGCCGTAGTCGCCGGAATGGTTGTTGGCGATCGACACGGCATCGAAGTGGTGCTTCAACAAGGCCAGCGTGTGAGGGTTGGCGCGGAACGTGAAAATTTTATCTTCCGGCTCGCCCGTGCTTGCCACCACGCATTCGAGATTGCCGATGCGAATGTCGGCGCCGCGCAAGATGGCAGCCACACCCTCGAACGGATCGCGTCCCTCGGCGATCAGCTTGCCGGGCTGGCCGACCAATACGATATCGCCGGCAAACACCAGGCTGACCGGTTCCGCCTGCACGGCAAATGGCAAGAGGCATGACAAGGCAAAGAGCAGGCTCAGGGAGGGAATCAGCTTGTGCTTCATGGTTTGGCCTCGGTCAACGTGCAGCCGTACTGCAGTTCGCGGCCGAGCGGCGGCGCATACAGGTATTGGCGCCCGGTCAGCGAATCGGGTGCGTCGGAATAGTTGAAGGGCGGCAGGTATTTCGCTTCCTGGATCAGGATGGGCTGGCGCCGCGTTTCGTAATACGCATAGAGCTTGATCGCATCCAGGCGCGCGCCATCGCCCAGCATGATGGCCTTGAAGCGGAAGCGGCCATCGATATCGACCGACTTGGTGGTGTAGGGATCGGTGCCCGGCGCAGCCTCGACGATGTGGCTGCTGCCGGCATAGACGACCTCGCAGCGCAAGTGTGGCGTGGCCATCGCTTGAGCGGCGAACAACGCTGGCAGCGCGGCAATGAGCCAGACGCGATAGCCGTTCATGATTCGTGTTCCCTTCGGGTATTTTTCGTTGCGCTATGGTAACCGGTATGGTGTCAAATTTGCACGCTGACGACGGCTTTTTTGCGCACTCGGGTTGCGCCTCATGCGACAATCGCGGCTGTTGCCATCCCGGCCATCCCACTATCGTTCGCAAGGAGCAAGCATGCCCAAGAAAAATGCCTTTTATGCCCAATCGGGCGGCGTTACCGCCGTCATCAATGCCTCGGCCTGCGGCGTGATCGAAACCGCGCGCGCCCACAAGGACAAGATAGGCAAGGTCTATGCCGGGCGCAACGGCATCATCGGCGCCCTGACCGAGGATTTGATCGATACCAGCAAGGAATCCGCCGCCGCCATCGCCGGCCTGCGTTCCACGCCCTCGGGCGCGTTCGGCTCGTGCCGCTACAAGCTCAAAAGCCTGGAAGCCAACAAGCGCGAATACGAGCGCCTGATCGAAGTGTTCAAGGCGCATAACATCGGCTATTTCTTCTACAACGGCGGCGGCGATTCGGCCGACACCTGCTTCAAGGTCTCGCAATTGTCCGAAACCCTGGGTTACCCGGTGCAGGCGATCCACGTGCCCAAGACCGTGGACAACGACCTGCCCATCACCGATTGCTGCCCCGGCTTCGGCTCGGTTGCCAAGTACATCGCCGTGTCCACGCTGGAAGCCTCGTTCGACGTCAAATCGATGGCCAAGACCTCGACCAAGATTTTCGTCATCGAAGTCATGGGCCGCCACGCCGGCTGGATCGCCGCAGCCGGCGGCTTGCTGGTCGACCATGATATTCCGGTCGTGATCCTGTTCCCCGAAGTGCCGTTCGACCAGAAAAAATTCCTGACCAAGGTCGATGCCAACGTCAGGAAGTTCGGCTATTGCACTATCGTCGTCTCGGAAGGCTGCCACTATCCCGACGGCAAGTTCCTGGCCGAGCAAGGCACGCGCGACGCCTTCGGCCACGCGCAGTTGGGCGGCGCCGCGCCCGTGGTGGCAAACATGGTCAAGGATGCGTTCGGCTACAAATTCCACTGGGCCGTGGCCGACTACCTGCAGCGCGCCGCGCGCCACGTGGCATCGAAGACCGACGTCAAGCAAGCCTATGAATTGGGCAAGGCCGCCGTGCAGTTGGCACTGAAAGGCAAGAACGCCGTCATGCCGACCATCGACCGCATTTCCGACGCGCCCTACAAATACAAGATCGGCGTGGCCGACTTGAAGGACGTCGCCAACGTGGAGAAATTCATGCCGGCTTCCTTCATCAGCAAGGATGGCTACGGCATCACCGAGAAGTGCAAGCGCTACTTGACACCTTTGATCCAGGGCGAGGATTACCCGAAGTACGTCAATGGCTTGCCGCAGTACGTGACGCTGAAGAATGTGGCAGTGCCGAAGAAACTGCCGGTGTTTAAGCTGTAAGCGCCAAAACAAGAAAGCCGCACGGTGCTCGTGCGGCTCTCGTTAGTTTTCAACGACGATGTAGAAGCGTAGCGAGCGGCTCGAGTTTGCGTCGAGAAGCGCAACCGTACTAGGGTACGGTGAGCATCGCAGGCGCAAAATCGCGCCGCGCAGTAGCTTATACAGCGTTGTTAGGACTTGATGGCTTCGATCGGCAGCGTCAATGTCACTTCATCGCCAACCAGCGGCGCATACATGCCCGCGTTGAAGTCGGAACGCTTGATCACGGTTGTGGCCGTGGCGCCGCAGGCTTCCTTCTTCAGCATCGGGTGCGGCATGCACTTGAACGATTGCACGGTCAGGGTCACCGGCTTGGTCACGCCCTTGACGGTCAGATTGCCTTCGACCGAGGCCACGGCATCGCCGTTGAACTTGACGGCGGTCGACTTGAAGGTGATGGTCGGGTAGGTGGTGGTGTCGAGGAAATCCTTGCCCTGGATATGCTCATTGAATTGCGAAGAACCGGTGTCAACCGACTTGGCATCGATCGTCACGTCGACCGAACCGCTCTTGGCGGCGCGATCGAGCGTGACGCTGCCGGTGACCTTGTCGAAACGGCTCAATTGCTGCGAGAAGCCCATGTGCGAATACTCGAAGCGCGGCATGGTGTGGTTGGGGTCGATATTGTAGGTTTCGGGCGCGGCAAAAACCGCGCTGGAGAACGAAGCCGCCAGGGCTAGGGCGATGAGTTTTTTCATGTCGTGTCCTATCGAAGTTATGTTCCCAAGGGAACGAATCAAACTGCGTTGTGTATATCTCCGGCCAGCAGCAGGGTAGCAGAGGCCGGTAAAACGTGCAGGCACCAGCTCAAGGCTTCTTGTCACGTGTGGCGAAGGCCCGGTGCAGACGGCACAGGACGGCTTCGGTTTGCGCGTAATCGTCAGCCGAGAAGTCGACAAATGCCCGGCTCATGTATTCGCCATGGGCCGGGAATATCTTGTCGAACAAGGTTTCCCCTTCCGCTGTCAATTGGACGATCTGGCTGCGCCCGTCATGTTCGCATTGCACGCGCCGCACCAGGTTTTTCGCAATCAAACGGTCCACCACACCGGTCAAGGTGCCTTTGGTGATCAGAGTCTTTTCGCCCAATTCCTTGGACGTCATACCCTTGGTATTGCCGAGTGTGGCAATGATGTCGAATTGCGAAGGCGTGAGATCGAGCTCGCGGATATGGGCCGCCGAAAACATCTCGAAAGCTTGATAGCAACGAACAAGGTTACGCACGACAGCGAAGAACGGCGGTTTTGCAGCCATGGACGAACGGTCCAATCAAACAGGAAAGAAAACACCAACTGGTTCTAACAGGAACTAGTTTAGTTCCAACTAGAACTAATTGTCAAGTGCCCCCGATTTTTGTCCCCTCAGCAAGTTTTTGGCTCCCCTGCTAGGATGGATTCCTGTTTTTTTGAGACTACCACCGTCATGAGCAAACTGTTTTCCCCGATCTCGCTGGGCCAATTGAACCTGGCCAACCGCATCGCCATCGCGCCGATGTGCCAATACTCGGCCAAGGATGGCAGCGCTAGCGACTGGCATCAGATCCACCTGGGCAGCCTGGCGCTTTCCGGTGCCGGTATTCTTTTTATCGAAGCCACGGCGGTCGAGGCCGATGGCCGCATTTCACCCGGCGACCTGGGGTTGTATTCGGATGCCAACGAGCATGCGCTGGGCGAAGTGTTGAAGAAGACGCGCGCCTATTCCGACATGCCGATTGCAATCCAGCTGGCCCACGCCGGACGCAAGGCGTCGAGCCACGTGCCTTGGGACGGCGGGCAGCTGATTCCGCCCGATCAAGGCGGCTGGCGTACCTGGGCGCCGTCGGCGATACCGCACAATGCGTCTGAAGCGCCGCCGCAAGCGCTTGATGCCGCAGGGCTGGCCCGCGTGCGCAAGGCGTTTGCCGATGCGGCAAAGCGCGCACATCGCATCGGCATCGATGGCATCGAAGTCCATTCGGCGCACGGCTATCTGCTGCACGAATTCCTTTCGCCGATAGCCAACCGGCGCGATGACGCCTATGGCGGTTCGCTGGAAAACCGCATGCGCTTTCCACTGGAAGTGTTCGAGGAAATACGGGAAGCTTTTCCGCCGAACAAGCCGGTCGGCATACGCCTTTCGGCTTCCGACTGGGTCGAAGGCGGTTGGGATGTCGAGCAAAGCGCGGTCTATGCGCGGGAACTGCAAAAGCGCGGCTGCGCCTTCGTCCACGTGTCGTCGGGCGGCGTCTCGCCGCAGCAAAAAATCACGCTGGAGCCGGGCTACCAGGTGCCCTTTGCCGAGCGCATCCGCAAATCGGTCGATATCCCCGTGATTGCGGTCGGGCTGGTCACCGAAGCGGAACATGCGGAGTCCATTTTGCAGGCCGATCAGGCCGACATGGTGGCGCTGGCGCGCGGCATGCTATACGACCCGCACTGGCCCTGGCATGCGGCCGCCAAGCTTGGCGCCCAGGTCAAGGTGCCGCCGCAATACTGGCGCTCGCAGCCGCGCGAACTCAAGGCCTTGTTTGGCGATACGCCGATGGGGCAGAGATAAAATTCGAGGTCGGTAAATCCGCCGTCCCCGCGAACGCGGGGACCCGGGAGAGCCACAGATGGAGGTATAAACGTGGTTCCCCGCTTTCGCGGGGACGACGGGTCAAGGGCCGCGCCGGCCAGGCGCAAAGAAACTAGTTACGCTGCCCCTGCAAGGCATTCATCTGCTTCAACTGCTCATCTGAAATGTATTCGAACATCTTGACCACGCGCACCACGCCGCTGACCTTGGACGCGCGGATTGCGGCAATCTGGCCTTCCGTTTCCGTGACGATGCCAAGCAGGTAGACTGTGCCGCGCTCGGTATTGATTTCGATGGAGTTCGAGTTCAGGTTGCGTTCCTCGACCAGTTCGGCGCGCACCTTGGTAGTGATGTAGGCATCGTTCGAGCGCGAGCTGAGGCTGGAATTGAAGGTGACTTCGAGTTCGTTCATCACATTCTCCACGCCGCCGACCTGCCGCACTTCCTGCTCCGCCAGTTGCTTGGTCTGCTCGTCGCGCACTTCACCGGTCAGCAGCACCTTGCGGTTGTAGGACGTGACATCGACGTGGCCGGCGTCCCCGATGGCCTTGGACAGGCGGGTGTTGGCCTTGGCCGCGATTTCCTTGTCCTCGGTCTGCGCACCCAGCGAGCGGCGGTCGGTCGCGGCAAAGGCGCCCACGGCAGCACCGCCGACGATAACGGCGAAACAGCCCTGCAGGCTGGCAACCAGGGCGGCGGCCAGCACAATCCGGACAATATGGGTCAACAGGCCCCGCTTAGTCATTCGCTTCCCCTCCAAATAGAGCGACGTCGATGCCGTCGCACAGACAATGAATCGTCAACAAATGCACTTCCTGGATGCGCGCGGTGCGATCGTGCGGCACGCAGATATGCACGTCTGCATCGGTCAAGCGCTTGCCGATTGCGCCGCCGCCCTTGCCGGTCAAGGCCACGACACGCATGTCGCGCTCCAGTGCGGCATCGACGGCAGCCAGCACATTGGCCGAATTGCCCGAGGTTGACAGCGCCAGGAGCACGTCGCCGGACTGGCCGAAGGCTTGTACCTGCTTCGTGAAGATATCGTTGAAGCTGTAATCGTTGCCGACTGCCGTCATGATGGAAGTATCGGTCGTCAACGCCAGAGCCGGTAGCGGCAGGCGCTCGCGCTCGAAACGGCCGACCAGTTCGGCGGCAAAATGCTGGCAATCGGCAGCCGACCCGCCGTTCCCGCAAGCGAGAATCTTGTTGCCATTAGACAGCGCCGTGAACATAAGTTCAATGGCTTCGGCGATGGGCTGGGCCAGGGTGGAGACGGCCTGGATCTTGAGTTCGGCACTTTCGCGGAAGTGCTCGACGATGCGTTGATTATTCATGGTGACTCGGATTATAAATGACCGTGGGCTTACTGTATCTCTTTGCTTCGACTTATGCGTTGGCTTGTGCGTCGATCAAGCCTCGATGGCGTTCTTCAGCCAGTTCAGCGCGTTGCCGTCGATGGTGATCACGTCGAAGCGGCAGGCCGGCGGATGCGTGTAGCGCTTCAAGTATACCTGGGCCGCCACGATCAGCCGCCTTTGCTTGGCCGGCGTGACGCTGGCTGCGGCGCCGCCGAACTGCGCCGCACCGGACGCGCGCTTCCTGACTTCGACGAAAACCAGCGTCGCCTTGCCTCGGGCGGCTCCGTCCAGCATGACCAGGTCGATTTCGCCGCCCTTGCAGCGGAAATTGCGCTCGGCGAGCGTCAGGCCCTGCCGCTGCAGGTATTGCAAGGCTTGTTCCTCGCCCGTATCCCCGGTCAGTTGGCGCTCGGTGCGCCGTTTCAGGCTATCTTTCAGGCCGTCTTTCAGCTCATCGAACAGGCCCACCTCAATGCCCATCCGAGAGGTAGGTGGCCTGGCCGTCGCGATAGATGGCGAACGGCTCGATGCGCTCAAAGTGCGCACCGCCCTTGTCCATCGTCACTTTCAGCCTGCCGGTCACGCCATCGACTTCAAATTGCCTGTGCTGCTGCGCGATTTGCTGCGCGACACGGAAGGCGTCGATGCCCAGCGCGTATAGCCGCTCCATGTCGGCGCTGCGCTTCTGGTTGGCATCGACCACGGCGCGCGGATAGATCATCACGGCGGCATGGTCCGGCTGGAGCTGCCAGGGAATGTCGAGCAGGCGCGTGCCGTTCAATTCGGGAAAATGTTCGGCGGTGATGCGATCGGGCAGGGGCACGGGGTTCATCTGTCCGGTGCCATAAATAGCCGCTTCGTTGCCGATTACCTCACGCAGTTGACGGGTTTGCTGTGCGTCGAGCGCGGCAAAGACGGCATAGGCGGACAGGCTCTTTTCGGCTTGCACCTCCTTTTTGATGCGTTCCAGGTCGAGCGCCGACAGGAAGCCGTAGGAACTGCCGAGTTCTACCGTCTCGACGTCCAGGCCCAGGCTATGCGCACGGGCGGCGAAGGCCTTGGCGGCACGGCGCTGCCAGGCGGCGCCGGTGCCGACGGCGTAGACCTTTTTCACCTTGTTGCCCGCAATCCAACCGGCGGCCTGGCGCGCCTCGTCCTCGACCGACAGGCCCATGGCCAGCATCGGCGGCGGCAATGCCGGGCCGCCGGCGCTATCTGCGTCGGATTGGGTCAAGGCGATCGTGGGCAGGCGCACCGCGCCGGAATCGGCAATCGCCGCCGTGGCGCTGCGTGTCAAGGGGCCGATGACGATATCGCTGTCGGGGAGAGAGTTGACATAGCTTGAGACGATTTCCTCGGGAATGTCGGTGGTTGTGACGACTTTGAGCGTCAATCCATCTTTTTCCACGTCATAGGCGGCGAGAAAGCCGGTACGCACGGCATTGGCCGCCTGCCCCAGGCTCTCCGAGCCGAGCGGCAGCAACAAGGTAAGCCGCACCGGTTTGCCGGCTCCCGTTGCGTCGGCCTGGGGTTGGGGCGTCGCTTGCGCTATCGGTGGCACGGCTTTCTGCGGCGCCGGCTCACGCATTTCGATGCCCGGCGGCGTGCTGTCCGCGGTCTGGGCAGTTGTCATTGGCGGCAGGCACAGGCACAATCCGCTGAGCACCAACCCCGCCATCCACTTGTTTGCCCGCACGCGCGCCCCCTCCCATGACTGAATCCACACCGCTTACGCCCGCCATCTCCCACTTGATGCAGGAAGTGGCGCAGCAGGTCTATCCGGCTTCGACATTATATGTGGTCGCCACGCCGATAGGGAACATCGGCGACATTACCCTGCGCGCGCTCTATGTGCTGGCGCACGCCGATGCCGTGGCTTGCGAAGATACGCGCAATACCGCGCAACTGCTGTCGCGCTATGGTTTGTCCAAGCCGCTGGTGGCGGCGCATCAGCACAACGAACGCGAAGTGGCGCAAAAGCTGATCGCACGGCTGCAGGCCGGGGAGCGCATCGCGGTCGTGTCGGACGCCGGCACGCCCGGTATTTCCGACCCCGGCGCGCGCATTGTCGATGCGGTGCGCGCGGCAGGGCTGCGCGTGACGGCTTTGCCGGGCGCATCGGCCGCCGTCACGGCGTTGTCGGCCTCGGGATTGCTGCATGAGCGTTTTTATTTTTATGGTTTCCTGCCGACCAAACCGAAGCAGCGGGAAACGGCGCTGGCGCAATTGCGCGCCATGCCGGCGACGCTGGTGTTTTACGAGGCGCCACACCGTATCGAGGAAGCGGTGGTCAGCCTGGCCGCCGGCTTCGAAGCAACGCGCCAGATCGTGTTCGCGCGCGAGATCAGCAAGCTGTTCGAGGAAATCCATCGCTGCGCACTAGGCGAGGCCGAAGCATGGCTGGCGGCCGATGCGCACCGGCACAAGGGAGAGTATGTGATTCTGCTTGAAGGCGCCGCCGAGACCATTGACGCCGATCAGGCCGAGGCCGACCGCGTGCTGACCATCCTGCTCGCATCCTGCCCGGTCAAGCAGGCCGCAACCTTGGCGGCGCAGATAACCGGGCAGAAAAAGAACGCGCTGTACGAACGCGCATTGCAATTGTCCAGCGCGGATTAATGCTCCACCACCATCGCCCGGATATTGCCCAGCGACAGCAATTTCTGGGCTGCCGTCTGCGCTTCGTCGCGTGTGGCGAACGGGCCGCTGTGCAAGCGGTAGAACAGGCCGACGAAATCGACTTCGAGCGGCGGCAAGGCGCTATCCCAGCTTTGCTGTAGCCGCGCACGCTCCGCGTCCGCATTGGTCGCTTCGGTGAATGCGCCGAATTGCAGGTAAAAGCCGGCCGCGAGATCGGCCACATCCGTACCGACCGCAGACGCAGGCGAAGCTGCCGGTGCGGCCATCGGCGCGGGAGCAGGCTGCGCTGTCTCGGCAACCGGGGGCGGCATTTCCCTTTCCGCTGGCTGGGCAACGGTCGGCGCCGGCGCGGAAGTTTGCGCCATTGCGCCACCCTGTCTTGCGGCATTGATCCGCGCGATATCGTCAGGCAGCAGGCGCTCCACTTCGAGCTGGCTGCTTCCCTTGCCGAGGTAACCGAGCTTCAGGGCCGCCGTATAGGACAGGTCGATGATACGGTCGGTATGGAACGGCCCGCGATCGTTGATCCTGACGATGACCTGCGTGCCGTTGGCGAGATTGGTGACGCGCGCATAGGAGGGAATCGGCAGCGTGGGATGGGCTGCGGTCAGCTTGTACATGTCGTACAGTTCGCCCGACGAAGTCTTCTGGCCGTGGAATTTCTTGCCATACCAGCTGCCGGTGCCGCGCTGCTTGAACGGGCGATCGTCCGTCAGCGGCACATAGGTCTTGCCGAACACGACGTAGGGCTTGTTGCCGGTAGGCGAATATGGCTCGACTTTGGGGATTGGATCGGGCAATTCGAGCAAGCCATCGGGTGGGTGGTCGCCGGGACCGTCGTCCTGGTAATAGCCGCCGTGCCCCGAGCCGGCGGCGGGCAGGGCCGGCAGCCGGCTGGCGTTGTTTGGTGCGGAAGCCGGCGCGGCTGGCGTGGAGACGGGCACGGGAGAAGTAAGCGGCGCGCGAGGTGCGGTGCCGCAGGCAACCAGCATCGTCGGCAACACAACTGTTGCCGCCAGGCGAAACAGCTTGGCGTAACGATGCCAGACCATCATGTCAGCTTTGCACCAGTTTGCGGTTCCTTTGGATGCTCATGAGGATGCCTGCCCCCAAGCCCAGCGTCAAGAGCGAGGTGCCGCCATAGCTCATGAAGGGCAAGGGGACGCCGACGACAGGCAGGATGCCGCTGACCATGCCCATGTTGACGAAGGCATAGGTGAAAAAGATCATTGTGATTGCGCCTGCCAGGAGTCGCGTGAAGAAAGTCGGCGCATTGGCCGCAATGATCAAGCCGCGTCCGATCAATAGCAGGTAAAGCACCATCAGCACGATGTTGCCGATGAAGCCGAACTCTTCCGAATAGACCGCGAAGATGAAGTCGGTGGTGCGTTCCGGAATGAATTCGAGATGCGCCTGCGTTCCCTGCAACCACCCTTTGCCGGTGATGCCGCCCGAACCCACCGCAATGGTCGACTGGATGATGTGGAAACCCTTGCCCAGCGGGTCCGACGTGGGGTCGATCAGCGTCATGATGCGTTCCCGCTGATAGGGGTGCAGGAAGCGCCAGATGATAGGCAGGCTGGCGCCGCCGACCACAACCAGCCCGAACAGCACGCGCCACGACAAGCCCGCCAGGAAGATGATGTAGAAACCCGCCGCCAGCACCAGCAAGGCCGTGCCGAGATCGGGCTGTCGGCCGATCAGGTAGACCGGCACAAGCAGTAGCAATCCGGCGATCAGGAATTCGCGCCAGTGGATCAAGCCTTCGTGCTTCTGGAAGAACCAGGCCAGCATCAGCGGCATGGCGATCTTCATGATTTCCGAGGGCTGGAAATTGGTCACGCCGAGATTGAGCCAGCGCCGTGCGCCGAGCTTGACGGTGCCGACCACGGCTACCGCCAGCAGCAGCAGGATGCCAACCGTATACACCGGCGCGGCAAAGCGCATCAAGGTTTGCGGCGGGATATTGGCCACGATCCACATCACGACCACGGCCACGAAGATGTTGCGCACCTGATTCCCCACGATGCCGGGCAGGTCGATGCCGGCGGAATACAGCGTCACCAGGCCGACCGAGAGCAGCGCCGTCATGATCAGGCCGAGCGGCACGTCGAACACCGCGAGGTGCTGTTTGATCATGGGCCAGATCGGCCCTCTGCCGGAGAGATTCATTGTCGTTTCCCATCCGTATCGGGTGGTGCCGGCGGCAAGGTCGGCGGGACGTCTTCAGGCTGGGTGGTCGGGTCCGGCGCTTCGTCCTCGGAATTGTCCGCCTTGGGCGGCGGCGCGGCCTGCTTGCCGTCCGGGCGCTTGCCGAGCAGGAAATAGTCGAGCGCCTTGCGCGCGATCGGCGCCGCCGATTCGGCGCCGAAGTTGCCGTTTTCCACCACGACAGCAATGGCAATGCGCGGATGGTCGGCCGGTGCGAATGCGGTATAGAGCGCGTTGTCGCGGAACCGTTCGGCGCCGTTGCGATTGTATTTCTCATTCTTCTTCAAGCCGACCACCTGGGCCGTACCGGTCTTGCCGCCGGAAATATATTCGGCACCCTTGAAGACGTTGTAGGCGGTTGCGCCCGGTTCGGTGGTCACGCCTATCATGGCGTGCTTGATGACTTCCAGGTTTTCCGGTTTGAGATTGATGCGGTTCTCGACAACCGGCGCGATCGGCTTGCGCTCGAGGTTGGCGCCGCTTTCGACCGCCTTGACCAGGTGCGGCTTCATCATCACGCCGTCGTTGGACAACGTGGCAATCGCCTTGGCGAGTTCCATCGGCGTGAAGGAGTTGTAGCCCTGACCGATGCCAAGCGAAATCGTGTCGCCGGGCACCCAGCGCTTGCGTTCGGGAGACTTGAAGGCCGTGCGTTTCCAGGTTGTCGAGGGCAGCAGGCCGGCGCGCTCGTTGTCGAGGTCGATGCCGGAGAGCTCGCCGAAGCCGAACTGCTTGACGAAGTCGTGGATGCGGTCGACGCCCAGATCGTTGGCCAGCATGAAGTAATAGGTATCGCACGAGAAGGCGATGGAGCGGTACATGTCGACTACGCCGTGGCCCTGCGGCTTGTCGTCATTGAAGGTGTGGTTGCCGAACACGAAATGACCCGGGTCGACGATGCTCTGGGAAGGCGTGCGCACGCCGTATTCGAGCGCGGCCAGCGCCATGTAGGGCTTGTAGGTCGAGCCCGGCGCATAGGTGCCGGAAATGGGCCGATTGATCAGCGGCTTGTCCGGGGAGTTGTTCAAGTCGTCCCAGCTTTGCTGGTCGATGCCTTCGACGAACAGGTTGGGGTCGTAGGTCGGCTTGGAGACATAGGCGAGAATCTCGCCCGTGGCCGGGTCGATGGCGACGAAGGCACCGCGCCGGTCGCCGAAGGCGTCTTCGACGATCTTTTGCAGCTCGATATCGATCGACAGGATCAGGTTGTTGCCAGGACTGGCCGAGGTGCGCGAGAGCGAGCGCACGGCGCGTCCGCCGGCTGATTTTTCGACTTCCTCGTTGCCCGTGGCGCCGTGCAATTCTTTCTCGTAACTCTTTTCCAGGCCTTCCTTGCCGATGTATTCGGTGCCGTTGTAGTTGGCGGCATCGTCCATCGCATCAATCTTTTCCGCATCCTTCTGGTTGACGCGGCCGATGTAGCCGATCACGTGCGACGCAACCGAGCCGAGCGGATACTGGCGGAACAGCCGGGCATTGATTTCGACGCCGGGGAAGCGGTAGCGCTGCGCCGTGAAGCGTGCCACTTCCTCGTCGGTCAGGCGGGTGCGGATCGGCGTGCTCTCGACGCTTTTCGAGTCTTCCAGCAACTTCCTGAAGCGCTTGCGGTCCTTGGTCTGGATCTCGACGACTTCCGACAAGGCATCGATCACCTGGTCGAGCGTCTGGTCGCGGGGGATCTTCGATGGCGTGATTTCGAGCGTATAGGCGGAAAAATTGCGTGCCAGCACCACGCCGTTGCGATCGACGATCAAGCCGCGGTTCGGCACCAGCGGCACGACCATGATGCGGTTGTCTTCGGCCTGGGCGGCGTAGTCGCTGCGCTTGTAGATCTGCAGCCAGACAAAGCGCGTCAGCAGCAGCGCAAAGCACAGCAGCACGAAGCCGCCCACCGCGGACAGGCGCAGCCGAAAGAAGTACAGTTCGCGTTCGGTGTTCTTGAATTCAGTCATATCGGACGCGTTTCGTCGCGGTCGACGGCGCGGCGCTGCGGTGCCAGCAAGAGCCAGGTTGCAACCGGCCACAGTGCGGCGGCGACAAAGCTTTCGCTGAAATAAAACCAACCTGGGAAGCGGCCGCTGACAACCAGGCGCACGACGAGCTGCACGCCCTGCGCCAATAGCAGAAGCGGCAACACGTGTACCACCTGGGTGGGCAGCTTGAACCACAGCACGCGGCGGTGGATGGTGATGGCGAAGTATGACAACAAGGTGTAGGCCAGGGCGTTTTCACCGAGCAGCGCGGCATCGTGCACATCCATCAGCAAACCCATGAAGAAGGCCACGCCGATGCCGACGCGGCGCGGCTGATGGATGCTCCAGAACACCAGCACCAGGGCCACGAAATCGGGTACGCCTATCCATTGGCCCCAGGGCAACAGATTCAGCACGAAGGCCGCCGCCAGGCTGACGGCGATGAACAGCGGGCTGACCGGCAGCAGGATGTAATGCGGGTTGTTCATCGGGTATTGGCGTCCTTGGCGCCGGCAGGCTTGGGCTGCGGGCCCTTCCCGTCGGCGGGCTTGCTGTCGCCCCCTTTATTATTGGCTGGCTTGGCCGCTGCGGGCGCGGCAGGCGCCGTAACCGGTGCCACGGCACTTGCTTCGGCCGATGGGCTTGCGTCGTGCCGGCGTCCCGGTTTGTCTTTCTTGTCCTTGGACTCTTCCGGCTCCTCGCGCGGCGGCCGCGCGTCAACCAGGAGGATCAGCAATTGCCGGTTGCGGTCGACCCCGGCGGCGGGCTGGCAGGTGATGTGGGCGAAAGCGTCGTTCGATTTGGCTTCGACCTGCAACACCTTGGCAACGGCCAGGCCTGCCGGGAACACGCCGTCGATACCCGAAGTCACGAGCAAGTCGCCTTTTTGTATGTCGGCGTTGGTCGCCATGAACTTCAAATCGAGTCCGCCGCTTTGCCCGCGTCCATAAGCCACGCTGCGCAGGCCGCTACGCACGTCTTGCACGGCGATGGCCTGGTCTTTGTCGGTCAGGAGCGTGATTTCGGAGGTGAACGGGAAAACACGCGTCACCTGGCCCACCACGCCGACGTCATCGATCACCGGTTGCCCCAGCACCACGCCCTGCTGCGAGCCTCGGTCAAGCACGATCTTGCGCGTGAACGGGTCGCGCGTGTCGTACAGGATTTCGCTCATCAGGTATTTGGCCGGCAGCCGTTCCGCCGCACCCAACAACTTGCGCAGTTGGGTATTTTCAGCCATCAATTGTTGTGATTGTTGCAATATTTCCGCATTCTTGACTTGCTGTTGCTGCAAGTTGCGGTTTTGCTGCTCTAGCGAAGAGACCGAGGCGAAATAATCGCCGACGCGATATAGCATGTCGCGCGGCGTCAACGCCGCCATTTGCAATGGATACAGCGCCGTGCTCACCACTTGGCGCGCCACGCCGAGCGAATGGTAGCGCGAGTCGGCAAACAGCAGCGCCACGGAGAGCAGCGAGAAGAAGATCATCTTGGCGCGTGCGGATGCGCCTTGCTTGAAGAGTGGCGGCGGACTGTATTCCATCAAGGCGCCTCGGCCAAAGCGAACTGCGCCGCGTTCATCACCGGGGTTTGGTGAGCGGCGGCGGTTGGCATATTTTTGTCTTTATTGAATCAATGACTTTGGGATGTGCTGAAGAAGCGTAGCGAGCGGTCCGAGTTTGCATCGAGAAGCCCAGCCGGCGAAGCGGAGACTCGGCGAGCATCGCAGGTGCAAAATCGCGTTGCGCAGTGGCTTATTCAGCATATCCCTTATTCGTAGGAGAAGATCGAGCCGAGCTTGTCCATGCGCTCCAAGGCCATGCCCGAACCGCGCACGACGCAAGTCAGCGGATCTTCCGCAACGATCACAGGCAGGCCGGTCTCTTCCATCAAGAGGCGGTCGAGGTCGCGCAGCAGGGCGCCGCCGCCGGTCAGCATCATGCCCTTTTCGGCGATATCGGCGCCGAGTTCGGGCGGGGTCTGCTCCAGCGCGTTCTTGACGGCCGAGACGATGTTGTTCAGCGGATCGGTCAGCGCCTCGAGGATTTCGTTGGAAGAGATCGTAAACGAGCGCGGGATGCCTTCGGACAGGTTGCGGCCCTTGACTTCCATCTCCTTGACTTCGGAGCCGGGGAAGGCCGAGCCGATTTCCTTCTTGATCGCTTCGGCGGTCTGTTCGCCGATCAGCATGCCGTAGTTGCGGCGGATGTAGTTGACGATGGCTTCGTCGAACTTGTCGCCGCCCACGCGCACCGAACCCTTGTACACCATGCCGCCCAGAGAAATGATGCCCACTTCGGTGGTGCCGCCGCCGATGTCGACCACCATCGAGCCGGTCGCTTCCGACACGGGCAGGCCGGCGCCGATCGCCGCGGCCATCGGTTCCTCGATCAGGTACACCTGCGAGGCGCCGGCGCCCAGGGCCGATTCGCGGATCGCGCGGCGTTCCACCTGGGTCGAGCCGCAAGGCACGCAAATGATGATGCGCGGCGAGGGCTTGAACAGCTTGGAGTCGTGCACCATGCGGATGAATTGCTTCAACATCTGCTCGGTGACGGTGAAGTCGGCGATCACGCCATCCTTCATCGGGCGGATCGCCTCGATGTTGCCGGGCACCTTGCCCAGCATCTGTTTTGCTTCCTTGCCGACCGCCTGAATGGTTTTCTTGCCGTTCGGGCCGCCTTGCTGGCGGATCGCCACGACCGAGGGTTCGTCCAGCACAATGCCCAGGCCGCGCACGTAAATCAGCGTATTGGCGGTGCCGAGGTCGATGGCCAGGTCGTTGGAAAAATAACTACGTAGGAATCCAAACATTAAAATTATCCTGATGCGCAAACCGGATGCGCGTTATCTCTTGTAAGAGCCTCGTTAGGGTGGTTTTGAAGCGGCGGCTGCACAATAGTGGCGCCGATCAAGTATTAACCCGACATTCTACCTTATAATTTATCTGAAATCAGTCGGCGAGAAGAGCAAAAATGCCGGTAGGATCGATGCAGGAAGCCTTGATTTGGCAAGTATTTACCAGGGTTAACGCACTTTTCCGAATCCACCGGATCGGCCGCCTGCCGGCCCGCCTTACCCGGCTCAAGAACCCTAACCCGCGCTCCGTAGCGCCCGAAACCATGTCTCTTACCCTTGATGATGTCAACAACCTGGTCAAACTGGCCCAGATCGAGCTGACCGGCGAGCAAAAAACCAAGACCCTGGAGCAATTGAACGGGATTTTCAATCTGGTCGAGCAGATGAAGGCGGTGGATACCACCGGCGTCGAACCGCTGAACCAGCCCATTGAAGCCTACCAGGAGCACGTGGCCCTGCGCCTGCGCGACGACGTCGTGACCGAGCCGGACCGGCGCGACGACTACCAGGCCGTCGCACCCATGGCGCAAGACGGTCTCTACCTCGTTCCCAAGGTCATCGAATAAAGATCATCCATGCATACCAAGACTCTGAAACAGCTATCGGCGCAACTGGCGGCGCGCGAGGTTTCCGCGACCGAACTGGCCCAGCTTTACTTGAAGCGCATCGACGCGCACAAGGACTTGAACGCTTTCCTCGACGTCAATCCCGAACTGACGCTGAAGCAGGCTGCCGCAGCCGACGCGCGCATCGCCGCCGGCAATGCCGGGCCGCTGACGGGCGTGCCGATTGCGCACAAGGATATCTTCGTCACGCGCGGCTGGCGCGCTACGGCCGGCTCGCACATGCTGGAAAACTACATCAGCCCGTTTGACGCCGCCGTGGTCGAGCGCTTCCAGGCCGCCGGCATGGTCACGCTGGGCAAGCTCAACTGCGATGAATTCGCCATGGGCGGTTCGAACGAGAATTCCTACTTCGGCCCGGTGAAAAACCCCTGGGATACCGTTGCGATTCCCGGCGGCTCCTCGGGCGGTTCCGCCGCAGCCGTGGCCGCGCGCCTGACGCCTGCTGCCACCGCAACCGACACCGGCGGCTCGATCCGCCAGCCTGCCTCGCTGTGCGGCGTGACCGGCATCAAGCCGACCTACGGCCGCGTGTCGCGCTTCGGCATGATCGCCTTCGCCTCCTCGCTTGACCAGGGCGGCCCGATCGCCCAGACGGCAGAGGATTGCGCCTTGCTCTTGAACGCCATGGCCGGCTTCGATCCGCGCGACTCGACCAGCGTCGAACGCGCCGATGAAGACTACACGCGCGACCTCAACGCCGACATCAAGGGTTTGCGCATCGGCGTGCCGCGCGAATTCTTCGGCAAAGGCATCGCGCCCGATGTCGAGCAGGCCGTGCGTGCTGCGCTGGCCGAATATGAAAAGCAGGGCGCCGTGCTGGTCGATATTTCGCTGCCCAAGACCGAGTTGTCGATTCCCGTGTATTACGTGATCGCCCCGGCCGAAGCCTCGTCCAACCTGTCACGCTTCGACGGCGTGCGCTACGGCCACCGCGCCAAGGAATACACTGACCTGGTCGATATGTATCGCAAGACGCGCGCCGAAGGCTTCGGCGACGAAGTCAAGCGCCGCATCCTCGTCGGCGCCTATGTGCTGTCGCACGGCTATTACGACGCCTATTACCTGCAGGCGCAAAAGATCCGCCGCCTGATCGCGCAAGACTTCCAGGCCGCGTTCAAACAATGCGACGTCATCATGGGTCCGGTGTCGCCGACGGTAGCCTGGGACATCGGCGCCAAGGCCGACGACCCGGTGGCAAACTACCTGGCCGACATCTTCACGCTCTCGACCAGCCTGGCCGGCTTGCCGGGCATGTCGATCCCCTGCGGCTTCGGCCAGGGTGAAAAGAACGGCAAGCGCCCGGTTGGCCTGCAGATCATCGGCAACTACCTCAGCGAAGCCAAACTGTTGAACGTGGCGCATCGCTTCCAGCAGGCGGCCGATTGGCACACCAAGGCGCCGGGGCAGGCGTGAAGCGCATCGTTGCCATCCTGGCTGCGATGATGCTGGCCGCCAGCGTCGAGGCGCAGCAGCTTGATGTGCACTTTTCCTGCGCGTCCGACGGCGATCAGCATGGCTTGAAGACCCTGTTTGCCGATAACGGCCGGATCAGGATCCACGGCACGGCGATAGAGGAATTTTCCTGGGAATCGTCGGTGTTCCATGCCGGCAATGGCGTCGAATGCAGCATGGACGACGGTGACGGCTTGCATGCGGAATTCATCGGCGACGAGGGCCGTCTTGCATGGCGCGTCCTGCTGAACAACGCGGGAGAGGCGCGCGGCAAGCGCGGCTACGACATGAGCCACGGCTTGAATTGCACCGTGCGCATCGAGCATGTCGGCGACGAAGTCCACATCAACCCTAGCTGCCCCGCGCTGTGCGGATCGCGGCAAAACTTTTCGGAATTCCGCTTCAATACGAAAACCGGGAAGTGCCAATACGAAGATTAACCAAGGATAGTGCTATGAAGTGGGAAGTAGTGATCGGACTGGAAACGCATACCCAGTTGACTACCGAATCGAAGATTTTCAGCGGCGCTTCGACGCGTTTCGGCGCCGAACCCAACACGCAGGCCAGTCCGGTGGATTTGGCGCTGCCCGGCGTGCTGCCGGTGTTGAACCGCGGCGCGGTCGAGCGCGCGATTCAGTTCGGCCTGGCCATCGGCGCCACCGTTGCGCCGATGTCGATCTTTGCGCGCAAGAATTACTTCTACCCCGATTTGCCCAAGGGCTACCAGATCAGCCAGTTCGCCATCCCCGTGGTGCAGGGCGGCTCGCTCACCTTCCCGGTCGAAAAGGATGGCAAGGTAGAGATGAAGACCGTGCATCTGACGCGCGCCCATCTTGAAGAGGACGCCGGCAAATCGCTGCACGAGGACTACCAGGGCATGAGCGGCATCGACTTGAACCGCGCCGGCACGCCCTTGCTCGAAATCGTCACCGAACCCGACATGCGTAGCCCGGCCGAGGCCATCGGCTACGCCAAGGCCTTGCATTCGCTCGTCACCTGGCTCGGCATCTGCGACGGCAACATGCAGGAAGGATCGTTCCGCTGCGACTTGAACGTCTCGGTGCGTCCGGTGGGGCAAGCCGAATTCGGCACGCGCTGCGAGATCAAGAACGTCAATTCGTTCCGCTTCATGGAAGACGCGATGAACTATGAAATCCGGCGCCAGATCGAATTGATTGAAGATGGCGGCAAGGTGATCCAGCAAACGCGCCTGTACGACCCGGACAGCAAGACCACGCGCGCCATGCGCAGCAAGGAAGATTCGCAGGATTACCGCTACTTTCCCGACCCCGACCTGCCGCCCCTGGTGATTTCGCCCGAGTGGGTCGCGCGCGTCAAGGCCGCCCTGCCCGAGCTGCCCTCGGCAATGCGCCAGCGCCTGATCGACGAACTCGGCTTGACGCCTTATGACGCCTCGGTGCTGACGCAATCCAAGGCCATGGCCACCTACTTCGAAGAGGTGGTCAAAGAAGTCGGCAAGGAGCAGGCCAAGCAGGCCGCCAACTGGCTGATGGGCGACGTTTCGTCCACGCTGAACCGCGAAGGCTGCGACATGGCCGACATCCCGGTCTCCGCTACGCAATTGGCACTGGTGTTGAAGCGCATCCACGACGGCACGATCTCGAACAAGATCGCCAAGGACTTGTTCCGCGCCATGTGGGAAGAAAAGTCCGACGATGCCGCGCTTGCCGACCAGCTCATTGAAAAGAACGGCTGGAAACAGATCGCCGACACGGGTGCGCTCGAAGCCATTGTTGACGAAGTGTTGGCCGCCAACGCCAAGTCGGTCGAGGAATACCGCGCCGGCAAGGAGAAAGCCTTCAACGCCCTGATCGGCCAGGCCATGAAGGCCAGCAAAGGCAAGGCCAATCCCGCGCAACTGACGGAAATGCTGAAGAAGAAGCTGGGATGAGGGCGCGCTACTCCTGCGGGGTAGCGCCTTCAAACCAGTATTTGTAGGTTGGGCTGAGCGAAGCCAAGCCCAACATCGGCAGGTTGCGCCGATTCCTGCAATGATATGGAAACGCAGAATTGTTGGGCTTCGCCATGCTCCGCGTGCGACGCCCGGCACAACCTACGAATCAAACAAGTTGCGTCAAGGCGTGGAACAGCCACGCCCCGTGCGGAATCCACTGCTCGCCCCAACGCCACGAATGGATCGGCACACTCTCCTGTGACGAGCGGAAATCGACGTCTTCCTCATTTTCCAGGCCCGAGGTAATCCCGTTGCATACGCCGCCCGGCGCATTCCAGAAACCGGGTTCATAGCGCGGGTTGTTGTGCCCATGGCCTTGCATCATGCACGCATCGAACGGGTTGAAGCCGAAGATCCAGTCGAGCGCGCCCTGGGCATAGTGCTGTAAATCCCGGCGCAGGGTTTCGTCGTCGAATACCTTTGTGGCCAGCAGGGCTGCCGAAGCGATGGAGCCCAGCCGCGCGTTTTCCCCTTGCCACCAATAGCCGCTTTCATTGTCGTGCGCGATGAAGAATTGCGCGCGAGCCGGTTTGCCCGGCATGGCCACGATTTGCCTGGGATAAAAGAAGGGATTGCCTTCGCCATGCAAGGTCAGCACCAGATCATGCTGCAAGGCGCGGCGCGCGCAATCGGCTGCCTTGGCCGCCGCCGGCGATTGCGGCGCCACCTCGGCAAAGCGCAGTAGCGCCACAAGCGGCAACCCCGCTTCGGCGGCATGGAAATAGCTGCGCGTCTGTTCGTCGTTGGCCCAGAACCAGCCGGCAGCATGTTGCCTGCGCATAAGCTGCGCGACGCGTTGCTCGGCCGCTTCCAGGTAGACGCCCTTACCGCTGGCGTGCAGCAGTTCGGTGGCCGCGAGCAGGGCGCAGTAGTCGTCGATGATGTTTTCCCGGCCGTCGTCCAGATAGGCCAGGTTGTGTTCTTCAAGATGGGCAAAGGCGCGCTCTGCTGCCTTGAGATAATCAGCGCGCGCATGTTCACCGTCACGCGGCAAGCCTGCTGCGCGCGCCAGCGCCGCAATCGCGCTGCCGCCACCCTGACGGTAGCCGGCCTGGTAGGTGTCGAACTTGTGGCCCTGCTGCGTGGTGTAGCTGCAGATGTCGCGTTGTTCGACATCCTTGCTCCAGCGGTCGAATACCGTCATGTAGAAGTAACCGGCCGGGTCCAGCATGCGCATCAGGTAGTCCGCACCATGCAAGGCCTCGTCGACGACGCGTTCATCGAGCCACATCGATTGCTGCGCCATGCGCGCGCGGCCATCGATCAGGTTCCACACCACCTGCGGCGTCTGCTGCGGATTCATGTAATTGGCGTAAGACAGGTGCGACAGGTATTTCGATGCATCGCCCGAAGCATCGTACCAGCCGCCATGCACGTCGGCGCGCTCGGTGCTGCCGTATTTGGGACGCGAGCGGTCGGCAATGTCGAAGATGCCGGTGCAACGCTGCGATTTCAGGTAGTGCACGAGGTTGGAGACGATCTGCCCGTCATAGAGCTGATCGGCAAGCTGGAACGGTTGCGATACCACGGGCGGCAATGCGCCGTCGAGCATGATCATGTAGCTGCCCGGCGTTTCCAGCGCACTGAAGTCGGCTTCCCAGAATTGCCAATCGCGCCACTGCGCCACCTTGCCTTGCGCGCTCAAGGCGCCGCGCAGAACCGCTTCGCGCGTGGCCGTATCGTAGACGGTGAAGCTTTGCGAAGGTAATGCGGCACTCGATTGCACCAATGCAATCTTGCGTGACTGGGTTTGATAGCCGAGATGATTGTGCAGGATTTTCATTGCCTGTTCAACCTGGGGTAAGCGTCGCCCGATGCATCGAACAGCAGGCAATGTTCCGGCGGGAATGCCACGTATATGGTATCGCCGAAGCGTAGCCTTGCGCCATGTCCCGGCAATTTCATGCAGACGTCCTCAGCCACGCCGGCAAGCCGCAGGTAGGCCAGCATCTGGTCACCCAAATGCTCCACCAATATCACTTCGGCACGAATCGCGCCCGCCTGACCGTCTTGCGCCGGTAGCAGGTGTTCAGGACGAACGCCCAGCGTGAGCGCGGCACCTGTCATGGTATTGCCAAGATCGGCCGCCGCCGCGACGCGCTGCCCGCCGGCCAACTCAGCCACGCCATCGGCCAATCGCGCGGACAGCAAATTCATCCTGGGCGCGCCGAGAAATCCAGCGACGAACAGATTGCGCGGATGGTCGTACAACTCGAGCGGGGTGCCCACCTGCTGCACCACGCCGCCATTGAACACCACGATGCGGTCGGCCAAGGTCATCGCCTCGACCTGGTCATGCGTGACGTAGATCATGGTGGTGCCAAGCTCGCGGTGCAGCTTGGACAATTCAATGCGCATGTTTTGCCGCAGCGAGGCATCAAGATTGGACAAGGGCTCATCGAACAGGAACACCTTGGGCTGGCGCACGATGGCGCGGCCGATGGCTACGCGCTGGCGCTGGCCGCCCGAGAGCGCCTTGGGCTTGCGCGCGAGCAGATGCTCAATCTGCAGGATGTCGGCCGCTTTCTTTACGCGCTCCGTGATTTCGCTTTTGCCCATGCCGGCCATCTTGAGCGCAAAGCCCATGTTCTGTTCCACCGTCATGTGCGGATAGAGCGCGTAGGACTGGAACACCATGGCCACGCCGCGCTTGGAGGCATGCAGATCGTTGGCCAACACGTCGCCGATGCGGATTTCGCCGTCGGTCACGTCTTCCAGCCCGGCGACCATGCGCAACAGCGTGGATTTGCCGCAGCCCGAGGGCCCGACGAAAACGACGAACTCGCCGTCCTCGATGTCGAAATCGACGCCCTGGATCACGCTGACGTCCTTGGTGTAATGCTTGCTGATGTTCCTGAAACTTACCGAAGCCATTGCCGTTCCGATTGCAAAGAAGTGATGGATTAACCCTTGACCGCACCGGCCGCCAGGCCCTTGACGAAGAAGCGCTGGCAGGCAAAAAAGGCGATCAAGACAGGCAGCGTCGAGACCGTGGCGGCGGCCATCATCAAGTCGTAGCGCTGCTGGAATTGTCCGATGAACAGGCGAATGCCAACAGGTATTGTCTGCACGTCCGCCGAGCTGGTCAGCGACCAGGCGAAGAACAATTCGTCCCAGGCCAGGAGGAAGATGAAGGTCGCGGTGGCGATGATGCCGGGCGCGGAAATCGGCAGCACGATGCGGACGAAGGCGCCGAAGCGCGAGCAGCCGTCGATCACGGCGGCGTCTTCCAGTTCACGCGGGATCGAGACGAAAAAGCCGCGCATGATCCAGATCGAGGCCGGTGTGAACAGCGCAACGTAGAGGAAGATCATGCCGCGATAGGTGTCGAGCATCTGGAAGCCCCAGTTCTGCCCGATATGACGATATAGCATGTAGAGCGGCAGGAAGAACAGCATGCCGGGAATCACCTGCGTGACGGTGATGCCCATGCTGACCGTGCTCGAGCCGCGGAAGCGGAAGCGCGCCAATGCGTAGGCGGCGCAGGTGGCGGCAAAGGTTGCCAGTATCGTGGTGGTGCCGCAGATGATGAGGCTGTTCTTCAGGTAGTTGAAGAAATCGACGTTGACCCACATATCGCGATAGTTCTGCCATTGCAGCGGCTGGCTCGGGTCGAGCTGGCTGGTGGCCGACATGTCGCTGTAATTGTGCAGCGAAGACAGCACCATCCAGGCGATCGGCAAGAGCGTCAGCACGACGATGGCCCAGGTCAGGCAATTGAGCAGAAAGTCGGGCAGCCTGCGTTTCTTCGCGAAGCGCTTGGTGTTCTTATTCATCGCTGGTCATGCTCCGCTTGAAGGCCTTCATCCATATGCCGACGAACACCAGCATGATCACCATCATGATGAACGACACCGCCGCACCCTGGCCGAAGAACCAATAGGAAAACGATTGGCGCGTCAACAGCGGCATCAAGAGATCGGCCCATTCGCCGGGATGGCCCGCGCCGTGGCCGAACATCATCGAGACGATGTTGTAGGAATACACATTGTCGATGATCTGGAACATGAACTGGATCACGATGATCGGTTTCAAAGTCGGCAGCGTGATGTGCAGGAACTGTTTCCATTTCGGCACGCCGTCGATCGTGGCGGCTTCGTACTGGTCTTCGGGAATCGCCTGCAAGGCGGCCAGGAAGATCAGCATCATCACCGGCCAGGCGCGCCAGATCGTCGGGATGACGATGGCCCAGAAGCTGTTCGAGCCGAGCAGCCAGAACGGCTTTTCATCCATCAGGTGCAGACCGTCCACCAGCACGGCATTGATGATGCCCACGTCGCGCTCCCACATGAAACCCCATAGCGTGCCGACCACGTAGGACGGCACGATCCACGGCAGCAGCAGCAGCGTGCGCGCGATATTGCGGCCGGGGAAGTCGCGGTTCAACAGCATGGCCACGCCCAGGCCGATGACGATGGAAAATACCGACACCGCCAGCGTGTAGAGCGCCGTGTTGCGCAAGGCCAATCCCAAGCCGGCGCGGATCGGACTGTGGCTCTCCAACAGCACGCGGCGGTAGTTTTCCAGGCCGATGAAGGGCGCGTCGAGGTATTGCGTCAGCGTGTATTGGTTCAGCTTCAGCAAGGACATGTAGAAGCCTTCGATGATGGGAACCAGGTTCACCACCAGCATCATGATGATGGCAGGGGCCAGCAGCATGTAGGGGAAGGCATCGAGTTTTTTCTTTTTGCGCACGCGGTTTCCCGATTTCAGGTCAGGGGCGGCGGCGTAGAGCGGCGCCGGCAATGCGCCGGCGGAAGGTTGGCCGGTCACGCTCATCGCGATTCTTCCAGCACGTCGTTCGCTTCGTTGGCGGTGGCGTCGAGCGCTTGCTTGATGGCCTGCGGCGTGTATTTTCCGCGCACGCCGGCGACGATGTCGAAGGTATTGCCGATGTCTTTCAGGTAGACCGATTCGAGCGGTCCCCAGGCCGGGATCGACGGGTAGTGTCGGCCGTTCTTGATCTGCGCCACGAATTCGGCGTAGTGCGGATCGGCCATCAACGCGGGGTCGGCGGCGGCATCGAGCCGCGTCGGCAGCATGCCCGACATCTTGCTATAGCTGACTTGCGCCTCGCGCGAGACCAGATAAGACAAGAGCTTCCAGGCTTCGTCCTTGTTCTTCGACGACTTCATGATCGCCAGATCCGAGCCGGAAAAGAAGGTCTGATTGCCCTTCAAGCCGGCGGGGTAAGGCGCGACGCCGAAATTGTGCGCCGCCACCGTTTCGGCCTGACCGCCACGGGCCTTGGGCGTGGAGGCTTGCTTCAAGGTCCACGGGCCGCTGAAGATCACCGCATATTGGCCGTTGAAGAAGCCATTCTCGATCTGCATCGAATCCTTTTCCAATGCCGACACGGGCATCAAGCCTTCGGCGGCAAAGCTGGTGTAGTACGTGATTGCCTGCAGCGTCTCGGGCGAATTGATGGCCGACTTGCGCCGGTCCGGCGAGAGCAGATCGCCACCGGCATTCCAGATCCAGGGCGCGAGATTGTGCACCACGTTCCAGTCGTTCTTGCCGGGGTAGCCCAGCGCGGCGATCTTCTTGCCGTCGATCTCCATGCCGTTGATCTTTTGCATGGCTTGCTTGAAGCTGCCCCAGTTGAGGAAGGCGTCGCGCGGATTGATGCCGGCTTTCTTGAACACGTCGGAGCGGTAGAACGCGGCGCGCGCGTCGGCATACCAGGGCAGGGCGTAAATGGTGTTGTCGTCGTAGCGATGCGTGGTGCCCCATACGGCCGGATAAAAGGACTGCCCGCCGCCGACTTCCTGCTGCTGTTGCGCATTCAAGGACTCCAGCGCACCCATGGACGAGATCGCCGCGACCCAGGTGGTGCCGAGTTCCAGCAAATCCGGCCCCTGGCCCGAAGCCGCTGCCGCGGTGATCTTGTTCCAGGCCGATTCCCAGTTGAGCACCGTGACGTTGACGCGCAGGTTGGGATTTTTCGCCAAATAGGGCTTCAATAAATCCCGCATATCCTGCTGCTGCTGCGAGGTCGTGGTCATGACCCAGATATTCAATTCCGTGGCCTGCACGCTTGCCGCGAAAGAGAGTGTTACAGCCGCGCTAGTCACTGCCGCCGCCAGTCTCCATATTGTCTTGATGCCGAATATTGTCATGGTGATTCCGTTATTGCGTCCGGCGGGGCGCCGGACCGGTTCGGTTGGCAGCACAATGGCACTAAATAGCACTATACCCATTCCCACCGAAGCATGAGGCGATTCTAGGACCGTGCCCATAGGGCAACAATCCTGAGAACTACCTGCGGGTATAGGTAGTTTTACCTAGGCGCATGGGACAGGCCGCAACTGGTATGGGCGCACCGGCCCGGCCAAGTGCGCGGCTATAATGTGTCGCATCCATGTCCACATCCACGCTTCGTTCACTCCCCCATCGCTGGCTGATCGCCGCTGTCGCTCTGCTTGCTGCGCTTGCGCTATCGGTGTGGTTCGTGGGTTCGACATGGCGCGTGGTTCCGTCACCGGTACCGGCGGTGGTGTTCACCACCATCAAAGGCGAGAAGATTTCCCTGTTGTCCTTGAAGGGCAGGGTGGTGCTGGTCAATTTCTGGGCGCCGAGCTGCGCGCCCTGCGTGCGTGAGATGCCGATGCTGTCCGACACGTATTCGAGGCTCCATGCGCGCGGGCTCGAGGTGATCGCGGTCGCAGCCAGCTACGACCCGCCCAATATCGTGGTCGATTACGCCGAGACACGGCACCTGCCCTTCGCCGTGGCGCTCGACATCGGCGATGGCGTGGCGCATGCCTTCGGTGGATTGCGCGCGGTGCCCTCGACCTTCTTGATCAGCCGCGACGGACGCATCGTGGAACGCATCGACGGCGCACTCGATCCCGCCAAATTGCAACAGTTGTTGGAGCGCCAGCTCGGTCCAGGCTGAGTGATTTGCCCCGCGGCAGACAGAACATTGCAATCAAGGAATGTAGCGTAATAATGTTGCGCAAAGCCGATGTAGAAATGACAAGCGCTTCGTGCTAGGCTGAGGACTCTTGCCTGCCAGGAGTGAATGCCGTGAAGAGCTTGCCCTTGCTGCTGCTATTATTGGCGGCTATCGTCACCCCCTATCCCGCTTTGGCCGAACAAGCCGATATTTCCACGACCGAGCATATCGGTGCGTTGCGCCTCAATTTGTCAGAAGCAGATGCAAAAAAAGCCATCACTTGCCCTATGACGGCAGGCAAGGAACACAAATGGGAAGCCGATGGCGCCTATCACCAGGAATGGCATTTCGCCTGCGGCGTCGATCTCGGCATGGTGTCCGAACATAAAGGCGGCAAGAAGACGGTGCAAACGATCAAGGTCAGCGGCGCCAGCCAACTGAAAACCAGTCGCGGCATCGGCCTGGGCGCGAGCGAGCAGGACGTGACCAAGGCTTATGCTAAGGAATGGAGCAAGGACGAGAGCAAGATGCCTGATTTGTTCGTGGCCGGCTCGCTCTATGGCGGTGTGATGTTCACCTTCAAGGAGCATCGTGTCGCGGAAATTTTCGTCGGCGCGGCTGCGGAATAAACTTACTTTGCAGGCTCAGGCGGCGCGGCGCTTTGCGGCCAGATCGCTTGGAGCAACTGTGCCAGGCGCGCACCGGCCTTGGCAATCTGCTCCAGCTTGATCTGGTCGGCGCGCGCCAGGTAAGCCGCGTCGATCCCGGTAACGTCCCACTTCTCGGGGAAATTATCCACGTCGCTGCCCAGCGGCGGGCGCATCGTGAAATGCAGGCCGCCGAATACTTGCGGCGCGAGCTTGACCGAATCGCTGGCCCAGCTTGTAGGCCACGTGCCGATATCGCCCTTGGTCGGCGCCACGGTCTGCGCCTTCCTTAACAGCGCGGCAGCCGGCGCGCCATCGGTCACCAAATTGGCCGGCGGCGCATCCCATTCGCCATGGAACAACTTCTTGTCATCAACGATATTGTTGCCGCCGGCGGTATCCTGGCCCAGCTTGTAGCCGGTCTGGTCAGGGTCGACCACGTCGCCCTTGGCATTGAGATAGAGCGCCGTCACATGCAGCGGCTGATGGATGTCGCCGACGTAATGCGTCAACAGCATCAAGGCTTCACGCTTGTCGGCGAACGAGAAGGGCGCATCCGGCGCTTGATCGCGCAGGACGGCAATGGCGGCATTGATCGCGTGCACCACGTCATGCGCATTGGTGCCGGCATAGCCCGGATCATAACGGTCGCGCAGGTTGGAGACGTCGGCGTAGTGATACTGGTTGTGGCAATACTCGGTGCCATGTACGCTGCCGCACTGCTTCCAGTTGCGCATCACGAAGCTCTCAAAACGCGCCTTGTCTTCGGGGTTGTTGAACGGCGCGCATTCGGCGAATTTCGGATTGTCCTGGTAGTCGAAATGAATGTCGTCCACGCTCTTGGTGGCCTTGGCGCAATCGGCCCACACCGAGACCGTTTGCAGGCTGCGTTCGCCCAGGAGCGCATGCACCCACTGTTCGGCGCGGGTGCCCGCAATCATGCGATCGGCCAGCGCGCCGACATCCTGGTGTCCCTGCGCATTCCAGGCCAGCGCCGGCTGCGGCAGGATGGATGCGGCAAGGACAAGGGCGAGACTGTGCAAACGCGACATGATGTATTCCCGGAATTCAGAAGGCAACAACTGTACGCCAGATATTTGACAGCATTGTGTATTAACTCCTCAGCCCCGCGAATGCGGGTACGAGGGGCGTGTCGAAATATCGATTTGATCGACTTATTATTTCCCGGCATCCGTGCCGAAATGGTTGTCGAAGAAGGTGGCAATCGTGCGGAACACATGCACCTGATTGGCCGGCCCGGAAATGCCATGCTTCGCGCCAGGATAGGTCATCAGGTTGAACAAGACGCCGCGCTTTTGCAGTTCCGCGATCAACTGCGTCGAATTGGCGAACAGCACGTTGTCGTCGGCCATGCCGTGTACCAGCAAGAGCGGTGAATGCAACCCGTCCAGATGTGCCGGCACGCCGCTTTGCGCGTAGCCCTCGGCATTGTCTTGCGGGCGGTCGAGGAATTGCTCGGTGTAATGCGTGTCGTACAGGTGCCAGTCAGTCACCGGGGCTACGGCCGTGCCGAGGGCGATGCGGTCTGAACCGGCCTCCAGCAAGCGCAGTGTCATGAAGCCGCCATAGCTCCAGCCGAACACGCCCACGCGCTTGGCATCGACATAGGATTGCTGCGCCAGCCAATCAATGCCGCGCAACTGGTCTTCCACTTCGTGCCGCCCCAGATTGCGGTAGATCACGTCGGTGAACTTGCGCTCGCGGCGGAACGAACCGCGATTGTCGAGCTTGAACACCACGTAGCCGTGCTGCGCCATGTATTGCTCGAACAGGCCGCCCCAGCGCCGCTCCACAATTTGCGCGTGCGGCCCGCCATACACTTCGACGAAGACCGGGTAGCGCTTGGCCGGGTCGAAACCGCTTGGCTTGATCAGCGAGTAATGCATGGTTTGGCCGTCGGACGCCTGTATCGTGCCGAACTCGGTAGGCCGGTGTGCCGCGCGATACGGCGCATAGGGATGGCTGCCGCTCACCTCGTTGTGTTCGAGCCAGGCCACGAGAGTGCCATCGGCATTGCGCACCGAGACTTGCGGCGGCGTATCGGGATCGGACCAGGTGTCGACGAAGGCTTCGCCGTGACGGGCAAATTTCGCCTCGTGCCAGCCATCCGCCTGCGTGATGCGTTTCGGTTTGTCGGCTGTGCTGCCGTCCAATGCCAGCGCATAGACTTGCTTGTCGACGACGGCGTCACGGTTCGACGTCACGTAGACGCGGGCCGCCTTTTCATCGACGGCGAGCAGGTCGTCCACCCCCCATTCGCCTTGCGTGACCGCATGCAGCAGGCGCCCATCGAGATTATAGAGATAGAGATGCCTGCGCCCGCTGCGTTCGGAAGACCAAAGGAAGGCTTTGGCATGCTCCAGGAACACCGGCTTTTCACCGACCTGTATCCAGGTCTCTGACGTTTCGGAAAACAATACATGCTGCGCCATGCTGCCGGCATCGACCGCTACCAGATCAAGCCGCTTCTGGCTGCGCGCCTCGCGCTGATATACCAGCTCGTGTGCGTCGCTGCTCCAGTCGGCGCGCACGAGGTAGATGTCCTTGTCCGCTCCCAGATCGATATTCCTGCTCACACCGCTGACAGGCGATACCACGGAAAGTCCGACCACCACGTTCGGGTCGCCCGCGGCAGGGTAGCGCTGCTCGACCACATCCGTGCGCGTGGCATAGATTTCGAAGCGGCGCGCAACAGGCACCTGGGCTTCGTCGAAATGCTTGTAGGCGATGGCGCTGTCGTCGGGCGCCCACCAGTAGCCGCTGGTCTGCTCCATCTCTTCCTGGGCCACGAATTCGGCTTCGGCATTGTGGACCGTGGCGCCGCCGTCCGTGGTCAACTGTTTCTCTGTGCCGCTCGTCAGGTCCAGCACGAACAGGTTTTGCTCGCGCACGAAAGAAACATAATGCCCCTTGGGCGAGATCTGCGGGTCGATTACGTCGCCGCTGGCAACCAGGCGCGCATCGTCGGGACGATTCGCGGGATGGCTCGCATCGATCAGATAGAGCTTGCCGGCCAGGGTCACCAGCAATTGCTTGCCGTCGGGCGACCAGTCGTAATGCGCGATACCGTGAAAGCTCGCCGTGCGTTCGCGCTCGCGCCGCGCCTTTTCCGCGTCCGACAGCTTTTCCTCCGGCACCAGCGCCTTGGAGTCGACCAGGCGGTGCAGCGACTTGTCGCGCAGGTTGAATTCCCACAGGTCGAGCTGGAATTGGTCGTCAGGGCGGCCGCGCAGGAAAGTCACGCGCGAACCGTCGGGCGCCATCTGCAACTGGCGCACCCCCGGACCGGACAGGGCCGGGTCGGCGTGGATGCGTTCGATGGTGAGTTGTTCGGCGGCAGCGGGAAGGGCAAATGCCAGCAGCAGGGCGGCAAGCGACAAGCGCATAGGGTGTTCTCCGTGGATTGACGGCTTCTTGTGAAAGCGCGGATCGGTTTTATTTGAGCGCCTATTGTAGCGGCGTCTTCATCTTGCCGTCATCGCAGCGCAACATCTCTTCAAGCGCTGCGGCAGCCGGCGAACACAACATTCCTGCGTATCCGAAGAACGAGGCGCCATCCGCAACACTGGCAAACGCAAGAATGCGTTCCCGGCGCCCTGGCAGACGCCGCAGCATGTCGAAGCGACAATTGATGGTTGCCCAGATCGAGAATTTCCATTAAATTGAGCCGTCCGCAGAATCGGCACAGACCGACAACCATATAAAAGAGAGAATGGCGGCGCGGCAGCCCGGCAGGCCGGGCTTGGTTAATTCTTGGATAAGGGGAACGACTGTGGCATCCTGCGACACCTGCGGATCAACTATTCTATTTGGCGGAAAATCCGAAGGCGGCTACCGCTTTTGCAACGCCACCTGCCAGCAAAAAGGCCGCGTGCTGGTCGCGGCCGACCAAGTGCCGGAAGACGTGCTGAGTCAACACGTTCATGCCGTGCACCAGGGTTCCTGTCCCAAGTGCAAGGGGCCGGGGCCGGTGGACGTGCATACGGCGCATTCGGTGTATTCCATGCTCATCATGACGTCATGGAAGAGTTCGCCGCAGATCAGCTGCCGCTCCTGCGGCGTCAAGAGCCAGGCGCTCGCCACCCTGAGCTCGGCCGTGCTCGGCTGGTGGGGTTTCCCCTGGGGCTTGATCATGACGCCGGTCCAGGTCGGCAAGAACATCGTGGGCATGGCGAGCAAGGGCGACCCCGGCACGCCGTCGCCGAAATTGCGGCAACAGGTGCGCCTGCTGCTCGGCGCGCGCATGGTGAGTTCGGCAGGCGAGGCGCCGCGCTCACGATAGTTGCATCTGAGACGACTGAGGAGGCGCCATGGACTTGGCGCCTCGTTTTCATGGCCGGTACGGTTCTTTACTGCGCCTGGCTTCGTAGAGGCGGTGCATCGTTGTTCGATGAGACGTCGAACACGCTTCCGCCCAGGTATGAAAAATAAAACCGCCGCTGGCTGAAGGCGAACAGCACGTGATGTGCGCGCAGAAAATCTGCGCCGAGAAGCATTTCCGGCCCTTCGTCGTCGAAAATGATGTCGCCTGTTTTTATGGAGTCCGACTTGGCGGCACCGTACAGGTCGAGAATGTCGATTTTGGGGTTGTTGATGGTTTCGCCGCCGATGGTGAAACTCTGGAATTTGGCCGTCCAATGCTTTGTCTCTTGCTTGCCAATTCCGACCGTTGTCCCTTGATCGGCGATGTTTTCCGACTCCGGCGTAATGCCCAGTTTGGACGCGGCAGCAAGATTGATTGCCGACCGCTGGGCACCGCTGTCGATCAAGGCGCGCAGTTTTTTGCCGTTCAATTCCACTGTGACGGCGGCTCGCGGGTCGCCGACCGCCAATTTCTCCAGCGGCACATCCTGCGCGTCCACATCCCAGTAAGCCAGGAAAGCCTCATCGCAACCTTCCGACTTGAACAGCTTGAGTTCCTTGGCTCGCAAGGACATTTCGAGGTCTTTCTGAAACAGGAATTCCGCGCCAAGCAGCATGTCTTGATGGAGTTCGAAATCTTCGGCGACGAACACGGCTTGTTTATGGAAAGCCAATGAACCGAGCGAAATGTCGTCCAGCACCGTCTTGTCGAGTTTGGTTTCGCCGCCAACGCCAAAATAGCGTCTCCTGCCCGGCGTCAGCTTGAGGCCCAGTTTTTCAGCGGACTGCTGTACCAGAATGTTCCGTGTGGAGCCGGTATCGACAAGCAGCGTAACCGGCTTGCCGTTGATCGTGGCGGCGAGTGTCGGCTTGAGCTCGTCGAATTGGATGGGAAGGCCGGACAGCAATGTGTACTGGCACTGGGCCGGCGCAGCGTCAGCCGGGCGTATTGCCAATAACCCCAGCAAGATTGCACCGACGGCGCACTTCATACGACCCGTCGGCCTTGTTCGTCGATCACCAATTCCCCATCTTCCTTGGAAAACGGGCCCTTCTGCGGCAAGGGCAAGATATCCAGCACGAGCTCCGAAGGGCGGCACAGGCGCACACCCAAAGGCGCGACAACGAAAGGCCGGTTGATCAGCGCGGGCGTCGCGAGCATTGCATCGAGCAATTGCTCATCGCTCAAAGCAGGATTTTGCAAATCCAATTCAATGTAAGCCTTTTCCTTGGCACGTATTGCATCGCGCACGGTCAATCCTGCCTTGACGATCATGTCGCGCAGCACTTCGCGCTTGGGTGGATGTGCCAGGTATTCGATCACTTCCGGTTCGATGCCGGCGTTTCGGATCAAAGCGAGTGCATTGCGCGAGGTGCCGCAGGCGGGGTTGTGGTAGATCGTGACGGTCATTGATTGGCGCAAATCGGGGAATCGCGATGAAAGGCTAAGCTCGCCTGCAGGATGTGATGTAATCGAGCGCGGGGAAATTGAGCTTCAGGTACCAGGCCCCATCCATCGCCTCGATTTTTTGCGGCTCGGGCCCTTTGCCCCAAGGAGGGATATCGCCATACTAAGTCGTGAAACGGCTGACGGTGCCTTGCATGCTCGCGTCGGTCACGTAGCCGAACGGCGTTTCCCAGGGCATGGTGCCCAGTCCATCGAGTTTTTCCCCGAGCGTGATGAACATGTGCGTGGCGCGCGAATGTTCGCCATTGCCGGCAAAGCTCATGTAACCGCGACGGAAGGCGCGCAGCTGCGCTTGCTTGGGGTCGTCCGGTATCGTCGGATAGGATTTGGCATTCGGCCGCGGCGGCACCGAGCCGAACTGGCAGAGGAAATTGTCGACGCAGCGAAACAGCGGCAAGTCGTGAAAGTGGCCGTCGTCAACCAACTGCAGAAAACGCGCCGCGCCTAGCGGACTCCAGTCCGGCCGGACCACGATGTCGATGCGGCCCTTGGTGGTTTCGCATGCGATGTTGACCGGGTTGCCTTTGTTTTCTTCCATGGCTTTACCTTGCTCAGGTCGCGACCACCCCGTGCGCCTGTTGATCTGCATGGTAGCTCGAACGCACCATCGCCCCCACGGCCGCATGCGCGAAGCCCATCTTGTACGCCTCTTCCTCGAACATCTTGAAGGTGTCCGGGTGCACGTAGCGCCGCACCGGCAAATGGTCGCCCGAAGGCATCAGGTACTGGCCGATGGTCAGCATATCGACATCATGTGCGCGCAGGTCGCGCATTACCTGCAAAATTTCTTCGTCGGTTTCACCCAGGCCCACCATGATGCCAGACTTGGTCGGCACGCCTGGATGCAGCGCCTTGAAGCGCTTCAACAGGTTCAGCGAATAGTCGTAATCCGAGCCGGGACGCGCTTCCTTATAGAGGCGCGGCACGGTTTCGAGATTGTGGTTCATCACGTCGGGCGGGGCGGCGTTGAGGATTTCCAGCGCGCGGTCCATGCGGCCGCGGAAGTCGGGCGTGAGGATTTCGATGCGCGTGGCCGGCGCGAGTTCGCGCACGCGGCGAATGCAATCGGCGAAGTGGCCGGCGCCGCCGTCGCGCAAGTCGTCGCGGTCGACCGAGGTGATGACGACATAGTTGAGCTTCAGGGCCGCAATCGTCTTGGCCAGGTTTTCCGGCTCGTTCGCGTCGAGCGGGTCGGGGCGGCCGTGGCCGACGTCGCAGAACGGGCAGCGCCGCGTGCACTTGTCGCCCATGATCATGAAGGTGGCCGTGCCCTTGCCGAAGCATTCGCCGATGTTGGGGCAGCTTGCCTCCTCGCACACGGTGACGAGCTTGTTGGCGCGCAGGATGTCCTTGATTTCATAGAAACGCGTCGAAGGCGAGGCGGCCTTGACGCGGATCCAGTCCGGTTTGGGCAGGCGCTCGGCGGGCACGATCTTGATCGGGATGCGCGCGGTCTTGCCGGCGCCCTTTTGCTTGTCGTTCGGATTGTAGGTCGAGGAAGCCAGCGGCGTGGTGTCGGAAGTCATGGTGCGTCGTGAGGTTTGTGGCTTAGAGCCAGTGTCAAATTGGTTGCCAGTGCATCTTGCACATCGGCCAGTGCAGCGCGCGCGCCGACGGTTTTCATGTCGACCGTGGCAAGGCCGGCATAGCCGCAGGGGTTGATCCAGGAAAACGGGGTCAGATCCATGTCCACGTTGAGCGATACACCGTGATAGGTGCAGCCGTTGCCGCGCACTTTCAAGCCCAGCGCGGCGATCTTGGCGCCTTGCCATGCTCCGTCGGCAAGATAGATGCCGGGCGCGCCGCTTTTGCGAACGCCTGCGAGATTATACGCCGCCAGCGTATCGATCACGGCTTCTTCGATCCGGTTGACGAATTCGCGCGCGTAAAGCCGTCCGCCTTGGCGCCGCAGGTCGATCAGCAGATAGACGACGGCCTGCCCCGGCCCGTGAAAGGTGACTTCGCCGCCGCGGTCGGTCTGCACCACGGGGATATCGTGCGCATTGAGGATGTGGCTCGGGTCGGCGCCCAGGCCCAGGGTATAGACGGGGGGATGTTCGACGATCCAGAGCTGGTTGGGCGACGCCGCCGTGCGCGCGTCGGTATAAGCGCGCATGGCGGCAAAGCTGGTTTCGTAGGGTTCGAGACCGCGCCTGATTATGCTGTGCAGGCCTGCTGTTTCGGTAGGGCTTGCGGTTTCTGTTGCTGGCATAGACCGCCAGTGTACCCAAATTGGACTTTGGCTGCCGCGTTGTCCACAACCAGCTCGGCGGTCTTCAATGGGTTTTGCGGCACAGCGCGGAAAAAATCGAAGGCGCGGCGCGGTTGTTCCTCGGCAGCCTTACTTTCTTGCTCTGTTGACAAGAAAACCTGACCGTCGCCGTGATAAGCCTCGATTACCACCAGCTTGTCCGGTTCGACCGAAAACGTGTCGCCGGCACCAAGCCAATAGTCGTCGGTCGATCCCTCGACCGTGACCCACATCCGGCCCCGAACCACGTTCAAGGTCTCGCGCCGGTTGGAAACACCCGAAACGGTCATGCCGTCCTTGATATGTAATGTCGAATTGGTGAATAATATTCTCATGATATTGCGCTCCTGCCTTATCGGCCTTGCCCCTGAAATATCAGGTTTAAAGCCATTTTATGCATTGCAAAGGGAGAGTGGAAACGATATATTTTTGCAATTGATGCTAAAAATATTCACATAAAACATGAGCGATAACTTGAAACGCCTGCCCAACCTGGCCGCATTGCGTGCCTTTGAGGCTGCGGCACGGCACGAAAACTTCTCGCGCGCGGCCGAAGAAGTGCATCTGACCCATGGCGCGATCAGCCATCAAATACGCGCACTGGAAGAGGACCTGGGTCTGCAGCTCTTCACGCGCAACGGCAAGCGCATCGCCATTACACCCGAGGGGTTGGGCTTCGCCGCCGTGATCCGTCGCTCGCTGGGCGAGATTGCCAGCGCCGCCGAGGAATTGAAAAGCAGCACACGGGTCAAGCGCCTCTTGATTTCGGCCGTGCCGTCGCTGGCGGCGCGCTGGCTATCCGCGCGCATGGGCAAGTTCATCGACCGCCATCCCAATATCGAAGTGACCTTGCAAACCTCGACCGAGCTGGTCGATCTCACGCGCAGCCAGGTCGACATCTGCGTGCGCTTCGGCACCGGGGTATATCCCGGCGTGAAATCGGAATGGCTGATCGGTGACTATCTGTACCCCGTCGCCAGCCCGCAGTATCGCGGGGGGAAACTGCCGCAAACCCCGGCCGAGCTGACCACCGACATGCTGCTGCGTACGGATGGCGACGAAACCTGGGGCCGCTGGTTTGCCGCCGCCGGGATCGCGCTGGCCGAACCTTCGCGCGGACTGGTGTTCGACGATTCTTCGATGCTGTTGCGCTCGGCCGCCGCCGGCCACGGCATTGCCATGGCGCGCCACTTGATCGCCATGCCGGAAATCGCCGACGGCGACCTGGTGCGGCTGTTCGACGTGGCCGTGCCGACCCGCTACGCGTATTACATCGTCTATGCCGAAGCAGCCTATGCCAAGCCGCAGGTGCGCGCCTTCCGCGACTGGCTGGTCGCGGAGGCAGAGGAATTCAGGAAGCAGGCCGAATGGCCGGAGGTCATTTCAAAATGAACATGGCGTTGTTGCCGCTCCTTGCCGTACATTTGTACTGTCTGCGTCGCAGCGCCTAGCCCTGCTCATTTTGAAATGACCTCTAAAGCAAGTTACAACACCACCTTGACCATGGGGTGCGAAGACAGCGCGCGATACAGGTTATCCAGCTGTTCGCGGCTGGTCGCGCGCACCGTCACGGTGAGCGAGAGATAAGTGCCCTTGGCGGAGGGGCGCATTTCCATCTTGCCGGCATGAAAAGTCGGATCGTGCAGCACCACGACCTCGACGATCGTCTGCGCGAACTCGTCGTGCATCTGCCCCATCACCTTGATGGGGAAGTCGCTCGGATATTCGATCAGGCTGTCGGTGGGCGTTGGCATGGCGGTCTCTATCGGGAAATGGCAGGCATCGGCCTTTCAGCTACCCAAGATGGGGTTCAAGCTCCGTTTTGCAATAGTGTGGCGCGCATCGGCGTTCGCTGCAAGTGCCCGCCTTATTTGAACCAGAGGCGTACCGAATCCCAGGCGCGGCCGAAGATGCTGGCCTGGTTGATTTGCTCCAGTGCCAGCACCGGCAATTCGGTCAATGTCTTGCCGTCGGGTTGCACCAAGGTCAACTTGCCGACCTGGCTGCCCTGGTTGACCGGCGCCACCAACGGATCCTTGTGCGTCAGCACGGGCTTCAGCTTGTCGCCCAGGCCCTTGGGCACGGTCAGGTAGATGTCGCGGTCGAAGCCGATCTTGATCTGGTTTTTGCTGCCTTTCCAGACTTCCTCGGTGGCCAGGGCTTCACCCTTGGAATAGAGTTTGACCGTGTCGAAATTCTGGAAGCCCCAGTTCAGCAGCTTTTGGCTTTCCTGCGCGCGCGCCTGGTCCGAGCTGGTGCCCAGCACCACGGCGATCAAACGCCGGTCGCCGCTCTTGCCGTTGGGCCGCTTGGCCGAGGCGATCATGCAAAAACCGGCGGCGTCGGTATGGCCGGTCTTCAAGCCGTCAACCGTGGGATCGAGCCAGAGCAGGCGGTTGCGGTTTTGCTGGGTGATCTTGTTGTAGGTGAATTCCTTGACCGAATCGATCTTGTAGAAATCGGGGTAATCCACGATCTCGTGCAGCGCCAGGATCGACAGGTCTTGCGCGGTCGAATAATTGTCCGGGCTGGGCAAGCCGTGCGGGTTGCTGAAATGCGTCGCCTTCAAACCCATGCGCTGCGCTTCGGTGTTCATCATCGAGACGAAGGTATCTTCGCTGCCGGCCACCGCCTCGGCCAAGGCGACTGCGGCATCGTTGCCCGACTGGACCATCAAGCCATACAGCAGGTCATTGACCTTGACCGGCGTGGCGGGGTCGATGAACATCTTGGAGCTGCCGGGGTCGACCTTCCACGCATGCACCGAAACGTTGACCATCTGGTCGAGCCCCACCTTCTTGTCGCGCACTGCCTCGAACACCAGATAGGCCGTCATGATCTTGGTCAGTGAAGCCGGTTCGACGCGCATGTCCGGGTTTTGCGAAGCAAGCACCTGGCCGCTGGTGGCATCGAGCAGCAGCCAGGATTTGGCCGCGATGGTCGGCGCCGGAACCGTTTGCGCCATGGCGGAGGACGCGCCGAACAGGGCGGCGGCGATCAGAATTACGAGTTTTTTCATGGAATCGTCTGCGAGGCCGCAGCCCCACAGCGGGGCGCGGCGATGAATTGGGCTGGCGTGATTATAACGTGGGCGGCGCTGCGCACCCTTCAAAACGGGGTGTAGAGCGCTATTGGATGATTCAAGTGCCGCTTGGTTCCATTTGCCACAAGGCCATGACATATTCCTTGATCAAGGGCATCTTGCCATGCAGGAAATGCCCGGCGCCCGGGACGACGACGACCGGCAGGTTTTGCGGCCGCGCCCAGTCGAACACGTCGGAGAGCAAAATGACGTCGTCTTGTTCGCCGTGGATCAGAATGGTATTGGCCGGCACATCGCCCATCGCCCACGGGCCGGCCGCCGCGCCGACCAATGCCATGCGCCTGGCCGGCTTGCCTTGCGCCGTCAGGCGGCGCTGCAATTCGGCTTGCACGAAAGTGCCGAAGGAAAAACCGCCCAGCGCTTCGAGCGGCAGGCCGGGAAAGCGACGCTCCATCTCTTCCGCCAAAAGCGCCATGTCGTCGGTTTCGCCGCGCCCTTCATCGTGCACGCCTTCGGAGCCGCCCACGCCGCGAAAATTCATGCGCGCGGTGGCAAAGCCGAGCGAGACGAAGGCGCGCATCAGGATGTGGACGATCTTGTGATGCATCGTCCCGCCGCCGCCGCGCAAGGGATGCGGGTGCGCCACCAGGGCGATGCCTATGGGTTGGGGGAACGCAGTTTCATTGGGCAGGTCGAGCAGGCATTCGAGCTTGCCGGCCTCGCCCTGGATGTAGAACGTTTCGGACATGCTTGAAAGATTAAATCTTTAAACGCTCGACGACCTTGCCGCCGATCAGATGCGAATCGATGATTTCGTCGATGTCAGTCGTATCGACGAAGGTATACCAGGTGCCTTGCGGATAGACCACCATCACCGGGCCTTCTTCGCAGCGGTCCAGGCAGCCGGCCTTGTTGATGCGGATCTTGCCCTGGCCGTTCAAGTCGAGCTGCTTGATGCGGCGCTTGGCATGCTCCTGCGCCGCCTGCGCACCGCGGTCCATGCAGCAGGGTCGCCCGTCTTCGCGCGAATTCATGCAGAAAAAAACGTGTTGCGTGTAGTAGGAATCGTCGCTCATGTGATGCAGGAAAATGAAATCGTCAAGGCCACATGATACACCGCCGACTATCAAGCCGCCTTGTGCGTCTGCCTGTGCAGCAGAAACCACAAGGCAAACACGGGCCACCACAGCGAGAGGAATTGCGCCGCGCCGAAGAAATTGAGGAACTGCCCTTGCACCCAGGCTTGCAGCGTGGCGACGAAATAGGGATTGGTCGGCGCCAGATTGACCGCGACGACGGAGAGCAACAGCAGCAGCACCGCCGCGCGCTTTTGCGTGGCCGGCCGCGTCAGCACCAGTCCCGCCAGCAATAGCAGGCCGACCGCGACACCGGTCGCCGCGCCGGGCGTGAGCCAGCCCAAGGCGTTTTCCGGCCCGAACGACAGCGCGCTCGCCAGCAGTTTGACCAGCAGCGCCGCCGCACCCAGCAGCAGGGCCAGCAGTGCCCTGGGCGCCTGCTCGCGCAACACCCCGAGAAAAATCAACAATGCGCCGCACAGACTGGAAGCCGTGATGAAGGTCTCGGCCAACCAATATTGCTCGACGCTCAAATCCCGGCCCGAACGCAACAGTCCGCCCAGATCGATCGGCGCCTCCAACCAATCCTTGAGCCAATCCGTGAGCCAGCCCGAGAGTACCGGCAGCATCTGCCCCTGGCCGAACAGGTATTCCTGCGGATAGATTTGCGCCAGCGGCCACAATGCCATCAGGATCAGGCCGCGCCCGGCAATCGGCAGGAACCAGCGTTCGCGCATTTGCAGGAAGCGGCTTTCCTCCAGCAGTACCGGCGTCAGCAATGCCCCGGCAATGGCGCCGATGGCGGCGCCCACACTATTGGTCAGGAGGTCGAGGTTGGAGGCGACACGGCTCGGCAAATAGGTCTGCACCGCTTCCATCGTGGCCGAGACCAGCACCGCGCAGACGATGGCGACGGCGGCGGCGCGGAAGCGGCGCAGGTGCGGGTAAAACGCACAGACCAGGAACATCCCGAAGGGCGCGTAACCGGCGACGTTGATCGCCAGGTCGAACACGGTCCAGTAGCGCGGCCACGGTGCCCACAGGTAGGCCAGCGGCGAGACACCGATGTCGCGCCAGCCGCTGAAGGGAAACCAGCTTGCGTAGACGATCAGGAGGCTATAGGCCAGCAGCCCGGCGCGCGCAAACGACGAAGCGCCGGCGTGGCCCGGCACGTTGACTTGACGTGGCGCCAATGCCATTACTGCTTCAGGTTCAGGCTGGCAATCCAGCCGATGATATCGGCGATCGCCAGGTCGCTGGCGCGCGCGAGTGCACGCGCCCCGCCTGCGGCGTCGGCCGAGGGGGCATCTTCCTGTTCGGCTATCGTGGTTTGCGCCACCAGTTTGCGTCCGTCGAACAGCGAGACGCGCAGGCTTACATGCGCGCTGCCATGATCGGCGCGGTCGAATTGCTGCGTGAAATCAAGCGCGTCGGTGCGCAGCGTCAGCGTCACGTTTTGCGCGCCGTCGGTGGATGAAAGCACGCGTCCTCCGGCTTCGGCCAGGCGCAGCTTCAGGCGCTCTCCGAACAATTGCAGGGGCGGCGCCGACCAGCGGCTGTTGGCATAGTTGTGCAACTGGCGTTCGTCGGCATAGTTCAGCCGGTACAGCATCTCGCTGTTGTCGAGCCAGGAAGGCACGTTGGTTGCGGCCACGATCATGGGCGGCAAGACACTCGGCTGCAGGGCCGGCGTCGCTGTGCCGAGATCGAACGTGTTTTGCGGCAATGCATGACCGCCGATCGAGCAAGCCGAAAGGGATAACGTCGCCAGCAGGAGGAGCAGGATTTTACTCATGGGTGTCATGGTTTTGCCGGTGCGGTAAATCCGGGTTCGCCCGGTCCGGGTACCGGATTGGTGCCGAACAACAGGCTCTGCGGGCGCGAATCGATGTGGTCCAGCGTGCGGTTCAGCGAGCGCAGCGACGATTGCATGTCGCGCGTCAGGGGGAGTGCCTGATCCTGCAGATTCCCTGCCACCGAGCTGACCTGATCGGCCGCATTCGACATGCGCTCGACCGCGCCGCCCGGCGCCTGCAGGTTGGCCGTCAGACGGTTGAGATTGTCACTCAGGATGCGCGTATCCTCGGCCAGCTTCCTGACGGAGGCAAGCGTTTGCGTCGTCTGGTTCGACAGCGCCGGGAGCTTGTCCAAGGTCGGTTGCAGCCGGTCGGGAATCCGTTCGATCTTGTTGGCGGCGCGGCTGACGTTATCGATGGCGTCCCTGGTTGCCCGCTGGTTGTCCGGCGAAAGCAGGTTGTTGAAGCGCTCGGTCAACAGCTCGGTCTTTTGCAGGATGGCCAAGCCCCGTTCCTGCAGCTTGTCAAACAGGCTCGCGCGCATCTCGATACGCGCGATTTCGTCCCTGCTGGTCTTCAGCTTTTCCGGGTTGCTGCCGTCGTCGTCGAGCTGCACGTAGGCCAGGCCGGTCACGCCCTGGTAGCCGAGCGAACCGTAGGTCGATTTGGTGACCGGCGTATCGGGCTTCACCCCTAGCACGACCACGATCTGCCCCGGCACCTTGGGATCGAAATGGATGTCTTCGACGCGTCCGACATCGAGCCCGCGATAGCGCACCGCCGCCTGCGGGTTCAAGCCGGGAACCGAATGATTGGTCACCATTTCGTAAGGCACCCTGCCGGTCTTGTCGCGGTTGAACCAGAACGCGATCAGGACGGCGGCGACGAGCAACAGCAGCGTAAACAAACCTGCGATCAGGGCATGAGCCTTATTTTCCATTTTTATGGTCCATTGTTCTTATCCGTTGTGCCCGTTTCGGCATGCAGCGCCTGCATCGCCCGCTGCCCGCGCGCACCGAGAAAAAACTCCTCGATAAAAGGGTGCTTAACCTTCACGACCTCTTCCGCCGTGCCGAGCGCGATGAATTTCCTGTCGGCCAGCACGGCGATGCGGTCCGCCAGCGCGAACAGCGTATCGAGATCATGCGTGACCATCACCGCAGTCAGGTTCAACTTGCTGCGCAGCGACCGGATCAGTTCGACGAAACTCTCCGAACGGCTCGGATCCAGCCCGGCCGTCGGTTCGTCGAGAAAAAGCAGCTCCGGCTCCAGCGCCAGCGCGCGCGCCAAGGCCACACGCTTGACCATGCCGCCGGAAAGATCGGAGGGCATTTTCAGGCCGTCTTGCGGCGTCAACCCGACCATGTGCAATTTCAGGTGCACGACATCGCGTATCAAATCGCGTGGCAGGACGCGCAATTCGCGCAAAGGCTGTGCCACGTTGTCAAAGGCATTGAGCGCGGAAAACAGGGCGCCGTGTTGGAACAACATGCCCCAACGGTTGCGCAACAGTTGCAATTCGCGCGATCCCGCTTGATGCACGTCCTCGCCGAATATTTCGACCACGCCTTTGGCCGGTTGTTCCAGGCCAAGCATTTGGCGCAACAACGTGGTCTTGCCCGAACCGGACCCGCCCACGATGCCCATCACTTCGCCTTGCCGCACTTCAAGATCCAGGTCTTCATGCACCACGGCGGTGCCAAAAGCGGTCGTCAGCTTGCTGATGCGAATCACCGGGGCGGCCGTCCGTGGCGCGTTCATCGGTATCCTACGCTGCTGAAGACGATGGCAAATATCGCATCGGCCACGATCACCGCCGTGATCGCCGTCACCACCGACTGTGTCGTACCCTGGCCCAGGCTTTCGGTGTCGGGCTTGATGCGCAGGCCGAAATGGCATGCCACCAATGCGATCAGGCCGCCGAACACCACGCCCTTGGCAAGACCGATCCAGTAATTCGCCAACGGCACGGCATCGGGCAATTTTTCGAGAAAATAGACCGGCGACAGACCGAGTTCGATGCGCGCGGCCGTCATGCCCCCGGCCAGCGCCATCGCGTCGGTCCAGATCACGATCAAGGGCATGACCAGCGCCAGCGCCAGCGTACGCGGCAGCACCAGGCGGAAGCCGTGTGGCAGGCCCATCACCAGCATCGCGTCGAGTTCCTCGGTGACGCGCATGACGCCCAATTGCGCCGTGATGGCCGAGCCTGAGCGGCCCGCCACCAGGATGGCCGCCAGCATCGGCCCGAGCTCGCGGATGATGCTCATCCCCAGGATGTTGACCAGGAACACATCGCCGCCGAAACTGTGCAACTGCTGCGCCGAGAGATAGGACAGCACAACGCCGATCAGGATGCCGACCAAGGCCGTAATGCCGAGCGCGCGGTAGCCGATGTGATAGATGTTGGCCGAAATCTCGCGCCAGGGGCCGCGCGACAGTGCGGACAAGAAACGAAGGAAGTCGAGCGACAACTGGCCGATCAGCGAGAGGAAGTCCATCGCATGATCTCTTGCCGTACGCCACGCGTGGCGCGCGTGGAAAGCGGCCCACGCGAAAAAACCGGGCGCCTCCTCGCTCTTGGGGGCCTCAAGCTGCTGCGCTTCTTGCAGCGTGGCGAAAAATCCCTCATGGCGTGGCGCCAGCATCAAGCGCGGCGGGCGCTTCCTGCCCCAGGCATTCCACAGCCATTGCGCGCCGATATGGTCCAGCGCCTCGATCTGCAACAAGTCCCAACCGGCTTCTGCGCGCCTGGGCAGGCGTTGCAGGGTCTGCCCGAGCGCAGCTATCGCGTCGCCCTGGGCCAGGGCGTGTACGTGCCACGCTCCCGTGGCGCGGATCACGAGAGGATCCTGTTGAGAGGCGGCAAGCGACGGCGGTGCAAAGCTCGGCATGCGGGAAGTGTAAGCGAGAATCCCCGGTGCGTCACCCCGCAACGTGCTGGCCGGCGCGCAATGCCGTTACAATGCTGCCCATGTCCTCCTCATTTTCCGCCGAGAATATCGCGGCACTGCGCGCCGCGCGCGCGCGCCATGTCGCCATCAAGGTCGTGGCCGAAACCGGGTCCACCAATGCCGACTTGCTGGCGGCCGCCGCACGGTTGCGCGAACCAACGCTATTGATCGCCGAAAACCAGACCGCCGGGCGCGGTCGCGCCGGGCGCAGTTGGCATTCCGAACCCGGCGCCACGCTGACGTTTTCTCTGGCCTGGCAGTTCGAGTTGCCGCCGCAGGCATTGGTCGGCTTGCCGCTCGCCGTGGGCACCGTGATTGCAGAAACACTGGCGCGCTTCGACGTCGATGCGCGGCTGAAGTGGCCCAACGACGTGCTGCTCGGACGCGACAAGATGGCTGGCGTGCTGATCGAAACCGCACCGGGCGCGCCTAGTGCACCTGGTGCGCAGGGTACGCAGAATACGATCTGGGCCGTGATCGGCATCGGCATCAACGTGCTGATGACCGAGGAGCTGGCCGAGCGCATCGGCCGCTCCGTCGCCGCCGCCGCGAATTTGCGTCAGCGGCGCGAGGAAGTGCTGGCGGCCTTGCTCGACAATCTCTGCGCCGCGCTCGAACTGTTCGAGCGGCATGGCTTTGCCGTGTTTTCCGAGCGCTGGAACCAATTGCATGCCTGGCACGGGATGCCTGTGGTGGTGATTGACCACGGCCAAATCCTGCATCGCGGCTCGGCGCGCGGTGTCGATGATCAGGGGCACCTGCTGCTCGATACGGCAGAAGGGCGCATTGCCGTCGTCGCCGGCGACGTCTCCTTGCGCGGCGCGGAGGGCTGACATGCTGATGCATTCCTTGCTCCTCGTCGACGCCGGCAATACGCGCATCAAATGGGCCCTGGCCGACGCGAATCCGGCTGCGCCTCTGGGCCGATGGAAGAGTTCCGGGTCCGTGGTGCGCGGCCAGGTTGAAAGCCTCGCCGAGGCCTGGGCCGCGCTCGAAATCGGCCGCGTACTGGCGTCCAACGTGGCCGGCCCGGAGGTGCGCGCCAGCCTGGAAAACATGCTCGCCGCGCGCAATCTCGCGCCGCAATGGCAGGCGTCGCGCGCGGAACTGGCAGGCATACGCAACGCTTATCGCCAGCCCACGCAATTGGGTAGCGACCGCTTCTGTTCCGCAATCGGCGCGCATGCCATGTTTCCCGACCAGGCCTTGCTGGTCGTCACCTGCGGCACGGCGACCACCATTGATGCGATCACGGCCGATGGCGTGTTTCGCGGCGGCCTGATCCTGCCCGGCTTTGGGCTGATGGCGGCCGCCCTGGCACGCCATACCGCGCAATTACCCGAAGTCGAACCGCAAAGCGAACCGGCACTGTTTGCCGACAATACCGAGGAAGCCATCATCGCCGGCTGCATGGCGGCCCAGGCCGGCGCCATCGAACGGGCCTATGCCGGCTTCATGCAAGAACATCCCGGCGAAGCCACGCTATGCCTGATCTCGGGCGGCGCCGGCGCGGCGATAGCGGCGCAGCTTGCGGTTCCGCATCGCCATGTGGATAATCTGGTCTTGCCCGGCCTGCAAACCATCGCCCGTCTGGCCATGCCGCCTTCAACCTGACGACCACATGCTCAAAATCCTGTTCTGGGTCTTGCTTTTCACTAATGCCGGCTTGTTTGCCTATGAAAACGGCTATCTTGCCGCATGGCTGCCCGACGGGCGCGAGCCTGAACGCATGGCACACCAGTTGAACCCCGAGAGCATGAAGCCGGTCCCCGTCGCATTGGTTGAGGCCAAAACGGACGCCGACAATGGGGACACCGCATCGGCACAGGCAAGCACAAGGAATGCGGCGCACTCATGTAGCGAAATCGGCGGATTCGACCAGGCCACGGCCAAGCGTTTCGACGGCGATCTGCAGCCTTTGGCCCTGGGCGAGAAGCTGGTGCGCCGCGACGTGGAGGAGGTGGCCCACAATATCGTCTACATTCCCTCGCAAGGCAGCAAGGAGGGCGCAGACAAGAAAGCCACGGAATTACGCCATCTTGGCGTGACCGACTTTTACGTCATCCAGGATAACGGCGATCTGCATTGGGGCATTTCGCTTGGCGTGTTCAAGACCGAGGAAGCGGCACGCGCACAACTGGCTGCGCTCGCCCAAAAGGGCGTGCATAGCGCACGCCTCGGTACGCACAATGTTTCAAGTACCAAGGTGTTCTACCAGGTACGCGATCTCGACGCCGCCGGCCGCGCCGCGCTGGACAAGGTCTTGCTCGATTTTCCGCACATGGAGAAACACGCCTGCGGCAGTGAAGCTGCCGACGCCAAGCCAGACGCGAAAACCGCCGCCGCGCCCAAGCCGGTCTATCCGCGCGACGCGATCCACTGACAATGCAAAGCCATAAAAAAGCCATCCGCGGGATGTAATGCCGTTCAGATAAGAACGATCAGGTAAGCCTGCGCTTGTTTCAGGTCCAAACACGTGTTTGGTGCGGTAGGTTGTGCCGGGCGTCGCACGCTGAGCGTGAGCGAAGCCCAACAATGTGAGGCAATAAGAGCGCAACCGGCGTTTTCGAGGGCGGATGTTGGGCCGGGCGTCGCTTCGCTTCGCTTGCGCTCAGCGCTAACCTACAGAAGGTGCGCCGAATGAAAAAGCCGCTTCGAATAACATCGAAGCGGCTTTTTTGTACTTAACTGAACGGCATTACATCCGCGGGATGGCTTTTTTGTGTTTGGCGCCACGCGTCACAAACTGCGCTGCTCCACCAGCTTTCCGCCGATCGACTGGAAGATCACGACGGTACCATCCTTGATATCGCCCTTGGTGTCGAATTCCACGGCGCCCTGGATCTTGCCGTCGAACGAACCCTTGGCCAAATGCGGCAGGTAGGTCGCCGGATCGGTCGAGTTGGCCTCCTGCATCGCCTGCGCAAAGATGTGGATGCCGTCGTAAGCCAGCGTCGAATAGGTTCCCGGGGCATCCTTGAATTTTTTCTTGTACATATCGAGGAAGCCGGCGCCGGCCGACAGCCAGGACGCCGGTACGCCGGAGATCGTGCAATAGAAGTTGCTGTCGGCATCGCCCCCGGCGGACTTGACGGTCGAATCGTCGCACATGGCGTCGGCCACGACGTAGCGCAGGCTGGTGTCGTTCTTGCGAATTTCCTTCAGCAGCGGGATGCCGACCTTCTGGTCACCGGCAAACAGCACCACGTCGGCCTTGGCATCCTTGATCTTTTGCGCCAGTTGCGGATAGTTCGCGGTATCCGGCGTGACGCTGTCGTGCGGTACGGTCAGGCCTTTGGCGCCAAACACCTTGTTGATTTCCTCGACCAGGCCGGTGCCAAACGGTGTGCCGTCGTCGACCACATAGATCGATTTGGCGCGCAGCTTGTCGGCCACCAGTATGCCCAGCGTGCGGCCTTGCTGTGAATCGTCGGCCGTGATGCGGAAGGCGGTCTTGAAGCCCTGGCGCGTGTATTTGACGTTGGTGGAAACCGAAATCTGCGGAATGCCGGCCCCGGAATAGAGCGCCGAGGCGGGGATGGTCACGCCCGAATTGAGGTGGCCGAACACGCCGTTGACCTTGCCGTCGATCAGGCGTTTCGCCACCGCCTTGCCCTCTTCGGGGTCGGCCTTGTCGTCTTCCACGACGATTTCGAAGTGCGCGCGCTTGCCGTCGATGATGAAGCGGTCCTCGTTCAATTCGTCAGCCGCCGTTTGTGCGCCTTGCGCGATGTCCTTGCCGATCTGCGCCAGCGGACCGCTCATGGGCGCGGCCACACCGATTTTCACGGTGACTTCGCGGCTGCAGGCGGCGAGAAAGGAGAGAACGAGGATGGATGCGGCACAGCGCAAGACACGATACATAGGACCCCCAAGAAGAAACAGCCTGGCTTGATAATTAACATTCAAGAAACTACACCGATTCGCACGAATCGATTTCCGGTTCGATGCCACATGCCTGAAGCTGGGTGCGTGCAGTGAAATTTTCTCTGCGCGCTGGCGTCGCAGAAAGGAGACGGCCTGCCGTTAGTCTCTACGATATTAGGCGGGCCAAGCAAGAATTAAATTTGGAAATCGGTGCGATTGCCCGGCAATTGTTGCGGATTGGATGCGGCCTTTTCGGCCCTTCGGGCTTTTCCGCCTCGCGGCTTCAGCCACTTGTCCGACTGTCAATCCAGGTTTGCAGACAGGATGGGCACAAACAGCTGCGGCTCGCCGTGGCACTGTTGGCCGGCATGTCTTCCAGTGCCAGCTTGGGCAGGGTAGTACACCAGCACGGCGCGTCTTCCTTGCCATCCCGCATGGCGCAGGTGAATTCCTTGCCGCACTGCTCGCAGAGGCTCATTTTTCGCTCGGTCCCGGCGGCTCGTCGGGCACGGTCAGGCGCTGCATGGCCCGGCGCAGCAGGACCATCTGGCCGTTGAAATTCGTGCAGGCGTCGCATACCGTCAAGTGCATGCGAATGCGCAGGCGCTCCAGCACGGAGAGGTCGCGATCCAACCCCTCGGAGACGAGGCGGTGGGCTTCCCTGCAAGTTAGTCTGAATTTCATGGTCAAATGGTCATGCTTTTATATCTTTTATATCGTACATCAGGCTGCCTTGTTGCCAAACCAGTTCAAATCAAGGCATTCGCGCAACTTCAGCCTGGCGCGATACAGCATCACCCAGGCATTAGACGTGGAAATACCCAATTCCTTACAGATTTCCTCGGTTTCCAGCTCAAGCCACTCGCGCATCATGAAAATCCGCGCCGTCTTGGCCGGCAGGTTCTCCAGGCAGATTTCCATTACCCGGAAGAAATCTTTCTGTTCCAGCGTCGCATCGGGGTCGCCCCAGGCGCGCGGCATGTCGATGGTGTGGCCATCGGGCTTGAACAGGGCATCGATCACGTCGTCCTCGCTCTGGCCGTCTTCGACCTCGAACTGGCGCACGCGCTTGGACGCTCGCAGCACGTCGATGATCTTGTGCTTCAGGATGCCGGTAATGTAGGTGCGCAGCGAGGATTGGCCCGAGAATTGCTCCGGCTTTTCCAGCACGGCGATCAGGGTATCCTGGACCACATCTTCCGCTGCGGCATCGTTGCGCAATTGCAGGGCCGCGAAGCGCAACAGTGCCGGGCGCAGGGCATTGAGTTCGGTGTGAAGGGCGGCGCTCATGGTGCAGGAGAGTAGTGGATTGCGCCGGGAAAAACAAGCAAAGCCTTGCCGAAAAACGAAACCAAACGTTTACAAACGAGGCCGGCGTTTCACTGTAAAATTCCGTCAACGAATTTTCCGGATTTGCCATGTCCACTATGACCGCACCCTCCGACGATCTCTCCAACGTCGCGCCCCACATCAAGGCACAGATCCTGGCCGAGGCGCTGCCCTATATCCGCAAGTTCCACGGCAAGACCATCGTCGTCAAGTACGGCGGCAATGCCATGACCGAAGAGCGACTCAAGCACGGCTTCGCGCGCGACGTGATTCTTCTCAAGCTGGTTGGCATGAACCCCGTGGTAGTGCACGGCGGCGGCCCGCAGATCGACAACGCCTTGAAGCGCCTGGGCAAGCAGGGCACCTTCGTGCAGGGCATGCGCATCACCGATGAAGACACGATGGAAGTCGTCGAATGGGTGCTGGGCGGCGAGGTGCAGCAAGACATCGTCATGCTGATCAACCACTATGGCGGCCAGGCGGTCGGCTTGACCGGCAAGGACGGCGGCCTGATCCGCGCGCGCAAGATGCTGATGGCAGACCGCGAAAATCCCGGTCAATTCCTCGATATCGGCTTCGTCGGCGAGATCGACGCCATCACCCCCGCCGTGGTCAAGGCGCTGCAGGACGACGCCTTCATTCCCATCATCTCGCCGATCGGCTTCGGCGAAGACGGCCAGGCCTACAACATCAACGCCGACCTCGTGGCCGGCAAGATCGCGGAAATCCTGAAGGCCGAAAAGTTGATCATGATGACCAACATTCCCGGCGTGATGGACAAGAGCGGCAACCTCGTGACCGACCTGTCGGCGCGCGAGATCGACGAAATGTTCGCCGACGGCACCATCTCGGGCGGCATGCTGCCCAAGATATCCTCGGCGCTCGACGCCGCCAAGTCCGGCGTCAACACCGTGCACATCATCGATGGCCGCATCGAACACTCGCTCTTGCTCGAAGTGCTGACCGAACAGGCCTTCGGCACGATGATCCGTTCGCACTGAAGCAAGCGGCTGCGGCATCAACCGCGGCCGACCTCAATAGACCCGCTCCACCTCGAAACCCTTCTTCTGCAGCAGCTGCGGCACGCCTTCCTTGCCCACCAGGTGAAGAAGGCCGATACCGACGAAACTGTGTTCGTGATCCTTGATCAATTGCGCGATCTTGTCCGCCATTGCGGGGTTGCGCGCCATCAGCAGCTCGCGGTAGAAGAAGCGGCCGCTGACGGACTTGTCGGTCCTGGCTTCGCTCAGCAAATCGTCATACGCCTTTTCGTCCGCATGCTCCCAGGCATCGAGCAATTCCTGGTTCTTCTTCGCCACCGTGCCCGATTCCAGGTCGCTCAGGCAATCGTCCAGGTAAGCCTCCTGTTCCTTGGCCGGCAGCTTGTCGAACAGCCCAAGCTGGAAATCGGCCGATTCCAGGCCGACGATGCTCTTGCTCTGTTCCTTGGCCGCGTTGATGAAATAGCTGTCGGTTGCCAGGTGGGCAGGGTAGCCCTGCTTTTCCAGCGAGGCGATCAGCATGACATTGGCGACCATCCACGGCTTCATGTGCGACATGCCCTCGTAGGGCAGGCCCAGGGTGGCCAGCGCTTTCTTCAGCCGCTCCAGCGTCTTGGGTGAGACATGCTTGTCGATGGAGCCGAAATTGGGATAGAGCGCATATTTGAATGCGGCCTGTTGCACCGTAGCGGTATCGCTGACGTCGAATTCCACGGCCAGCACCTCGGCTTTCATGAAAGCCTGGGTGACTTGCGGCTCAAGCGGGAAAAACTCGGCGCGACCGACGTGTATGGTGCCAAACAGATAAGCGGTGTGCCCCTGCGATTGCACGCGGTACAGCGCCCCCTGCGGCCCGGGCGACGCGGTCGCAGGCGGTGCGGACGCATTGTCCGCATAGGCAAAATCCGCCGGGACCAAAGCCGTCAGGAGTAATATCAGTAATAAGACGAATTGTTTGCGCATACCAACCCCAAAAAAATGATGAATCACCGCCGGCCTGCTCTGACCTGGCTCTTCGATCTCGACAACACCTTGCACGACGCCTCGCACGCGATCTTCCCGGCCATCAATGCCAACATGAACGCGTTCATGGCGCGCGTGCTCGGCACCGACGGCCAAAGCGCCGATGCCGCCACGGTCGATGCGGCCCGCCTGGCCTACTGGCGCCGCTACGGCGCCACCTTGCTCGGCTTGATAAAACACCATGATGTCAGAGCTGAGGATTTTTTGCGCGAGGCGCACCAATTTGATGACTTACGGCAAATGATCCGGGCCGAGCGCGGCCTGGGCCGTTTGTTGAAACGCCTGCCCGGCCACAAGATCCTCCTGACCAACGCGCCGCACCAGTATTCGCGCGACGTCGTGCGCCACCTCGGCCTGCACCGCCATTTCGCCAGCCATATTTCCATCGAGGCCATGCGCGTGCATGGCCAACTGCGGCCCAAACCGTCGAAGAGCCTGCTGCGCAAGCTGATGAAGCGCGAACGCCTGGCGCCGCAACGTTGCGTGCTGGTCGAGGACACGGCCATCAACCTCAAGGCGGCCAAGGCGCTCGGTTTGCGCACCGCCTGGATCACACGCTATCTGCGCACCGCGCCGGGAGTGGTGCCGGTTCATCGTACCAATTTGATAAAGCGCCCCATTTATGTCGATGTCAAAGTAAAATCCTTGAAAAGCCTGAGCAAGAACCTGCGGCGCCTGGGAGGCGTTGGCTTGGTTGCCGAAACATTGCCGTAGCGTCGTTGCTGCGCCAATTTTGCGATAACCAATTGATTAGAAGAAGACAACAATATGAGCGCAACCAAACCGGGCGAACGCAAGCTGCAAATCCTGCAAACCCTGGCTGCCATGCTGGAACAGCCCAAGGGCGAGAAAATCACCACGGCGGCACTGGCCGCACGGCTCGACGTGTCCGAGGCCGCACTGTATCGCCATTTCGCAAGCAAGGCGCAGATGTTCGAGGGCTTGATCGACTTCATCGAATCGACCGTGTTCGGCCTGATCAACCAGATCTCGATGCAGCAGGAAAACGGCATCGCGCAAGTCCAGGCCACGGTCGGCATGCTGCTCAACTTCGCCGAGCGCAATCCCGGCATGACGCGCGTGATGATCGGCGACGCGCTGATCAACGAAGACGAACGCCTGCAATTGCGCATGAACCAATTCATCGAACGCATCGAGCTGGCCCTGAAACAATCGCTGCGTGTGGCCGTGACGCAGGGACAGATGGAGGAGGCAGGCGTCGCGCCGCGCGCCAACATGCTCGTTGCCCTGGTCCTGGGACGCTGGCAGCGCTACGCCAAGAGCGGCTTCAAGCAAAGCCCGTCCGAACACGCACAGGCCCAGCTCGCCATCCTGTTGTCCTGACCCATGATTGACGCCGATGTCTTTGCGCTGTGCGACGACAGTGGCGCCTCCGGCAGCGCCCCGCGCTCACGGCTCTACACCGGCTATCTCGGCCAGATTCCTTGCGCAAGCGCCGCAGACCTGCCCGGCGCGCTCGCCGACATGCAGAGCGTGCTGGCGCAAGGCAGGCACGCCGTCGCACTCCTGAGTTACGAGTTGGGCGCAGGCCTGCAAGGCGTGAAGCGGCAGGCACCGGATGCATTTGTCAGCACCTTCCTGCTCTTTGCGGATTGCGCTTTCCTGTCGTCCGAGCAAGCCGATGCCTGGCTGGCCGAACGCGAGGATGCGGCACGCCCGGCCGGCGTGGCGGGATTTTCCGCCAGCGTGGACGAGGAGCAATTCCACGCCGCACTCGCAGAAGTGCAGCGCTACATCGAGGCCGGCGACACCTACCAGATCAATTACACCTATCGCCTCGACTTCGATGCCTACGGCGGCATCCACGCGCTCTATCGCCGCCTGCGCCGGCGCCAGCCGGTGCCGTATGGCGCGCTGATCGGCCTGCCCGATGGCGGCGCCGTGCTGTCGCTCTCGCCCGAACTGTTTGTTCGCCATGTTGCGGGAAAATTGACGGCAAGGCCGATGAAAGGCACGGCGCCGGCCACGGGCGATACGGAAGAAGATACGCGCCGCGCCGCAGCCCTGGCGGCCGACCCCAAGAACCGCGCGGAAAACCTGATGATCGTCGACCTGCTGCGCAACGACCTCGGGCGCGTGGCGCAAACCGGCAGCGTAACCGTACCGAAGCTGTTCGAGGTGACGCGCTTTGCCAGCGTGCTGCAAATGACGTCCACCGTCGAAGCGAAACTCATAGCGCAAGCCGATCTGTACCAGATACTCACCGCACTCTATCCCTGCGGCTCGATCACCGGCGCGCCAAAGCGGCGCAGCATGGAAATCATCGATGAAATCGAAGGCACCCCGCGCGGCCTGTACACCGGCGCGATCGGCTGGTTCGAGCCGGCGCAAGATGGCCGGCGTGTCGGCGACTTCTGCCTCTCGGTGCCGATCCGCACCATGCTACTGCAGAGCGAACACCAAGGCGTGCGCCGTGGCCGCATGGGCGTCGGCGCCGGCATCGTGTACGACAGCGACAGCGGCGAGGAATACGAAGAGTGCCGCCTCAAGGCGCGCTTTTTGACAGGCTTGCCGCAGCCATTCTCGTTATTCGAAACCATGCATGCGGAACGCGCAAACGGGTGCCGTCACGTCGAACGGCACCTGCGGCGGCTATTGGCTTCGGCGGCCTACTTCGGCTTTACGCAGCGTGAGGAACACATCCGCGCCGCACTCGATACCGCCTGCGCCGCGCTGGACGCAGGCCCAAGCCGCATGCGCCTGGCCTTGCATCCCGACGGAGGCATCGAAGTAACCCACGCGCCGCTTGCCCCGCTATCGGGTCCGGTTCGCGTCCTGCTTTCAGAAACACCACCGGCAGTCGATGATTTGTTCCTGCATCACAAAACCACATTGCGCAGCGACTACGATGCCGGCTGGCGCGCCGCTGAGGCACAAGGCGCGTTCGATACCCTGTTTTGCAACGCGAATGGCGAATTGACCGAAGGCGGGCGCAGCAACTTGTTCGTCAAGCTAGGTGGCCGGTGGATCACGCCGCCGCTGGCCTGCGGCGCGCTGCCCGGCATCATGCGCGCCGTGTTGCTTGAAGATCCGTCATGGAACGCCAGCGAAGGCATCCTCAAAGCGGAAGACTTGCGGCGCGCCGAAGCCATCGTGCTCTGCAACTCCTTGCGCGGCGCGTTGTCAGCGACTTTGCGATGACACCGCCGGCGCGGCGGCAGGCAGCGGCTTGGCGCCGAACAGCACGAGCCAGGTTGCCAAGCCCACCAGCGCACAGCCGATCAGCGAATTCAGGTTGAATTCCTCGTGCAGGAAAATCCCGCCCCACAACAGCGCAAACATCGGAATCAGGAACGTCACCGTCAACGTCTTGGTCGGACCAAGGTCGGCCATCAGGCGGAAGTAGATGAAATAAGCCACGGCGCTGCACAACAAGGCCAGCATCAGGGCGAACAAGAGCACATTCGCCGTAGGCTCGGCGCGCATCGGCGAGAACGGCAACACCGGCAGGATGGCCAGGGCCGCACCCAATTGCGAGCCGGTAGCCAGCATCGGCGCGCTGATGCCGGCCGACTTGAGCTTGGCATAGGCGCCGGCCAAGCCGTAGCAGAATGCCGCCGCCAGGCAAGCCGATGCCGCGAGCAGCAACTGGCCATCGAAGCGGGCCGGGCCGAGGCGCACCAGGAACGCCACGCCGACGATTCCGGCCACAAGCCCTGCGATCTTGCGTGCCGTCAGCGCTTCCTTGAGCACCACGACGCCGACCAATGCGCCCCAGAGCGGGCTGGTCGCGTTGACGATCGCCGAATAGCCGGCAGGCAGCGTCATGGCGGCATAGGCGAAGAAGCTGAAAGGCAGGGCGGAATTGAGTATCCCCAGCACCAGATAGGTTTTCCAGTTGCGCCCGAACGCCATGTTGCCGCGCGTGGCGAGCACGTAAGCCAGCATGGCGCAGCCGGCCACGCTGACCCGGATCTCGGCCGTCCACAATGGCCCGAGCACAGGCGCGATGATGCGCATGAACAGGAAGGAAGCACCCCAGATGGCGGCGAGGCAAAACAGGCGGATGAGATCGGCGCGGCGCATAAGGTGAGAAATGATGCGAAATGAAATTGGAATGCTGCAAGGATACGGCAAGGCGGAAATCAGCGCTCGCCGCAATCGGACATCATTGTTTCGACACCGCCGGCACGGCTTTCCCTTATACTCGTAGCGAAAATAGGAGACCACATATGGCAAACCGCTGTCATTGGTGCGGCGATGATCCGCTCTACATGGCTTACCACGATGAAGAATGGGGCGTGCCGGCGCACGACGACCAGCGCCTGTTCGAAATGCTGATCCTCGAAGGCGCGCAAGCGGGCCTGAGCTGGATCACGGTCTTGAGGAAGCGCGAGGCCTACCGCAAGGCGTTCGACAAATTCAACGTCAAGCGTGTCGCCGCCTACGGCGAAGACAAGATCGAAACACTGCTGCTTGACCCCGGCATCGTGCGTAATCGCGCCAAGATACGTTCAGCCGTCAACAACGCGCAGCGCTTCATCGAAGTGCAGAAAGAATTCGGCTCGTTCGATTCTTATCTCTGGGCCTTCGTCGACGGCAAGACGATCCACAATAGCTATAGCGGACGCGGCAGCCTGCCTGCCACGACCGAGATTTCCGACCGCCTTTCCAAGGACTTGAAAAAGCGCGGCTTCAACTTTGTCGGTTCGACCATCATCTATGCCTACATGCAAGCCTGCGGCATGGTCAACGACCACCTTGTCGAATGCGACTGGCATAAGAAAACGAAGAAGCTGGCCAAATAAGGACGCCCCATGCACCCGAACGCCGAATTGATCACGAAGTTCTACACCGCCTTCCAAAAGCTCGACGCCGAAACCATGGCGAGCTGTTATGCGAGCGACGTGCATTTCACCGACCCGGTATTTCCCTCGCTGCATGGTTCGGAAGCATCGGACATGTGGCGCATGCTGGCCTCGCGCGCCAAGGATTTTTCGCTGACCTTCGACGGCGTCGAAGCCGACGAACAGACGGGAAAAGCGCACTGGGTCGCAACCTACATCTTCAGCCAGACCGGCAACACCGTGGTCAACGACATCCACGCCAGCTTCATCTTCCGCGACGGCAAGATCGTGCGCCATATCGACAGCTTCGACCTGTGGCGCTGGGCGCGCCAGGCGCTCGGCTTCAAGGGTTTGTTGTTGGGCTGGACGCCGATCGTCTCAGGCGCCATGCGCAAGCAGGCCGCCAAGGGGTTGGCGGTGTTCCGCGCGAAGAAGTAGCTTCGCTCGCTCTGCCAGGCAAGACCAGATTAGGTGGCGCCGGATGCAGTTCCGCTTTCGACGACGCCAAAAAGACAGGTATCAAAACGGATAAAGAAGCACAGGTTGTCTGAGCCGAAGGCGAGTTTCCTGTGCTTCCCGTTTTGGTACCTGTCTTTTTGGGAACCCCTCGAAGAGGGGCGGCGGCGACGCGGTCGCCTTTCTTTGCTTACTTTCTTTGGCGAAGCAAAGAAAGTGAGCGGCTGCCGGGCCGTCCCCGGCGAAGGTATCGACGGGAGAGAATGTTTTTATCAAATCAAATAGTGGGGCGAAAAAGGAACTCGGACGCAATTCGACAAGAATGGCCGAGCCAAATCAACTCCCCTTCATCGGATCGCCGCCCCGCCCCTCTCCCGCCTGCGGGCGAGAGGAGCTATATGGAACCATCCACCCCCAACGCATGCAACAACCGCATCCTCAACTCCTCCGGCGTGCGCGAAATGACTTCCTCCGGCACCTCGAACTTCTCCGTCAGCCGCCGAAAATCCTCAAAGCCATAAGACACCATGAAAGGATGCATGCCCGAGCGCAGCGCGGCGAGGTAATCCTTGTGCTCATCGCCGCAGATATAGGCGCGCGCCGGATTGATGCCGAACTCGCTGCGGACCGCCTTGAAGTGCGCCGTCTTTTCCTCGCTCAAGGGAATATGCACCAGGAAATCGAAGGTGCCCGTATCGATGCCGTGGCGCTCGAACAGGATGCGTAGCGTCTCCAGCGGCTCGTTGGTGATGTTGCGCGTGACCATGCCCACGACTACCTCGGGCGTGGCGATCAGGGTCTGGATCAATTGCGCAATGCCGGGGTAGAGCACGGCCTCTTCGCGGTAGACCTCGGTCAGCGAGGCGATCAATTGCTTGCGCTTATGCTTGCCGATCTGCTTGCGCAGGTTCGATGGAAACTCCTTCAGCCCGCCTAGGTATTTGAACAGGTGGCGCCGTTTCTGGAAGCGCTCTTCGTCGCCCAGCGCCATGCCGTGTTGCGAAAAGGCCTTGTCGATGGCGCTGTAGGCGTCGATGGTGGTGCCGTCGGCGTCGAGGATGACGAGCCGCTTGTTGCTGGTGAACATGGCGCGCCGTCCTTGGTCAATAGAACAGGAAGAACCCGTCGGCGAAACTGGCAATGCCGAGCACGCCAACCGGCACCGCCAGATACCAGAGTTCCTTGCGCTTGACCAGTGCGGCAATCGACGACACCAGGATCGCGATTTGCAGCAGGATCACCGCAATGCCGAACGGCTCGCCGTGGCGCTTGGCATCGTCGCGCTGGGCTTCGAGCTTTTCCGCCGCCGCCTTGATGTCAGCCTTTTCCTTTTCATAGGACGCAACCTTTTTCTGGTCGTTCTCGATCGCTTCCTGGTAGACCGCCTTCTTGGCCGCATCGTTCTCGAGCTTGGCGTCGAGCTGGAGTTTCTCCAGCTGGACCTGGTACAGGTTGTCCTTGATGCTCTTGGCCTGGTAGTAAGCCCACTGGTCCGAAGCCTGGGCTTGCGACAGCACGCTGCGCGTCGAATAGCCGCCGCCCTTGAAGGTCGACAGGGTTGCGCAAACCGCGAAAATCACGGTCGTCAACGCCATGTAATTAAGCCACGGTTCCTTTTTCTCTTCGGCCATGCTGGTCTTCTCCTCAAGACAAGTGTTTTTTCACGCGCCATTCTATATGAAGTACCGGGGGCTACGGTGCGGCGCAACAATTGTTACAGTGCACGGCGGCTCGACTATCCCATATCATTCCTGGCGAATAAGGATTATTGACCGTATTCATATGTTGCGGGATGAAATTTGGACGACATTACGACATCCGGCGCGGGAAATCCAGTTCCCCGCCACACCAAAACAATGACATCGATAGACCAGGAGACGCCAGATGGGATTTTTGGAGAAGCTTTTCAAGCTTGAATTGCATAAAACGGACGTCAAGACCGAGCTGGTAGCCGGCATGACCACGTTTTTGACGATGGCCTACATCATTTTCGTCAACCCATCCATATTGGGTGACGCCGGCATGCCGCGCGACTCCGTATTCGTCGCCACCTGCATCGCCGCCGCCATCGGCACCCTGATCATGGCGCTGTACGCCAATTATCCGATCGCCCTGGCGCCGGGCATGGGCCTGAACGCCTATTTTGCCTACTTCGTGGTCGGCCATCTGCACTACTCCTGGCAGGTGGCCTTGGGCGCCGTGTTCATCTCGGGCTGCCTGTTCGTCGCCGTGACCCTGTTCCGCGTGCGCGAAATGATCGTCAACGGCATCCCGCAATCGATACGCACAGCCATCACCGCCGGCATCGGCCTGTTCCTGGCCATCATTTCGCTCAAGAATTGCGGCATCGTCGCCTCCAACGCCGTCACCTACGTCACGCTGGGCGATCTGCACGAGGCACCGGCCATCCTGGCCATCGTCGGCTTCTTCGTGATCGTCGTGCTCGACAAACTCAAGGTGAAGGGCGCCATCCTGATCGGCATCCTGGCCGTGACCATCCTGGGCTTCCTCTTCGGCGGCAACAAGTTCAATGGCGTGTTTTCCGCCCCGCCTTCGATCGATCCGACACTGTTCAAGCTCGACATCAAGGGCGCGCTCTCGGTCGGCATCCTGGACGTCGTGCTGGTGTTCTTCCTCGTTGAATTGTTCGATGCCACGGGCACCTTGATGGGCGTGGCCAACCGCGCCGGCCTCCTCAACAACGGCAAGATGGAGCGCCTGAACAAGGCATTGCTGGCCGACAGCACCGCCATCGTCGCCGGCTCCTTCCTCGGTACCTCGAGCACCACCGCCTACATCGAAAGTGCGGCCGGCGTGCAAGCCGGCGGCCGCACCGGCCTGACCGCGTTGACCGTGGCAATACTGTTCCTGGCTTGCCTGTTCATCGCCCCGTTGGCCGGCGCCGTGCCGGCCTATGCCACCGCCCCGGCCCTGTTCTACGTCTCTTGCCTCATGCTGCGCGAACTGGCGCACATCGACTGGGAAGACACCACCGAGAGCGTGCCGGCCGTCGTCACCGCCCTGATGATGCCCTTCACCTACTCGATCGCCAACGGCGTCGCCTTCGGCTTCATCACCTACGCCGGCCTGAAACTGTTCTGCGGCCGCGCCAAGGACGTACCGGTCGTGATCTGGATCATCGCGGCCATCTTCCTGTTCAAGTTCATCTACCTGGGAAGCGGCGGTTGATCTCCTGTCGTCGAATGCAAAAAAGCCCGGAACATTCCGGGCTTTTTTATTGCTGTGCCCCGCTGCCACAGTCACGGCAAATTGCGCCCGTCAGCTCGACCCTCTTGGCGGATCTGCGGAAGACGGCCGCGGGCGTCCGTTGAATGGTCGGGCATGGCGGCAACCCCATTACCTGCGCTATGGCGTGCCATTGTCCCAATCGTAAGGCTTGACCTTGGGCAGGACGGCACAAGCTCCTTTGGCATTGAGTGGCGATGGCACGTAGGTGCAGCCGTTTTTTGGTACCACACCATTATTGCTCATGTTCTGTTGCGAATTGAGAAACCATTCATTGTTAAACGGGCTGCCGAAATTCATCGCATCATTGCCGGTCAGTCTGTTTCCATAGACCCTGATGTTATAAGCGAGCGGAGATATTTTGGTGTTGTAGGCAATGTCGATGGCAGGCCCGGAATTGTGATGGATGCTGTTTTTCGTGATGGTGATATTGCTGATGCCGGTATTGTCTATCTCCACCCCGCGCACATCATTGTGCTGTTTGCTGATGAAGGTATCGGGACCGCCTCCATCGCGAATCTCGTTCCCCTCTATCTGAAAATCACTGCTCTTGGACAAGATCAGCAATTGTCCGCCGCCGCAGACATTGCCTATGCCATGGCAGCCGGGGAGAAAAAACAGGCCCGTATTGTGATTGTTCTCGAAGACGTTGCCGATCACGGTATTGAATTGCGCAGTATCCGGCGCCTGCGGCGCGACAGCGGAGATTTCAAGCGCGTTGCTGCGATTATCCTTGAATGTATTATTGACGATATGCAAGCCGCGAATGCTGCCATTGTTCTGGCTCCAGAGGGCATTGAACCAGGCATCGATGAAGGTCGACCGTGTGATGTTGATGTTGGCGCTTGACGTATCGATTTGGATGCCGAAGTTCTTGGCTTCAAGAAATTGCACATTCTCGACAGTGATGTTCGAGGATGAAGTGATGCGCAGGGAATTACCGGCGCAAGGGTTGAGGTAACTCTTCCCGGGAGGCGCCGGCTTGGCCTGGCAGGCGGTGCTGATCTGGTTGGTCCAGACGCTCACGGCCGGATCATGCGCGGCCACATAATCGTAAGGCAAAGGCAGATTCTTTCCTTCGTCAAAGACAAGATCTTGCAGCACGATCGGCCCCGTCGATCCTGTAATCGTCAGCGTATTGTGCTGGTAGCCGCCGTGCTCGCCCGAGCGATGAAATCCGGCCCCCTCGCCGATGCCCGTGATGCGGAAATGGCGGTATACATTCGCCAGCGTGAATTGGCACAAGTTGGCCGAATCGTCGCAGGTGATTGGCGCGGTCACCTGGATTTGCGAATACCGGCTGTCCGCGGCGCTGGCTGCTTGCACGCAGTGATGAAACTGCGCAGCCGTGGCTGCGGCGCAGATTTGGCTATCCTCGGTTTGCCCAAATCCCGGGACGTGGATAAAAGCCGTCAACAGAAGGATAACGCGTTTCACGATTCGGTAAGCCTCCAATAAAGAGCTGATCAACACCCATAACCCAACACCCACGATTGGCCTGCTTGGCGCCTCTTATGAGCTCCGGATTTTCATTTTGGAATCTGTGTCGAGACATGGAACTGTCGTCCGAAGTATAACAACGGGCCGACGCGCGAGCCGTAAACCAAATGCGCTCCATCAGCCGGCATGACGCGATGAGGCGGGCGCCGCCGGGAGTTTCCGCTGTCGCGGACTGTGGCGCATCGCTATCGATTGCAGAGTGCCTGCGCAGTCCGCTTCCGAGTGGCCGAATTTAGCGTCCTTCAAAACGAATATTCTGAACCATTGCCCACATGTCTTTCGGAAACAATGGTCGCTCCCCCAAGCCGAGCCGCCGATGCGGTCGACGGCTATGTGCGACAACGCACTGAAAGGATCGCAGCCGACGTCGATACTCGCCATGCACATCAAATCGCTTTAGAAGCACGCCTTGCCGATTTACCGGCAGGACGCGTATGCCGATTGCAACGGCGTGTTTTCAGATCAAACAAAAAAGAGGGTGACATGAACAAGTTCCAGAGTTATTTCAGAATGGCGGCGTGGTGCGCGGCCGTCGCCTTCGGCATGTCGGCGGCCGGCTGCAGCGGCGGCTCGGGGCAAAGTCCCATCCTGGGCAGCGGCGGCAATACGGCCCTGCCCGCCGCGTCGCCGCCGACTGTCACCGCGGTCGCGCCGGTCAACCTGGCGACCGGCGTCGCGCTCAACAACACCGTCATTACCGCCGCCTTCAGCGAGCCGATGATGCCGATCACAGGCAGTGCCAGCTTTGTCCTCACGTGCAGCGCGCCATGCAGCAATCCGAGCGGAACCGTGGCGCTGGATACGACCAACAAAATCGCAACCTTTACCGTCACGTCGGCAGGCGGCCTTGCGCCCTTGATCTTGTACACGGCCACGGTCACCGCCGCCAAGAGCATCGCCACCGGCCTGGCGTTGAGCGTGCCCTACACCTGGCAATTCACCACCGGTGCGGCCGTCAGCGCAACGCGCCCCGGCGTGAGCTTGACCGCGCCGCTGACGACGATTCCCGGCCCCACCACCGGCGTGGCGACCAACACCGCGATCACAGCCGTGTTCACCGAAGACATGGCGCCGGCGACGATCAATGCCGCCAGCTTCACGCTGACCTGCGCCGCACCCTGCGTAACGCCGTCGGGTAGCGTCAGCTATACGGTCGGCGCCCGCACAGCGGTCTTCACGCCAGGCGCGGCGTTGACTGCCGGCGCGACCTATACCGCGACCATCACCAGCGCAGCGACCAACCTGGCCGGCAACGCGCTGGCCGGCAATCAAGGCGTGCTGCCCAATGCCAGCAACTATGTTTGGAGCTTCACCACGGCGGCAGCGACCACACCGGCAAGCATCTCGGTGCTATCGACCAATCCTGCCGCAAATGCCGGCAGCGTCTGCCCGAGCGCGGCCGTCAATGCCACGTTCAAGCTGCCGGCCGGCTTGCGCATGGATCCGTCGGCCATCACTGCCGCAACTTTCCTCTTGACCGGACCGGCGCCTGCATCGACCCCGGTAACGGCCGGATCGGTAGTGCTCGACGGCGCCACCGGCAGCATCGCATCGCTGACGCCGCTGGCCCCATTGACTGTCGGCGTGACTTATACCGCAACGATCAAGGGCGGCGCTAACGGCGTCAAGGATCTGGCGATCCCGGCCGATACCATGACTGCCGACTTCAGCTGGAACTTTACGGTAGCGGCTTGCAGTGTGACGCCGCCGGTGACGATTGCACTGGGTTCGGCATCGACCTTCGGCGCCTTCGGCGGTTCGGCCGGCACCACCAACCAGGGCACGCTGACCATCATCAACGGCAACATCGGGACCACCGCCGTCTCCACTGCGGTAACCGGATTCCACGACGCCGGAGCCGGTTGCACCTATACCGAAACGCCACTGAATGTCGGCATCGTCAACGGCCTGATCTACACCGCAGCACCGCCGCCGACCGTGGCTTGCCCGAGCGAAGGTACAGCGACCACGTTTGCCATTGCCACCCAGGCCCGCGCCGACGCGTTAGCCGCGTATAACACCCTGGTGGCGATGCCGGGCGGCCCCGATCCGGGCGCCGGCAACCTGGCCAACCTGACGTTGGCTCCCGGCGATTACACCGCGGCAGCAGGCTCCTTCATGATCCAGGGCGGCAACCTGACGCTCGACGCCCAGGGCAACGCAAACGCAGTCTGGGTGTTCCAGATGGCGACCACGCTGACCGTCGGCGGGCCCGGAGCGGCAGCCCCGCAAAGCATCGTCCTGGCCAACGGCGCGCAGGCCAAGAACGTCTTTTGGCAGGTCGGCACGGCGGCGACCATCAATGCCGGCGGCGGCGGCACCATGGTCGGCACCATCATCAGCCAGGCGGGCGCCTCGTTCTCCACCAATGGCAACGTCGCCCTCGTCACCTTGAACGGCCGCGCCTTGTCGCTCGGCGCCTCGGTGACGCTGGTGAACACGGTGATCAACGTGCCGGCACCGTAAGGCAGGAAAACCAGCACGCGATACGCGACACGTCGGCGACCGGCATCGTTCCATCGAAGCCGGCCGGACGGAGTCGAAAAATTTTGCGACCGTCGCAGCCAGGCAATACGCGCGGAAGCCATTCAATCCTTTGGGAGCAGAACATGAAAATAACACAGGTCTCGGGAACACTGGGAGTGGTTGCACTCGCCGCATTTGCCAGCCCGTTCGCAGCGGCGCAAGACGATGCCGGCTGGTATGTCGGCGCCGGCATCGGCCAGTCGCGCGCGAAAATCGACGACCCGCGCATCATCGACGGCTTGTCTGCGAATGGCTTCAGCACCAACTCGATCAGCGACGACAACCACGACACAGGTTACAAGTTATTCGGCGGCTACCAGTTCAACCGCTACTTTGCGCTGGAAGGCGGCTATTTCGACCTCGGCCGATTCGGCTTCACGGCCGACACCACGCCGGCCGGGACGCTGAACGGCAACATCAAACTGCGTGGCCTGAACCTCGATGCGCTCGGCTTCCTGCCGTTCACCGACAAGTTCTCCGCATTCGGCCGGGTCGGCGCCAATTACGCGCAAGCCAGGGATGCTTTCAGCGGTACCGGGGCGGTCGATGTGGTCAATCCAAGCCCGAGCAAGAACGGCCTCAACTACAAGTTGGGCCTCGGGCTACAGTATGCCTTCACTGAATCGCTGGCGATGCGATTGGAAGCAGAACGCTATCGGATCGACGATGCGGTCGGCAACAAAGGCGACATCGATTTGATTTCTGTCGGCCTGGCATACCGCTTCGGCCAAAAGTCGCCGGCCGCGGTAGCGCCAGCGGCGCCGCCTGAACCGGCTGCCGCCTATGTCGCGCCGGAACCACCGCCGGTGGTGGCGCCCGCTCCGCCGCCGACTCCGGCGCCAGTGTTGGTCAAGGTGGATTTCGCGGTGGATTCGCTATTCGATTTCGCCCATGCGGAAATCAAGCCGGAGGGCAAGCAAACGCTGGATAAATTCGCCGCCGACCTGAAAGGCGCACGTATCGACGCCATCAAGGTCACCGGCCATACTGACCGTCTCGGTCCGGAGGCCTACAACCTGGCCTTGTCGGCGCGGCGTGCGGAAGCGGTCAAAGCCTATCTGGTGGAGTCTGGCATCACCGACAGCAAGATCGCCGCCAACGGCGTCGATGGCGCCGACCCCGTGACCAAGCCCGGCGAATGCAAGGGTCAGAAGCCGACCCGGAAACTGATCGCCTGCCTGCAACCGGACCGCCGCGTCGAAGTCGAGGTCATCGGTACCAGGTAATTTGCCATCTTCTTCGGATCGGCGAAACATATATGGAGCTGGCGAGGGCATCGTGCCATGCCCCGCCCGAAAGCGAATCACGGCACAATGCGTTGCTGCAGGACTGCCTGAAATGAATTATTGCGCGGGTACGATCACGACGGTGCTCGGGGAAGATCCCTTTGCACCTGTGTTGCCTTTGGCGCCGGTATTGCCGGTGTTACCCGTATTGCCGGTCGCACCGGTGTTCCCGGTGTTACCGGTCGCGCCTGTATTACCGGTGGCACCGGCGTTGCCGGTTGCGCCTGTGTAGCCGGTTGCACCGGTGTCGCCCGTGCTGCCAGTCGCGCCGGTGCTGCCCGCGCGTCCGGTGTTGCCTGTGTTACCGGTATTGCCTGTGTTACCGGTATTGCCGGTCGCGCCGGTGTCTCCTGTTGCGCCTTGTGGTCCCGGAGGGCCTGCGGGTGCCGTAATGCAGCCGGCCAGCACAGCAGCAAGCAGTAGCGGGACACTCAGTTTGGTAAGTTTCATGATGACTTCCTTTATGTGGCAAATGAGAGCTGTCCGCGGTATTGCGGATTGTTCTCCAGATTCGATCAGCTTCCGAAAACAGCGATCATTGCCGGCGGATCAAGCCATCGCTCTAAAAACCTATTTCAAAAAGGACATGGCGTTGTTGCCACGCCTTGCCGTACAGTTGCCCTTGCAGGGCGCATCGGCGCTTGCAAGCGCCGACCGTTCCGCATGCGCGCGGCATGCTTGGTCGCGGCATGCCTTGTTCCAGGGGTCGCTTCGCTTCGAAGCCTTGAACCCTCAAATGCGGATGTGCGGCAGGTACCCGCCGGGAAGGATGCCGACCGCGGACAGAATGATGGCGATCAGCATAACGATGAACAACACACGAACGATCTGTGCCACCGGGGCCGGTAACGGCAGCAAGCCTACCAGCCACCATATGAGTCCAAAGACGACCAGATACACAACAAGGCTGATGATCATGTTCATTTTATTTTCCGTGCTGTCTCAGATTCGACGTGATCGGTGGAAGGGCGCAATCGCAAGCGCGGGGCGGTCGTTCGTCCTCGGTGCGGGACGTGAGGGCTTCAGGATCGCGCAAACAAGTCCGGCCGTCGGTTCGGTAACGTACGCAGACGCGGGTTTGGCCAAGCCGCGCCCTGTGCGTGACGATGCGCCAAGTAGGCCGGTGTCCAAAAGCTGGGTCGGTACGCCAGCGAACGGACCGGCAACGCGCCATTGTCTATGCTGAAGAAACTGAAATCCGTATTGGATTCCCCATGCTCGCCATGGACGATATGCGAATCGGCCCGCTTCCAGGGGCCGAACGGGATCATCAGTGCAGGCCTGAACTGTCTGCGTACCGAACAATTCCCTTACTTTCCAACCAGGAGCATCACCATGAAATACCTACTTTTGTCAGCAACGCTGCTTGCCGCATCGACCATGACCGCATGCGATCGTCCGCCGGCCGCGGCCCCTGCACCTGTCACCGTGGTCGTTCCGGGCCCGCCGGGTGCGACCGGGGCCACCGGTACAACCGGCGCCAGCGGCACGGATGGCGCCGTGGGGCAAACCGGCGCTAATGGACAGACAGGTGTCAGCGGACAGACAGGTGCGAGTGGACAAACCGGTGCCAGCGGCAACGATGGCGCTGCAGGCGCAACTGGTGCCGACGGCGCCAAGGGCGATGCCGGCAAAACCGGAAAAACCGGCGGGGATACGATCATCATCACGCCCGCTCAGAAATAAGCCGGATTTGCCTGTCGGGCGCCTTTTCGGGCCCGCGCCGAAGTCAACCGTGAGCGACGTATCCATTGCATATGGACAGCAAAATTATGCAATGCCCACAACGAGGGGTTTTCGGTCAGATACCGGGTAGCCTGCCAATGTCCGCGTGGCCCAATCGGCGGCCGCCGACTTGGCGCGTTGGCTTGCAGGTCTTATTGCGCCTCATCGCGCGGATCGCGCGCCAGCAAGCGCTTGACCATGTCGCGTGCCGAATCGCCGTCGAACAGCACGGCGGCAACGGCATTGGCAATCGGCATATCGACCCCGATTTCCACCGCCAGCGCGCGCACCGCCTGGGCGCAGCGCACGCCTTCGGCGACGTGACCGAGTTCGGCCACGATCTGATCGAGTTTCTTGCCTTGCGCCAGGCCCAAGCCCACCTTGCGGTTACGCGACAAGTCGCCCGTGCAGGTGAGGATCAAGTCGCCCATGCCGGCCAAGCCCATGAAGGTTTCCACATGGCCGCCCAGCGCCACGCCCAGGCGCGTGATTTCGGCCAGGCCGCGCGTCATCAGGGCCGCGCGCGCATTCAAGCCCAAACCCATGCCGTCAATGATGCCGGTTGCAATCGCGAGAATATTCTTCACCGCGCCGCCGACTTCCACGCCGGTGACATCGCTGCTCGAATAGACGCGGATATTGTTGCCATGCACGGCGGCCACGGCGCGCTCGCATAAGGCCGGCGTGCTTGACGCCACCGTCAACGCGCACGGCATGCCGCGCGCGACTTCCTGGGCGAACGAGGGGCCGGAGAGCGCCGCGGTCGGAACGGCGGTGCCGAGAACCTCTTGCACCACCTGATGCGGCAGCTTGCGGCTGCCTTCCTCGAAGCCCTTGCACAGCCAGACGAAATTGTGGAGGGGCTGGCCGGGCGCGTGGGCCGCCAGGCGCGCCGTCAGCGGGCGCAGGCCGGCCACCGATGTGGCGCCGATCAGCAGGCTGTCGGCAGCGGCGACGTGGGCCATGGCGGCATCGAAGTCTGCTGTGACTTGCAGTTGTGCCGGCAAGGCAAAGCCGGGCAGGTAGAGACTGTTTTCGCGCGTGGCGGCGGCGTTTTCCATGGCCGCCTCGTCGCGCCCCCAGAGCAGCACGTCATGGCGTTCGGCCAGGGCAATGGCCAGGGCCGTGCCCCAGGCTCCGGCGCCGAAGATGCCGATGTTCATGGATGTTTTCTGTGCGCAGGGGACAGCTTAATCGCCGCCCCAGACGTCGCCCGCCTTGGCGTAGCCAATCTGGCCGTCGCGATGCTTCACCTTGATCCAGCCCGAGGAAGCCGGTTCGGCCATGTCGAGCAGCACGCCCTTGTCGGCCGAGAAGGCCAACGGGCTGCCATCGTCCGCCGCGGCATGGACCTTGGCATTGGCGACCTTGACCACCAGCGTGCGCTTGCCCGTCAGGCTCTTCGATTCGAGCCAGAACAAGTCGCCGGCGCTATCGCGCACCTTGGTCCAGTCGCCATAGGTCAGGATGGTTTCAACCGGCATGCCGCGCGGCACGGCAAACACCTTGCGCCCCTTCATGCCGGGCGCGTCGTAGGCCACTACCGGGTCGGCGCCGACCGACTTGAATTCGAGCGCCTGCGCGCTGCCGGCGGCCAAGGCCGTCAGCAAGGCGCACAGGGCTAGGGCGGGGCGCACAAGGTGCATCTGCAGCATCTCAGTTCAGGGTGGCCGAAGCGTCAGGCGCAGCGGTCAAGCCGCCCGTGCCGTTGGTCTGGCCTTCCTGCGCCTTGGCGGCTTCGATCGCGGCTTGCATGCGCTGCTGGTACAGTGCTTCGAAGTTGATATCGGCCAGGTGCACCGGCGGGAAGCCGGAACGCGTGATGACGTCGGCGATGTTGGCGCGCAAGTAAGGATAGAGAATATTCGGTCCGATCACGGCCAGCACGGCTTCCATTTGCTGGTCGGGAATATTGCGCACTTCGAAGATGCCGGCCTGCTTGACTTCAACCAGGAAGGCGACCTTGTCCTTGATGCGGGCGGTCAGCGTGAGCGTGACGGTCGATTCGAACAGCGTTTCAGCCAAGGCTTCGCCGCCGACGGCAATGCCGATTTCCAGCTTGGGATTCTCGTTTTCGAGGAAGATGGCCGGGGAATTCGGTTGCTCCAGCGACATGTCTTTCACATAGACGCGTTGGGTCTGGATTACGGGTTGCTGGATTTCGTCGGACATGGAACGCTTTCGAACGGTAAGGGTTGGGTGTTGAACGGATGGCGCGGCCGATGCCGGGCCTCTCAGGGAGTCAAATGATACATCAGGAAGACTGCAAAAGCGCGTCGAGTTTGCCGGCCCGGTCGAGGGCGCTCAAATCGTCGAATCCGCCGACGTGGGTGCCGCCGATGTAAATCTGCGGCACCGTGCGGCGCCCGGTCTTTTGCATCATTTCGCCGCGCAGCTGCGGCTCAAGGTCGACGCGGATTTTTTCGATCTCGTCGACGCCCTTGGCGCGCAAAAGCCTCTCAGCCATGATGCAATACGGACAAACTGCCGTGGTGTACATGAGGACGGGAGCGTGCATACCACTTGCCTTCTATTTGATCACGGGCATGCCCTGGGATTGCCAGGCCGTCACGCCGCCTTCCATGCTATGCACCGTCTCGAAGCCGGCCGCCTTCAACTGCGCCGCCGCCTTGGACGATTGCACGCCGGTTGCGCACATGACCACCACGGTCTTGGCCTTGAACTTGGCCAACTCGCCCAACTTGTCGTTCAACTGTTTTAGCGGGATATTGCGCGCCTCGCGCACGTGGCCCTTGGCGAATTCGGCTTCCTCGCGCACGTCGAGAAACAGCGTCTTGCCCTGGTTGAACAATTGCGTGGCTTGCAAGATCGAAACCTTGCTGCCGCGTTTTTGCAAGAGCGGCCAGAGCAGCATGGCGCCCGAAGCCAGGGCCAGAACGAACAGCAAAATATTATTCTTTAAGAAAATCACGGCATTCCAATGGTTTTATGCAATATCCGCATTATAAAATAGATGGCGATAATCTCCGTCAATTCCACCTTCTTCCTGTAAACCAGCATACCACCATGTACAAAATCGTATTGATGCGCCACGGCGAGTCGACCTGGAACCTCGAAAACCGCTTCACCGGCTGGACCGACGTCGACCTGACCGAAAAAGGCGTCGCCGAAGCCCGCCAGGCCGGCAAATTGCTGCTTGACGCCGGCTTTACGTTCGACATCGCCTACACCTCGGTGTTGAAGCGCGCCGTGCGCACGCTCTGGCTGACCCTGGACGAAATGGACCTGATGTGGTTGCCGGTGATCCACAACTGGCGCTTGAACGAGCGCCACTACGGCGCCTTGCAAGGCTTGAACAAGGCCGAAACCGCCGCCAAGTACGGCGACGAGCAGGTGCTGGTCTGGCGCCGCAGCTACGACGTGCCGCCCAATCCGCTCGATGCGGCCGATCCGCGCGCGTCCTTCAACGATCCGCGCTACGCCAGGTTGAAGCGCGAAGAAATCCCGCTCACCGAATGCCTCAAGGATACGGTCGCGCGCGTGCTGCCGGTATGGCACGAATCGATTGCGCCGGCCATCCGCGCCGGCCGCCGCATCCTCATTTCGGCCCACGGCAACAGCCTGCGCGCCCTGATCAAGTATCTCGACGACATCAGCGATGCCGACATCGTCGGCCTGAACATCCCCAACGGCCAGCCGTTGGTCTATGAGCTCGATGCCGACCTGAAGCCGATCAAGCACTACTACCTGGGCGATACCGAAGCCATCGAGGCGGCCTTGAAAGCCGTGGCCAGCCAGGGCAAGGCCAAGTAAGACCGCGTGCCACATACTGTGCGTGTCGCGCATAGACTCGCCCTCTGCCTGGCGCTCCTGATCGCGCCGGGCATCCCCGCGTTCGCCGCCAAGTCGAGCGAGCGCGCCAAGCAAAAGGCGCAAGCCGAAGCGCAGCGTGCCGAGCTGCAGCAAAAGCTCCTGCAACTCAAGCACGAAATCGACGACACCGAAGAAGCCAAGACCCAGGCTTCGGACGCGCTGGCCGAATCCGAAGCCGCCATTTCCAACGCCGACCGCTCGCTGCACGACCTGGAGCAGGAACAGCAAGCCGTCGAAGCCAAGCTGGCCAAAATCGTCAAACAGCAGGAAGAATTGAGGAAGGCAGTCGAGCTGCAGCAAAAAAAGCTCGCCCGCCTGTTGCGCGACCAATACGTCACCGGCAACGAAGACCGCATGAAGCTCCTGCTCTCGGGCGACGATCCGAACCGCATCAACCGCGAACTGCAATTGATGGGCTATGTCTCGCAAGCCCAGGCCAAGCTGATCGCATCCTTGCGCGCCAACCTGCAGGCGCTCGAAGCCAACAAGGCGGCAACCGAAGAAGCCAAGGAAGAACTCGACGACATCGCCGAAGAACGCTTGCAGCAAAAGCAAGTGCTGGAGCGCGAAAAGGGCCAGCGCGCCCAACTGCTCGCCAAGCTGTCGTCCCGGCTGACGTCCCAGCGCAAGGAAGCCGGCAACATGGAACAAAACCAGCAGCGCCTGACCGGCTTGGTCGACAAGTTGTCCAAATTGATAGAAGAACAGCAAAAGGCCGAGGCCGCCGCCCTGGAAAAACGGCGCAAGGAAGAGGCGGCCAAAAAGGCCGAAGCCGAGCGCCATGCAGCAGCCGCGGCCGCCGCAAAGGCAGCAAAGCTTGCCAAAGCGCCATCGCCCGGCGAGGCCAAACAACCCAATCCGGCCGACGCGATCGATGCCGACGAGCCGCCGGCCTCCAGTCCGCCGCAGGCACCCACCCGCATCGAATCGACCCCGATTGCCCGGCTGGAAGACAACGCCGGCGTATTCCCGCACGACTTTGAAGCCCTGCGCGGCCAGTTGCGCCTGCCCGTGCGCGGCGACCTGGTGGCGCGTTTCGGCAGCAAGCGCGGCGACGGGCCGAGCTGGAAAGGCATATTTATCAAGACCGAAGAAGGCGCCGAGGTCAAGGCCGTGGCCGGCGGGCGCGTCGTATTCGCCGAATGGTTGCGCGGCTTCGGCAACCTCATCATCGTCGATCATGGTGGCCAGTACATGACCATTTACGGCAACAACCAGGCGGTGTTGAAGCACGCCGGCGACGTTGTAAAAACGGGAGAAGTCATCGCCAATGCCGGCAACAGCGGCGGTAACGAACAATCGGGTTTATACTTTGAAATGCGGCATCAGGGTCGCGCGTTCGATCCTATGGGTTGGGTTTCTCTAAAGTAGGAGGCTATTGCAAAATTAGTGTGGCTAGGCGCCGCGACGAAGACAGTACGGCCGTACGGCAAGTCGCGGCAAGTCGCGGCAACAACGCCACGGTAATTTTGCAATAGTCTCAAAGGCGGTGATATGGGTATCAAGTTGAAAAATATTGGCCTGATAGGCCTGGGCATGGTGGCAGGGGTTGCCGGTTCGATGCAATTCGATGCCTTTGCGCAAAGAAACTCGCCGCCTGCGCTGCCCATCGAGGAATTGCGCAAGCTCTCCGACGTGTTCGATCTGATCAAGTCCGATTACGTCGAATCGGTCGAAGACAAGAAGCTGCTCGACAATGCCGTCTCCGGCATGGTCAATTCGCTCGACCCGCACTCGGCCTACCTCGACAAGAACGCCTACCGTGAACTCTCCGAATCGATCGAAGGCAAGTTCGTCGGCTTGGGCATCGAAGTCGTCGGCATGGATGAAGGCTACGTGCGCATCATCTCCCCGATCGAGGATTCCCCTGCCTACAAGGCCGGGCTCAAGGCCGGCGACCTGATCACCCATCTCGACGGCGAGCCGGTGCACGGCATGTCGCTGGACGACGCCGTTAAGCGCATGCGCGGCGACATCGACACCAAGATCGTGCTGACCATCAAGCGCGATGGCGTCGACCAGCCGCTCGTGATCACCGTGATCCGCAAGGAAGTCACGATGCAAACCGTCAAGTCCAAGGTGGTCGAACCCGGCTACGCCTGGCTGCGCGTCTCGCAATTCGAAGAGCCGACCGTAACCGACTTGGCCAAGAAGCTCACCGCCATTTATGCGCAGGAACCCAAATTGAAGGGTCTCGTGCTCGATTTGCGCAACGATCCGGGCGGCGTGCTGCAGGAAGCCGTCGGCGTCTCGGCCGCCTTTTTGCAAAAGGATGCCGTGGTCGTATCGACCAAGGGCCAGTTGCCCATGGCCAATGAAACCTATTACGCGCGTGGTGCCTACGGCTCGCCGCGCGAGGGCGATCTGTTGTCCAAGCTGCCCGACAGCGTGAAGAATGTGCCGATGGTCGTGCTGGTCAACACCGGCTCGGCCTCGGCCTCGGAAATCGTGGCCGGCGCCTTGCAGGACTACAAACGCGCCACCATCATGGGCAGCCGCACCTTCGGCAAGGGTTCGGTACAAAACATCCATCCGCTGCCCGACGGTTCGGCCCTGCGCCTGACCACGGCGCGCTATTACACGCCGAACGACCGCTCGATCCAGGCCAAGGGCATCGAGCCCGACGTGGTGGTCGATGAATTCGCCGACGGCGACGGCATGAACGGCTTCCGCGTCCGCGAAGCCGACCTGCAGCGCCACCTGGCCAACGAGCAGGACAAGAGCGGCGAAGTCGCGCCCAAGGCGCGCATCGACGAGGCAGACGAGGAAGCGCGCGCCCTCGCCCTGGAAAAGAAGCACAAGTCGTTCGAATACGGCGGCAAGGACGACTTCCAGCTGGCGCAGGCCTTGAACTATCTCAAAGGCAAGCCGGTGCAGGCCGCCAAGGAAGTGCCGGCGGCGGCGCCTGCCCCGACGGCCGAGGCAGTACCGGCCCAACCCGAAATCAAGAAATAATCGCCCGCAACCATGGCCGCAGCGGCGATCATGCTGTCGCGGCCATGTCACCCATGAACGATAACCAACTGCTGCGTTATTCGCGTCATATCCTGACGGACGAAATCGGTATCGAAGGCCAGCAAAAGCTGCTGGCTTCGCATGCCCTCGTGATCGGCGCCGGCGGCCTCGGCTCCCCCGTCGCGCTCTACCTCGCCTCGGCCGGCGTGGGCAAGATCACCCTGGCCGACAACGACACGGTCGACTTGACCAACCTGCAAAGGCAAATCCTGCACAGCACCGATAATGTCGGCATACCCAAGGTCGAATCGGGAAAGCAGACGCTGGCGCGCATCAACCCCGATATCGACGTGGTCGCCCTGCAGGAGCGTCTGGCCGGCGAGCGATTGCTCGAACTGGTTGCAGCGGCCGACGTCGTGCTCGACTGCAGCGACAACTTCGCCACGCGCCACGCCGTCAATCAAGCCTGCGTGCAGAAACGCAAACCCCTGGTGTCCGGCGCGGCCATCCGTTTCGACGGCCAGATCAGCGTGTTCGATGCGCGCAGCGAACGCTCGCCGTGCTACGCCTGCCTGTTCCCGCCGGAACAGGAATTCGAAGAAGTGCAATGCTCGACCATGGGCGTGTTTGCGCCCTTGGTCGGCATCATCGGCGCCATGCAGGCGGCGGAAGCCTTGAAATTGCTGGCTGGCGTCGGCGAATCCCTGGCCGGGCGCTTGCTGCTGTTGGAGGCGCGCGGCATGGAATGGACCAGCATCGGGATTGCGCGCAATGCCGCCTGTTCCGTTTGCGGCGCCCATCAAGGCTGAATCAAGGTTGAGTCACGGCTGAATCACGGCCAATTTTCACGCGTGATTCTCACGCCTAATTCAAAGAAGGGAGCGTCATGTTCCGAGCACGTTGCCTGGCATTGCTGGGCGTGGCATTTTTCTCCTGCGCCGCACATGCCGAGTCCTTGCCGCCCCACGTCAAGCAAATCACCGCCACCGACGGCATCACCGAATACCGGCTCGACAACGGCTTGAAAGTCTTGCTGTTCCCCGATGCCGCCAAGCCCACCGTCACTGTCGGCATCACCTACCTTGTCGGCTCGCGCTTCGAAAATTACGGCGAAACCGGCATGGCCCATCTGCTCGAACACATGATGTTCAAGGGCACGCCGCGCCATCCCCACATCGACCGCGAATTCAACGACCGCGGCATGCAATCGAACGGCAGCACCTGGCTCGACCGCACCAACTACTATGAAGTCTTCCCCGCCGGCGACGCCAACCTGAAATGGGCGATCGGCATGGAAGCCGACCGCATGGTCCATTCCAACATCGCCCGCCAAGACCTCGATTCGGAAATGACCGTGGTGCGCAACGAATTCGAGAACGGCGAAAATTCACCGTCCTCAGTCATGTTGAAACGCATGCAAGGCGTGGCCTACGACTGGCACGCCTATGGCAAGCCAACCATCGGCAACCGCAGCGACATCGAAAACGTCGGCATTCCCAACCTGCGCGCCTTCTACAAACTCTACTACCAGCCCGACAACGCCGTGCTTCTCGTCGCCGGCAAATTCGACGCCGGGCAGACCCTGCAATGGATCGCCCAAGCCTTCGGCCCCCTGCCCAAGCCCAAGGGCGCACGGCCAAGCTTCTGGACCGTCGAGCCGACGCAGGACGGCGAGCGCAGCTTCACCGTGCGCCGCGCCGGCGACATCCAGATCGTCGAAGTCGGCTACAAGGTGCCGAGCTCGCTGCATCCCGACAGCGACGCCGTCTCGTTCGCCGCCGAAATCCTCGGCGACACGCCCAACGGCAGGCTGTACAAGGAACTGGTCGAACCCGGCCTGGCCGCGCAAGTGTTCTCGCAAGACTTGAGTGGCGTAGCGCCGGGCTTGCAGATGTTGGGCGCGGTGGTCAAGAAAGACCAGCCCATCGAACCGGTGCGCGATGCGCTCATCGCCGCCGTCGAGAATTTCTACAAAACCCCGCCGACGTCCGAGGAAATGGCGCGCGTCGTGCGCAACGACAGCAACCAGATCGAAAAGATGCTGAACGACCCGCAGGAACTCGCCATCGGGCTGGCCGACATGATCGCCCTGGGCGATTGGCGCCTGCTATTCGAAAACCGCGCCGCCTTGCCCAAAGTGACGGCGCAACAGGTCGCCGACGCCAGCGAGAAATACTTCCGCCGCGACAACCGCACCCTCGGCATGTTCATCCCAGAAGACAAGCCGCAGCGCGCCGACATCCCGCCCGCGCCCGCGGTCGCCGAAGTGATGAAGGACTTCCAGCCGACCAAGCAACTCGCCGCCGCCGAAGCGTTCGATCCGAGCCAGGCCAATATCGGGGCGCGCACGAAGCTCGTGCGAATCGGCGGCGTGCAGGCGGCGCTGCTGCCCAAGACCACGCGCGGCGGCACCGTCGCAGTCGCCCTGCAATTGCATTGGGGCGATGAAAAGTCGCTGTTCGGCAAACAGACCATCGCGAGCCTGACGGCGGAAATGCTGATGCGCGGCACCAGCGCGTATTCGCGCGAGCAATTGGCCGACCAGATGGCCAGGCTCAAGATGAGCGGCGACGCCTATCGCTTCGAAACCACGCGCGACAACCTGCCCGAAGCCCTGCGCCTGATGGCGCAAATCCTCAAGCAGCCGGCCTTCTCGGAAAAGGAATTCGCGCAGTTGAAAAACGAAACCCTGGTCGCCTTGGAAGCGAGCCGCGCCGATCCGCGCAGCCTGGCCGAGCAGGCCATGGCCGAGCACTTCGACCATTACCCCAAAGGCGATTGGCGCGGCACGCTCGGCATCGATCAGCAGATCGCCGAAATCAAGGCCGCAACGCTGGAACAGGTAAAACAGTTCTACCGGGAATTCTATGGCGCCTCCCACGGCGAACTCGCCATCGTCGGCGATTTCGATGCGGATGCCGCGACCAAGGTCTTGAACGACACCCTGGCCGATTGGCACAGTGCCACAGCCTACGCCCCGATCAAGCACAGCCACGCCGAGATCGCGCCGGTCCACCAAAAGATCAATGCGCCGGACAAGGAGAACGGCTTCTACGTCGCACGCCTCGATCTCGATCTGGGCGACGACGACCCCGACTATGCGGCGCTGTCGCTGGCCAACTACATCTTCGGCGGCGGCGCCGGCCTGGACTCGCGGCTGATGGAGCGCATCCGCAAAAAAGACGGCCTGTCCTACGGCGGCGAATCCTCGCTCGAAGCCGGCTTGATCGACCGCGACGGCAGCTTCACCATCGCCGCCATCGCCGCGCCGCAAAACCTGGCCAAGGTCGACGTGGCCGTCAAACAGGAATTGCAACGCCTCCAGAAGTCAGGCTTCACGGCCGAAGAAGTCGCACGCGCCAAGTCAGGCATGCTGCAGCAGCGGGTGCAGACGCGCTCGCAAGACAATGCGCTGGCCTTCGGCTGGATCACCTACCTGTATCTGGGTCGCACCTATGCCTGGAGCAAGCAATACGAAGACAAAATCCGCGCGCTGGCCGTGGACGACGTCAACGCCGCATGGCGCAAGGCAATCGATACCGACAAGCTCAGTGTAGTGATTGCCGGAGACAGCAAGAAGTCCGGGCGGTAGCGCTTAAACCGGCCGATCGCCCCTCGCCCGCAGGCGGAAGAGGGGCGGGGCGGGCGGCGATCCGATGAGGGCAGTCATGATCCGACTGTGCTAATTAGATGCTCTGCAGCTGTCGTTTTTTCTCGCCTTTACTGTTATCTGAGAATTCTGTTCTCTCTCGTAGAAGCCTCCGCCGGGGGCGGCCCGGCAGCCGCTCACTTTCTTTGCTTCGCGCCTGGCCGGCCGCCCGAAAGTAAGCAAAGAAAGGCGACGCGACACCATCGCCCCTTCGGGGTACCCAAAAAGGACGAAGCCAAAACGGGAAACGCGGAAACTCGCCTTCGGCTCAAACATCCGCGTTTCTTTATCCGTTTCGGCTCCGCCCTTTTTGGCGATGCTGAACGCGGACGACGTCCGGCGCGACTATATCTTGCCTCTTTTCGCTTGCCGATTTAGTGAGAGGTCGGCGATTACCCCTTCGCCTTCACAATCTCCGACAACCGATCCTCACCCTCCACCCGCACCAAGTGCGGATACACCTGCCCGCCAAAGTAAGGAATGCGCACGGTAATGAAGGTATTGGTATTGCGCACCAGCAGTTCAATCGGCTTGTGCGACTTCGCCGCATCGGTGATGGCAGCATCGAAGATTTCCGGCGTATACGCTTCGCCATTGACGGCTGTAATCTTCATGCCCGGAATCATGCCGGCGTCGAACGCCGGGCCGCCCCAAAGCACGTCGGCCACCGTGCCGCGATTGTCGTCGTTGGTCACCATCAAGCCGATCGACAAGTTGCGGTCCAGCGCCTTCCTCTGCTTGTCGCCGGCGCGCGAAGCGGGAGAGGGCGTATCGTTGTAGACCAGCTTCCAGCCGCCGCGATGCACGCCGTCCAAGGGCGCGCCGACTTCGCGCGTATCGAGGCGCTGGCGCAGGAAGCTGCGCCAATCGTTAGGCTGCACCGCTTGCAGCGTCTTGACCACGTCGTCGAAGGTATAGCTGTGCACGTCCATGTTGCCGTTCTCGATGCCGTGGAAGGCATGCAGGAAATCGTCCAGGGTATGCTTGCCGCCGGACAGTTCGCGAATGCGCGTATCCACGTCGAGCCAGATCAACTCACCCTCCGGGTAATAGTCCACGCCACGGCGCTGTGTGACCCAGGCCGATGGTTCGTAATACAGCAATTGCGCCGCGTCGGCGGTATCTTGCAAGGGGCGCCAGGCGCGGCCCGGCACGTGATCCATGGCGGCGGC
>FTKD01000004.1_pt1 | contig 172217 bp, 155 predicted proteins | sample 1658191 | NCBI WGS metagenome assembly FTKD01 (sample SAMEA3914808, study PRJEB12502) | metagenome | biome: forest; material: soil | place: Canada | collected 2011-08-03 | depth 0.3 m
CCAGCCGCTCATTCTCCCCGCAAAGATCGTACAGTATCTTTGGCCCGGCCCTGCCGGTAGCCCGCATTCACAAGGTAGATCAAGAGGAGTACATGGAGATGTTGCATTTAGGAATAGATGTCGCCAAAGCTAAGTTGGACTGCGCCTTGCGCCTGGCCAATGGCAAATACCGAAACAAGGCCGTCAGCAATGATACGAAAGGCTTCGAAGAGCTGGTCGCATGGCTCGCCAAGCATGATGCGGCTAATGTCCATGTCTGTATGGAAGCCACGAGCATATATTGGGAAGCCAGTGCTGAGCACCTGGCCAACCAAGGCATGACCGTTAGCGTAATCAACCCGGCACAGATCAAAGCTTTTGCTGCGTCGCGTTTGACACGTACCAAGACCGACCAAGTCGATGCCAGATTGATTGCCGAGTTCTGCTGTGAGCGCCGTCCAGAGGCATGGGAAGCGCCTTCAATGAACGAACAGGTACTGCGCGCTTTGGTGCTGCGCCTGGATGCCCTGCAAGCCATGCGGACGCAAGAAGGCAACCGACTGGAAGTTGCGCGCAACGTCGTCAAAGCCGATATTGAAAGCCACATTGCCTGGCTGGATAATGAGATAAAGACGTTGATCAAGAAGATCAAGGATCATCTGAATAACGATCCGGACATGCGCAATCAGCAGGAGCTGCTCGACAGCATTCCCGGCATTGGCGAGCGCACTATCGCCCTGTTATTGGCTTATAGCATGCGTCCTGGACGCTTCGACAACGCACGACAGGCTGCCGCCTTTGCCGGCCTCGATCCACGTCAACATGAATCAGGAAGCAGTGTCAGGGGCAAACCGCGCATGTCCAAGATCGGACACGCAATCTTGCGCAAGGGACTCTATATGCCTGCCATGGTGGCTTTGCACAAGACCGCATGGGGGCGACGTTTCCAAGAGCGCTTGAAGGCCGCCGGCAAACCGGGCAAACTCATTATCGGTGCCATGATGCGCAAGCTCGTTCACGTCGCCTTTGGCGTGCTCAAATCGGGGAAACCGTTTGACCCCGCCTTACATTTCACTTGACGGAGATAACAGTATCTACGCAACACGTTTAAAAGCTCCGGTCGGGAAACAATTCTTCGTGAATGTGCTGCAACAGATCGATCTCTTCCCACACCTCGGGCGGGAAGCCGTCGCGGTCGCCGCGTTCGTCTATCATCAGCTTGCGGAAGTAATCGTTCAATTCCGAGAAGCCCCACAGCGCCTCGATCGCCTGCAGCACGCGCGGGAAGGCGACTTCCAGGCCCGACTTGTATTCGTCGTCCTCGGCAAACATGGTGCGCGTATTGCCGGTCATCAGTTCCGTCAGGTGCGGATGGCCGGCGACGAATTGATAGCGGGGCATAGAGAGCCTCAGTGGTGAACGTTAGTCGCGGAAATTGTTGAAATCCAGCGGCATGTCGATTTCCTTCTTCAACATCGCAATGGCCGACTGCAAATCGTCGCGCTTGGCACCGGTGATGCGCACCGCGTCGCCCTGGATGCTGGCCTGCACCTTCATCTTGCTATCCTTGACCACCCGCACGATCTTCTTCGCATCTTCCGACTCGATGCCGTTTTTCACCTTGATCACCTGCTTGACCTTGTCGCCGCCGATCTTCTCGATCTTGCCGATATCGAGGAAGCGCACGTCCACGTTGCGCTTGACCATCTTGTTGGTCAGCACGTCGCGCACCTGGCCGAGCTGGAAATCGGAGTCGGCATAAGCCGTCAGCTCGCGCTCCTTTTGCTCGACGCGGGCATCCGTGCCCTTGAAATCGAAACGGGTGGAAATTTCCTTGTTGGCCTGATCGGTGGCGTTTTTCACTTCCACGATATTGGCTTCGCAAACGACGTCAAAAGAAGGCATGTTCGGGCAATCCTGTGCATAGATACGGGTACCGGGTCATTTTAACCCAGAATTTTGACGATTTTGATACATCGGCACACTTGATCAACTTGCTTTAGACCCCGTGTTTGTCTGGTTGTCGCACCATGTGTTCCACATACCCCGCAACATCGCCTCAAAATGCGCGGCAAAGCGCGGTGCATCAAACAACGGCGCAGCCAGCACCTGATCACGCAAGCCCTCGCGCAGGCGGGCCAGGGCGGGCAGATCCGCCGCAAACGCCACCGCCTTCGCCAGGTAATCGTCGGCGTCGGCGGCGATCCAGTCCTGCAGCCCCGCATTGGCCAGCAAACCGACGCCCTGGCGGGCAATGAAGCGCTCGCCCGCCAGCGTCAACACCGGCACGCCCATCCACAATGCCTCGGCCGTGGTCGTGCCGCCGGTATAGGGGAAGGGATCGAGCGCAATGTCGATCTGGCGATAGGTGCGCAGGTAATCCTGGCGCGAAGCTGGGCCTTCGAGGATCAGGCGCTCGGGGCCGATGCCAAGCGCGGCAAAGCGGCGCAGCATCTCATCCTGTCTTGCCTGCTCGCTGAACTGCTTGTTCTTCAACAGCAGCCGGCTGCCGGGCAGCGCATGCAGGATGCGCGCCCACAAGGCGAGCACGGCGTCGCCCAGCTTGCTCAGGTTGTTGCAGCAGCCGAAGGTGAGGTAGCCGTTGGCCATCGCGGGCAGTGCGCCAACCGCAATGTCCGCATCGGGCGCGCTGAAGCACAGGCGTGTTTCCGGCAGGCGCCAGACGCACTCGCTGAAATGGGCCTCTTCAGCGGGTGGCAAGGTCCACGGGTCGGCCACCAGATAATCGATCGCGCCCAGGCCGGTAGTGGCAAAGTAGCCGAGCCAGCTCGCCTGCACCGGCGCCGGCTTCCAGGCAAACAGCGCCAGGCGCGTGCCCGTGGTATGGCCGGAGAGGTCGATCAGGATATCGATGCCGTCTTCCCGAATCTGCCGTGCCAGCTTTTCGTCGGACATGCCAAGCACCGTGCGCCAGACGGTGAAATGCGCCTGCAATCTCGCGCTCAATTCGTCGCGTTTCGGGCTATTGGCGTAGGCGTGCAATTCCAGGCTGTTGCCGTGCCGGGCATGCAGCGCCGCGATCACGCTGTCGAGGAAATGGCCGACCGGGTGGCTGTGCAGATCGGCCGAAACGAAGCCGATGCGCAGCCGCCGCACCGGCTCGGGCGCGTTGGTCCATGTGGTGAAAGGCCGCGCGCGCCTGGCCGCCGCGATGCCATAGCGCCGCGCGTGATCGAGCAGCGCGGCGCCGGATTCGTTGGCCAGGTAGTTGCACGAAAACAGCAATCCGGAATGCGCGTCCAGATGATTCGGGTCAGCTTGCAGCGCCGCCAGGCAGGATTGCACCGCCAGATCGAGTTGCCCCAGGTCACGGTACAAGGCGCCCATGTTGCTATGGGCATCGGCGAAGCCCGGCTTCAAGGCCAGCGCGCGCTGAAAGCATTCCAGTGCCGCCCCATAACGCCGCGCCGCATGCAGCACATGGCCCAGGTTGCTGTGTGCCTCGGCAAATTGGGGGCTGATCTCGACGGCCTTGCGGCAATGGGCGACAGCGTCGTCCATGCGATCCATTTCCTGCAACAGGCTGCCGAGGTTGCTGTGCGCTTCGACGAAGTTCGCGCGGCAGGCCAGGGCCGCCGCGAAACTCGCCGCGGCCTCATCGCGCCGTCCCAGTTCACGTAGCGCCACACCGAGATTGTTATGCGCATCGGCATAGTCGGGGCGCGCTCGCAGCGCACGCCCGTAACAGGCCAGCGCTTCCTCGACCCGGCGCGCATCCTGCAACAGGTTGCCGAGATTATTCAAGGCGCTGGCTGCCTGCGGATCGAGCTCGATGGCGCGGCGATAGGCCAACATCGCCTCGTCAGGCCGGCCCAGCCCCGCCAGTTCGGCACCGAGGTGCGCGAAGGTGATCGCCTTTTGCGGATCGATGCGCGCCGCCTCGCGCAACTGCGCCAACGCTGCTTCATGCTGCGCAAGTTCGCCCAGGCTCAATCCAAGGTTGATGCAGGTGTCGGCGTCCATCTTCAATGCCAGCGCCTCGCGGAAGGCCGCAGCCGCGCCGCCATGGTCTTTCATGCCATGCAAGGCGCTACCGAGGTTGCGCAGCGCCTCGACGAATTGCGGCGCCACCTGCAAGGCACGGCGCGAGTAATGCGCCGCGTCGGCAAATTCACCGCGCTGGCGCAAGGCCACGGCGAGGTTGTTTTGCGCGTCGGCTTCGTGCGGCAACAGCAAGGCCGCCTTCTGCAACGCTTCCAGCGCCGCCGCCATATCCTTGCCCTCGACTTGCAAGCTGGCGCCAAGAATTTTCCACCAATAACCCGAGTCCGGAGATTGCGCCAGCAAACGCCTTGCCTCGCGCTGCACCTCGGCATGCATGCCGAGCTGGAAGAGCTGGAATAGCGCCATTTCCTCGCTCTGCTGCGGCCGATTCGCCTCATGCGGGCCGGCCGCCCGGCGTAGCAAGGCATCGAGATCGGGATGCCGCACGCCGCGCTCGATCCCCTGTTGCAGCACCATGCGCGCTTGACCGGCGCGTCCCGTCTCGATCAACGCGCCCGCGAAAGAGGCGAGGAATTGCGGCTGCAGCGGATTGGCCGCCAGCGCGGCCTGAAACAAGGGCAACGCGTCGTCGCGCCGTCCTTGGGCCAGCGCAATCAAACCCAGATTGTGCCTGGCGTCCGGGTCGTGCGGCGCGGATTGCAGCACCTGCCGGTATAGCGACTCCGCTTCGGCCAGTTGCCCGGCGCGGTGATGGGCGACCGCCTGTTCCAGCAGGAGGCGCACGATTGTTTGGGGTGGAGGTGCTTGCATGATTGATGCGGATTGTAGCGCCAGATTGTAGGCAAGTGCGCGCCATGTTATCTTGAGGAAAGATTCGCAATCGCGGGCCAAGGCGGGACGTCAAGACGGCGCGCCAAGGCGGAGCGTCATATGTAACAAACTCGTAAGCAATGAGATCTATACTACATACTGGGTCAATGTCACTTTGGCGCCAGATCGATTAGTTGCATACCGGAAAGTAGGATGAATTGATAAAGATGGACGACGCATCAGCCACCTTGAAGCACTTGAATCGCACCCTGATCGGGAGTGTGCTGTTCATCGACATCGTCAATTATTCGATGAGCACCGTCCCTGACCAATTGGCGATGAAAGAAGCCTTCATCGACTTGCTCGTCGAAGCCATCCAGAATGTCGCGCCGGCCGACCGCATCATGGTCGATACCGGCGACGGCGCCGGCATCGCCTTCATCGGCGACCCGGAAGACGCCTTGTTCACCGCGCTGTCGTTGCGCGACGCCATCGAATCGGGCCAGATCAAGGTGGGCGAGCCCGGCTTTGTGCGCATGGGTATCAACCTCGGCCCCTTGAAGGTCGTGCGCGACATCAACGGCCACACCAACATGATCGGCGACGCCGTCAACGACGCACAGCGCGTGATGAGTTTTGCCGAGCCGGGGCAGGTGATGGTGTCGCATTCGTATTACGACATCATCTCGCGTTTCTCGCGCGATTACAGCAAGCTGTTCGTGCACGAAGGCATGCGCCACGACAAGCACGTGCGCGAACATCAAATCTACCGCTTCGGGCCGGTGGCCGAGACCGAAAACCTGGCGGAAAAATTGCGCGACCGTGGACGCGCCCGCACCGGCAACACCGGCGTCTTCGAGTGGCAGGAAGACGACCCGCCTGCATCAGTCAAGGCAACGCCGGCCACCCCGCCCGAGCCGGTGCCCGCGCCGGCACACATCGCGCCCAAGCGCACGCCGTCGCGCGCGGGCATCGTTGCCGGCCTTGTGTGCCTGGCCGCGGCCGTGGGCGCAGTGTGGTGGTGGATGGGCACAAGCTCGGGCACGGGAACGAGCACGGCAGCGACCACGCTGAGCGCACAGGCCGACGCGCCGGCGGCATCGAACCCCGCGCCGGATCAAGCCGCCCCGACACCTGCGGCCGCAACTACACAATCCGCATCCGCATCAGCCCCAGCCCCAGCCTCAGCCGCCGCCCCCGCAGCGGCATCCGCCACGCCCGAGAACATCGTCGCCGCGGCGCCGACCGCCAGCGCATCCGCGCCAGGCACAGCCGCCCCCGGCGATGCAAAACACTCCGACACCCCGGCCAGCGCTTCCGCGTCTGCGGCATCGGTCGCGCCGGCCGCCAAGCCAGGCACGCTCAAACTGGTGATCCGACCCTGGGGCGAAGTCTACGTCGACGGCAGCAAGCGCGGCATCAGCCCACCCATCAGCTCGCTCAGCCTGGCGCCGGGCAAGCATCGCATCGAAATCCGCAATGGCCAATTCACCCCGCAAAAGCAGGTGGTGGAAGTCAAGAGCGGCGTCGAAACAACAATGAACACCACCTTCTAGCCCATGGTTTCCTTGCGCCCGCTTTCGCGTATTCTCATGCCATTGTGCGCCGCGCTGCTCTGGTCCTGCGCGCACCAGCCGGAGACCCTGCCCAACGGACAACCGCGCTTGTCTGCCGACGATGCCCAGGCGAACTATGCCCAAGGCGTAGCGGAGTATCACGAAGGGCACTATGAAATCGCCTTGGGCAAACTGCAGGCCGCCAGCGATAGCGACCGTCTCAAGCCGCCGCAGGCCACCGACGCGCACAAGCACATGGCTTTCATTTACTGCGTCACCAACCGCGAACCGGAATGCCGCACGCAATTCCAGGTCGCGTTGAAAATCGCCCCCGATTTCGACCTCTCGCCCGGTGAAATCGGCCACCCCTTGTGGGGCCCGGTATGGCGATCCATCAAAGGCGAACACGCCGAGCAGTTGGCCCTGGCCCACGCCGAAAGCGCCGCCGGCCCGGCGCAACACAAAATGGCTGCCGGCATTAGGGAATACCAGGCAAGCCATTACAAGGAAGCTGCTGAAACCCTGGCGGCGGCACTAAAGGAAGGCCTCCCGCAAAAGAGTGATGAAATTCTCGCGCGCAAATACGCCGCCTTCAGCTACTGCCTGGAAACGCACATTACGCAATGCCGCGCCGAATTTCACGCAATCTTTGCGCTGGACCCCAATTTCGAGCTGCTGCCTTCGGAAGCGAATCACCCGGTATGGGCAGGGATCTACCGCAAGGAACAAGCCGCAGCGAAGCATGGGGTGCAGAAGTAAGGCCGCAAGCGTGTTACTGCCATCGCAATTGCCCACTCGTATGTATGCCCGACCGATTGCGGGGTACCCAAGGCTGATGAGGTCAGCATTGCCTGCGCTGCGTTGACCGGCATCATGGGCATAGCCGCCGTGCTTGACGAATAAAAAAGCGCTTGCAAGGAAAAGGGGCGGCGCGCGAATTCCTCCGCGTGCCGCCCCTTGGCCTATGGATAGCCAAGTGCCAGGCCGGTATTACATGTCCTTGTCCTTGAGCCATTCGTTGTGCGCCTTCTCGGCCGCATGAATGGCGTGGTCGATATGTTCCCAGGCGCGGTCACGCAGGCCGCGGACTTCCGGATTGTCTTCTTCGTGCTCCAGATCGCCGCGGGCGCGCTTCAGGGTTTCGATGGCCTTGAGCAGGCGGCTGCCGTGCTCATGCAGGTCGACGTTCGGATGATCGCCGAGGTCCTTGCCGTCGTCGATTGCGGCATGCTTGATTTCCCGGATCGCGGCATCGATTTCAGTGATGCCGACGTCTTCCTCGGCATAGACCTTGGCGTCGCCGGATTGATGGTTCAGGAACCAGCGGGCCGCACGCAGATCGGACAGCGCGTGCAGGTAGCCGGGATGGCGGCCCGGCAATTGCTGGGCCGAAGCCAGCGAGGGAATCAGCGCTGCCAGCGCCAAAGGCAGCAAAAGGGTCTTGAGCTTGATCACATTTATCTCCTGTGTGTGACTTGTTGAACGGTATTGCCGGCACGCATTGTAATTGCCAGGCATGTCTAGAACGTTACAGGAGTGGCGTGGTTGACAATTTATTTTGTAACAATTGGCAAGAAAATCCGACGATCTGTAACGCCGGAAGCAGCGGTCCCGACGCCGGCATCCGGCCTCGGCGTTGTAGCTAATTGCCCATCGCGGCATTCATCGCGCCATAGCTCACGTCGCCATGCTCGAACAACCCCGCTGTATTTTGGCTACCACCCAACTGCTGCGCCAGCGTCAGCGCGCGTCCATAAGCCGCTTCAAACAAGGCCGGCCCAGCAGAGAAGCGGCGCGCCCCGGCGCCATGCAATTCGGCAATCGATGGCATATCCTTCATCAGCATCAGGTTCAAGGGAAGCGCCGTACCCTGCGCAATGCGCGCCGTGGCAGCCACGTCGGTCAAGCCCGGCACGAAGGCGCCATCGGCGCCGGCGTCCGCATAGTGGCGCAGCCGCTCCAGGCTCATTGCCACCGCCGCCTCGCCCGCTGCCAGGCCGCGCAGATAGACATCGGCGCGCGCATTGATAAACACCTGCCGGCCTTGCGGCCTGCGCTTGATCGCCTCGATCTTGCGCGCCAGCGACTCGCTCGCCTGCCCGCCGTCTTCCAGGTTGATGCCGCAGGCGCCGCAATCGGCGGCCTCGGAAACCAGACTTGCCACCGCTTCCGGGTCGTCGCTATAACCCGCTTCCATGTCGACCGTCAGCGGCACCTTGATCACGCGCACGATGCGCCGTATCGCCGCCATCAACTCGGCGCGAGGAATGAGTCCGCCATCGGCGTAGCCCAAGGCCCAGGCAAACGCGGCGCTGGACGTGGCCAGCGCCGGTGCGCCACTCGATTGCACCAACACCGCGCTGGCCGGGTCCCACACGTTGGCCAGCAGCAGCGGCGTGGCGGCATGGTGCAAGGCCTTGAAGCGGGAAAAATGTTCTGTGCTCATGCGGTCTCCGTGTGGTTGTGGGAATGTTGTGGACATGTGGCGCAAGTGGCGTGCCGGCCATCTTAAAGGAGATGGATGAAGCCTGCTTGCCGCAATCGGACGCGATCCTCGCAGGCAAGGAAAAAACCACATTGCGGCGCAGTTTGACAAATCGAAAAACCATGTATACAGTGTATACATGGTTCAGTTGAATACCCAGCAAAAAATCCTCCGCGCCGCGCGCAAGCTGCTGGAAAAGGAGGGCGCCGCCGCCGTATCGATGCGGCGCGTGGCCGAAGCCGTGGGAGTCACGCCGATGGCGATCTATCGCCACTTCGCCAACCGGGAAGCCTTGATGAAGCGTGTCTCGGACGATGCCTTCACTGCCGTGGCAGACGAATGGCAGGAACATGCGCGCACGCCCGATTTCATGCAGGGCCTGCGCCACGCCATGCTGAATTATCTCGACTATGCGTTGCAGCATCCGCATCTGTTCGACTACAGTTTTTCGGTTGCGCGCGACGACGCGCGGCGTTTCCCGGAAGACTTTCATGCCAGGCTGTCGCCCACGCTGAACGTGGTGGCCGACCTGCTGGCCGAAGGAATGGCGCGGGGCTTGCTGCGCAGCGCCGATCCCTGGGACGTTGCCATGACGCTATGGGCCCAGGGCCACGGCTTGATCGCGCTTTACCGCGCCGGGCGCTTCAGTTATGACGACGCGCAGTTCCGCGCTTTTTATCTGCAATCCATAGGAGTACTGTTCGATGGCATCAAGGCTTGATCGTAAATGGCTGGCGCTGGGTTCGCTGGCGGTGGCGCTCTCCGGCATCGCCTGGTGGTGCGGCACGGGTCTGGCGCCCTGGCACTGGATGACGTGGTTCGCACCGCTGCCGTTATTGCTGTTGGCGCCGCGCGTGCGCTGGCAGGCGGCGCTTGCCGCGGCGCTGGCTGCGGGCGCCTGCGCCGGCGCGAGTTCCTGGCATTACCTGCACGACGTGATCCGGCTGCCGCTGGCGGTCGATTTGCTCGCCGTCGTCGCGCCGGCCATCGCTTTTGCCTTGTGCGTTGTGCTGTTTCGCAAGCTCTGGCGCGATGGGCGCATCGCCGCCGCCGCGCTGGCGCCGCCGGTGTTGTGGGGAGCGCTCGATTATCTGGGTTCGCTCGGGTCGCCGCACGGCACCTACGGCAGCCTGGCCTACACCCAGATGGATGCGCTTGCGCTGATCCAGGTCGCCGCGCTGACCGGGCTATGGGGCGTGGCATTCCTGATGTTGCTTTTGCCCTCGGCGCTTGCCGTCGCGTTCCTGCCGGGGCCGAGCGCGCGCCACCGCGCCCTGGTAGGCGGCGCAGCCTTGCTGCTGGTTCGCGCGGCCCTGGTTTATGGTCAGCTACGCCTGCAGGAACCGGCCTCGCAAAGCGTGCGCATCGGCCTGGTATCGCTCAAGGGGCCGGTGCGGCCGGCGTTGGCCTCGGACGAAGGCCAGGCCATGTTGAAGCGCTATCTCGCCGTGATCGATACGCTGGCAGCGCAAGGTGCCAAAGCCATCGTGCTGCCCGAAACGGCCTTCGCCATCGGTGAAGGCACCATAGCGGAATTCAGCGAAAGCGCCACGCGCCACGGCGTGCTGATCGATGCCGGCGTGGCCGTGGGCGACGCTGCGCACGGCGAGCGCAACATGGCGCTCGCATTTGCGCCCGGGCCGCAGAACGGCATGCAAACCGTAGCCTATGCCAAGCACCATCTGATCCCCGGCTTCGAGAGCCGTTACCGGGGCGGCACCGATTACGCCATGGCGCCGGGCCTGGCCAACACCGGGCTGGCGATTTGCAAGGACATGGACTTCCACGACATCGGCAATGCCTACTCGGCGCGCGGCGCGCAACTGTTGCTGGTGCCGGCCTGGGACTTTGTCGCCGATGGCTGGCTGCATGGCCGCATGGCCATCATGCGCGGCATCGAAAGCGGCTTTGCGATTGCCCGCAGTGCGAGGAATGGCCACCTGACCCTGAGCGACGACCGTGGCCGCGTGATCGCCGAAGCGTCCGACGATGCGGGCGATGCCCAACTGGTCGCCGATCTCCCGCTTTATCGGACGCACACGCTCTATGCCAGCCTGGGCGACTGGTTCGCCTGGCTCGAATTGATGGCGCTGGCGGGCGTGCTGTCGCGCGTGCGCTGGAAGGCGCGCGGGCAAAATTGATATACCAGGACGCAAAAAATTCATAAGCCATCGGCCGGCCGGCTCCCTATGATTGTCGCTGCAGTACACAACAATCATCAGGAGACACTATGAGCAGACCATTCTTGGCGCGCGCACTTTGCGCGTGTGCCTTGGCGTTTTTCGGCGTCACATCCCCGGCCCATGCGGCCAGCTTTGCCAACGGTTCCGACGTCAGCTGGGTAGACCAGGAGGAATCGAGCGGCTATTCGTTCTACAACAGTTCCGGCGTCAAGACCGATCCCTTCGTCCTGTTGAAGGGACTGGGCGTCAATGCGGTGCGGCTGCGCGTCTGGGTCAACCCGAGCGGCGGCTGGTGCAATGGCGCCGATACGCTGTACAAGGCGCAGCGTGCGGCGGCGCAGGGACAGAGCATCATGATCGACTTCCATTACAGCGACACCTGGGCCGATCCCAGCCACCAGAGCCTGCCGGCCGCCTGGAGTTCGCACACGGCCGCGCAATTGGCAACGGATGTCTACAGCCACACCTATAACACGCTCAACTATCTGAAGTCGAACGGCATCAACGTGAGCTGGGTGCAGGTGGGCAACGAAATCAACAGCGGCATGCTTTGGCCTACCGGCAACACATCGAACGGCTTCGGCCAATTGGCCACCTATATCAACAACGGCTATAGCGCGGTCAAGGCGGTCTACCCGGGCGCGCAAGTGGTGATCCATCTGGCCAACGGCTATGACGATGCCGACTTCCGCTGGTTCTTCGACGGCATCAAGGGCGCCGGCGCGAAGTGGGATGCGATCGGCATGTCGCACTATCCGCCGCCGGCCAGCTGGTCGACCTACAACAACGAGGTTTCGACCACCATGTGGGACATGGTGAGCCGCTACGGCAAGCCCGTCGTCATCAGCGAAGTCGGCATGGATTGGCAACAGGCGGCGACCTCGAAGAGCATGCTGACCGATTTGATCGGCAAGGTCAAGGCGCTGGGCAGCAACGGCCTGGGCGTGTTCTATTGGGAGCCGGAAGCCTATCCGGGCTGGCAGGGCTACACCTTTGGCGCGGTCAATGCCTCGGGCCAGTTCACCAGCGCCATGAGTGCATTCTAGCGCGTTCCGGCAATTAATCTTGCGGGTAGCGCTGCGCACCGATTTCGCGCAGCGCCGCCAGCATGGCCTCGGCCCCCGGCGACAATTGATGCCCCTTGCGCGTGACGATGCCATAGACATCCATGCGCAAGGCCAGGTCGAACGGCAGCACCGCAAGAATCCCGGTGTCGAGATAAGGCCGCACCAATTCCTCGGGCAGCGCCACGATCATGTCGCTGCCGGTCAAGAGATTCGTCACTACCGACAGCGCCAGCGTTTCCACCGTTTCATCGGGCATGTCCAAACCTTGCGAGAGAAACAGCGCCGTCAGGCGGTCGCGCAAGATGCTGCCGTTGGGCGGCAGGATCCAGCCCTCGTGCACCAGGTCCTTCAATTGCAGGTCATGGCGCTGGATCAGGGGATGGCCGGCGCGCGCGATCAGGCTGTGCGGTTCATCGGTCAGCGGTTCGAAGTTCAACTCGGCGGCGGCCTTGCTGTCGAGGATCCGGCCGATCACGATATCGAGTTCACCGCCGCGCAGGCGCTCGGTCAAGACCTTGCTGGTGTCCACGCTGACGGCCACATGCACGCGCGAGTGGCGGCTCTTCAACAGCTTGAGCGCTTCCGGCACGAGGCCGGTGGACGGTGTCATCACCGTGCCCAGCGCCACGCGGCCGGACAAGCCGGCCAGCAGCTCCATCACTTCCTGGTAAGCCGCATCCATTTCGGACAATGCTGCGCCGGCGCGGCGGATCAGCACCTCGCCATACCAGGTCGGCACCACGCCGCGCGGCAGGCGTTCAAACAATTGCACGCCCAGCACGTGTTCCAGTTCGGCCAGCAGCTTCGATGCGGCCGGTTGCGTCAGGTTGGCCGCTTCGGCGGCGTGCAAAATGGATCCATGCCGGCCAAGTTCGGCCAGCAACACCATGTGGCGCGTCTTCAGGTGCGAACGGACGAAGCGATTGGAGCTGTGATCAGGCATGGGCAGGGTGAAGTTTACTCATGATAGAGTTGGCTTCGGCCTCCGTCAATCAGGATATCGGTGGCGTTGATGAAGCGCGCTTCGTCGCTGGCGAGGAACAGAGCCGTGTGCGCCACTTCCTCGGGCCGGCCGATGCGCTTGCACGGCAGCAGGTCTGACTGCCGCTTGCGTTCGGCTTCGGGGTCGGGGCAACCCGCCAGCCAGGCCTCGATCGCCTCGGTCATGATCAGCCCCGGCGAAATCGAATTGACGCGAATGCCGCGCGCCGCATACTCAATGCCGAGCGAACGCGTCAGCCCGATCAATGCATGCTTCGCAACCGGATAGGGAAAGCAGCCCGGAATGATGCGGTGGCCATGCACCGAAGCGATGTTGACGATGCTGCCGGCACCCTGCGCCAGCATGTGCGGCAGGGCGGCGCGCGTGACGTTCCATGCGCCATCGAGATCGACCGCGAAGCAGCGCTGCCATTGCTCCGCCGTCATCTGCAAGGGATCGGCGAACACGTTCATGCCGGCATTGTTGACCACGATGTCGAGCTTGCCGAAGCGCGCCACGGCTTGCTCGACCATGCGCGCGACCGCATCCGGATCGGCCACGTCGGCCTGCACGAACAGGGCGCGCTCGCTGCCGAGTTCGTTGCGGATTGCCGCAGCGGCCTCGTCATCGCGATGGCTGTTCAATACCACGGCCGCACCCTCGGCGGCGAACAGCCGCGCCACGGCCTTGCCGATGCCCAGCGTGGAACCGGTAACGATGGCAACCTTGTTTTGCAGTCTGGAAGTCATGTTTTACTTTGCATTATTGGAAGAAGGAAGCGCCAGCGCCGCAGCGTTGTCGCGGAATACATCGAGCGCCGGCAGCGCGCGGCCGCTGAAGTCGAACAGCGTGGTGTTCGATACGAGGTTGGCAGCCGGCTTGCCGTCGCTCTCGCGCACGGCCCAGCCAACGCCCGGCGCGGCGATCATGATCGGGTCCCAATACAGCACGCCGCGCACCCGGCCGGACGATTCCAGTCCGGTAAACAGTTTGGCAAGGAAATCGCGCTGGCCTTCCGGCGTGCTCATCCCGGCCGGATACGGGCCGTTGTCGCTCAACTGCCCGGCAGCGCCGCCGGGCAAGGTGGGCCGCCAGTTGAAGCCGACTTCCATCACCATCAAATCCTTGTCGTAGCGCTTGACAAGTTCGCGGTTGAATTCCACCAGTTGTTCGACAGTCTTGCGCGTCCAGAACGGATAATACGACATCCCGATCACATCCCATTGCGCGCTGCCGGCTTTGGCATGGTCGAAGTAATTGCGATACTTGTCGAAGTCGCCCGCGCCATCGAGATGCAGGATGACCAGGCTCGCGGGATTGGCCGCCTTCACGCCCTCATAACCCGCTTCGAGCAACTGGGCCAGGCGCGGCCAATTCTCTTCGGTGGCGCGGCCATAGGGATAAAGCAGCCCACCTTCGATTTCATTGCCGATCGAAACAAATTGCGGCGGCGTGCCCTGCGCATCCATGGCCCGCACCACATCGCGCGCATGCTCGAACACCAAGGTACGCAATTTGGCGAAACGCTGCGCTTCATCGGGCAGCGCACGCAATTGCTCGGTCCAGGCAGCGGGAGGAGTTTGCGTCGTGCTATTGGTCCAGAAGTCGCTGTAATGCAGCGTCAATTCGATCTGCAAGCCCAGCCGCGCCGCACGCCTGGCCAGGCCCAGTTGGTCTTGCAGATTCATCGAGTCTTCGGGCCAATAATAACCATCGTTGCCGTGTCCGCTGCCCGGTGCTTCATAAAGACGCAAGCGCACGATGCGAAAGCCGGAATCGCGCAGGATTTCCAGCGCATCTCGCTGATGCCCGGCGCGGTCGGTGTAATGCGCGCCATGCGCTTCCATCAAAGGCAGCAGCGAGACGTCGCCGCCGGCCAGAAACGGCCGCGCAAGCTCATCGCGCACCACTTGCACATCGGCGACCTCAGCCCATTGCCCGGCCCGCGCATCGGAATGCAAACCAAGCACCAGATGACCATTTTGCACCGGCACCGAAGCAATGCGGATCTCTTGTGCACGGTTCGCTGCCGGAAGGGCAGCACGCGCAAGCTGAAAGCCGTCAGAGCGCGCAAAAAGAAAAACCGATGGCTGTCCACCGCTGCTGCGCACGTGGGCCACCACCGTATAGCTACCCGGCGCCAAGCCATCGACATCGCGGAAAGAGGTAACGCGGTAGTCAACCTTCGCTTCATGATGCAGCGCATGCGCGGAGTCCGGTGCCAGCGCAGCAGCATTCGACGCCGCCGCATCCCCCTGATCGTGCCACGCACTCTCGCCAGCCTGCGCATGCAGCGCCAGCGCCAGCAAGAGCGCTGGCGCAAATTTAGCCACGCGCACCACGCGTCTTCAATTGATCGAACAGCACCGCAGCCAGGAGAATGATGCCGCGCACCAGATATTGATAAAAGGCGTCGACGTTGAGCAAATTCATCACGTTGTCAACCGTACCCATGATCAGCACGCCCACCGCCACGCCGACGATCCGCGCCTTGCCGCCCTGCAGCGACACGCCGCCCAGCACGCAAGCCGAAATCACGTCAAGCTCAAAGCCCTGCGCCGCATTGGGCTGGCCGCTGGTAATGCGCGAGGAAAGAATCAAGCCGGCCATGGCCGTCACCACGCCTTGCAGCAGAAAGATCAGCACACGCAAACGCTCGACCTTCACGCCAGCGAGCCGTGCCGCCTCCGGGTTGCCGCCAATGGCCAGCGTATTGCGCCCAAACACGGTATGGTTGAGCAGCACGCCAAACACCACGAAGCAGGTCGCCGTCACCAGCACCGGCGCCGGAACGCCCAACAGGCGCGCATCGCCGAAATCGATGAAGGCATCATTGGCGATACCCACCGCCTGCCCGTTGGAAACAATAAAGGCCAAGCCGCGCACGATCAGCATCGTGGCCAGGGTGGCGATCAACGCATTGACGCGCAAATAAGCGATCAAAATGCCATTGCCCGCGCCAATCAGCGCACCGGCTGCAAGGGCAGCGGCAACGGCGATCCCCGCGCTGCCGGTACGCTCCATCACGATCGCGCCGAACACGCCGGCAAAGGCGATGGTCGAACCGACCGAGAGATCGAAATCGCGCGAAGCCAGGCACAGCATCATGGTGCAGGCCACCATGCCTATCTGCGCCACCGAGAGCATCAGTCCGACGATATTGGGCACGGAAAAGAAATTCTCCACCGCGAACGACAGCACCGCAAACAAAGCGATGTAGAGCAAGGGCATGCTGTATTCGAACAGCAATTGTTTTTTCGAGGCGTTCATGGCGGGCGGCGTATCGCTACGCAAGGCATTGGTGGTGGTGACGGTATTCATGATAACTCCAGGATTCTTTGCAAAGTTCAATGCAGGCCGGTGGGTTGATCCGCCACGGCATCGGGCAGCGCCAGGCGCAGCGCCGCCACGTCATTGGCCTCATCGCGCGCCAGTTCGCCGCAGATGCGGCCGTCGCGCATGACCACCAGGCGGTCCGCGATGCCCAATACCTCGGGCAGGTCGCTCGACACCACGATCACGCAGCAGCCGCGCTCAGCGACTTCATAAATGATGCGGTAGATTTCATTGCGCGCACCCACGTCGATGCCGCGCGTCGGCTCGTCCAGAATCAGCACCTTCAGCGCCGGGTCCGACAGCCAGCGCGCCAGGATCACCTTCTGCTGGTTGCCGCCCGACAGCAGCCGGATTTCCTGGCCGCGATTAGGCGTCTTGATGCGCAAGCGCCGTATCATCTCGTCGGCCCGCTGCGCCTCGCGCCCATGGCGCAGGAACAAGCCGCCCAGCAGATCGTGCCGGCGCGAACTGATATTGATGTTTTCCGCCACCGAAGCCTCGGCCAGGATGCCTTGCTCCTTGCGGTCTTCCGGGCACAGCACGATGCCGGCCTCGATGGCGCCCGACGGCCCGCGGTTCGGCACCACGGCGCCATCAAGCGTCACGCTGCCGCCGGCACGCTTGTCGGCGCCATAGAGCAGGCGCATCAACTCGGTCCGCCCCGCCCCCACCAGCCCGAAGAAGCCGAGGATCTCCCCGCTCTTCACGGAAAACGACAGCGCAGCATCGTCCTTTGCCGCGCGAAGATCGCGCACCCGCAATCGCTCTTCCCCGATAGGACGCGCGCGGTAATCGTAAATATCCTGCAACTCGCGACCCACCATCTGCTCGATCAGCGTATCGCGCTTGACCTCGGCCATCACCGGATGCGTGGCAATGCGCCGTCCATCGCGGAAAATCGTGCAGGCGTCGCACAGCTCATAGAGTTCTTCAAGCCGATGCGAGATATAGATGATCGTGCGCCCCGCTGCGCGCAAATCGGCCACCAGACGGAACAACACTTCGCTCTCGCGGTGCGACAGGCTCGACGTCGGCTCGTCGAAGGCGATCACTTTCGCATCCTGCATCACGGCCTTGCAGATTTCCACCATTTGCCGCTGCGCGATCGGTAGATCGACCAGCTTGGCGTCGGGATCGAGATCGGCGCCGATGGCAGCGAGCTTGTCCGCCACCAGGCGTCGCGCCGTCTTGCGGTCGACCAGGCCAAAGCGGCGCGGCAACCGCCCCAGCAGGATATTTTCCGTCACCGTCAATTCCGGCACGTATTGCAATTCCTGATGAATGACCGCAACGCCGGCCGCAATCGCGTCGGCTGCCGATGCGAAGCGGCATTCGCGCCCCTGCAGCATCAGCTTGCCGCCATCGGGCCGGTATTGCCCGCCGAGTATCTTCAACAGCGTCGACTTGCCCGCGCCGTTCTCGCCCAGCAAGCCGTGCACCGCGCCGGCATGGGCGGCGAAGCTGACGCCGTTCAAGGCCTTCACCCCGGGGAAGGACTTGGTGACGTCGATGAATTCCAATGCCGCCACGTCTTTATCCACCCTCACACTCCCATCTTGGCGCGGACATCAGCCTGATTGGCCTTGGTCATCAGCATGCCGGAAGTCAGGGTCAGCATGGCCGGCACCTGGTTTTGCGTGATCCACTTGTACATATCGACGGCGGTCTCGTAACCGTGGCGCTTCGGGCTGATCAGCACCGAACCGTAAAAGCCCGTCGCCGCCGGTTTGGCAAACTCGTTTTGCGCCGTCTTGCTGCCGCCGATGCCGACGCCGACCACCGCATCGGCACCCATGCCGCGCCCCTCGGCTGCGCGCACGGCACCCAGCACCGCTTCATCGTTCATGCCGAACACCAGCCAGTGCTTGAAGCCGCCCTGCTTGGTGAAGGCGATATTGGCGGCGTTGAAGGCGCTCTCGGTATCGGTCTTGGCCTGCGGCGCGTCGACCACGTTGGCCATGGGGAAGCCTGCCGCCTTCAAGGCATCGAGCGCACCCTGGGTACGCTCATGCGCAGTGGGCAACTGGTCGTAAGCCACGCGCAGCGCGCCCACATCATTTTGATGCCAGCCGCGCGTCTTCATTTCCGCAACGAGCGCATTGCCGACCTGCTTGCCGATCTCGTAAGCCGAAATCCCCATATGCGGAATCGTGGCAATCGGCTTGCCCGCCCCGTCGACCAATTGATCATCAACCGACATCACCTTCAAGCCCTGGCGGCCGGCGGCGCGTTCCACCGCGCGGCCCAGCTTCACGTCGGGCGCGCAAATGACGAAGCCCTGCACCTTTTGCGCCGCCAGGTTGTCGATTGCGGAGAGCATCTTTTCCCCGTTCGGAATCCCGATCTTGACCAGCGTGAAGCCATACTCGTGTGCCGCCTGATCGGCGAAGCGCCATTCATCCTGGAACCACGGCTCTTCCGCCTGCTTGACGAGAAAGCCGATCTTCACGGCGTCGGCGGCGCCGGCGCGGCCCAAGGTGCCGGCCAGGCCGGCGGCGGCGATCATGCGCAATGCGGTGCGGCGCTGTTGATTGGTGGGGGATGTGTTCATCTTGTCTCCTTGCTGGTTTTTGTGCTGTGCCGTCAAACTTCGTCGTCGTCGAACAAGGCGTCGGCGACACCCTTGAAATCCATGCCTGCGCCCACCGGCAAAGTGAACAGGCTGCCCGCATCGGGCATGCGTTCAAGTTCCTCGGCGCTCATTTCCTGGCGTGCTGTCGCGACCATCAATCGCTCGAACAGCGCGCCGCCGAATGCCGGGCAGGTGGGGTTCTTCACCGGCACGCGCAACACTTGCAGCACCGCGCCGTCGGGCGCATAGCGCACCACCTGCGCGGCGCCCCATTGCGCGTTCCACAGGCAGCCTTCGGCATCGACGATCGAACCGTCAGGCCAGGCATGGCGCGTCGTCACCTCGGCAAAAAGGCGCGGGTTCGCGGCACGCGCCGTTTCGGCATCGTAGTCGCACTGCATGATGCGCCGGCTCATCGTGTCGGCGAAATACATGGTCCGGCCGTCGAGGCTGAAGCAAATGCTGTTGGCAATCGCCACCGCCGGCAAGGCCAGGCGGCGCAAACCGTGGCGCAATGAATATTGATAGAAACTGCCGATCGGGCGCTTTTCCGCGGCTTCATTCATCGTGCCGAACACGTAATAGCCGCGCCGGTCGGTGCGGCCATCGTTGATGCGCGTGCGCGGCTCGGCCGCGTCCACCGCCACCAGCGTCTGCACCTGCGGCTGGCGCGCAGCATCGTACGGCAGGCTGACCATACCCAGCCACTTCGCCATCCCGGCCAGGATGCGGCCCGAACGGCAATGGACGAACGAGCCGACACGGTCGGGCAGCTTGTAGCTCGCCGCCTCGTCCGTCGCCGGGTTCCAGGCATGGATGGCGGCACCTTCGATATCGGTCCACCACCAGCTTGCCGTGGCGGCATGCCACTGCAAACCTTCCCCCAGCGTCGCACGCTGGAGAAAGGCCCGCCGCATTGCATTGTCTTGCGTTGCTTCCATCGTTCTCACATGTCCAAATGCAGGCTCAGCGCATAACGGCGATCATCGACATAGGTGCCCAGCGGCAGCCCCGTCGTGCCATAGTAGCTCTGGCGCACGGTGCGCAACAGGTTGTTGCCTTCAAATGCCAGCTTCAGGCGCTTGTTGACGGCGTAGCTGAAATAGGCATCGAGCAAGCCGTAGCCGCGCATGAAGACCGGCGTCTGGCCGATCTGCGGCATCGCGCCCGAAGTGGCCACTGTGTAGTAATTTTGCGAACCGGCCAGGTACTTGCCGCGATAACTGTAGGCAAGGCGGGCCGAAACATCATCGTAATCATACATGCCGATCACGTTGTAGCTGTCGCGCGACAAATCCTGCAACTCCGTCTTCTGTCCCGTCAGCACACCGGGCGCCGAGCTGTCGACATAGGTGAAGTTGGCTTGCAGCCCCAGGCCGCGCCAGGCGCCCGGCAGGCTGGTGAAAAAGCCCTGGTAGCCCACTTCCAGCCCCTTGATCGTGCCCTGCGGCCCGTTGACCGGCGTCTGCACGTTGTAGATCGCGCCGCCGTAGGAATAGGGCGTGGTGCCGGTCTGGATGAAGCCATCGACCACCTTGTAGAACGCCGTCCCGAATACATAGCTGCTCTTGTCCATATAGTATTCGAGCGCGGTATCGACGTTGCGCGAGGTGATCGGCTGCAAATCCGGGTTGCCCTGGTAACCGGTCTTGTCGTTGGCATTCAATGACAGGCTTGGCACCAGTTGCATGAAGTCCGGCAGCGTGACTGACTTCGACAGCGCCAGGCGCGCCACCAGGCGCTCGCTCAAATCCATGCGCGCGTTGAAGCTCGGCAGCACTTCGTTTTGCGTGCTGTCGAAGTCCTGCGGCACGTTCACGCCGGCCGCCGTGGCCTTGTTGTAATTGCGCTGGTCGCGGATATTGACGTAGCGCAGGCCGATGTTGCCCGACACCGGCTTGGCGAACAATTCAGTCTCGAAATCGCCCCGGGCGTAGAGCGCGGCCGAGTCTTCATAATAGTAAAAGGTCTGCGCCGGATCGAGCGCAGGCACGCTCAAGCCCATGGCGGCGCGCGAGACAGCCGGGTTGCGCAGCCACGAAGGGTTCACCACCGACAGCCATTGCGTAGGGAAGTTGCCGCCGCCGGCCGCACTGAGCAGGTTGTTGTAAGGCAGCGTACCCAATTGCGCCGCATAGCCCGGCAGCACACCACCGACGGTGCCGGTTGCGCCACTGTTCCAGCTATTGTCCAGCGTATCGATTTCCGAACTCGTCGCGGCGCGGTAGGAAAGCCGCAGGCCGGTGCGGAAGTGGGTCCAGAAATCGCCGCCGATGCTGTCGTCGCCGTCGAGCCGCCAGGCCGTTTCGCGCCCCTCGTTGACTTGCTTGAAGTAGACCGCGTTGCCCGCATAATAGGAAGACTGGCTGGTCAGGTCGGATCCGCCCGGCGCGCTCACCGTGACGGAAGGATTCTTGCCCGTCATGTCGTAGTTCACCGTGGCGTTGCTGAAATAGTCGCCCAGGCCGGCCGAGTTATACAGGTTGGTGTAGCGGCTGCGCGTGCCGGCCAGGTCGGACTTCACCACCCAGGAACCTTCATGCCATTTCGCGCCCAGCGCCAGTTGGGCGATCTCGGTCTCGGTGTCGTTGATCGCCGTCGTGGTGCTGATGTCCGCGCCATAGAACGAACCCTTTTGCACCACGCCATTGCTCGAGGTCGGCGTGCCGTTGGGCCACAGCGCGCCGAAGTAGGCCGTGCCGGGCTGGTTCGCGCCGGTGTAGGGATTGGTCACCGTGACCGGGAAATTCTCCGAATTGGCCCAATAGGGCGACACGTACAGGCCGTAATCGGCGACCTTGGTCTTGAGGTTGGTGTAATTGCCGTCGAGGTAAAACTCCAGGTCTTTGGTCGGGCGGTATTGCAGCGCGCCCGAGACGCCGGTGCGGGTGCGCTCGCCAAATTCATATTGCGAATACGCGCCGGTCGGGGCATAGACGCCCGAGCCGTCAGCCAGTTGCGAAGGCGGGCCGACTTCAAGCGAATCGGCGCGGTAGTTGCGGTCCTGGTAGGCAATACTGAGCAGGGCGCCGAAATCGCCGCCGCCCACTTTCCAGCGGTCGCTCAAGAGCACCGAGCCGTCGGTATCCTGTTTCTTCGCATAGTCGGCATAGGTGGTCTTGATGGTGGCCGCTTCCTTGTCGCCGGAAAAATCGAGCGGATGGCGCGTGCGCAAATCGATCAGGCCGCCGATGCCGCCTTCAAGCTGCTCGGCCGTGCCGGTCTTGTAGACGTCGGCCCCGCCCAGCAATTCGGAAGGAACGTCCTGGAACGACAGGCCGCGCTCCTTGCCGGCGGTGAAGATTTCACGTCCGTTCAACAGCGTCTCGATCTGCGACAGGCCGCGCACCTGCACCTGCGCGCCTTCGCCCTGGTCGCGCGAAATCTGCACCCCCGTCACGCGCTGCAGGGCTTCGGCCACGTTGGCGTCGGGCAGCTTGCCGATGTCGTCGGCGACGATGGAGTCGACGATCTGGGAAGAGTTATGCTTGATGTCCTGCGCCTGCGTCAGACTGGCGCGCATGCCGGTCACCACGATCTGCTGCACGTCGCCGCTGGCATTCTGGGTGCCGTCCGCCGGTTGCGCGGCAGTCTGCGCCAACACCGGCAGGCTGAACAGCGAACCCACGGCCAGGCAGATCAAGGTGGGGCGCAACCCTGCAGCCGAGGCTCGGTAATGGCGGGGGGAATGATGCTTCAATGTCGTCTCCTCTATGTTCAATTGTTATCGCTCTGGTCAAGCCGCACATCCGGTCGTTTGCTTTTCAAATGGGGTCATATCTTGCATCATTGCCCCGGGAACCTGTGCGCGGCGTTAGCCATGATAGGAAGACGACGCATATCGGACCAATGCATTCTTTCGTGTGAGCTATCTGAATTACGCATACCAAAAACACTCGGGGCACCGGTCAAGGCGTGATGCTCAAGTGATACACCGGCACCACGGCAACATGCTCGAGCGTGGCAAGCTGTGCCTGCCCGGCAAAGTCCGGACGGTGTTCCCTGGGCAGGTAAATCGGCGCATCGGCGCGCAAGGGCAATACGGTCAGGGTCAGCGGCTTGCCTTCCCGCGCAAGCAAATCCGCGCCGACTTGCCAATGCTGCCCGTTGTAATACCAATCGTCGATCAGGCGTGCGCCGGAAAACAGCCGCGCAATGTCTCCGGTGAAGTCGATTTGCAGATAGGCATCGATATCCTTGTGCGCGGGCAATGCAATCTCCCACGCCGCCGCCGCCTTGAACTGTTCAGGCAACGGCTGCACGGCGGCCTGCGCCCCGCCGCCGCGCGCCACCGGCGCGGCGGGCAAGGCCGCGCGCAAGGGCTTGACTGTGACGGCGATGCTTTCCTCAGGCACGGCCGCCTCGATGGCCTGGAACAAGCCTTCTTCGTGCATCTGCAACGCACTCGCTGCCTTCGGACGCGGCAGGGCAGGGTAGAGCGCCAGCTTGAAATGATTGGCGCCCGGCGAGCGCGCTTCGATGTGCCCGCTTGCGAAATAAACCTGCTGCTCGCTCAGCACGAGGCGGCGCTGCCCGCCTACCTCGCCTATGCTCAATTGCCGCGCCTGTTCCTGTGTCAACACCAGGGCGGTGATCTTCGGCTTGCCCGGCCGCGCGATGACGAGTGCGGCGCCCGTGCCGGGTTCAATCGCATGCACCAGGAGCGTATTGCCTGTCTGCTCGATTTGCGCGCCCGGTGCCTGCACTTGCGCGGCCATATCGGAGGCAAACGCGAACTCGACCGGAATGCCCTTCGATGCGGCAAACACATAAACGATGCCATCGCGACCCGCATCGAGCCGCGCCACCGGCTGCGCCGTGGCATGGCGCAAATCGACGCCGTCCAGATCGAAGTGATAGGGCCAGATGAAATAACTGTCGGCCGGCGCACCGAAGGGCTTGCTCGGGAACGTGAGCGTCTCGTGCGGCAGCTTCAGCGCAAACTGCATTTGCCCTTGCGCCGCCGTGGCATATTGCCGCACATGATTATTGAAGAACACGAAGCCGGCATCGCCCTTGGCGCGCACCGACCAGCGCGGCGTGCTCAAGTCGGCGGGATCGCTCGGAACCCGGGCCGGCTTGCGCACCGTCATCGGCGCCAGGCGAGCGCCGAAGTCGTTCAGAAAATAGTGGAAGGGCTTCAGGTAGGACAGCACCGGGCGCATCTGCCCGTCGGGGCCGAGCGGGGCCTGGAAGTCATAGCTGATTTTCGGCGTATCGTTGTAGCCGCCCGTGAGCGTGCTTTCTTCCAGCGAAGTCCCACCCGTGGGATTGCGCCCGCCATGAAACATGTAGTAACCCATCAGGTTCACGCCCGAACCCAACTGCACCGGCAGCATGGAAGCGATGTCGTCGGGCGACACCAGCGTGCGGCGGCGATACATGGCCGGCAGCCCCGCACCGTATTCCGCGCCCAGGAAAGGGGTATCGGCTGCATCGGTCTCGGCTGTGCCGGGCGCGCTCGCCGTGGTCTGCGCGCCAAGGTCGCCAGACACGCGGCTGCCGAAGCGGAAAGCATAGGTTTCCTTGGGCGGCAATTCCGCAGTCGACGTGCCCCAGGGTTCGTCGGGATAGCCGCCGAAGACAGGCGTGACTTCGCCGCTCGGATAGACCGTGCCGTCCCAGCCGGTGACGGTGTACAGCGGCACGTCCAGCCCCGCCTGTTGCGCCAGCGCCTTCAAGTTGCGGATATGCTCGGCGCCTTCACCGGGGCCATTGAGGTTGTATTCGTTTTCGAGCTGGACGCCGATCACCGGGCCGCCGTCCTTCCACAACTCACCCTTGACCTGCGCCGCGATCTGGCCATACAGCCGGGCGACCTGTTGCAGGTACACCGGATCATTGCCGCGCGTGCGCATCCGGTCCACCACCCAGTCGGGGATGCCGCCATAGCGCACCTCGGCATGCGCCCACGGGCCGACGCGCAGCACGACCTTCAAGCCGGCCCGGTCGGCCAATTGCACGAAGCGGCGCAAATCGCGGTTGCCCTTCCAGTCGAAGCTGCCTTCCTGCGGCTCGTGATGATTCCAGATCACATAGCTCGCCACCACGTTGACGCCGGCCGACTTCATCTTTTGCAGCTCGGCCAGCCAGCTCGATGCCGGGCTGCGCGAGTAGTGGAACTCCCCCATCACGGGCAGCCATGGCGCGCCGCCCCGCGTGAGATAGAGACTGTTGATGCCCAGTTGTTCGCCCGTTGGCGACACCGCCGTACCCATGTGGAAGTAACCCGACTTCGCATCCGCCGCCGGCGCGCTCGCGTCGGCCTGCAGGAGCGTCTGGCTCCATGCCGGCGCAGCCACGGCCAACCAAAAGGCGGTCGGCGCCAACTTCCTGGCGTATATACTCATTCTTGTCTCCAGCTTCTTATTGTTTGTGCTTTGTTACAGCGCCTTCCATGCCGAGACGAACTGGCGCGCGCGCTCGCGCACCGTTTCGCTCGTCATCCCCGGCGCATAAAGGGCTGAGCCAAGGCCGAAGCCCGATGCGCCGGCCTTGCGGTAATCGTTCATGCGCTCGGGCGTGATGCCGCCCACCGGCAGCAGCTTGATCTCCTTTGCCACCACCGCGCGCATCGCCTTCAAGGCTGCGGGCGGCACCAGTTCGGCGGGGAAAATCTTCACCGCGTCCGCTCCGGCGCGCAGCGCGGCAAACACTTCGGTCGGCGTCGCGGCGCCGGGAATGCAGATCATCTCCAGCAGCTTGGCGCCGGCAATCACCTTGGTATCGGCATGCGGCATCACGATCAGGCGCGCGCCGGTCTGGTGAACCGCTTCCACATCTTCGCGGCGCATCACGGTGCCGGCCCCGATCACGGCATCGGCCGGCAGGGCGCGCACCAGCCGCGCGATCGAATCGAGTGCGGCAGGTGAATTGAGCGGCACTTCAATCAAGCGGAAGCCTTCTTCATACAGCGCGCCGGCAATGCCCTCGGCTTCATCGGGCGTCACGCCGCGCAAAATGGCCACCAGCGGCAGCGCGCCGAAGGCGGCATCGAATTCGGGGGAACGCAACATCATGAAACGGACTCCATACCGGCCAGGAGGCCGGCGGTTTGCGCCAGCGCCCACAGGCCGGCCGGCGCGGTATTGGGCAACAGCAGATCGGCACGCGCACCGCACTGCTCCAGGGCGCGCACGTAGCGCTGGCACAGATCCGGCTCGCCCACCAGCACCAGCGGCGCCTCGTCCAGGCCGGCAGCGTGGCGCCAGGCAAGACCTGCCAGAATCTCGTGGCCGATCAGGATGCCCGAGAGGTAATCCGCCACGGCGCCGCTCTTCATCCTGCCGGTCAAGGGCAGCGTGCGTGCGGTAAACAGTTGATGCGTCAGGCCGGGCGCGGCAGTGTCGCGCGCCGTTTCGACGCCAGACGCGAAGGCCTGTGCATGGGTTTGCATACTGTCGTGCGCACCCTCGTCAGGCGAAGCCATCAGCCGGCCCAGCACCGAATGCTGGCGCAGCACGGCAAACAATTCGCCCGTCATATGCGTGGCGAAAGCCTCGATGCGGCCCTGGCGCACGCGCACCCATTTCGAATGCGTGCCGGGCATGACGATGCAGGCTTGCGCCGCCAGTTCGGCCCGCGCCTGCAAGGCGCCGGCAATCTGCGTCTCTTCGCCGCGCATCACGTCGGGCGCGCCGTCCCCGGCCGCATCAAGCAGGCCCGGCACGATGCGCACGCCCAGGCCATTGGGCGGCGACAGGCGCAACGCCAGTTGCGCCAGCTCGATCGGGCAATCGGCATACGGCACCTCGCGCCAGCCATGCTGGCTGCCGACCATGCCGCAGGCCAGCACCGGCAAGCCCGGCCGCGCCGCGATCCAGTCGCCGGCCACCTGCTGCAAGGCCGCCTCGAATTCGGCGTCGCCGCGCAAGGTGGAGGCGCCCGCGCTTGAAGTCCGCGTGGCCAGCGTCATGCCGCCGCCGTCGATCAGGAAGGCGCGCAAGCCGCTGCTGCCCCAATCGATGCCGATCAAGGCCGCAATGGACAAAGCCTGTTCCACGGTAGCCGTCACCACTCGGCCACGCTGCCGTCGGCGTGGCGCCACAGCGGATTGCGCCAGTCGGTTGCGGCTTCGCTGGCCTGGATCACGCGCGCCTCGTCGATCTCCACACCGAGGCCCGGCTTGACCGGCGGCGCGATATAGCCGTCGACGATGCGGAAGTCTTCGCGGTTCTTCACGTAGTCGAGCAGTTCGGCATCCTGGTTGTAGTGGATGCCCATGCTCTGTTCCTGCAGCACCGCATTGTGCGACACGAAATCGACATGCAGGCAGGCCGCCAGCGCAATTGGTCCCAGCGGGCAGTGCGGCGCCAGCGCCACGTCGTAGGCTTCGGCCATGGCGGCGATCTTGACGCACTCGCTGATGCCGCCCGCGTGCGACAGGTCGGGCTGGATGATGGCGATGCCGCCGGCCTGGAACACGTGCTTGAACTCGAAGCGCGAATACATGCGCTCGCCCGCCGCAAGCGGAATCGAGGTCGCTTCGGCCAGGCGCGGATAATACTCGGCCTGTTCGGCCAGCACCGGTTCCTCGACGAACAGCGGGCGGTAGGGTTCCAGCTCGCGCAACAGCACGCGCGCCATCGGCGCGGCCACGCGGCCATGGAAATCGATGCCGAACTCGATCTCGTTGCCGAACGCGGCGCGGATCTCGGCAATGCGCCCGACCGCCGCATCGATATCCTTGCTGCCGGTGAGCATGCCCAATTCCTCGGTGCCGTTCATCTTGAAGGTATCGAAGCCCGCCGCGCGCAGCTTCTGCATGTCGGCAATGATGTCGGCCGGGCGGTCGCCGCCGACCCAGCTATAGGTCTTCATGCGCTCGCGCACCAGGCCGCCGAGCAATTGGTACACCGGCACGCCGAGCGCCTTGCCCTTGATGTCCCACAAGGCCTGATCGATGCCCGCAATCGCGCTCATCAGGATCGGCCCGCCGCGATAGAACCCGCCGCGATACATCACTTGCCACAGGTCGGCGATGCGCATCGGGTCTTGCCCGATGAGGTAATGCGCCAGCTCGGCCACGGCGGCCTCGACCGTGCGGGCGCGCCCCTCGACCACCGGCTCGCCCCAGCCGATCACGCCTTCATCGGTTTCGATCTTCAAAAACATCCAGCGCGGCGGAACGCGATATGTGGTCAGCTTGGTGATTTTCATGGAGTCGCAAAGTTGTACGGGAAACAGGCGACAGCATAAGCGGCTGAGTTAGATTGGAAATATGAATATTTGGCTAAAATGTATATCAATTTGGAATACGTAAAGCTCGGCCCGACCAAGGGCGAAATAATTGCAATATTTATAAGAAAATGTGCATAAAAAAATATCTGGTTTTACCCGGATTTTTGAAATTAATATCCAGAAAACGGAAAAAAAACGGAAATGAAAAACGATCCCAAAGCGGCCCTGCGGCAGAGCTACGACAAGATCGCCGCCGCCTACGGCGAGCATTTCGCCGACGAGCTGCAACACAAGCCCGTCGATCGCGCGCTGCTGTCGCGCTTCGCCCATGACGTGTCGGGCCGGGGCAGGGTGGCCGACCTCGGCTGCGGCCCGGGCCACATCGCCCGCTACCTTCACGATGCCGGCCTGACCGACGTCTTCGGCCTCGACCTGTCGCCGGCCATGATCGAAGAATCCAGGCGGCGCCAGCCCCACATTGCGTTCGAAGTCGGCGACATGCTCGCGCTGGCGCTGCCCGACGCCGGCCTGGCCGGCATCGTCGCCATGTATGCCATCGTCAACATACCCAGGGAGCAGTTGGGGGCTGCCTTCGGCGAAATGCAGCGGGTGCTGCAGCCGGCAGGCAAGCTGCTGCTGTCGTTCCACATCGGCGACGAGACCGTGCATCGCGAGGAATTGTTTGGCGCAGCGGTATCGATGGACTTTCATTTCCTGCAACCGGCCGCCATCGCCCAAGCGCTGCGGCAAGCCGGGTTCGACGTCGAGGAAATCGTCGAGCGCGAACCGTATGCGCCCGAGATCGAATACCAGAGCCGGCGCGCCTACGTCTTTGCCGCCAAGCGCTAGACGCCTCGCTACAGTCGCAGAGCTTGACCGTTTGGCATCACGCGCAAACGGGAATTGACAGCGCCGCATTTGGCGGTTAACCTTCACCTTGAGGTTGGGATTTTCTTCAATCTCATTCAATGACCCAACTCCTGTCGTTGAATCTTCCACGCTGAAGATCGCATTCCGGGACGCGCAAGCTTCCCGATCCTCGGCGCCGGTACGGCCCAATCCCGCCGCTTTCACTTGATTCACATTGCGATGCGCCATTCGCGCGATCGGCCGCATTCCGGCCATCCGTCCGGTGCGCATCGAACGTGCCCCTGCGGCACGTCAGGCGGAGAACTTATCATGAAAGTGTTTGAATACTTGACCAAGGTGCGGGAGATCGAAAGGACCTGCTTCCCCAATACGCAGTCACTGGCCGAGCGCGACATCTGCCTCGCCATCGGCTTGCATAACGAGCGCGGCGCCAGCATCACGCTGAAAGACCTCAAAAGCTTCGGCATCGCCTCCCACGCCACCATAGAGCGCGCCATGGCTCGCCTGGTCGCCGACGGCGCCGTGCGTCAAATCGTCTCGCGGCGCGATGGCCGGCGCAGGGAATTGAAACTCGATGCCGCCGCCTCGCGCAGGCTGGGGCGCTATCATATTGCCCTGCAGCGGTCGCTTTCGGAGTACGAAGAGGAAGGCGACTGAATTCCGGCGCGCCATGTGTTCCTGCCTGAGCTGGGTAATGTCGCCAACCTCTGCCAACGTCGTCTCGCGTTTTGCGCAAAGACGCTTGTCGCGGCGGCAAGCGGATAACAGGAGCCTGCATGGCAAGCACACCCACGGTCGCCGGCATCGATGTCGGCGCCGATAAGAAACTCTGCAATCTCGTCATCCTGCGCGAAGCGTCGGTGATTGCGAGCCTTGCTCGCGTGGCGCCGGAAGACCTGCCGGCAATCTGCCGCGACCATGATGTGCTCGTTGCCGCAGTCGATGCGCCGAGCCGATGGCGCGGCGGGGAATTGGCGCGCCAGGCGGAACGGGACATGGCGAGGGCGGGCGTGTCGTCGTTTTCCACCCCGACGCTGCGGCAAGCGCAACGCAGCGAATCGGGCTTCTTCGATTGGATGTTTTTCGGCATGCGCGTCTACGCGGCCTTGGCGAGCGAGTATCCCCTGCTCGAGACGCCGCACCATGCCGGCGGGCGGGCCTGTTTCGAGACCTTTCCGCACGCCATCACCTGCGCACTGCTGGGCGTGGATGTTGCCAGCGCCAAGCTGAAAAGCACGCAACGCAAGGCGCTGCTTGAAACATTCAAGATCGACACGTCCGCACTGACCTCGGTCGATGCGCGCGACGCGGCCCTGTGCGCGTTGACGGCGCAGTTCCTGCTGAAGCGGCAGACACGGACCTATGGCGACGCGGACGGCGGCCATATCCACGTGCCGGATATCAAGCCTGGGCCAGCGGCGAAATCCGCCGCGTGATTCCGCCGAATGACGATGGCCGCCGATGCAGACCTAAGCCGGGGCAAGCTCGCCGTACCAATAAGAAGCCGTGACACCGCCATCCATGAGGAAGTCGCTGCCGGTGATGAAGGCGCCGGCAGGCCCCATCAGCAAGGCACCGACTTCGCCGACCTCGTCCGGCGTTCCGGCCCGTCCGGCAGGGGAAAGCTCCAGCATGCGCCGGTATCCCGCGCCGCGCGGGCCGGACAACTCATCCTTGGCAAGCGGCGTCATGATGATGCCGGGGCTGATGGTGTTCACCCGTGCGCCGCGCTTGCCCCAGCGCACGGCCTCGGCCATCACGCGCAAGGCATTGCCGCGCTTGGAAACCTGGTAGGCATGAAGCGGGTCGGATATGCGATCCGGCTGGAGCATGGGAAGCGCAAGCAGCTCGTCGGCCGGCGTGGTGGCCAGCGCCTTGTTTTGCTCAGGCGGTAGGGCAGGGAGGCGGTGTCCCGACTGCGAGGCGATCACGACGCACGCGCCGCCCTTTGCAATCACGTTGCCGAACGCTTCCAGCACCAGCGCCGTGCCGTAGAGATCCACCTTGAGGATGGTGGCGGGCGATGCCTGCGTCGGCGAAACGCCCGCAGCATGGATCACGCCGCTGACCGCGCCAAGCGAGGCGGCCAATTCGACGAGCGCGCGGACCGAGGCACGCGAACCGACGTCCACGACGGCGGTGCTGACTTCGAACCCGGCTTCGCTGAGTACCCTGGCTGCGGCAACGGCATTTTCTTCGCGCAAATCGGCCAGCAAGACTTGCTTGCCGGCGCTGATGCGGCGCGCGATTGCCTGCCCGATCGAGCCCGAGCCGATCACGACGATGACGTCTTTCATGTTGTTTCCCTTTCTGTTTGCTTCAATCGACTTGCAGCCTGGGGCGGAACAGCATTTGGTTCACCTCCGCCTCGTCGGGCTGGCTCAAGGCGATGACCCAAGCGAATGAATCGGCAGGAATCGGCAGGAATCGGCATTCGCTTCGGCTCGATTAACGATTCACCAGCTTTTGCCTTTCCGGCGAGTAGCGCTCTCCCTGCACCTTGATATGCGACATGGCGCCGGTAATGTCTTGCAGATCGCCCGGCGTCAGGGCGATGTCGGCTGCGCCGATGTTTTCTTCCAGCCGATGCAGCTTGGTGGTGCCGGGAATCGGCACGATCCAAGGCTTGCGCGCCAACAGCCAGGCCAAGGCGATTTGCGCCGGCGTGACATGCTTTTCCGCGGCGATGCGGCCCAGCAGATCGACGAGCACCTGGTTCGCCTTGCGCGCCTCGGGCGTGAAGCGCGGCACGGTGTTGCGGAAGTCGCTTTGATCGAACCTGGTGTCCTCGTTGATGGCGCCCGTCAGAAAGCCCTTGCCCAGCGGGCTGAACGGCACCAGGCCGATCTGCAATTCCTCAAGTGTGGGCAGGATGTCTTGCTCGATGTCGCGCCACCACAGCGAGTATTCGCTTTGCAGCGCCGCCACCGGCTGCACGGCATGGGCGCGGCGTATCGTGGTTGCGCCGGCTTCGGACAAGCCGAAGTGCTTTACCTTGCCTTGCCGGATCAATTCCTTGACGGCGCCGGCCACGTCTTCGATCGGCACGTTCGGGTCGACGCGATGCTGGTAGAACAGATCGATATGGTCGGTCTTGAGCCGCTTGAGCGATTGCTCGGCAACTTCGCGGATGCGTTCGGGGCGGCTATCCAGACCATCATTCAGCATGCCATTGCGAAAGCCGAACTTGGTTGCAATGACCACGTGCTCGCGCACCGGCGCCAGGGCCTCGCCGACGACTTCCTCATTGACGAAGGGGCCATAGACTTCGGCGCTGTCGAAGAAGGTGACGCCGCGCTCGACGGCGGCGCGGATCAGCTTGATGGCCGCCTGTTTTTCGGTCGCGGGACCGTAGCCATAACTCAACCCCATGCATCCCAATCCGATGGCGGATACTTCCAGGCCGGTGTTGCCCAATTTGCGCTTTTGCATGTCGATCTCCTGATATCAAGGTCATGTGCGGTTGCGGTTGCGTTCGTGTACGGACTCACTTTACGCGCTGGGCGTTCATTTGATTAGGCGCTATAATCGGCATGTGCTTATTAGATTTGCTAATTAATCATGCGGGAAAACTTTTACGACCTGGCGGCCTTTGTTGCCGTGGCTCATGAAAAAAGCTTCACCCGCGCCGCCGCGCGGCTGGGGGTATCGCAGTCGGCCCTCAGCCAGACCATGCGCGCGCTGGAAGAAAGGCTGGGCATACGCCTGTTGACGCGCACCACGCGCAGCGTCTCGCCGACCGAGGCGGGGGAACGCTTGCTGCGCACCGTGGCGCCACGGTTTGAGGAAATCGAAACGGAACTGGCCGCCTTGAGCGAGCTGCGGGAAAAGCCGGCCGGCACGATACGCATCACGGCGTCCGACCATGCCGCCAATGCCATCCTCATGCCCAAGCTGGCAAATCTGCTGCCGCAATACCCGGACATCAAGGTCGCGGTCAATTCGGACAGCAAATTGATTGACATCGTGGAGCAGCGCTACGACGCCGGCGTGCGCCTGGGTGAACAGGTGGCGAAGGACATGATCGCCGTGCGCATCAGCCCGGACGTGCGGATGATTGTGGTCGGCTCGCCTTCCTACTTCGCCAGGCATTCGGTGCCGAAGACGCCGCAAGACCTGACGGAACACATTTGCATCAATCTGCGCCTGCCTACGCTGGGCGGCTTGTATGCCTGGGAGCTGAAAAAGGGCAGGCGCGAATTGAACGTGCGCGTCGATGGCCAGGTCGTCGTCAACGGCATGCCGCAAATGCTCAGCGCGACACTGGCCGGGCTGGGCCTGGGTTTCATGCTGGAAGATGTGGTGCGGGAACACATCGCAAGCGGGCGCCTGGTGCCCGTGCTTCCGGACTGGAGCCCGACCTTTGCCGGATATCACCTGTATTACCCGAGCCGGCGCCAGGTCTCGCCTGCTTTTGCGCTGCTGGTCGATGCCTTGCGCCTCTAAGAACCTGTTTCAAAATGAGGAATCGAGTGGTGGATTCGAGCGATTGCGGGCTGCGCAAACAGGCGCGCCATTTGTAACGATAGCACTGGTTGGCGAGGCGATCCACAGCGAAAACGCCAATGTGTTTCTTCGCTCCCAATGTCATGAAAAATGCTATAGACTGGTCATGGAATTCTTCGCGCAGGAGACAGCGTGAACGGGAATGCGAGGTATTTGCGCGCTCCCGAAAAACGATAGTCGTGGAATGGCCGATTCAAGCAGGCGCGTAATCTATCATTCGCACAGCCGCAAGGTATGATGGGGTCGATGATGTCGCAACTGACAAAATCCAAAGTGCCAACTTCGATGTGGACGAGCAGGGTATCGGCGCGTCGATTGCTTCTCCTTGCGCTCGTGTCTTTTTCCGCACTATTCTCTTCCGTCGCACATTCCCAGGAACTCACCGTCCAGGCCGATCGCTGGTGTCCCTACAATTGCGAGCCGGGCGCTGCCGCTCCCGGTTATGTAGTGGAACTGATGCAGGCCATATTCGGACCGAAAGGCATCCGCATCCGGTACGAAATCGTCCCGTGGGACCGGGCCTTGGTGCAGACGCGCGAGGGCAAGGCGGATGTCGCCATCGCTGCGACCCAACACGAAGTCAATGCATTCAACTTGTTGATTGGCCATGAGTCGGTTGGTTATTCAAGCGATTGCTTGTTCGTCGGCGCAAGCAACCCACTGAAATTCACCAACGTTGATGATCTCAATTCGCTAAAGAGAGTTGGCATCTCCTCCGGCTATAGCTATTCGGAGGATATCGATGCGTGGCTGAAGCGGCCGGAAAACAAGGGGAAAATCATCGTCCAAAAAGGCGAAGACCCGGCCGAGATCAACGCGAGGAATCTTGCGCTGGGGCGCCTCGATGGGGTCATCGAGGATGACCACGTCATGCTGCATATGATCACCAAGCTCGGCATCGAACATCAGGTGGGGTTGGCCGGGTGCCAGAAGCAGACGAAGATTTTCGTGGCCTTCAGCCCGAAGCTGAAGAATGCGCCGCAGGTGGTCAGGGAATTTGACGAGGGGATGGAGTCGCTGCGGCGTAGTCAGCAGCTTGCCAGGATATTGGGGAAGTATGGGTTGAGTGATTGGAAGTGAGGCAGGCGAGGTATTTTGGGCATAGGGCGGCGTGGCCGAAATTCTGACTCACCTGGCAAGGCGCGGATTCGAATTCCGCATTGATAGCGCCAAAATAAAAGAGCCGCTGCAAGTGTGTAATGCCGTTCAGTTAAGGTCAAGGCGGTACACTCGACAGCCATTCGGCGCGCTCCTGGGCCCCCGCTTTCGCGGGGGTGACGCGGTGGTTGTTTCATCCAGTCACAGAAGGCATCACCTCCGTCGTCCCCGCGAAAGGTGTAACAGGGGTTTCGCGCGGCATGCCGCGTGCCTGAGGAACGATCTCGCCATGCTTGGGGAGATGCGCCCTGCAAGGGGGGATCCAGGTGCACCAGCATAGTAGTTACCTCGCTCTCTTCCCCGTCGTCCCCGCGAAAGCGGGGATCCTGGAGCGCCCAAGCTACAGTTTTCCAAGCCAAATCTTCCTTCGGCAGTAGCGGCCATTCATGGTTTAACTGAACGACATTACACTGCAAGTGTGGCTATTTTATTTTTGGGGCGGTGGGAATCGAAGGTCAAACGTTCATATGGGTTTCAAACCATCGACCAAAAATTTATTGCGATAGCTATCGCATTCGGGTTTGGTGCTTGCCAGATCAAGCCGAAGATGCAAGGCTAACCGACGTATGAAAGTATGGACTCGCACGCGTCGGAAGGTGCTGCGCCTTTCCGTGCCACTTGCCGATGCGGCAGATTTTGTCCCGGGACTGAGCCGGCGCGGCAACCTGCGGCTGCCGCGCCCCTTGCGTTCAAGCCGCAAAGCCGCCGTCGATGAGCAGATCGGCGCCTGTGACAAAGCCGGCTTCGGGACCAGCCAGGTAAGCCACCATGGCAGCGACTTCGTCGACGTGGCCGTGACGCGGCAGCGCCATCAGGCCGTGCAGGGCCGTTGCGAAGTCGCCGGTGGCGGGGTTCATGTCGGTGTCGACCGGGCCGGGCGCCACGTTGTTGATGGTGATGTTCCTGCTGCCCAGGTCGCGTGACAAGCCCTTCACCAGACCGGTCAGCGCCGCTTTGCTCACGGCGTAGGCCGCGCCGCCGACGAATGGCATGCGCTGTGCGTTGGTGCTGCCGATGTTGATGATGCGGCCGCCTTCGCGCATGTGCGCGGCGGCAGCCTTGGCGGCCACGAACACCGAGCGCACGTTGACGGCGACGGTCTTGTCGAAATCTTCCAGCGAGAATTGATCCAACGGACCCATCCGCAGCACGCCGGCGCTGTTGACCAGGATGTCGAGGCGGCCAAAACGTTCGGCCACGCTGTCGATGGCGGCGGTCAGTGCGGCGGCGTCGGAAGCGTCGGCGCGAATCGCTAAGGCTGTGCCGCCGGCAGCTTCGATTTCAGCCACCAGCGCTTCAGCAGCGATGGCCGAGGCCGAGTAGCCGATGGCGACCTTGGCGCCTTCGCGGGCCAGGCGGCGCGCGGAAGCCGCGCCGATGCCGCGCGAACCGCCGTTGATGAATGCGACTTTACCGTTCAAATTGGTGTTCATGATGATGTCCTTTCGAGACGAGTGGGTTGGTGAACACAGTATGGTCTTCGTCATATCATCCCGGTAGGATGTAATAAGCGTCTACAGTTTCAACCAATGGTATAAAATAGGTGTCGTGTTTACCGAACTCAGCAGCTATTTGGATGCTTTCGTCGTCTCCGCCGACGAGGGCAGCTTTTCCGCCGCCGCGCGCCGGCTGGGCCAGACGCCGGCCGCCATCAGCAAAAGCGTGGCGCGCCTGGAAAGCCGGCTCGGGGTGCGCCTTTTCCAGCGCAGCACCCGCAGCCTGGCGCTGACCACCGACGGCGAACGCCTTTACGCCCAGGTACGCCTGCCCTGGAGCGAGATCGGCGATGCCTTGACCGATTTGCGCCAGGGTGCAGGCAAGCCCGCAGGTACGTTGAAAGTGTCAATGGCGCATACGGTGGGTCGCATTTACGTGCTGCCGCTGCTGGAAGAGTTCGTCAAGCGCTACCCCGATGTCGTGCTTGATTTGCATTTCGATAACCGCCAGGTGGATCTGTTGGCCGAAGGTTTCGACGTGGGCATCGGTGGCGGCATCGAATTGAGCGAGGGGCTGATTGCGCGCGAGCTATCACGCGTGCACATTGTGCTGGTGGCCGCGCCCAGCTACCTTGAACGATATCCGGCGCCCAGCGACCCGGCCGAACTGGGACGGCATCGGGGACTGCTGCGCCGGTCGTTGGCTTCCGGCCGGTTGATCGCCTGGACGCTGCACAGCGACGCCGGCCAGGAAATGGTTGCCAACGTGCGGCCTGTCGCCGTAATGGATGATCCGGAAGCCCTCGCGCGCGCGGCTACCTGCGGCATGGGTATCGCCATGCTGCCGCTGCCGCATGCGCTGCCTTTTCTGGATAGCGGAGAACTGGTGCACGTGTTGCCCGACTGGTATGCGGAGGCGCTGCCGCTGTCCATTTACTATTCCAGTCGCAAGCTGGTCCCGGCCAAGGTGCGGGTCTTTGTCGAGTATGTGCTTGAGCAGTTCAGGGCGAGTGGGCATTCGCGCCGATTTAGTCGGGCTTGAGGATGTTGTGCTTGGGGAAGGCTCGATTCTGAAATCGTCAAATATGTCGAGCCTGACCCCATATGTGAAAGAGGGAGCTATGCCACATTTGGGCCGTGTGGCGCATTGGGACGTCGAAGATTTTCGGCAGTGGGCCGAGCAGGCGTTGGTGGCTATCCGCGAATTGCGTAGGGGTTTTCAAGAACCGGGAGACTTAGCTTGGAGTGCGCAAGCAGCTCAAATCCTAACGGAAAATCGTATCGATGCACCAGGGCTATTGCATGGTTGGCGGCGCGCCCGGCCAAGGAGCATCTAACTGGCATCCCTTGATGAGCGGGCAGTTTGCTCAAACAAATTAGGCTTTGGCTCGAAATCTATAGCCGCGCCCGTTAAAATACGGGCGCGGGTGCAACTATGTCGCCGTCAAATCAGGCGACGAGGAAATGAACGCCAATGCTTGCGAACGTGTTCGCGCTTGCCGAAGCGAACGCGGTCGTATTCGCGCACAATGACATCCGATGGGAAATGCATCTTAGGCATTTTCACCTCGCTGAGTCGGTTGAAGGCAATAGTTGCCCACAACCCCTGAAGTGATATACTCAAGGCGTCCTAACCAGACAGTTGTGGGTGACAGAGGGGGGCCTTACCACCATGTCATCAAAACCCCACAGACGGCCTCGACTCCGTCTGTGGGGTTTATTTTTGGGCTGGCGTCAGCCTTGCAAAGCGTGTTCCTTGTTCTCCTTGCTGCGTTCACTGTACAAAATTATCATACGCCCTTTGCGCAAATTCAGTGTAGAACAAAATCGTTAAAAATACTTTCGCACAATTTTCGCAATAACTTCGCTAAATTTCGGTGCTTTTCGGTTCTACCAGATGACAGGGGCATCATTGCATGCACGGCGCCCAATATTCTAGTGCCGGGATTTCCGACGGCATTGTAGTGTGGGTCCTTTACTCTCAAAAGCAAATACCCACCTAGTCACCGGCGCTTCCGATAAGATCGGAGGCGTTTTCGATTGACTGCATTACGGCGGCGCCGTCGCTGTCGATTCTCACGACACTGAAACCGCACTTTTCGAAAAATGTGATACGGTCTGCGCCATTGCATACAAGGCCCATGGGGCACCGTTGAGCGTAGCGTTTTAAAATATCGACTACAAATTGTTTTCCAACTCCAGTGCCACGCTTGTTTTTGCGAACGAAAAAAAGCCATAGGACGGAATTGGGGCGTCCCGGTTTCCAATTTTCGGGCCGCACTACGGCGATACAGTGTTCATCGATGTCGAGTGTTGCCTGACCGCTTTCCAGTTCCTTTATCAGAGCCTGCTTAGTTAGGGTTGCGGTGGTGGCGCCATCCTCAAAATCGTCAACATGTGCCAACAGGACGTCGAGGACTTGGTCTTGGGAGAAGAGGCGATAATCGTCGATTATTTGAGTTTGCTAGTAGTGAGTGAAGTGTCCGATCGCATGGGAAACTTGCATGGGCGGTAAAGCACCCGGAATTTTCACTAGCCCTAAACGCGCGCGAAAAATCATATGCCGACCTTCCGCATCCCAGTGAGATTCGGCGGATCAAGGCATTCCGATGCTCTGAAGGTTTTCAACAGGTCGTAGGCAATCGAGCTGGCGACCGGCGAGAAGTAGTAAGTGTGACCGCCTTCGTCGGTGATTTGATGAAAAATCGAGACGCCCTTCGGAACATAGGCGGCCCGATACGCGACGCCGAATTTTTCAATCAAACCGCGCGCGCTCATGTTAGCAACATCGCTCGCTGGAATTGAGACCTTGTGCCACAGCATCTGGGGACGACTTTGGTCTTGACTGGCTTCTTTTTCGCATTCACGGACGAGTTCCTGGGAAATCCACACGACATCGCCTGCCTTATCGCTGATCAGTGGATTATTGATATCGTGGTTTTGCGAGCGGAGCTCGCGCAATCGCGAAATCGCGTCTCGATTATTTGCATAAAGTTCTCGGCTCATTTTGGGAATGACCGCTGGGCCGAATGATTTTTGCCATAGTGGAGCGTCAAAATAGGTCAGGGTGACCGGTCCAAAATCCGGAAGCTTTTTTCGTCCCCGGCGATGCATTTCACACGCGGTTTCAACATAAGCCGGTATTCTGGTCTCAGCGTTTTCCCAATTTTGCACCGTCACACGGCTTACGCCTAGGAGCGCTCTAGCGCCATCTTGGGTTAGGCCCATTTCCTCTCGCCAAGCTTTGAAGTCATTTGTGTCCATAAATATCTCGCAGGCATATTTTCGATATAAATATACACCTATCTCCAGATTTGTGTAAAAAATTATGCTTTTTATAGAGATTAAATGGAATTATTGTGCATTTTTCCAAGCTGCTATGGTCTAAAAATCAACAAAATAACCTAGCGGCGTCAATTTTGCCAAATCAAAAAAAAGCCACGAACGTATCGTGGCCTTTCAAATTTTTTAGGTCCTACTTGCTGTCATTGTGTCGTCATTCCGGAGCCAAAACAGCCCAAATTCACCCCAAATAATGACAGTTCTTGAAGCGTAAGTTGTTGATTTTTATGATAAATTATGGTGGAGGCGGCGGGAATCGAACCCGCGTCCAAAGACACTCTACAGACAGTTCTACATACTTAGCGCTATCGTTTGATTTAACCCTTCCGACGCGGACGCGCACGCTGCGGTCGGGCGAGTCACCTTAGATTTAACGCTGACCAAGTGACCCGGCTTTGCGCGATTCCCTGTGAATGACTCTACTGCCGTTGCCGGCCCACCCCAGGGAAGAAGTGGTGTAGAGCTAACCGGTATTAAGCGGCTAGTGCGTACGAGTTATCGTTTGCAGTTAAGTCTATTTCCGGTTGTATTTACGAGGTGACCAGCCCTCGGTATGCCCTGCGCTGCTTTGCAATCCCTGTCGAAACCAGGTCGCCCCCATGATCGGTGTTGCAGTCATGGAATTGTAACCTATACGTGGGGCTAACGCCCTGATTTTCAAGGGGAAGCGCTTAGCTTGCCTGTAGAAGCTTAATCAAATGCAAGGGCGATTCGGCCAGCAGGTCGGCGTTCCAGGTCAGCGGCTCGCTGTAGCCGCAATAGCCCCAGGCGGCGGCTACCGTGGTCATGCCGGCGGCTTGGCCGGCCTGGATGTCGCGCAGGTCGTCGCCGACGTACCAGCATTGTTGCGGCGCCAAGCCCAGACGCCGTGCTGCTTCGAGGAGCGGCGCGGGGTGGGGTTTGGGATGGGGGGTGGTGTCGCCGGAGATGACGCAGCCGGCGTGGCCGAGGCCGATTTGCGGCACGAGGGCGTCGGTGTAGCGGGCGGCCTTGTTGGTGACGACGCCCCAGCCTATGCCGCCGCGCTGCAAGTGGTCGAGCAAGGCGTCGATGCCGTCGAACAGGCGGCTGTCGATGGCGAGATTGGCTTCGTAGCTGGCGAGGAAAGCGTCGCGCAGGGTTTCGAATTGTTCGTCGCCGGGCTTTACGCCGAAGGCGGCGCCGACCAGGCCGCGCGCGCCTGCGGAGGCCACGGGGCGCAGTTGTTCGTAAGGGGCGGGGGCGAGGCCGCGTTCCACGCGCAGGCGGTTGACGGCGGCGGCGAGGTCAGGGGCGGTGTCGGCCAGGGTGCCGTCCAGGTCGAACAGGACGGCGCGCGGTGCAGCGGTATTCATGCGTTGTCAGAGCGGGCGGTGTGCCGCGACGAGGTAGTTGACGCTGGTGTCGGCGTTGAGCGAATAGATTTTGGTCAGGGGGTTGTAGCCCATGCCTTTCAGGCCGTCGAGTTCCAGGCCGGCGTTGCGGATGTATTGGGCGAGTTCGGCCGGGGTGATGAATTTGGCGTAGTCGTGCGTGCCTTTGGGCAGCAGGCGCAGCAGGTATTCCGCGCCGAGGACGGCGAACAGGTAGGCCTTGGGGTTGCGGTTGATGGTGGAGAAGAATAGCTTGCCGCCGGGTTTGACGAGGCGGGCAGCGGCCTTGACGATGGCTGCGGGGTCGGGCACGTGTTCCAGCATTTCCATGCAGGTGACGACGTCGAAGCTCTCGGGCGCGCGGGCGGCCATGTCTTCGGCGGAGATCAGTTCGTAGGCGACCGGTACGCCGGATTCGAGGCTGTGCAGGTCGGCCACTTTCAGGGCTTTTGCGGATAGGTCGATGCCGCTGACCTTGGCGCCTTTTTTTGCCATGCTTTCGGCCAGGATGCCGCCGCCGCAGCCGATGTCGAGCACGGCCTTGCCGAATAGCGGGGCTTTCGCGTTGATCCATTCGAGGCGCAGCGGGTTGATTTCGTGCAGCGGGCGGAATTCGGATGTGGGGTCCCACCAGCGGTGGGCGAGGTCACTGAATTTTTGCAGTTCGGTTGGGTCGGCGTTCATGGGGAGAATCATAACATTGTAGGTTGGCCTGGCGTAGCCGAGTCCGACCTCTGCGGCGTATCGAATCGGTATTGGTATGGGAGGCGCCGTATTGTAGGGTGGGTGAAACCCATCAGTGCTGCGGGTGAGATTGAAGAGACATTGGTGGGTTGCACCCACCCTACGGTCCTATTCATTAGACCAAACGAGCCAAATCATAACCTCCCTCACCCCCGGCCCCTCTCCCGCCCGCGGGCGAGGGGAGAAAAGAAAAAACCCCGCCGAGGCGGGGTTTGGAGTATTGCGCCAGTGTTGGTTACTGGTTGACGGTGCGCGTACCGACGACTTCGATTTCCACGCGACGGTTCTTGGCGCGGCCTTCGGCGGACTTGTTGTCGGCGACCGGTTGGCTCTTGCCCTTGCCTTCGGTGTAGACGCGGTTGGCTTCGACGCCCTTCGACACCAGATAGGCCTTGACGGCATCCGCACGGCGGACCGACAGCTTCTGGTTGTATTCGGTCGAACCGACCGAATCGGTGTGGCCGACGGCGATGATGACTTCGAGGTTCATGCCTTGCAGCTTCGAGGTCAGGTCGTCGAGCTTGGCCTTGCCTTCGGGCTTCAGGACGGCCTTGTCGAAGTCGAAGAAGGCGTCAGCGGCGAAGGTGACTTTTTCAGCCGTGGGCTTCGGTGCGGGAGCCGGTGCAGGCATCGGGGCTGGCGGCGGAGGCGGCGGCGTTTCGACAACCGGCGCCGGCTTCGCGATTTCCTTGTCGCAGCCTTCTACGGCATCAGCCGGGGTCCAGTAGTTGGTGTGCCAGCACAGGCCGAACGGATCGCGGACGATATAGCCGCTGCTGCTCTGAACGTAGGCGCTGTAGGGCTTGGGTGCCTGGATGTCGTCATATGCGAATGCCGACACCGAGACGATCGCTGCGGACGCAGCAAGGGTCAAAAGTGCTAGTTTTTTCATGTTTTTCCTCTTGTTTCAGGTATCCGCAGAGAAACTGCGCAATAAGTTTCCAACTCAGGTTGCATGGTATCACTTGTTCAACTGCCAAATGTAACCGTTCGGTTACACCGGGCAACATTGGGGGACAAGTTTTTACCTCTTCGCCATTCTGCCACAGGCTTTATCATGGTGCAGATTGCCAAACAGACCAACCGGCGAATTTCGTCAATTGTGGTGCATTTGCAACGAAATGAGGCGATCGTTATCCCTTGCACCACACAGACCAGAGGCCAAGTGGCTTGGTTCCCGGAAATCGATGTTTTCTGGTAAAGATTTCCGGGTGGTCATAAGCCGGAGCGGGCAAGCGGTGGGACCGCTTACCCTTTTTGGGGCGGAATCGGCTGCGGCAGCTTGCCGCCGGCCTCAGTTGCCCAGACCGTGCACCTCGATGGTGACGCGGCGGTTCGGTGCCAGGCACTTGATCAATTTCTTCTCGCCCTTGACGCCGGCACAGGGTTCGACTTCATTGGCCTTGCCCAGGCCGCGCTGCTCGATGGCGCCGGCAATGCCGATGCTCTTGAGGTAGTCGGCTACCGTTTCGGCGCGTTTCTGCGACAGCTTCTGGTTGTAAGCGTCTGTGCCGAGGCGGTCGGTGTAGCCGGTTACGGCGACGCTGGTTACCTGCGCGCAGGCGGCGAGCTTGCTGCGGAAGTCGGTATCCAAGCCATGTTTGGCCGCTTCCGAGAGCTTGGCGTTGTCGAAGTTGAAGGTTTCGTCAGCCTTGAGCACGAAGGTGAAGTCGCAGGGCTTGGGCGCCGGTGGTGGCGACGGCGGTGGCGGCGACGGTATCGAGTTCGGACCAACGAGGGGAGGTGCGATCGGGTTGGGGATGGGCGACACAAGCTCGCCGTCGCAGCCGATCACGGCATCGGCCGGGGTCCAGTAATTGGTGTGCCAGCACAAGCCGGTGCCGCTTTTGACGATGGTGCCCGACGAATTCTGTACGTAGGCGCTGTAGGGGGTGTTGGCTTTGATGTCGTTTGAGGCTTGGGCGTGCGCCAGCGTGGGCAGGGCTGCGGTCAGGGCAAAGGCGAGTGCAATTTTCTGCATGGTTATTCTCGGTTCTATCCTTACAGGAATGTTCCAAATTCTTGGTGCGCCATTAAATCATACTTTGCGATTCCACAACGACAATTGACGGTTAAGGCAATATAAAAACAGTAAGGCGTTCCCGAAGCCGGGCGCGTCGATTTTTGCCCGGCATGCATGAATCCAGGGCCCGTTCGGCATGCTAAAATGGCCGATTCTGTGCATTTTCTGCAAGCCGGCGCAAAAGCGACGGCAAAGCGGCAAAAGCGCGGTGTGCCGGCGCAGCCGGGGCGCTGCGGACACAGTCCAATTCATCATGTATAGCGTAGTCAGACCGTCGCCCAATGGATCAATTCGCCAAAGAAACAATCCCGATTTCCCTAGAAGAAGAGATGCGCAAGAGCTACCTCGATTACGCCATGAGCGTGATCGTGGGCCGTGCCTTGCCGGATGTGCGAGATGGCTTGAAGCCGGTGCACCGCCGCGTGTTATACGCGATGCACGAAACCAATAACGTCTGGAACCGCCCGTACGTGAAGTGCGCCCGCGTGGTCGGCGAGGTGATGGGTAAGTATCACCCGCACGGCGACCAGTCGATTTACGACACGCTGGTGCGCATGGCGCAGGACTTTTCCATGCGCTATATGCTGGTTGACGGCCAGGGCAATTTCGGCTCGGTCGACGGCGACAACGCGGCGGCGATGCGTTACACCGAGTGCCGGCTGGACAAGATCACCAGCGAGATCCTGGCCGACATCGAAAAGGAAACGGTCGATTTCGTCCCGAATTACGACGGCAAGGAAAAAGAGCCGTCGGTGCTGCCGACGCGCATTCCCAATCTGCTGATCAACGGTTCTTCCGGCATCGCGGTGGGCATGGCGACCAATATCCCGCCGCATAACCTGACCGAAGTGATCGACGGTGCGCTGCATGTGTTGCGCAACCCTGAATGCACGGTTGACGAGCTGATCGAAATCATTCCGGCGCCGGACTTCCCGACCGCCGGCATCATTTATGGCGTCTCGGGCGTGCGCGACGGTTACCGCACCGGCCGTGGCCGCGTGGTGATGCGTGCCAAGACCCACTTCGAGGAATACGGCAAGGAAGGCCGCACGGCCATCATCGTTGACGAGCTGCCTTACCAGGTTAATAAAAAGTCGCTGCTGGAACGCATCGCCGAACTGGTGCGCGACAAGAAGCTCGACGGCATCTCCGACATCCGCGACGAGTCCGACAAATCGGGCATGCGCGTGGTGATCGAATTGAAGCGCGGCGAAGTGGCCGAAGTGGTGCTGAACAATCTGTACAAGCAGACGCAACTGCAAGACACCTTCGGCATGAACATGGTCGCGCTGGTGGATGGCCAGCCGAAGCTGTTGAACCTGAAGCAGATGCTGGAATGCTTCCTGTCGCACCGCCGCGAAGTGGTCACGCGCAGGACCGTGTTCGAGTTGCGCAAGGCGCGTGAACGCGGCCACGTGCTCGAGGGCCTGGCGGTTGCCTTGGCCAACATCGATGACTTCATCGCCATCATCAAGGCCGCGCCGACGCCGCCTGTTGCGAAGGCGGAATTGATGACGCGTGCCTGGGATTCCTCGGTCGTGCGGGCCATGCTGTCGCGCACCGGCGAAGAAGGCGGCCCCGGCATCGACGCCTACCGTCCGGAAAACCTGCCCAAGCATTACGGCATGCAGCCTGACGGCCTGTACAAGCTGTCCGACGACCAGGCTCAGGAAATCCTGCAGATGCGTCTGCAGCGCTTGACGGGGCTGGAGCAGGACAAGATCGTCAACGAATACAAGGACGTGATGGCCGAGATCTCCGATCTGCTCGACATCCTGTCCAAGCCGGAACGCGTGACGACCATCATCACCGACGAGATGAACGCGGCCAAGAACGAGTACGGCGTGAAGGATGAACGCCGTTCGCAGATCGAATTGAACGCAACCGACCTCGGCACGGAAGACTTGATCACGCCGCAAGACATGGTGGTGACGCTGTCGCACACGGGTTACATGAAGTCGCAACCCGTGTCGGAGTACCGTGCGCAAAAGCGCGGCGGACGCGGCAAGCAAGCCATGGCGACCAAGGATGACGACTGGATCGACCAGCTCTTCATCGCCAACACGCACGATTACATCCTGTGCTTCTCCAACCGCGGCCGCATGTATTGGTTGAAGGTGTGGGAAGTGCCGCAAGGCTCGCGCAACTCGCGCGGCAAGCCTATCGTCAACATGTTCCCCTTGCATGATGGCGAAAAGATCACCGTGGTGCTGCCGCTTTCGGGCGACAACAGCAGCTTCCCGGAAAATCATTTCGTTTTCATGGCAACGTCCTTGGGCACGGTGAAGAAGACCCCGCTGTCGGACTTCTCCAATCCGCGCAAGGCCGGCATTATCGCGGTCGACCTGGATGAAGGCGATTACCTGATCGGCGCCGCACTGACCGACGGCCAGCATGACGTGATGCTGTTCTCCGATTCCGGCAAGGCCGTGCGTTTCGACGAAAACGATGTGCGCCCGATGGGCCGTACCGCGCGCGGTGTGCGCGGCATGAACCTGGAAGACGGGCAGCAAGTGATCGCCTTGCTGGTGGCCGAGAACGAGCAGCAATCTGTCTTGACGGCGACCGAGAATGGTTTCGGCAAGCGCACCCCGATCACCGAATACACGCGCCACGGTCGCGGCACCAAGGGCATGATCGCGATCCAGACTTCCGAGCGCAACGGCAAGGTGGTGGCGGCAACGCTGGTCGAGAAGACCGATGAAATCATGCTGATCACGACCGGCGGCGTGCTGATCCGCACGCGCGTCTCCGAAATCCGCGAGATGGGCCGCGCCACGCAGGGTGTGACGCTGATTGCCGTGGAAGACGGCACCAAGCTTTCGGGCTTGCAGCGTGTGATGGAGTCCGATGTCGATGTGGCAGCGGAAGGCGGCGAGAGTGACGATAGTGGTGGCGAACCCGCTGGCGAATGACTTTTGTACGTAGGCTTACTTAAACCTATCGTCCGTCATTCCCGCGAACGCGGGAATCCAGAATGCGTCAAATCTAGCACGCTTAGCTTGGATTCCCGCTTTCGCGGGAATGACGGAGGTGGGGTAGACGCAATGCAATTCGACATTTGCTTGCAGTGAATTCGGGTACATCCGAATTTTTGGGATGGCTAGAGCTAAATAAACGGATAAATGAGCGCGATCTACAACTTCTCCGCAGGACCCGCCGTACTCCCGAAGGAAGTGTTGCTAGCTGCTGCCGCCGAAATGCTGGACTGGCATGGCAGCGGCATGTCGGTCATGGAGATGAGCCATCGCGGCCCCGAGTTCATGTCCATCCACGAAGCTGCGCTGGCGGATTTTCGCGAACTGCTGGCGGTGCCGGAGAATTACAAGATCCTGTTCCTGCAAGGCGGCGGCCTGGGCGAGAACGCCATCGTGCCGATGAACCTTGTAGGACGCAAACTGCAGCCTGCGACGGTGGATTTCGTCATTACCGGTTCCTGGACCAAGAAGTCGGCCAAGGAGGCGGCCAAATACGCCACCGTCAACATCGCCGCCACGGCTGAAGACAACAAGCTGACGGCGATTCCCGAGCGGGCATCATGGAAGCTGTCGAAAGACGCGGCTTACGTGCATATCTGCACCAATGAGACCATCGACGGCCTGGAATATCACTTTGTGCCTGACGTGGGAGACGTGCCGCTGGTGGCGGACATGTCTTCGCACATCATGGCGCGCCCGGTGGATGTGTCGCGCTACGGCGTGATCTTCGGCGGCGCGCAAAAGAACCTCGGCCCGGCCGGTTTGACCGTGGTCATCGTGCGCGAAGATTTGCTGGACTGCGCCTTGCCAATCTGCCCCTCCGCCTTCGAGTGGAAGACGGTGGCGGAAAACAATTCGATGTACAACACCCCGCCGACGTACGCGATCTACGTCGCCGGCCTGGTGTTCCAATGGCTGAAAAGGCAGGGCGGCGTGAAGGCGATGGAACAGCGCAATCTCGCCAAGTCCGCCATGCTGTATGATTATCTGGATTCGACCGGGTTTTACCAAAACCGGGTTGTCAGGGAATGCCGTTCACGCATGAACGTGCCGTTCTATCTGCACGACGAAACGCTCAACACGGCGTTTCTGGCAGGCGCCAAAGAGCACGGCCTGCTGCAATTGAAGGGCCACAAATCGGTAGGGGGCATGCGCGCTTCGCTGTATAACGCGATGCCGGTCGAAGGTGTGCAAGCCCTGATCGCCTACATGAAAGATTTCGAAGCCCGCAACGGATAGCAATGCAGGTCAATCTGCGCTGCACTGATTAATTCCGTCATTCCCGCGAAAGCGGGAATCCACATTAAAACCGGTATTCGCAGCATTGTGGATCCCCGCTTGCGCGAGGATGACGGGTCGGATGAGTGAAGAATACCCGGACGCCCCATGAGCGACGAAAAACTCAAACCTCTGCGCGAGCAGATCGATGCAATCGACGCCCAAATCGTCGACTTGTTGAACCAGCGCGCCCGCCTGGCGCAGGAAGTCGGCCACGTCAAGGCCGAGACCAATGCGCCGGTGTTCCGCCCCGAGCGCGAAGCGATGGTGCTGCGCCGCGTGGCCGAGCGCAACGCCGGCCCGTTGGCCTCAAGCGACATGCAGACGATATTCCGTGAAGTGATGTCGCTGTGCCGTTCGCTTGAGCGGCGCGTGACGGTCGCTTACCTCGGCCCGGCCGGCACCTTCAGCGAACAGGCGGTATACCAGCAATTCGGTCATGCGGTGGAAAGCCTGCCTTGCGTTTCGATTGACGAAGTGTTCCGTTCGACCGAGGCCGGTACGGCCGATTTCGGCGTGGTGCCGGTGGAGAATTCGTCGGAAGGCGCGATCAACCGCACGCTCGACCTGTTATTGCAAACCTCGCTCTCGATCTCGGGCGAGGTGTCGATCGCCGTGCACCACAGCCTGATGAGCAAGAGCGGCAGCATGGACGGTGTCGTGCGCATCTGCGCCCATTCGCAGGCGCTGGCGCAGTGCCAGGCCTGGCTCAACCAGCATTTCCCCAACATCGAACGTCACGCCGTGGCCTCGAATGCCGAAGCCGCGCGCATGGCAAGCGATGATCCGACGGTGGCAGCGATAGCCGGGCACACCGCCGGCCAGATGTATGCGCTGCAAACCATCGCCGCGCATATCCAGGACGATCCGCATAATCGCACGCGCTTCGCCGTCGTGGGGCGCTTGAACACCACGCCTTCGGGGCGCGATCAGACTTCGCTCGTTTTGGCCGTGCCGAACAAAGCGGGCGCGCTCTATGACCTCCTGGCGCCGCTGGCGACGCATGGCGTGTCGATGACGCGCTTCGAATCGCGTCCGGCGCGCATCGGCACCTGGGAGTATTACTTCTATGTCGATGTCGAGGGCCATGTACAGGAAGAGAAGATTGCGCGTGCGCTCGACGAGTTGAAGAAGAGTGCCGCCTTCTTCAAGGTGCTCGGCTCCTACCCCTTGAGTTTGTAAGCAGAGCTTGTAACCGGATGACTGCCATGTCTATTCAATTCGGCCCGGACTACGTTCGTGCCATCGCGCCCTACCAGGGCGGCAAACCGATTGCCGAGGTCGCGCGCGAATTCGGCCTCGACGAGGCGAAGATCATCAAGCTCGCCTCCAACGAAAACCCGCTCGGCATGCCGGAATCGGCCAGGCGCGCGATGCTGGCGGCGATGGCAGAACTCGCGCGTTACCCCGACGCCAACGGTTACGACCTCAAGGCCGCGCTGTCGCAAAAATATGACGTGCCGCCCGAGTGGATCACGCTGGGCAACGGCAGCAACGACATCCTGGAACTCGCCGCGCACGCCTTCGTGCAGCCGGGCGACGTTGCGATGTATGCGCAATACTCGTTCGCGGTTTATCCGCTGGCCGTGCAGGCCACGGGCGGCAAGGCCATCGTGGTACCGGCCAAGAACTACGGTCACGATTTGCCGGCCTTCCTGGCTGCGCTCACGCCTGCGGTCAAGCTGATCTTCATCGCCAATCCGAACAATCCGACCGGCACCTTCATCGAGAAGACCGAGCTGGAAACCTTTCTTGCCGCCGTGCCCCCCAACGTGGTGGTAGTGCTCGATGAAGCGTACAACGAATACCTCGCGCCGGAGCAGCAATACGATTCGACGGCCTGGGTGCGGCGCTACCCCAACCTGATCGTCTCGCGCACCTTTTCCAAGGCCTATGGCCTGGCCGGCTTGCGTGTGGGTTTCGGCATTGCCCAGCCGGGCATCACGGATCTGTTGAACCGCATCCGCCAGCCGTTCAACGTCAACGCCATGGCGCAGGCTGCGGCCGTGGCGGCGTTGGGCGACAAGGAATTCCTCGAGCGGAGCGCGCGCTTGAACGCGGCGGGTTATCGGCAATTGACGGAAGCCTTCGCTGAACTGGGCCTGGAATATGTGCCTTCCTCGGGCAACTTCGTGCTGGTGCGCGTGGGTGAAGATGAAGGCTCGGGCGCCAGTGCCAATCTGGCGCTCTTAAGGCGCGGCATCATCGTGCGGCCGGTGGGCAACTATGGCTTGCCGCAATTCTTGCGCGTCACCATCGGTTTGCCCGAGGAGAATGCTGCCTTCCTGGCGGCGCTGAAAGAGGTGCTGGCGTGACGCAGAGTGGGAGCGATGTTCAATAAGGTCGCCATTTTCGGCGTCGGCCTGATCGGCGGCTCGTTCGCGCTGGCGCTGAAGAAGGCTGGCATGGTTGGCGAATTGGTCGGCTTCGATCGCAGCGCTGCATCATTGGTGCGTGCGCGCGAACTTGGCATCATCGACCGCGTGGCCGGCTCTGCTGCCGACGCCGTTCGCGGCGCCGACCTCGTGCTGCTGGCCGCACCGGTGGCGCAGACCGGTGCGCTGCTCGAATCGATCGCGCCTTACCTGCAACCGGGCGTCATCGTGACCGACGCCGGCAGCACCAAGGCTGACGTGGTTGCGGCGGCGCGTGCCGTGCTGGGCAACCGTATCGATCAATTCATCCCCGGCCACCCGATTGCCGGGCGCGAGACCAACGGGCCCGATGCAGCCATCGATCATCTGTATCGCGGCAAGAAGGTGGTGCTGGCACCCTTGCCGGAAAACCGCAGGGAAGATGTGGAGCGCGTTGCCGCGGCCTGGGCGGCTTGCGGTGCCGTCATCCATGAATTGAGCGCCGAGCGGCATGATCTCGTATTCGCGGCCGTGAGCCATCTGCCGCACCTGTTGGCTTATGCGTTGGTCGACGATATCGCCAACAAGCCGCATGCCGAATTGCTGTTCCAATACGCCGCCAGCGGATTCCGCGATTTCACGCGGATTGCCGGGTCGTCGCCGGAGATGTGGCGGGATATTTCGCTGGCTAACCGGGCGGCTTTGCTGGATGAATTGGATGCATATATGGTGCAGTTGACGCGCTTGCGGGCTTCGTTGGCTGCGGGGGATGGTGCGGCATTGGAGGCGGTGTATGGCAATGCCCAGCATGCGCGGCATGAGTGGATCAAGGCTATAGAGGCTGCGGAAAAGTAGGGAAAAGAACCCCTCGCCCGCAGGCGGTGAAGTTGGGGTTTCGGACATTATAATGTCCGCCAACTGAACGACACGCGCTTGCAAGCGCGTGGCTATTCCCTATAGGGACACAGGGGAGAGGGGCCGGGCGGGCGGCGGGCCGATGAGGGGCGTCGCGATCTGGTTGCATTTGCCAAGTCAGCTTGACTAAGCATTGAAAGCTTTTGCTGATTTTTGCAGAGTCAGATCGCAATCCCCCTCACCCCCAACCCCTCTCCCGCCTGCGGGAGAGGGGAGTTACAGCGCGACAAGGATCAACTGGACATATGAAGCACTACCCACACCATCTCGACCTCCAACCCGCCATGCACGCGCGCGGCATTGTGCAATTGCCCGGCTCGAAAAGTATTTCGAACCGTACCTTGCTGTTGGCCGCGCTGTCCACAGGCACGACCCACATCCATGACTTGCTCGCCTCGGACGACACGTTGGTCATGTTGAACGCCTTGCAGCAGCTAGGCATCAAGTGGGAGCAAGTTGGCGAGTCGAACGATTACATCGTGCATGGCGGCGACGGTGCGTTCCCGGCGCAGCAGGCCGATCTCTTCATGGGCAACGCCGGCACGGCGATTCGCCCGCTGACTGCCGCATTGGCTGTGCTGGGCGGCGACTACAAGCTGCATGGCGTGGCGCGCATGCATGAGCGGCCCATCGGCGATCTGGTCGATGCCTTGAATGCCATCGGCGCGAAGATCGATTACACCGGCCAGCCCGGTTTTCCGCCGCTGCACATCCAGCGCGCCCACCTGCATCAGCGCCGCTTGCAGGTGCGCGGCAACGTCTCCAGCCAATTCCTGACAGCCTTGCTGATGGCCGCGCCGCTGATGGCGAAGGATGAACCGGTGACCATCGAAGTGATTGGTGAACTGATCTCCAAACCGTATATCGAGATCACGCTGAAGCTGATGCAGCGCTTCGGCGTAACCGTGGTGCGCGACGAATGGCGCGCCTTCACCATTGCCGCCGGCCAGCATTACGCCAGCCCCGGCAATATCCACGTCGAAGGCGATGCGTCGTCAGCATCATACTTCCTGGCGGCCGGCGCAATTGCCGGCGGCCCGGTGCGTGTGCAAGGGGTGGGTGCCGACAGCATCCAGGGCGACGTGCGTTTCGTCGATGCCTTGCAAGCGATGGGCGCGCACATCACGACCGGCCCGAACTGGATCGAAGTCGAATCGCGCGGCGCCTTGAAGGCGATCGACGCGGACTTCAACCATATTCCCGACGCCGCCATGACGATTGCCGTGGCTGCGCTTTATGCCGACGGCACCAGTGTGTTGCGCAACATTGCCAGTTGGCGCGTCAAGGAAACCGACCGCATCGCCGCCATGGCGACGGAATTGCGCAAGCTTGGTGCGATAGTGGAAGAGGGCGCGGATTATTTGAAGGTGACGCCGCCAGCCGAAATCCAGGCGGCCACCATCGACACCTACGACGATCACCGCATGGCGATGTGTTTTTCGCTGGCTTCGCTGACCGGCGCGATTCGCAAGGGCAATGCCATACGGATCAACGATCCGAAGTGCGTGGCGAAGACGTTTCCGGATTATTTCGAGGCGTTTGCCGGCGTGGCGTCCAACGATCTTCTGTAAGGCGAGCGCAGCTTGGCTCTGAATTTGCGCGAAGCCCGGCATCCCATGGTTCTATAGACCTGCACAGGTGTGGAACGCCGCTTCGTTGGCCTTCGCTCGGCGCTCGGCACCAAGCTACCGACTGCAACGCCCGCGTCCGACCGGAAGGCGAGCGCTGTCGCCGATTCGTTCGGGGGCGGGCACGGAGCCTGCTTCTTTTGATTCAGGTAGACTTCGCCTGACCAGGAGCCCCCATGACTGTATCCCCCAGCACCAACTTCCCCGTCATTACCATTGACGGTCCCACTGCCTCGGGCAAGGGAACCGTTGCCCACCGCGTAGCCGACCGCCTCGGCTTTCATTATCTCGATTCCGGCGCCTTGTATCGCTTGACGGCCTTGTCGGCGCTGCGCACGGAAACGCCTTTGACCGACGAACATGCCCTGGCCAAGCTGGCCGAGAACCTGCACATCAGCTTTTCCGGCGACAAGATCATGCTGGCCAACGAAAACGTCAGCCACGCGATCCGTGCCGAGGAAGTGGGCAATACGGCGTCGAAAATTGCCGCTTTGGCAACGGTGCGCCATGCCTTGTTTGGCTTGCAACTGAGCTTTCGCAAGCATCCCGGCCTGGTGGCGGATGGGCGCGACATGGGCTCGGTGGTCTTCCCGCACGCCCAATTGAAGGTATTTTTGACGGCAACCCCGCAAGCCCGTGCAGAAAGACGCTATAAGCAATTGATTGAAAAAGGAATTCCTGCTAATATGGACGATCTACTGAAGGATTTATGGGAGCGTGACGCGCGCGACAGCAATCGTGCCATCGCTCCCTTGAAGCCTGCGGAAGGGGCGCACTTGCTGGAAACCTCGAACATGACGGCTGATGAAGCGGTCGAACAGGTGCTCCGCTGGTACGCCGAAGTAAAGAAACACTGATTCAAGAAACACTGATTCGCTGCACAGGATTTGTTCCATCTGCTGTCAATGTAGTTCGGGCATGTTGCCCTTTTTATGGTGTCCGTCCCGGCGCAATGCCGGTTCGGACGTTGATAAACCTGACCCAATTTGGCTGTTGTTGATTGTTTAGCCGGATTGGCCAAACCCAAGTATCGAAACCTTTTATGTCTACTGCAACCTCCCCCGCATCCTCTGGTATGGAAAGCTTTGCCGCCCTGTTTGAAGAATCGCTGTCGCGTCAAGACATGCGCTCGGGCGAAGTCATTTCGGCTGAAGTCGTTCGCCTCGACCACAATTTCGTGATCGTCAACGCCGGCCTGAAGTCCGAAGCTTTCATCCCTGTTGAAGAATTCAAGAACGACGCCGGCGAAATCGAAGTCAAGGTCGGCGACTTCATCTCCGTGGCGATTGAATCGCTGGAGAACGGCTTTGGCGACACCATCCTGTCGCGCGACAAGGCCAAGCGCCTGGCATCGTGGCTGGCCCTGGAAAAGGCGATGGAATCGGGCGAAATCGTCACCGGTACCGTCAACGGCAAGGTCAAGGGCGGCCTGACCGTGCTGACCAACGGCATCCGCGCCTTCCTGCCGGGCTCGCTGGTCGATACGCGTCCTGTCAAGGACACGACGCCGTACGAAGGCAAGACCATGGAATTCAAGGTCATCAAGCTTGACCGCAAGCGCAACAACGTCGTGTTGTCGCGCCGCGCCGTCATCGAAGCTTCGATGGGCGAAGAGCGTGCCAAGCTGATGGAAACGCTGAAGGAAGGCACGGTCGTCACCGGTATCGTCAAGAACATCACCGACTACGGCGCGTTCGTCGACCTGGGCGGCATCGACGGCCTGCTGCACATCACCGACCTGGCATGGCGCCGTGTGCGTCACCCGTCGGAAGTGCTGACGGTCGGCCAGGAAATCACGGCCAAGGTCTTGAAGTACGATCAGGAAAAGAACCGCGTTTCGCTGGGCGTCAAGCAATTGGGCGACGATCCCTGGACCGGCCTGTCGCGTCGTTACCCGCAAGGCACGCGTCTGTTCGGCAAGGTCACGAACCTGACCGACTACGGCGCATTCGTGGAAGTCGAGCAAGGCATCGAAGGCCTGGTCCACGTTTCCGAAATGGATTGGACCAACAAGAACGTGGCCCCGAACAAGGTTGTCCAATTGGGCGACGAAGTCGAAGTCATGGTTCTGGAAATCGACGAGGAACGCCGCCGTATCAGCCTGGGCATGAAGCAATGCAAGGCTAATCCGTGGGATGACTTCGCCATGTCGCACAAGAAGGGCGACAAGGTCAAGGGCGCGATCAAGTCGATCACCGACTTCGGCGTGTTCATCGGCCTGGCCGGCAACATCGACGGCCTGGTGCACCTGTCCGACCTGTCCTGGACCGAAGCCGGCGAAGAAGCTGTCCGCCGCTTCAAGAAGGGCGACGAACTGGAAGCCGTCGTGCTGGCGATCGACGTGGAGCGCGAGCGCGTTTCGCTGGGCGTCAAGCAATTGGAAGGCGACCCGTTCAACAACTTCGCCGCCATGAACGACAAGGGCGCTGTGGTGTCCGGTACGGTCAAGTCGGTCGAGCCGAAGGGCGCTGTGATCGCGTTGTCGGAAGAAGTCGAAGGCTACCTGCGCGCATCCGAAATCTCGCGCGACCGCGTGGAAGATGCCGGTACGCACCTGAAGGTCGGCGACAAGGTCGAAGCCATGGTCATCAACATCGACCGCAAGGCACGCAGCATCCAGCTGTCGATCAAGGCCAAGGACAATGTCGAAACCCAGGAAGCAATGCAGAAGATGTCGTCCGACTCCAATGCGGCTTCGGGTACGACCAGCCTGGGCGCTTTGTTGAAGGCCAAGCTCGACAACAAGAACTGATCTGCCTGTAACTTGCCAGGACATAACTAGTCAATGACGAAATCGGAGCTGATTGCACGACTCGCTGAGAAGTATCCACAGTTGGTCGCGAAAGATGCGGATTTTGCCGTTAAAACCATCCTCGATGCCATGGCCGACGCCTTGGCGAGCGGTCAGCGCATCGAGATTCGTGGTTTCGGCAGCTTTGCACTGAACAGCCGTCCGCCGCGTATCGGACGCAATCCCAAGTCGGGCGACAAGGTGATGGTGCCGGAAAAACGGGTGCCGCACTTCAAGCCGGGCAAGGAATTGCGCGAACGTGTCGATGCCATGGTGGGGCAACCCATCAAGGATGATTGATTTGGTTCTGGTTGATTTTGCAGGTGAAGAAATAAGAACGGCACTCTTGGGTGCCGTTTTTATTTATAGACCCCCTCGCCCGCAGGCGGGATGGGCGGGCCGCGCAGGCCAGGGGCGAGGGCGGTAGCGATATGGCTTCCGAGTTTCATTCAAAAACTGAGTTATTGGCGAATTTGGTTCTGTTGAAATGAGTTAAGGCACGACATCCCTCACCCCCAGTCCCTCTCCCGCCCGCGGGCGAGGGAAGCTACGGTGCCACTCGACAAGCAGCCGAGTTGGGCCCACTTTTCACGTACAATCTTGGACATTACCCAAGTAAGCGCTCGCCGCTCTTGAAAACAGGAAACGATGATGAAACTGCTGACAAGACTCGCCGCAGTCATATTGTTCGTCATATTTTTCGGCTTCGCGCTGGAAAACACGCACGAGGCGGTACTGCATTTCTTCCTCAACTATGAAATGCGCGGCCCCATGGTGCTGATCCTGCTCGGCTTTTTCCTCATGGGCGCCATCATGGGCGTGCTGGCGATGATGCCGATGGTATTTCGCCATCGCCGCGAAGCGAGCCGGCACCAAAAGGCCGTCACGCGCATGGAACAGGAACAGCAGGCCATGCTGGCCGTGCGCGCCAATCCGCGCCAGGCCGAGTCCGCGGTGGCAAACGGGTGATGGCTGCGCCATAATGCCGAATTGATCGACACTTACTTTCAAGAATAAAACGTCGCATGGAATTTGAAACCTGGTGGCTGCTCGGCATCCCGGCCTTTTTCGCCTTGGGCTGGATCGCGGCGCGCATCGATATCCGCCAATTGCTCTCTGAATCGCGCACCCTGCCGCGCGGCTACTTCAAGGGCTTGAATTTTCTCTTGAACGAGCAGCCCGACAAGGCGATCGACGCTTTCATCGAAATCGTCAAGCTCGACCCGGAAACGGTGGAGCTGCATTTCGCATTGGGCAACCTGTTTCGCCGCCGCGGCGAGACCGAGCGTGCCATCCGCGTGCATCAGAACCTGCTCGCGCGGCCCGACCTGCCGCAGGAGCATCAGGTCCATGCGCTGTATGAGCTGGGCCAGGATTACCTGAAGGCCGGTTTGCTCGACCGCGCCGAAGAAACCTACAACAAGCTGATCGACACCCAATACAGCGCCCAGGCGCGCCGTGCCCTGCTGGAAATCTTCCAGCGCGAAAAGGAATGGGTGCGCGCCATCGAAGCGGCGCATGCCTTGCAGGAAGCCGGCGCCGGCGCGCGGCAAAAGGAAATCGCGCAATTCTATTGCGAACTGGCGCAGGACGAATTGGTGCACACCCATCCCGATGCGGCACTGACCCTGCTTGACAAGGCGCTGGCCACCGACCGCAAGAACGTGCGCGCCACCATGCTGATCGGCGACGCGCTGCTGGCCAAGGGCGACACCGAAGGCGCCCTGATGGCCTGGCGCCGCGTCGAACAGCAGAGCGTGCCGCATGTGGCGCTGGTTGCGCAGCGCATGATGGATGGCTACCGTGCCGTGGGCCGGGCGCAGGAAGGCATCAACCTGCTGAAGCTCTATCTGGCCGAAGCCTCTTCCATCGACTTGCTTGAAGTGGTGTTCAAGGCTGTTTTTGAATTGGATGGCGTCGATGACGCGCGCCAGCTCGTCAGCGACGAATTGCGCCGCACGCCCACGCTATTGGGTCTGGACAAGTTCCTCGAAGTGCGCCTGATGGATACCTCGCTTGAAGTGCGGCCCGAGCTTTCGACCGTCAAGAACCTGGTGCATAGCCACGCGCAAAAGCTGGCGCGCTACCAGTGCAGCCATTGCGGTTTCAAGGCGCGCCAGTTCTACTGGCAATGCCCGGGGTGCAACGGCTGGGAAACTTATCCGCCGCGTCGTACGGAAGAATTGAATGTCATGAATTGAGAAACAGAATATGAAGATCACCATCATTGGAACCGGCTACGTCGGCCTCGTCACCGGCGCCTGCCTCGCCGAACTCGGCAACAACGTGTTCTGCCTCGACGTCGATCAAAAGAAGATCGATATCCTCAACAGCGGCGGCATCCCCATCCACGAACCGGGCCTGGCCGAGATCGTCGCACGCAACCGTGCCGCCGGGCGGCTGCATTTCTCGACCGACGTGGGTGCTTCCGTGGCGCATGGCGACATCCAGTTCATCGCCGTCGGCACGCCGCCTGACGAAGACGGCTCGGCCGACCTGCAATACGTGGTGGCCGCAGCGCGCAACATCGGGCGCCATATGAGCGGCTTCAAGGTCGTGGTCGACAAGTCGACCGTGCCTGTGGGCACGGCCGACCGCGTGCGCGCCGCGATTGCCGACGAGCTGGCCATCCGCCAGGCCGAAATCAAGTTCTCGGTGGTGTCCAACCCGGAATTCCTGAAAGAGGGCGCGGCGGTGGAAGACTTCATGCGGCCGGACCGCATCGTCATCGGCTGCGACGATACGGTCGAGGGCCAGCAGGCGCACCACATGATGAAGACGCTTTACGCGCCCTTCAACCGCAATCACGAGCGCACCTTCTGGATGGACGTGCGCTCGGCCGAATTCACCAAGTACGCCGCCAACGCCATGCTGGCGACGCGCATTTCCTTCATGAACGAGCTGGCCAACCTGGCCGACCGCGTGGGCGCCGACATCGAAGCGGTGCGCCACGGCATCGGCTCGGACCCGCGCATCGGCTACAGCTTCCTCTATGCCGGTTGCGGTTACGGCGGTTCGTGCTTCCCCAAGGACGTGCAGGCGCTGGAGCGCACCGCGCGCGATTTCGGCCAGGATCTGCTGATCCTGCGCGCCGTGGAAGCCGTCAACAACAAGCAAAAGCATGTGCTGGGCAAGAAGATCGTCAAGCGCTTCGGCGAAGACCTGGCCGGGCACCATTTTGCCATCTGGGGCCTGGCGTTCAAGCCCAACACCGACGACATGCGCGAAGCCTCGTCGCGCGTCTTGATTGCGGAACTGATCCAGCGCGGCGCCTCGGTTGCAGTCTATGACCCCGTTGCGATGGAAGAAGCCAAGCGCTGCCTGACGCTCGATTTTGCCGATGCGCCGCAAGCATTGCAACGCGTGCGCTTCGCCGATAGCCCGATGGATGCGCTGCTTGACGCCGATGCGCTGGCCATCGTCACCGAATGGAAGGCCTTCCGCAGTCCGGACTTCGAGCAAGTCAAGCGCCTGCTCAAGGCTCCGGTGATTTTCGACGGGCGCAACCTGTTCGAGCCCTCCACCATGTCCGAAGCCGGGTTTGAATACCATGGCATCGGCCGCTCGGTGCTGACCAAGGCATGACGGCGATGGAAAAGGCCGCACCCATTCTCGTCGCCGGCGACGTCATGCTGGACCGCTACTGGTTCGGCGACGTCAACCGCATTTCGCCCGAAGCGCCGGTGCCCGTGGTACGCGTCGAAAAACGCGACGAGCGCCTGGGTGGCGCGGCCAACGTGGCGCGTAACGCGGCAGCGCTCGGTGCCCAGGTAGGCTTGCTCGGCGTGGTCGGCAAGGACGAGCCGGGCGATTCGCTGGAACGCATGCTGACAGGGCTGGGCATTGCGAGCTATCTGCAGCGCGACCCGACAATTGCCACCATCGTCAAGCTGCGCGTTTTGGGCCGCCAGCAACAGCTCTTGCGCATCGACTTCGAAGAAGCCCCGACCGAAGTCGTGTTGAAATCCAAGCTCACGCAATTCAATGCGCTCCTGACCGGGCACGACGTGATCGTGTTGTCCGACTATGCCAAGGGCGGCCTGGTCGATGTCGCCACGATGATTGCCGCCGCGCGCGCGGCCGGCAAAACCGTGCTGGTCGACCCCAAGGGCGAGGACTTCACACGTTATGCCGGTGCCACTATGCTCACCCCCAACAAGGGCGAGTTGAAACGCATCGTCGGCTCGTGGAGCAGCGAAGAGCAATTGACCGCGAAGGCGCAAAACCTGCGCACCCAGCTGAAGCTCGATGCCTTGCTTTTGACGCGTTCGGAAGAGGGCATGACGCTGTACGTGGAAGGCGGCCAGACCAACTTCCCCGCGATGGCGCGCGAAGTGTTCGATGTCTCGGGCGCAGGCGACACCGTGATCGCCACCATGGCCGTGATGCTGGGCATGGGCAAGAGCATGGTCGAGGCAGCGGCGATCGCCAACCGCGCCGGCGGCATCGTGGTCGGCAAGCTCGGCACCGCCACGGTCACACCGGAAGAATTGTTTCCCATTTGATTTCCCCTTTGTTGTTCAACCGGATGAAAGGAGTAGTCATGTTCAAAAAATTTCTGTTTGCCTGCCTTGCCTTCCTCATGACCATGGGCATCGCGTTCGCCGACGTCGATGCCAACAAGGCGGATCAATCCGCACTGGATGGCGTCAAGGGCATCGGCCCGACGCTGTCCAAGGCTATCATTGCGGAACGCACCAAGAATGGCGACTTCAAGGATTGGGCCGATTTTCAAAAGCGGGTGAAGGGTATTGGCGACAAGAATAGCGCCAAGCTTTCGCAAGCGGGCCTCGTGGTGAATGGTCAGGCCAAGCCGGGTGCGCCGACTGCTGCGGCGGCATCGACTCCGGCGCCCGCATCGGCGAAGGCTTCTGCGGCCGCGGCCGGCAGTGCTGCGAGCGCGCCGGCTTCCACGCCGAAAAAATAGACGAATTCACTTCAAGAACCCCGCGCATTGCTTGCGATGCGCGGGGTTTTCTTTTGCAGATCCGGGCCGAAGCCACCTGTCAGAGTTGACAGGTTGAACTGGCGGCAGGGCCGTGACAGCATCGGCAGTCGAAACAATAATAAGCGAGCCTGCTTTCGATCTCCGGGTAGTGTTGCGCAGCAGTCTTTTCTCTCGTCGACTTGAACCAGGGAGGTTCCATGTGCTCGAGATGGTTTGTCGCCGCCATGGCGACAATTCACGTTGTTTTTCCCACCGGTGCTAGTGGTTCCCTAAGGAGAAGGTAATGGTCTTCAAGATTAGACGTGAAGCTGTATGCGGCATACTCGGCGCGGTTGCATTTTTGTGCCCGATGTCGGTCTCCCTGGCAGACGATGTCACGCCGGCGGCGCCGGCCGGAGCGCAATTGACCCCGCCCTACTATGTATTCAACTCCAATATTCCAAGCGATGTCGTCACGATCAGTTTGGGGGCAAGCGCATTACAGCCTTTTGTCGACAACCTGGCGTGGAATACCTTCATTGCCGTCAACTGGCCGGTGCCGAAAACGATTGCCCAGCGTGGCGCGCCGGACCGGCAAAACGTCGTTGGCGGCCTCAAATATGGCGCCGAGCGCAAGACGGTCGTCATGCCGACCGGCCCGGTGGTATGGGAGACCTTCAAGAATACCGACGATATTTTCCTCAACCCGCCGGTCAAACCAACCGCTTTCGATGCGCCTCCCATTATCCCAGCCGCGTGTATTGCGCTCGCGCGGAAAGATCCGGCCGCCACGCAGCACGTATTGAGCAGCAGCGGGCAAATCAATAGCGTGCTGGCGTCGACGGAACAGGCGTTTACCGAGCATCCCTTGATCGACCAGCAGGGGAAAAAGGTCTGGTATGAAGTCAAGGTGAATCGGGCCTACTACGATTACGTGGTGAACAACGGTTTTTACAACAGCAAAAACCAGGCCGGGAAAACGATCGATTTCCCCATATCGAGCAACACCAACCTGCAACAGCCGGTGGTCAAGGTGAAGGCAGCTTGGAAAGTCATGAGCCCGGACGATCCGAAAGAGCAGTTCTATACGGCGAGCGCCCTGTTGTACGACAAAGCCGCCGATACCTGTAGCGAGCAAACGGTCGGCCTGGTCGGTTTGCACGTGGTCCAAAAAACGGAGCAATTTCAACAGTGGGCCTGGGCGACGTTCGAGCAGGTGAACAACGCGCCTGACGAGACCGGGCCGGTGGCCGGGACGCATTACAACTTCTACAATCCGGCATGCTCTGCGACACAGTGTCCGCCCAACACCTACCCCGGCGGATCGGGTCCGAACGGGCCGACGCAGGTGGTACGCGAGGTGCCGATTACCAGCAGCGCCGCGGCGGCCAATGCCACGTTCCAGGCCGCGCTGAAGACGCTGCGCGCCGACAATGTGTGGCAATACTATATGCTGGTCGATTCGCAATGGGGGCCGCTCAATCCTCCTCAGCTAGGCACGCCGGTCCAACCGAGGTTCCTGGCCAACGCGACGATGGAAACCTATTTGCAAGCCCCTACAGACGATCCCAAGGCCCCGCATGGCTGCATCAATTGCCATGGACATGCTGCGGCAAAAAAGGACCTGGATTTTCAATTGTTCAAGGCGTATCCACACAACGGCCAAACTGAACAGCTCCTGAAAGCGTTCATGCACTAGCCTGCAGGGCGGGTAATTGGCGCCACCCACCAGCGCTTAAAGACAGCTTTTTGCGCACTGGTGGGTTGCAACCCTCGCTAGATTCTTTTCTGTGTCGCTTGCAATATCAATTCCCCGACAAGCGCTTCCCAAACGAAATCGCATAAGCCGGCGAGCGGAACAACAGCACCGGGTCATTGGTCGGCGCGATCCCGTCGGCCATCACCAGCGGATCGAAGTTGATCTTCTCGCACTCTGCGCCGGCTTGCGGCCGGGCCTTCGAAATCGTCAATGTCCCGGCCTTGAAATGTTCGCGATCGTCGGGCCAGGGCAGGGTGGGGTTGTCTTGCGGGTCGCCCGGTTTGCCCAGGGTGACGATCATGTCCCATTGCACCGCGCCCATGCTGGCGCGCGCGATCAAGTCGTGTTCGAGGAAATCGTGCGGCGCCTTCTTCAATTCCTCGTCGGTCAATGATTTTTCTCCTTCGTGCGGCACGAAGCGCCACTTCACCAGGTGTTCGACCTTTTTGGCATCGACGAACTTGAAGGTGTGGATACCGTAGAACGCGGAAGTGTAATACTCGGCCGGCGGATTGTGGCTTTGCAGGAAGCTCGCTTGGCCCATCGCATCGGGATGACTGGCGAAGAATGCCTTGAGCTTGGCCGGGTCGGGCTTGCCGGTGGCGGGGTCGGGTTTTGCCGCGATGATCATGTCGTTGAAGGTGTTGGGACTGGCCGCGCCGAATACCGGCGTGTTCAACATGGTGAAATGCTGGCGGCCGCCGTCGGGCAGGCGGAATTCGATGGCCAGGCCGCGCGCGTTGCGTGTGGCGTCGGCCGCGTCTGGGTTGCCGCCGGCCAGCGAAAAGCGCGCAACGAGCGGCACGGCCTTGCCCGAGAACAGCAGCGAGCGGCTGTATTTCGCCGCTTCCGGCGCGCCGACGAAAACGCCCTCGGCGCAGCTGCCTTTGGCGTGGTTCTTGCGCATGCCGGGGTGGTTGCCGAAGGTGCCGATCAGCGAATCGACCACCTGGTTCGGGGCGACCTGCTGCGCCTGGGCAGCGATGGCGAAGCCCGATGCGATCAAGAGGGTCAGGGTTTTCAGCGTTTTCATCATCATTTCCGTGCAGTTCAAGTTGGTTTTTGCAATTGTTCGTAGACGGCCGTGGCAATGCGCGCCAGCTCGCCCTTGTCCATGCCGCCCGAGAGCGCATAGCCGAACTTGCCGTCTATCCAGTAAAAGACGTTGACCGGCCCTTCCTGCGCGAAGCGGAAGCCCGTGTCCTTGTTTTGCGTCTGGTCGGTCGTGACGTAGACCGTCAGGCGCTCACCGGCCACGTTGTGATACATGAATTGCGCCACCGGCCCGGTCTGGCCCGGCAGCAAACGCCCGCCGATCAATTCGTAGCCCAGCTTGCCGAGCTTGGGCGGGTTGATCTTGCTGCCCAGCCGCTTGGAGAGCCAGGTGACGAGCTGGTCTTCCTGCTCCGCACCGATCTCGACCGGGCGCGTGACTTCGGGGCTGTATACCACGTGGGCGATGGCTGCCTGATGCGCCAGCGCGAGCGAGCCGTCGGCGGTTAGTGGAACATTCGGCGGCACGTTGAAGTGCTGCGCCGAATCGGGGGCGGCCGGCGCATGCAGCATCCAGCCGGCGCTGCCGCTGACGATAGCCACGACAAACGCTGCGGCGATCTGGCGCCAATAGTGCCTATCGTTGGCGGAACGGGGTATAAACTGCGGCGGCAAGGGTTCGGTGAGCACGGGATTGAATGCCGCCCGCAAGGCCGCGTTCTGTGCGCGCCACGCCGCTACACGGTGCGCATCTTCCGGGTGGCTCGCAAGATGCCGCTCGACCTCGGTCACGCGCGCGGCACAGAGCAAGCCATCGACATAGGCATGCAGGTCGGTTTCGTCTATCGGGTTCATTTGATCACCTTCAAGGAGGTACTGTGCGGCTGGCCGTCCATCATGTGACGCAGCTTTTCGCGTGCGCGCGACAGGCGCGACATGACGGTGCCCAGCGGTATGCAGAGTGCGGCGGCCACGTCTTCGTAGCGCATTTCTTCCAGTGCCACCAGCAAGAGCACTTCGCGCTGATCTTCGGGCAGGCGGCGCAGGCAGGATTCGAGGTCGCGCAACTCCATGCCATGTGCCGGCACAACACCGGTAGGCACATCGTCGTCGAATTCATCCATCGGCGGTTCGGCACGGCGGAAGCGGTCCACATGAATGTTGTGCATGATGGCAAACAGCCAGGCACGCATGTCGCTGCCGTGGCGCCACAAGGTGAGCCGGCTCCAGCCGCGTTCGACCGTATCCTGCACCAGGTCGTCCGCGTCGCTGCGGCTGCCTGTCAGGGCGCGTGCGTAGCGCCGCAGGCGCGGTATGCAGGCGATCAGGGCATCTCTGGCTTCGGTTGTCATGGATGGAATTTGTGCGTTGTCATGGAGGTGAACGGTCTGGCAGGCGGTTTATTCCATGGGCGCGCAAAATTATTTATGTACCCAAGTGTATAGATTGGCAAGCTTGGCGGCTTGTTATCGGACGTCAATTTTCATCTCGGATTAGAATGCGTGTTCACGCTGAAAATTCCACCAACCGTTCGAGCCGCCATGCCCTACCTGACCGTTGAAGACACCATAGGCAACACCCCGCTGGTACAACTGAGGCATATCCCCGGGGAGGATGCGGCCAGACGCAACAACATTATTCTGGGCAAGCTGGAAGGCAACAACCCCGCCGGCTCGGTCAAGGACCGTGCGGCCTTGTCGATGATCAAGCATGCCGAGGAGCGCGGCACCATCAAGCCCGGCGACACGCTGATCGAAGCCACCAGCGGCAACACCGGCATTGCGCTGGCCATGGTGGCGGCGTTGCGCGGCTACAAGATGATTTTGCTGATGCCGGAAAATCTTTCCGAAGAGCGGCGTCAGAGCATGGGCGCCTATGGCGCCAAGATCGTGCTGACGCCCAAGACCGGCGGCATGGAATATGCGCGCGACCTGGCCGAGCAGATGCAGCGCGAAGGGCAGGGCATCATCCTCGACCAGTTCGCCAATGCCGACAACCCGCGCGCCCACGTTACCGGCACCGGCCCGGAAATCTGGCGCGACACCGAGGGCCTCATCACGCACTTCGTCAGCGCGATGGGCACCACGGGCACCATCATGGGCGTGTCGCAATATTTGAAGGAAAAGAATCCCGAGGTCCGCATCGTCGGCGCCCAGCCCGAGGAAGGTTCGCAGATTCCCGGCATCCGCAAATGGCCGGAGGCTTACCTGCCGAAGATCTACGACAAGGCGCGCGTCGATCAGATCGAATACGTGAGCCAGGCCGCGGCGGAGAGCATGGCGCGCCGCATGGCGGCGGAAGAGGGGATTTTCTGCGGTATCTCGGCCGCCGGGGCGTGCGAAGTGGCATTGCGCATTTCGCAGACGGTGGAGAATGCCACGATCGTGTTCATCGTGTGCGACCGGGGCGACCGCTATTTGTCTACCGGGGTGTTTCCGGCCTGACGAGGCAGTGGCGCGTCAGTTGCCGGCGGCGCCTTCTGCGGGCCAGACCGGGTGCTCGCCCGATTCGTCATACCTGGGGAACAGGGTCAGGTTGTAGACCGTGCCGTTGAGCGCCCAGACCATCAAGCCGAAGGCATCGCTTTCGTAGCAGCGGCCGTTTTCTTCATAGTCGCCGGTCTGCGCCAGATCTGTGATGCCGGCGGCAGCGGCTGCCTTCAGCAATTGCCGTTCTTCCATGCCGATGAAGCGTGTGCCGCGGATGTCAATTTCCGGCGAGTCGATGGTGATGCTGCCAAGGCGCCAGTCATCTTCTTTTGCGAAGTCCAGTTCCACGCCTGCGCTGGGGTAATGCCAGCTTTCCTGTTGCGCGCCTTCGAGAAATTCTTCCTGCGAAATTGATTCGGGTGCGCCGGCGGCGGCCTTGATCTGCTCACGGTTGCGACCCAGCACGAAGGGCTCGAAGCCGAAAAAGGGGATGGCAGTCGTCATGGCAGGCGGGGGAATTGGTTACTCGGGAGGCGGCGTAAAACCGGTATTCACAAACAAAATTGCACCGGATTATGCGCCCGTACAAAGTCAGGCGTAGCCGGTGCAATCGTCAGAACGCAGCCCGAGGCTGCGTGCAGCTTATTCAGCGAGTTCGGATTCGCCCATGGCGCTGCCGGGAGCGGCGCCTTCCTTGGGCTTGAATTGCTTGTCGCTGATGCGGAACTTGTCGCGGCGGTCGCCCATGAGGATGCGCAGATCCTTGATGCTCAAGTCGCTGACTTCATGCATGCGGATCAACAGCGAGGCGCCGACCGGCAGGCGGCGATGGCGGATCTTGCTGATCACCGGAGGCGCAACCTCCAGCGCACGCGAGAGCGCGGCATCGTTCTTCAACGCGAGTTTCTCGATCAGGGCGTCCAACAGATTGTTGGGATCGTAGGCGAGTTGATCGGCGAGTCTTGAGCTGGTCATGATAGTGGTCTGGCAAAGTTGTCAAAATATAGAAAATTCTGCACGGCAAGATTATTGTACTAGCAAACTTGCAGTAAAGGTATTTTCCAGCCTCGGTTGTTATGATGTCACGCCCGCGTAAAACTTGCGACATCTTTAACCAAACTTAAAGCAATGTTGTTTTTATGCACGTATTGTGTATAGGAAATATAGTAAGGAAATTCCAAAAATGCAACAAGTATCGTGCTATAAAACAGGGCGAGTGTTGCTCAAATTGAACACGCACGTATTAGCTACGCGTTGGAGTGGCAGTAAGCCCAAACTGTTCCCGCATGGAAAACCCTTGTTGGCAGAATAAGGGTGTTTGGCGCTATTTCAAGCGCTTACTTGGTGTGAAGATGTAAATCTTGCCATCCTGATAATCCCAGTCGGCGTAGCGTTTCCATGTTGCGCTCATAGATGTCGCTCGCATCCGGGAATGCCGCTACGGCGCGTTCTATGCTGTCTTCGCGCAACAGATGGAGGATGGGAAAGGGAGAACGATTGGTGCAATTTTCCACATCGTCCGGCCCGATCCCTGCGAACTGGTAGTGCGGGTGGAAGCTGGCGATCTGGATGATGCCATCGAGTTCGAGCTGTTCAAGGCAAGCATCGGCCACGTCAAGGAAATCGTTGTAATCGAGAAAATCCTGCAGCACGCCGGGATGGATGAGCAAGGTGGTATCGATTTGCGCCGGATCCGCATCGGCCAAGGCCAGCAGTTCGGCTTGCAGGTCGGCCGCAAGTGTTTCGCTGTCTGCGGCGTTGGTCACGGCATAGCGCACCTGGTTTTTGACTTGCACCGCCTTGGCAAAGGGACACAGGTTCAGGCCGATCACAGCCTTTTCGACCCAGGCGCGGGTGAGTTCGGTAATTGGTTCGCAGGCGGTGGGGTCGAGGATCATGGCAGATAGATGATGGCGCCGCGCCATTTTACCGCGCAGATCGGCTATGCTTGCGCCGCACACACCATTTCCCTCTTCTTCTTTTATGGCGATCAAGTCCACCATCTTCAAAGCCGAACTGCAAATTTCCGACATGGATCGGCACTATTATGCAAACCATGCGCTGACCATTGCGCGCCATCCGTCCGAAACCGACGAGCGCATGATGATGCGCGTGCTGGCTTTCGCCATCCATGCCCATGAGTACCTTGCCTTCGGCAAGGGCTTGAGCGCCGACGACGAACCCGACCTTTGGCAAAAGGATTTGACCGGCGCCATCGAACTCTGGATCGAGGTGGGCCTGCCCGACGACCGGAGCATCCTGAAGGCTTGCGGCCGCGCGGCCCGCGTGGTGGTCTATGCCTACAGCCCGACCACCTACATCTGGTGGAACCAGACCGGCAGCCGCATCGAGCGCGCCAAAAACCTGACCGTACTCCAAGTTCCCGCCGAGGCCAGCCAGGCGCTCGCCGACATGTCCGAACGCACCATGCAACTGCAATGCACGATCCAGGATGGACAGATCTGGATGACCAGCGGCGAAAAAACCGTCGAGATCAACCTGACCGCGCTGCAGGGCGAGCGCCCCTGAATACGGCCGCTCAATCGCGTGCCCGCCAACGCTTGCCGGCATAACGGGCCAGCCCGAACAGGCTGATACACAGCCAAAACCCTTCAATCAGGATCGACGGCCAGTTGGGGTCGAATACGAGCGAAACCAGGATGAGCGCGGAACCCACGGCATTGAACATCGAATAGCGCAGTTGTTCGCTGTTCCAGATTCGCAATTGCAGTGCCGCATAGGCAGCCACGATGGCGATTGCGCCCAGCGTGCCGATGCAGTCAGTCAGGCTTACGGTACTCATGGTCGCTTTTGATGGTCATTGAATCCGGTACGCTATTTTACTTGTCGAGGCCAAGGCAGATATCCATCTGCGCGCTCTTTCTGCGGGAGTTTCAGGTTCAGTCCCGCGGCTGTCAAGCGATCAAACCGGGCTGTCGCCACCTTCGAACGATCGCGCATCGCGGTGCGGAGTTCGCTTGTCGGCGCTTTCTTGACGTAGTTACGACAAGTGGCTACATTTGACGCGGAGTTTCCGCTTTTGTCTCTCTTTGAATAAGGCCTCCATGTTTCGGCAAGTAGTCAAAGATTATTCCATCGTTGCTCCCCTGGCCGGAACCGGGCAATTTCCGAGGGGGGAGTCTGCTTCGCCGAAGGATGTGGTCTTCCACATTCTCGAAGACAATTCTCAACCTGTGGAGATACTTGACATTGGTTTCGGGACTGGCACTCTGGGAGAGATTGTCAAGAACAATCCGGCGACGGCCCATTGGGCGGTGGACGGTGTCGACGGTTTCGAACCCAATTGCTGCAACGCCGAGCTGTTCGACAAAATGATCTATCGTCATATCTGGTATGGCTTGGCGCAGGAAATTCCGCTGGATCAGTTCAAGAAGTACAAGATCATTTGCCTGCTCGATATCGTCGAGCATCTGACGGCGGATACGGCGAGATGGCTGGTCCGCACCTTGCTTGCATCGATGGCGGATGATGCGTTTTTGTTTATCAGTACGCCGCTATGGTTTTATCCGCAGGAGCATATCCAGGAAGGGGATCTGGAGGAGCATTTGATTGGCGTTCCTGCCACGTCGATGATGGCTTTGCTGCCTTTGATGTACACCGTCGTACCACCCCTTGTGGGCGGCTTCGTTTTCGCCAAGCGCAGTCTGGATTTCATTGAGTTTTTCCAGCCCACTTCGGACAGAAGTTTTTCCTACGAGCGGGGACTTGCCATCGCCGAGATCATCAATTGCCAATACGTGCCGGGTCAGCTTTTCAAGCTCGCCTGAATACGGGGATTCGCGAACAGGCGCTGCTTCGTTGGCCTATTCCAGAGCTTCGCGTAATTCGGCTACCTTGAGCTTCAGCGGCACGAGAAACTGTCGCACCACGCCATCGTCGCATTCGTTGCGGTCGTGATAGGTGAAAGAACTTTCCGGCCGCACCAGGTGGACCTCGTTGTCGGCGGCGCCCATGTTCTGCTTGACGTTCTTGAAGAACGCATAGCTCTGGTTCACGTAGTGGTTGATGCGGAAAAACTCGTAGGATGGCTCGTACTCGGTCAAGCCGTCCGCGATCGGGCGCATTTTTTCATCGAACGTTCCCAGCTCGGTTTCGAACACGTGGCAGCGGCTGGTCATGGCGCTCCTGCCGCCGCGCATGATGGTCTTGACGTGGCGGTTGGCCGGAAAATCAATGCTGGCGTGGCGGCGGAAATTCTCCATGATCAGGCCTCCCGGCTCATCGATGTGGCCGCTGCTGCCGTAGATCATCCAGTAGGCGGCAAGCGCGGAAAGCTCCCTGTCGGCGTAGCGCGCCAGCGCCCGACCGATGTCGTCATCCTGCATCGGGAACAGGAATTCGTCGCCGTCGATGAAAGCCATCCAGTCGACTTTGTCCTTGTTCGCGTTCCACGACTGCTGGTAACTCATCTGCTGCGGGTAGAAGTTGCTGTCGATCGGATACACCTCGATGGGATAGCGGCGCGCCAGGCGCCGCAGCGTATCTTCCATGCCGTCGCTGCAGCGATGGGCGTAGATGTGGAAGCTGTCGAAGCCCATCATCAGGTGGAAGGCGATCCATTCGACGATCCAGGGGTTGCGGTCGCGCTGGATGGAGGTGATGGCGATGGTCATTTCGTTTGTTCCATCAAGCGTTTTTGCTGCGCTTCCAATTCGTCCATGCGCTGTTTTGCTTGCACCAGCGGATCGCCGCCCGGATCCTTGGTGCCTGACGCCTGCCGACCGCCGTTTTGCACGAGGATTGAAAAATGCACGATGCCGTTGCCTTGCAGGGCGACGACGGCCTCGGCAAAAGCGCCGACCGGCGCATCGCGGTCGGCCGCAAGTTGGACGAAAAGCGAACCGTAGCGCTTGCGCAAAGCGGCAAGCGCGTCGCGCAATGCCGCGGGCGACTTCGCGGGTTGGCAGGCATCGAGGCACACGCTGAACTCACCTGCCTTCGACACGCCAAGATAAAGCTTGGCTGCCGGAGGGGTCTTGTCGGTTATCGGGGAGATGATCGTGAGCGAACGAGTCGGGGTCGCTAGCCGCAGTTCGTCGAAGGGAAGCGCCGATCCGGCGTACATGGCTTCCATCAACGCCTGGAAATGCTGCTTCTCATCGGCCTTGACCAGCAGGAAGCCGCGCTTGGTGTTCGCGACGGCCTCGGTGACCGCTGCCACGAGGGGTTTTAAATCTCCATTTGCGACCGTCACGGCTTTGGCGGGCGACTTCGGCGGGTCGTCCGCGCGCACGACGAATTGCGTATCGCTGCGGATTTCGACCACCACGCCGTTTGCTGCTGCCAGCAACGGTAGACACGTCGCTGCGAACAGTGCGGCTTGTGCGATCTTCAATGCGCTCATTTTCCCGCCTCCCACAAGGTCCTCACCTCGCGCCCCAGGTCGATCACCGACATGGCGTAGAAATAAGACCGGTTGTACTGCGTGATGGCAAAGAAGTTCGGTCCGCCCAGCCAATACTCGGTTGGTTCAGTGCCGTTTTGCAGATCGACCAGGCCAAAGGGCATGTCTTGCGGCGGCTCCACGGTCGGATGCACACCGGCCGCTTCCAGTTCGGCGAGGCTGAATTTGGCCTCCAGTCCCTGACCGATGTAGGACGGCCAGGCGTTCTTGCCGTCGTCCACGGGCGTGGCGACGGTGGCGGGGAAGACGGTCGGCTCGCCCTTGTGCCAGCCATGCCGGGCGAGGAAATTGGCGATTGAGCCGATGGCGTCTTCGGGCGAGTTGCGCAGGTCGATCTTGCCGTCACCGTCATAGTCGACGGCGAACTTGCGTATGCTGCCGGGCATGAATTGCGGCAAGCCGATCGCGCCGGCATAGGAGCCTTTGAGCGAGAATGGATCGATGCTCGATTCGCGCGCGAACAGCAGGGTATTTTCCAGTTCGCCACGGAAATATTCCATGCGCGCTGCGCGGTTCGGGGTGTCGGGATAGTCGAAACCGAGCGTGGCCAGCACGTCGACCACGCGGAAGCCGCCGGTGTTTTGTCCATACAGCGTCTCGATGCCGAGGATGCCGACGATGATTTCCGCCGGCACGCCGTATTCTTTTTCGGCGCGTGCCAGTGCTTCGGCGTGCTCGTTCCAGAACGCGAGGCCGGCGGATATGCGTTTGGGCTCGACGAAGCGCGCGCGGTAGGTTTTCCAATTTTTTGGCTGGCCGACAGGCGCGGGCTTGACGAGCTGGATCGCGCTGTCGACATGGCGCGCATTCTTGAACACGGCTTCGATGTCGGCACGGGCGAAGCCGTGCTGTTCCACCATCATGCCGGTGAAGTTCTGCACGTCCTGCCAGGAATTGAAATCGACATACTCGCCTTGCTTGTCGATGGCGGCGGGCTTGGCCTTGGCGCCGGCATCGGCGCAAGCGGCCGGGAAGGCTGCGGCCAGAACCAGGGACAGCAGGGAAAGGGTGCGGCGGATTTTGCCGGGGGAAGAAAACGTCATGTGCATTCGTTGAGCAAAGCCTTGAGCTGGTTGAGTTTGTGCCGCGCGTCGTGCTGGCCGTCGCGGCGATATTGCAGTGTCTCGTAGAGGTCGAAAAAGCGCGCCAGCGCGGCCTTGCGCTGCGCCGTGAAGACCGGCGCTTCAGCCAGGCGGCAGCCATAATCGAACGAGCCTTCATGGATGGCGCGCGCGTAGCCCAGTTTCGCCATGCGGCGGCACAACTGCTCATAGACTGTGTTGACCGGATCGCGCTTTTGCCGTTTGCCCAGCAGCGGGATGGCCATGATGCCGACCACCAGGGCGCCGATGCCGCCCATCAACGCAATCAGCGTGCTCCAGTCGACCTTGCCGAAGCCGGCGGATTCGAGCAGGCTTGATTGCGTGCCGCTATTGTAGTCGAGCACCCATTGATTCCAGGCATTGCCCAGGGCGCCCCAGTCGAAGCGCAGTTTATTGAACAGGCTTGATTTGTCATCGCTTAGCGGCAGCAGGCTGCCCAGGCCGGTGCGCCGCACCGCGCTGTAGAGACTGCGCTGGATGCGCTCCGGCGCCACGGCTGCGGTCGGGTCCACGCGCACCCAGCCGCGCCCTTCGAGCCAGACTTCGGCCCAGGCATGCGCGTCGGATTGCGATACCACGAGATAGTCGTCGACCGGGTTGAGCTCGCCTCCCTGGTAGCCGGTGACGACGCGTGCCGGGATGCCGGCCGCGCGCATGAGGAAAGTGAACGCGCCGGCATAGTGTTCGCAAAACCCGGCTTGCGTGTCGAACAGGAAGGCGTCGATCGAATCGCGTCCCAGCGAGGGCGGTTGCAAGGTATAGGAAAAGCGCTGGCCGTGAAAGTAGTTCAGGGTCTTGTTGACCAGAGTCAGGTCGTCGGGCGATTCGGCGCGCATGCGCAGGGCGAGTTCGCGCGTCTTGAAATTGGTGCGCGGCGGAAGCTGCAGCCAGCGTTCGCGGTTTGCCAGCGGCCCATTCGCATCGAGCGCGTAGCGGGGGTAGGAGAGGGCATCGTAGCGCACGCGACTGTCGATCGGATGCTCGGCCACGGCCTGCATGCTGCCGCTGAAGCGCGCGGGGTTTTCCGGCAGGTCGGGCAGCGCACCGGGCAGGTCAAGCATGAGTAGCCAGCGCTGGCCCGTGGCTTCGAGCGTGACCTGGTAACGCACCGGCTTGCCTTGGAAACTGCCGGGATCGGGTGCCGCCAGGCGGGGCGGATCGGATTGCTTCCTGGACCACGTCGTGCCGTCGAAGAAGTCGAGCACGATGGCGCGCCAGTAGAGCTGCGCCTGCGGCGGCAGCGGGTCGGTGAACTTGACGCGAAAGGCCAGGTCGGCCGATTGCGCCAGATCGGAGATCAGGCCGGGCGACATGCTGTCGGACAGCCCGGTGTGGCCGGCGGCGGAGTCGTTGGGCAGGCTCCATAGCGGCCCCTGGATGCGCGGGAACAGCACGAACAGCACCAGCATCAGCGGAATCGACAGCAGGAAGATCTTGATGCCGAGCTTGAACCGCTGCAGCAGGGATGGTGTCGCGCCGGTGTATTGGAACGACAGTTGCGTGGTCAGGATGGCGATCAAGGCCAGCGCCATCATCACGGCGGTGCCCATGGATTGCGAATAAAAGAAATTGGTCAGCATGACGAAGAAACTGACCAGCACCACGACGAACAAATCGCGCTTGGCGTGCATTTCCAATAGCTTCAGCGTCAATAGCAGCACCACCAGGGCTACGCCGGGTTCGCGTCCGAAAATCATGTGGTAGCGCAGGTAAACCAGCCCGAAAGCCGCCAGCGCGACCGGTATCAAGACCCAGACCGGCGGCATGCGCAAGCCGCGGAAGGTGACCCAGCCGCGCCACAGCAGGATCACTGCGCAGGCGAGCGAGATCCAGGCCGGCAGATGCAGCGTGTGCGGCGCGATCACCAGCGCGCAGGAGAACAAGAGCAGCAGCGTATCGGATTTGTCGCGCGACATCGGCCGCGATCCCGCTCGCATCCTGCCGCGCGAAGGCAGGCGCGGCTTGAAGCGTTCGGTCAGCGCATTCATCAATAGCCCTCGTACAGCGCCAGCGCGCGCAGGCAGGCGGCTTGATGCGCCGGGCCGATCGAACTCGGATAATTCTGGTCGCCGAGCTTGAACGCGTAGGGCTGCCCCTGCTGTTCCGCATCGAGCACCCAGCGCGCCATGCGCGAGAGGCGCTGTTCCAGGTCCATGCGATAGGGCAGTTGCGCGAAATCGAGGCACAAATCGCCCTTTGTGCCACCCTCGAAATGCTTGGTCACGAGGTTGCCGCCGTCGCGCACATCGACCCGTGCGATCTGGCGCCAGGCCAGGTGTTTCATGGCGTCGCCCGGCTGATAGGCGCGCACGCCGGCGAAGTCGTCCGTGCCGGCCTGGCCGCTGCCGTCCTTGGTTTCGCTGCCCGCGGTGGGCAGGGGCGGCGCCTGTTCTTCCGGATAGGGATAGACCAATGCGCGCGAATCGGGTTTCCAGTAAGCCCAGGCACGCAAGAGACCAAGGGGGAAGCGCGTTTGCAGCCGCACGCGCGGCGCTTCGAGCCAGCCGCGCCTCGAGGTCATTACGTGCAGGTTGATCACGCTGGAAGCGTTCGCCGCGATATCGGCCGGCTGTTCGATGTTGGGCATGTCTTCTTCATAAAAGCCGAGCCAGATCGCATAGCGGCCGTACTTGTAGCGGTTGATCAGGTGCAGTTCGAATTGCGCTTCCTCGCCGGCGAACACGGTCGAGGCGTGCCCGGCCTTGAGATACAGGTGTGCCAGATTGCGAAACGTCATGTGCATGTCGACCACGCCGCAGGAAGCCAGCGTAAAGGTCAGCACGAAGCCCAGGCCCAGCGTGTAATTGATCGAGCCGACGAATAGCACGATGAGCATCACGCCCAGCGCCAGCCCGGCCTGGCTCGGGACGATGAATACGCGGCGCTGCTTGAGGAACACTTCGCCGGGCTCGGGGCCGCCTAGCTGGAACAGCCATTTCCGGGTCCAGTTGCGGTAGCGGGCCTTGATTGCGGAGAACATCACTATTTTGTAGGGCGTATAAAGTGGGCAGGGCTAGGCGCTGCGACGCAGACAGTAGGGCAGTACGGCAAGACGACGGATGGCCGCCCCCAGCAACGACGCCATGCCCATTTTAAACGCCCTACACGGGCACCGATTTCATCCATTGCAAGACCAGATCGCGGCTGCCCATCGCCGTGCCGGCGGTGGACTTGAGCGGACGCAGCCGATGCGCAGTGACGGGAATCAGCACTGCCTGGATATCTTCGGGCAGCACATGGTCGCGTCCCTCCATTGCGGCCCAGGCGCGCCCGGCCTGCAGGAGCGCAATCGCGGCGCGCGGGCTCAAGCCCTCGGCGAACATGCCATTGGCGCGCGATGCCTGCGCCAGGGCTTGCACATAGTCGATCAGTGCAGCCGAGGTGTGGACTTGCCTGAGCGCCTCTTGCGCAGTGAGCAATTCCTCGGGTTTCATCGCGGGTTTCAAGTCTTTCAGCAGCTTGCGCCGGTCCTGGCCCATCAGCAAGGCGCGCTCGGCCGCCGCATCGGGATAGCCCAGCGAGAGGCACATCAGGAAGCGGTCAAGCTGCGATTCGGGCAATTGGAAGGTGCCGATCTGGTGCGTCGGATTTTGCGTGGCGATGACGAAGAAGGGCTGCGGCAGGTCGCGCGTCACGCCATCGGCCGTGGTCTGGCGCTCTTCCATGGCTTCCAGCAGCGCCGATTGCGTCTTGGGCGTGGCGCGGTTGATTTCGTCGCCCAGCAGCACCTGCGTGAAGATCGGGCCGGGGTGGAACACGAAACTGCCTTTTTCGCGGTCGAAGATCGAAATGCCCACCACGTCGGCCGGCAACAGGTCGCTGGTGAATTGCACGCGGTTGAAGCGCAGGCCGAGCGAGGTGGCCAGGGCGTGCGCCAGCGTGGTCTTGCCTACGCCCGGCACATCCTCGATCAAGAGGTGTCCCCCGGCCAGAAGGCATACCAGAGCCTGCCTGATCTGGGTTTCCTTGCCGACGACGATCTGGTTGACTTGGGAAGCAACGGCGTGGACTTTGGCGAACATGGAGATTCCGAGGTGGTGTATGCTGACATTATTGCTTTTTTAAACCAGCTTTGTAAATCGCAAGCAACACAGGGATTTACATTCGCCACGATTGTATGCGAGAACCGCATTTCAGGCTTGCCCCGACATGAGCACCGCCATCTATACCCACCCCGACTGCCAGCTTCATGAAATGGGCCGCTGGCACCCCGAGTCGCCGCAGCGGCTGCAGGCGATCGAAGATCAATTGATCGCCAGCCGCATCGATACCCTGCTCGACTACCGCAGCGCCCCGCTGGCGCAACTGGCCGATTTGCAACGCGTCCATACCGGCGAAGCCATTGCGCTGGTGCAGGACCACGTGCCGGCCGAAGGCGACGAAGACAATCGCTATTACCCCATCGATGGCGACACCTCCTTGAACGCCCATAGCTGGAAGGCGGCCATGCGCGCCGCCGGCGCCGCCGTGGCCGCGACCGACGCCGTGATCGATGGCGAACTGGAAAACGCCTTTTGCGCGATCCGCCCGCCGGGCCACCATGCGCGCCCCACGGTTGCCATGGGCTTTTGCCTGTTCAACAACGTGGCCGTTGCGGCGCGTCATGCGCTGGAGGCGCGCGGCTTGCAGCGCGTCGCCATCGTCGACTTCGACGTACATCACGGCAACGGCACCGAAGATGCTTTCATCGGTGAGCCGCGCGTGCTGATGGTGAGTTTCTTCCAGCACCCGTTCTATCCGTATAGCGGCGTGCATCGCGAAGGCAGTCCGGCCAACATGATCAACGTGCCGGTTCCCGCCTTCTCCAAGGGCGACGTGGTGCGTCAGCTAGTCACGGAAAAATGGCTGCCGGCCCTGCATGCGCACAGGCCCGAGATGATCTTCATCTCGGCCGGCTTCGATGCGCACAAGGAAGACGACCTCGGCCAGATGGGCCTGGTCGAGGCCGACTACGCCTGGATGACGGAACAGATCATGGGCGTGGCGAAGGAGCATGCCAAGGGCCGCATCGTGAGCTGCCTGGAAGGCGGCTACAACCTCTCGGCGCTCGGGCGCAGCGTGGTTGCCCATGTCAAAACGCTGGCAGGGCTCGACTAGGTTCTGTAGGTTGGGTCGGGCGTCGCACGCTGAGCGCAGCGAAGCATGGCGCTGCCCGACCCGACGTGGCCGGCATTGACAGGCGCATATGAGGCGCGATCTCCGATGTTGGGCTTCGCTCAGCGCCAACCTACAACGGTGAGCAAACCCGGTAGAATGGCGGATTAGAACAATATCCCGCCACAGCATGTCTATCCAATGGTTCCCCGGCCACATGAACGCCGCCCGCAAGAAGGCGGCGGAATCCATGGAAAAGACCGATCTGGTGATCGAGGTGGTCGATGCGCGCCTGCCCGAAGCCAGCTGCAATCCCATGATTAGCGACTTGCGCAAGGAGCGCCAGCGCCCCTGCCTCAAGATTTTGAACAAGGCCGACCTGGCCGATCCTGCCGCGACGAAGGCCTGGATCGCGTTCTACAACGCGCAAAAGGGCGTGCACGCCGTGGCGCTGTCATGCAAGAAGCCGGCCGACGTGGCCAAGGTGCCGGGTTTGGCGATGAAAGTCGCTCCGCACCGCGGCACGGCCCTGAAGCCCTTGCGCATGATGATCATGGGGATTCCCAACGTCGGCAAATCGACCCTGATGAATGCCTTGCTCAAGAAGCGCGTGGCCAAGGTGGGCGACGAGCCCGCCGTAACCAAGATGCAGCAGCGGCTCTACCTCGGCAACAATATGGTGCTGACCGACACCCCGGGCATGCTCTGGCCCAAGATCGCCCATCCGAGCGACGGCCTGATGCTGGCCGCAAGCCATGCCGTCGGCACCAATGCCGTGATCGAGGAAGAGGTCGCCACCTTTCTTGCAGACTTGTTGCTGCGGCATTACCCGGCCTTGCTCAAGTCGCGCTACGGCTTTGCTACCGAAGGCATCGATGGCGTGGCAGTGGTGGAGGGCATCGCCGCGCGGCGCGGCTTTCGCTTGAAGGGCGGCGACGTGGACCTGGAAAAGGCGGCCCACGTGCTGTTGCAGGATTACCGCAGCGGCGCGCTGGGGCGCATCAGCCTGGAAACGCCGGAGAGCCGTGTGATCTTGCTGGCGTCATATCAGCCGCCGCCTTCGCTGGGCTTGGCGGCCGAAAGCGAAGAAGAGGGTGAAGATACGGAATAACCCGTAGGTTGGGTTGAGCGCAGCGAAGCCCAACATTCCCACGCAAATCGAGCGCAATCGCGTCTATTACGTGCGGATGTTGGGCTTCGCTGCGCTCAACCCAACCTACTTTGCCGGCTACCAGACTCCCCGCCTGCGGGCGAGGGGAGCGAAGCGGGCGACAGCGCTTTACTTGGAGTAGACGCGATACTCCCAAGGCGTCAGCTTCAGCTTCAAGGGCGCGGGCAATGCTACCGTCGTCCCGCCGATCGGGTCGGTGAAGTTGCCCATCATCGACCGGTCGGCAATCGTCACTTTCTGCGGCTTGTTCGTCAGGTTGAAGATGCCGATCACTTCACTGCCATCCTTGCTGCGCGTGAAGGCGAACACGGCATTGTCGTTCGAGGTATGCACGCGCACCAGCTCGCCGCCGGCCAAGCCGTTCCACAAGGCCTTGTTGGTTTTCTTCAGTTGGAACAGTTTGGTGTACAGGCCGCGGAACTTGTGATCCTTCCACTGGATCGGGTCGTGCTCGAAGAAGGCGAGCGCCTTGGTGTTGCCCGCTTCCTGGCCTGAATAGATCAGCGGCATGCCCTTGATCAGGTTCGACAGCACGAGGAACGTTTCGGTCGCATCACCGAGGCGCTGGAACTCCGTGCCTTCCCACGAATTCAAGTCGTGGTTGGTGATGTGCAGCATGCGGTAGGAGTTCGGGTTGTATTTCCTTTCTTCGCCGTTGAGGTAGGCGTCCAGATCGGCCACGGTCTTCTTGCCCTGCGCGATGCCGTTGAACAGATCCTTGAATTGCCAGCCATAGGTCATGTCGAACGCGTGTTCCTGCAGTTCCGGCTCGGAGGCTTCGGCCAGCATGAACACCGGCTTGACGCGATCCAGTTCGGCGCGCACGTCGTTCCAGAAGTCGGTCGGCACCATGGCTGCCACGTCGCAGCGGAAGCCGTCGACGTCGTAGTCGGTCACCCAGTATTTCATGGCGTCCATCATGGCGGCGCGCAGCTGCGGGTTGCGGTAATCGAGCTTGATCACGTCGTGCCAGTCGGGCACGGGCGGCACGAAGTTGCCTTTGTCGTCATGCACGTAATAGTCCGGGTGGGTCTTGGTCCAATCGTTGTCCCACGAGGTGTGGTTCGCCACCCAGTCGATGATTACCTTCATGCCCTGGGCGTGGATCGCATCGACCAAGTGATGAAAATCTTCCGGCGTCCCCAGTTCCGGGTTCACTGCCTTGTAGTCGCGCACGGCGTAATAACTGCCCAGCGTACCTTTGCGGTTGACTTCGCCGATCGGATTGATCGGCATGATCCAGATCACGCCCACGCCCATCTGCTTCAGTTCGGGCAGATGTTCCTCGAACTTCCTGAAGCTGCCTTCGGGAGAATACTGGCGGATATTGGCTTCGTAAATCGCCGCGTTCTCGCTCCAGGCCGGGTGTATGACGGTGCTGGTTTCCTGGGCGAAGGCGGGGCAGGCGGCAAACAGGGAAAGCAAAAGCGGGGCAAGCGATTTCATGCGATGTCTCGGGATGTTGTTGTCGGAATGTAGTCATTATACATATCCGTAAGCAAGTTACCCCAGGGAGGAAATTTAATGAAATATGGAAATATCCAGTTATTTCAATGAATTGATGCAATTTCCGGTTTCTATTTTGTAGTTTTATTTCTTATTGAAACGACAAAACAAAACCCGAAGGTAGGGTGGGTGAAACCCACCGACATCAAGGCAAGGCCTCCGATTTACTTGGTCACAATTTGGCGCTGCATCGGCGCCAGCTTGGCTAGCAGCTTGTTCTGCGCGCGCACCGGCACCTTGTTTTTCTCCATCGCCTTTTGCAAGTCTTCAGCCAGCGCATTGAAGTCGGCATTACGCAAGCCCAGGGACTGATGCGCGGTTTTCATGTCGCGGCCGGAATAGACGGCCGGGCCGCCGGTCAACTGCGTGAACTGTTCCTTCAGCAAGGCGCCCAGGCGTTCGACGTCGGCATCCTTCAGGGCGCCGCTGATGCGCGAGTCTTCCTGCCAGATGCCCAGGAAATCATCGATCACCTGGGAGATGCCGGGCTTGCCGCCGAAGTCCTGGAACACGGCATCGCCGGCGCCGTTGGTATCGGCGCTCTGCGCGTGGGCAGTGCAGGCGAAGGCGAGGGCAAGGGCGGCGAACAAATGTTTGCGATTCATGATGTGTCCTTTCAGCGTGGAATCAGAAGCCGGCCTGCAGCGAGAGATAGGCGCCGGATTGCGAACTGTTGTTGCCCGTGACCGGCGCCACGATGCTGCCCAGGTTGGCGTAGGCCAGCGTGAGCGAAACATTCTTGCTCGGGAACCAGGCCACGAAGGCGTCGTAATAGGCGCGTTCGTTATCGACGGAAAGGTTGTGCGGCTTTTCGCGATACTCGGCGCCGATCACCCAGTTCTTCGTCAAGAGATAGGCCAGCGAGCCTTCGATCTCGGCGCGGTAGTTGTCGTGCAGATCGCCGCCGAAGCCGAGCAAGCCCATCTGGTTCGCTTCGGTCTCGCGTATCGTCACGTTGGCCAACAGGCTTTGGTCGAGGAAGATCTTGGTGGCGGCGAGGTAATAGTCCGTGCCCGTGGTCTTCTTCGCCCCCAGCGCCGTCACCGGCACATTGAGCAAGCCCGAGAAGCCGTTGTTGCGCTTGTATTGCGCGCCGACGGCAATCTGCGGCAGCCAGCTGTCCTGGTCGTACACCGCATCGCCGATCAGTTTCACTTTCACGCCGAAAATATTCTGCGTCACCTTCAAGCCGTTCAAGGGGCCGTCGGTGGCCTTGAAATCCTGCCGCGCCACCGACAGCTCCACGCGGTCGGCAATGCCGACTTCGGCGCCATAGGTATTCAACTGGAAATCCTGCGTGCCGAGGTAAGTGTCGTGCAGGTTGGCGCCGTAGCTGTCGCGCGTGCCGTAGCCTCCGATCAAGGCCCAGGGCGTGATCCCGCCGCCGGCCGCGCCTTCCACGGTGGAGACGCCGCCCGTGGCCAAGAGCTTGCCCATGTCGGGCTTCCACATTGGCGCGGAATCCGCCGCCGTGTCGTCGGCATAGGCTGATTCAACGGCCAGCGCCAGTGCGGCGCAGGCCAGGGCCTGTACGTGCAATCGCTTCATTGCTTGCTCCCTTGTCTGCAAAAATGCTATGAGACGCCACGCATCTTGCCGTGACGCTTGCCGTTCCGGTTTGACAATCTTGCTTGATAGTCTTGCTTGATATATACGGCGAAGGCAGAACCTTGGATTCAGCGGCCGCACAAGATTTGTGTGCGATTGCTTTGTTTTGGCCGGCCATGTCGCAATTTTGCTTTTGCCGCATAATCGGCAAGCATTGCTTGCCGGTTTGACCATTCATCGACAAAAAAGACCCATCATGACACTACCGACCTTTCTCACCCGAATGCTTTGCCTCGCGTTGATGCTTGGCATTGCCGCACTTGCACCCGTTGCCGCGCAGGCGCCCGCGCCGGCGAAATATTTCGACAACAGCGGGCGCAGCGACGTCTTGAGCGGCGGCGTGCGCATGATCCCGATCCAGACCGCGAAAGGCATCGTCCACGTCTGGACCAAGCGCGTGGGCAACAATCCGACCATCAAGGTCTTGCTGCTGCACGGCGGGCCGGGTGCGACGCACGAATACCTGGAAGCCTTCGACAGCTACTTTCCCGGCGCGGGCATCGAATACTATTATTACGACCAGCTCGGCTCCGCCTATAGCGATCAGCCCGACGCGCCGGAGTTGATCAACAGCCTGCCGCGCTTCGTCGAGGAAGTGGAGCAAGTGCGCCAGGCGCTCGGTTTGGACAAGAACAATTTCTATCTTTATGGCCAATCCTGGGGCGGCATCCTGGCGATGGAATACGCCTTGAAATACCAGCAAAACCTGAAGGGACTGGTGATCTCGAACATGGTGTCGAGCATCCCGGCCTATAACAAATACGCCGACACCGTGCTGATGCCGGCGATGGACCAAAAGGCGCTGGCTGAAATCCTGGCGCTGGAAAAGGCCGGTAAATACACCGAGCCGCGCTATGAAGAATTACTGATGTCGTCGTATTACGTGCAGCACATCCTGCGCATGCCGGCCGACCAGTGGCCCGAGCCGGTGACGCGTTCCTTCGCCCGCCTCAACCCCAAGGTCTACGTGCCGATGCAAGGCCCGAGCGAACTCGGCGCGCACAACGCCATCCTGCAGGACTGGGACCGCACCGCCGATTTGCCGAAGATCACCGTGCCCACGCTGACCATAGGCGCGCGCTACGACACGATGGACCCGGAATTCATGAAGATGATGGCAGGGAAAGTGGCGCACGGGCGCTACCTGTATTGCCCCGCAGGCAGCCACCTTGCGCTCTATGATGATCAGCAGACTTATTTCAACGGCTTGATACGCTTCATCAAGGATGTCGACAATCGCAAGTTCTGATTTGTTGAGCCGATAAAAAACGCCCCGGCTCGCTGGGGCGTTGTCGTCAGACGATAACCGCAAGGGGCATGCATCCGGTTTAAAAGACGCTGCGGAATCAGGCATGGATGGAGAAAGGGCCAAGCAAGCCGCGGCGCCCACAAAAATCTGGCATATCATTGTCGGACCTACAGCAAAGAGGCGTAACATGGCGACCCTGGACGAATTGGTGAAAAAGCAGAAGGCCGGCGCGCAGTTTGTCATCTCGGCCCAGATGCTTCGCCTGAAACCGCAGGAATTCGACCCGATGGCACTGCGCTGGCTTGACGACGGCGGTCCGGGGTTCAATGTCGTCGGCGTGCCGCACCGCAGTGTCGTGGATGGTGAATTTCTCATCAGCCGGGTGACGGTCATCAGAACGACGGCGCAAATTTAAGTCGCGGATTTGGCGCCCGCCGTGGACGGGATCATGCCAACGCCGCCGCCACGTGGCCGAACTCAAAAGCCCTACCAGACAGAGGAGATGTTATGCCCAAGAAAGAAAAGCTCGACCCGGAAACCGCCGCCCTGATCGCCTGGTGCACCGAGGTGGAAGGGTTTCTCGTTGCCGGTGGCGTCACGCTCGCCGAGGCACAAGAACATATTGAAGAATACGTCGAGGACTTCACCGATATGTTCTATGATGGGTTGTCTCCCGAAGCGGCGGCAAAGGCGTCGCTCAATGGCTGAGGCTCCGGTGGGAGTCTTGCGAGGCAGGCGACCGCAGCGCATGACCGTGACGCTTGACGTCATGTCCGCCCAGGCCGCCGGCACCAGTGGCGAAGCCTTGCTTGCCGCACTATTTGATGCGCCATCTGCAGCAATTCGCAGAACCGCGCAATTTACAGAATAAGGGACACCATGTCCGATACGACCTTCCCGCAGTTTGCCGACCTGAATCTGAGCGCGCCCCTGCTGCGCGTGCTGCAGGAACTCGGCTACGAGACGCCATCGCCGATCCAGGCCGCCACGATTCCGCTCTTGCTGCAAGGGCGTGATGTGCTCGGCCAGGCGCAGACCGGCACCGGCAAGACCGCAGCCTTCGCCTTGCCGATACTAGGCCGCATCGACACCAGGGCGGCCGCGCCGCAAGCCCTGGTGCTGGCGCCGACGCGCGAGCTGGCGATCCAGGTGGCGGAAGCGTTTCAGCGCTATGCGACCTACATGCCCGGCTTTCATGTATTGCCGATCTATGGCGGGCAGAGCTACGGCCCGCAACTGAGCGCGCTGCGGCGCGGTGTGCACGTGGTGGTGGGGACTCCCGGCCGCGTGATCGATCACATCGAAAAAAATTCGCTCGACCTGTCGCAGATCAAGACCCTGGTGCTCGACGAAGCGGACGAGATGCTGCGCATGGGCTTCATCGACGACGTGGAAACGATTCTGCAAAAGACGCCGGCATCGCGCCAGACCGCCTTGTTTTCCGCGACCATGCCGCCGGCGATCCGCCGCATCGCACAGACTTACCTGAACAATCCCACCGAAGTCACCATTGCCGCCAAGACCGGCACGGCAGACAACATACGCCAGCGCTACTGGCTGGTCAGCGGCTTGCACAAGCTCGATGCGCTCACGCGCATCCTGGAAGCCGAGCCGTTCGACGGGATGATCATTTTTACGCGTACCAAACTGGGTACGGAAGACCTGGCGAACAAATTGCAGGCGCGCGGCTTCTCCGCGATTGCGATCAACGGCGACCTGGCCCAGCAGCAACGCGAACGCGTCATCGCCCAACTCAAGGACGGCCAGATCGACATCCTCGTCGCCACCGACGTGGCCGCGCGCGGTTTGGACGTCGAACGCATCAGCCATGTGATCAACTACGACGTGCCGCACGATCCCGAGAGTTATACGCATCGCATCGGCCGCACCGGCCGCGCCGGGCGCAGCGGCGAGGCGATCCTGTTCATCGCGCCGCGCGAACGCAATCTGCTCAAGGCCATCGAACGCGCAACGCGTCAGCCGGTGGCACCGCTGCAACTGCCCACCATCGAGGCCGTAAACGACGTGCGCATCGCCAGGTTCAAGGACCAGATTACGGAAACGCTGGCAGCGGGCGGGCTGGAAGAATTCGCGTCGCTGATTGCCGGCTATGAACAGGAAAAGAATGTTCCGGCCATCGAGATCGCCGCCGCGCTGGCAAAGATGGCCAGGGGCGACGTGCCGCTGCTGCTGGACAAGAAAAAAAGCGAGGCGTTTGAAGAACGCGCCAGGTCCGACACCAGGCCGGCCTCCTCAGGGCGCAGAGAGCATGCAGAACGGCCCGAGCGTACGGAGCGCGTCGGCAACCGCAGCTTCGAACGTGCAGACCGGCCGGAACACCGCGAAGCAACGGAGCGGCCCGCCTTTGCGCGCAGAGAACGCGGCGAGCATACTCCCGAAGCGGGCATGCAATCCTTCCGCATCGAAGTCGGCCACATGCACGGCGTCAAGCCGGGCAATATCGTCGGCGCCATCGCCAATGAAGCCGGGCTGGATTCCAAATACATCGGCCGCATTCAAATCCACGACGACCACAGCACGCTCGATTTGCCCGACACCATGCCGGACGACATGCTGCATCATTTGAAAACGGTGTGGGTCGCCGGCCAGCAGTTGCGCATCACGCGTGAAGGCGAACCGCCGGAGGCGGGAAAGGGCGCGGACAAAAAAACGCGCAAGCCCAAGGTGGATGCAGAAACCGTCCGGCCCGAAAGACCTGCGCACAAGGCAGATGTCGAACGCCATCAACACCACGAAGAAATCGAACCGCCGGCTCCACGCAAGAAGGAACGCGGCGCCAACGCGGGGTTTGCCATGGAAGCCTTTCGCATCGAGGTAGGCCAGGTGCATGGAGTCAAACCGGCCAACATTGTCGGCGCCATCGCCAACGAAGCCGGCATCGAAGCGAAATACATCGGACGCATCGAGATTCACGACGACTACAGCACGCTGGAACTGCCCGAAGGCATGCCCAAGGAACTGTTCAAGCAATTGAAGAGCGTGACGGTATCCGGGCAACCGCTGCGCATCAGCCATGCGGCCAAGCCGCCGCACGGAGAACCGGCCTTCGCGGACAAAAAAACCGTGCCGCCGGCGCCCGGCAAGGGCGGCGACAGGGGCATGCATGATGCGAAGGGCGGGAGCAAGCCGCCCATCAAGGCCAAATCCGGTTTCGGCAAGCACAGCGATTCGGCGAAGCCGAAACCGCATCGCAAGGGACCGAAGCCAGGGTGATGCCGCAACCTACAAAACCATAAACAATTCGCGTGAGGGCGACGTCACGGCGGGCGTCATGGCGTCAAATAGGTCGTGCCGGAGCTAGGGCCAAAAACCGGGCCAGCGCCGATAAAACCCGTTGCGTCACACGGCCTCGGAACAAGGTCGACTTGAAGTACCTCAACGCACCGATCAAGCCTAACCCGGTCAACAGCATGAGCCAGCTATCCGGCTCCGGCACCGGACTCATGATCTGCAGCTCAAATGCATCTTCTCTTCCAGTCAGGTGATTATAGGCATCCCCCACGATCCAGCCCTCGTTGTTGATGCCCCTCGCCGACTGCAGCACCCAACCGGCTTGCGCCAGGGCGGGATTGAGCAGCGTGTTGAGATTGATCGCCGTCGTGCCCTTCCATAGCGTAGCCAGCGTAACGTCGGCCGCGTTGGTGGAAGCGCCGACGACGACACCGGCGTTGTTGATGGCGTAGGCATAGCTTTGGTTGCCGCCCAGGGAACCCAGTGCGGTAGCCGTTGTGCCGTTCCATTCCGTAGCGATTTCACCTACGTTGGAAGCGGGCGTGGAAACGCCGACGATCACGCCGGCATTGTTGATGGCGTAGGCGTCGCTATAGTTGCCGCCGAGGGAATTCAAAAGGGTCAGATTCGTGCCCTTCCATGCTGCGGCAACAGAGGTTGTGAATCCATTGAGCTGGGTATAGACGTCGCCAGCGTAGTTGACGTTCCCCACGGCCTCACCCGCATTGTTGATGGCGCTGGCGGTGCTCCATCCGTTATTCACGACGGCCAGGTTGGTGGCGCTCGAGCCGTTCCACAGGAAGGCAGTGTTTTCTCCGTTGCCGACAATCTGTCCGGCAGCGTTGATGGCGGTGGCATAGGTGTACGGGGTGTTCAAACTGGTCAGGGTCAGTGCCGGGCCGCTCCACAGCGCAGCTTGGCCACGCTGCGACGATCCGAGGATCTGCCCGACGATCTGGCCCGCGTTGTTGACGCCGCTGGCGCCCAACGAGTTGCTGATCACGACGGTGCTGCTCCCGTTCCAAATGGTTGCGCCCTGGCTGGAAGTGCCGACGACCAGGCCGGAGTCGTTGATGCCGGCCGCCGTACCTTGGCCGAGGAAGATGATTTGACCGCTTGCCTGAGCATGGCCGATGTTCGTTGCGCAGATCCCGATGGCAAGCAAAGCAGCATGGAATACATGTATTTTCATGATGGATGATAGTGAGTGAGGTTCTTGGGTTTTTGTTATAACTCCTTGGGGCTCCAGGGCCTGCTTAAAAAACAAAATGTGAATATTTCGACAACTATTTGGCAGCGTAGCATAGGCGGCGGACGCCAGTCAACGTTGCCAGCCCATTGGGCCGGATAGTTTTTCACTATGCACAAGTGTTTGATTTTTAATGGAGTGTTGGATCACGAACGACGCTCGCCACAAGAACTTCACGCTTATTGACCCACTGGCCTTCGCGCAGTTGCACTTCACATCGTTCGCTGTGGCCAGCTTGCGAGAGGACTCCTGCCTCCGGGACTGTTGCCACTCTGGGCACACCAATAAAAAACGCCCCGGCAAGCCGGGGCGTTTCGTGAGACTAGAACCGTAGGGGTTCAGGCCGGCATCGATTACATCATGCCGTCCATGCCGCCCATACCGCCCATGCCAACCATACCGCCCATATGACCGCCGCCTGCCGGCTTGTCTTCGACGAGCTCGGCAACCATGCAGTCCGTGGTCAGCATCAGCGAAGCGATCGAGGCTGCGTTTTGCAGTGCCGAACGTGTCACCTTGGCCGGATCCAGCACGCCCATTTCGACCAGGTCGCCATAGGTGCCGTTGGCAGCGTTGTAACCGAAGTTACCCTTGCCTTCCAGGACCTTGTTGACCACGACCGAGGCTTCTTCGCCGGCGTTCGTGACGATCATGCGCAGCGGCTCTTCCATCGCGCGCAGGACGATCTTGATGCCGGCGTCCTGGTCGGGGTTGTCGCCCTTGACTTGCAGGTTGGCGCGAGCGCGCAGCAGCGCCACGCCGCCGCCGGGGACGATGCCTTCTTCAACGGCTGCGCGGGTGGCGTGCAGCGCGTCTTCCACGCGGGCCTTCTTTTCCTTCATTTCGACTTCGGTGGCAGCGCCGACCTTGATCACGGCAACGCCGCCTGCCAGCTTGGCAACGCGCTCTTGCAGCTTTTCACGGTCGTAGTCCGAGGTCGCTTCTTCGATCTGCGCGCGGATTTGCTTGACGCGTGCTTCGATGGTGGCAGCTTCGCCGGCGCCGTCGATCAGCGTGGTGTTTTCCTTGCCGATTTCGATGCGCTTGGCTTGACCCAGATCGTTCAGCGTGGCCTTTTCCAAGGTCAGGCCGACTTCTTCAGCGATCACCTGGCCGCCGGTCAGGACAGCGATGTCTTCCAGCATGGCCTTGCGGCGGTCGCCGAAGCCGGGAGCCTTGACTGCGCAAGTCTTCAGGATGCCGCGGATGTTGTTCACAACCAGGGTAGCCAGCGCTTCGCCTTCGATGTCTTCAGCGATGATCAACAGCGGACGGCCAGCCTTGGCGACTTGCTCCAGCACCGGCAGCAGATCACGGATGTTCGAAATCTTCTTGTCGAACAGCAGGACGAACGGGTTGTCCAGGATAGCGACTTGCTTTTCCGGATTGTTGATGAAATAGGGCGACAGATAGCCGCGGTCGAACTGCATGCCTTCGACGATGTCGAGTTCGTCGTTCAGCGACTTGCCGTCTTCAACCGTGATCACGCCTTCCTTGCCGACCTTTTCCATCGCTTCAGCGATACGCTCGCCGATCGAGGAATCGCTGTTGGCCGAAATCGAGCCGACCTGGGCGATTTCCTTCGACGTGGTGCAGGGCTTGGAGATCTTGGCCAGTTCGGCGACGGTGGCAGCAACTGCCTTGTCGATGCCGCGCTTCAGATCCATCGGGTTCATGCCGGCGGCAACGAACTTCATGCCTTCGCGCACGATGGCTTGCGCCAGAACCGTTGCGGTCGTGGTGCCGTCACCGGCGTTGTCGCTGGTCTTCGAAGCGACTTCCTTGACCATTTGCGCGCCCATGTTCATGAGCTTGTCTTTGAGTTCGATTTCCTTGGCGACGGAAACGCCGTCCTTGGTCACCGTCGGGGCGCCGAACGAGCGCTCCAGCACGACGTTGCGGCCCTTGGGACCGAGAGTGACCTTGACTGCATTGGCCAGGATATTGACGCCTTCGACCATCTTGGCACGGGCGGCATCGCCGAATACAACTTCTTTAGCTGCCATGTTTATAACTCCTTGATTGATTCGTTGATTCGAGGCTGTCGGGAAATTACCGTGGCGTTGTTGCCGTGCCTTGCCGTACTACGCGTACTGTCTTCGGCCCGGCGGCTAGCCGCGCTAATTTCGCAACTGCCTCAAAGGCTTGTTACTTCTCGACGATGGCCATGATGTCTTCTTCGCGCATCACCAGCACTTCTTCGCCGTCAACCTTGACAGCTTGGCCGGAGTACTTGCCGAACAGGACGCGGTCGCCAACCTTGACGTCGAGCGGGCGTACCTTGCCCTCGTCGCTGACTTTGCCGTTGCCGACAGCCAGCACCTGGCCTTGATCGGGCTTCTCAGCGGCAGCATCGGGAATGATCAGTCCGGACGCAGTCTTGGTTTCCTGGTCCAGGCGCTTGACGATGACGCGATCGTGCAAAGGACGAAGGTTCATACAAACTCCTTAAAAATCAATGGGTTGATAATTCCGCGACTTGCAGGTCCACTCACGGAAGTGAGCAATAAAGCAAGCTGCGGAAATAAATTGTCGGAGGGGAGTTGTTAGCACTCTCCCTTAACGAGTGCTAATTATAAGGGTGGAAAGGGGGAGTTTCAAGGTGGCGCTGTCGTTCGCCCCTTAAATCTTGTTGAAAACCGGCTAACTCTGAACTTTGGTCAGTTAAGTCTGAACTTTCCAAGCTTGGTCTAGGGAAATTTGGCTTCTTGTGCGAATTTAAAGTTATGGCAAGCTCCTGGTGAAGCTGCTTGAGGTTGCGCCTTTGCTTGCGGCAAAGTGGGTCAGGTTTGGAAGCAAATCAACAGTTCAACGAATCCATGACTAGACTGGCTTTCCTTCACCCCTCAATTGCTCGCCAAGCAGATTGCCGATCCGCCCCTTGAGCGGTACCGGCGTCGACAGCACCATCGACGTCGTGATCGTGCCGTAGGTTCCCAGCCGGTCAATGATGCGCTCCAATTCTTCCGGTGAACGGGCCAGCACCTGCACCACGTAGCTGTCAGCACCGGTGACACGATTCGCCTCGACGACGTTGGGCGTCTCGCGGAATATCTTCACCAGGCGCGCGCCGAGTTCGGCATTGGCGCCGATGCGAATGATGGCCCGGATCGGGAAGCCAAGCTTTTCGTGATTCACCTCAGCGGTGAAATTCTCCAGGTAGCCGCCTTCCTGCAGCTTGCGCACACGCTCCGCGCAAGCCGGGCTGGTCAGCCCCACCTCGGCAGCGAGCGTCTTGAAGGGAACGCGCGCATTATTGACCAGCAATACAATCAAGCGCCGGTCAATTTCATCAAGAAAGTTTTTTGGTAAATTACTCACAATAATTAAAGTTTTAAAGTACTCATGCTTATGATCTTAAAGTGAAAGGCCTGACACATCAAGCACAATACCTGCTCCGATGAATCGCCCTGGAGAGCATGATGGAGCAGGTAAGAACCGATGGATTTTCCTTCGTTGAATTTGTCACGAACGAACCGGCCGAATTGGCCAAGCTGTTCGGAAAGCTCGGGTTTTCGAGTCAAGGCCTGGCGGCCGGCGGCGCATTGTTGATGACGCAGGGCGCGGCCGCCTTCGTCATCAACAGCGAACCCAATCCCTTCCGGGATGTGCATGGCACGTCGGTGCGCGCAATCGGCATTCGCGTCAACGATGCGCAGGCTGCATTGCAACAGGCCCTGGCCGGCGGTGCCAAACAGGCCGACCCGGCGCGCGACGGCGCCTACGTCCTGCCGATGCCGGCAATCCTCGGCATCGGCGACAGCCTGGTTTATTTCGTCGATAAAGATATCGCGGCGCACTTCCGCGCTGCGCCGCCGTCCGAATTGTTCGTACAAAGCAGCGGCGCATCGATCCTGGCGGTCGACCACACCTCGAACATCGTCCATCCCGTCAACCTCGACCGGTGGGCCGATTTTTACAAAAGCACATTCGGCTTCTCGCAGAAGCAATATCTCGAAGTCAAGGGCCGCGCGACGGGGCAGCGGGCACGCTCCATGGTCAGCCCGTGCGGCAAGGTCTCGATTCCGATCGCGGCAGCCGCACACGACCGGGAAGGCGCCCTGAATCAGAACGATGAATTCATTCGGGATTACGGCGGTGAAGGCATCCAGCATATTGCCCTGCTCACGAGCGACATCGCCGACACGATCCGGCATTGCAGCGCCAACGGTATCGAATTCATGGATGCGCCGACCGAACACTATTACGCGACATTGGCGGCCCGCATTCCCGGTCACGGCCTGGATACGGTGCAACTCGCCAACGACGGCATTTTGGTCGATGGCAAGCACGCCGACCGCATCCTCTTGCAACGCTTCACGCGGCGCCAGATCGGACCGGTGTTCTTTGAATTGATCGAGCGCCGCGGAGAAGACGGCTTTGGCGAAGGCAATTTCAAGGCATTGTTCGAGTCGCAGGAACAGGACCAAGTGAGGCGTGGCGCATTGGCAGGGTGATCCCGGACATGCATTCGTCGTTGTTCAATTTCATTTTTTGTTCAGAGGGCCCATGAAACCAAACAAGGAAACCGTATCGCTGCCTGCCGTCCACCCGGTCTTTGGCAGTACGGCAGTATTCAATACCTTCAACTATGCGCCTGCGGTCAAGGCCGGCGGCTTGCTTTTCATTGCCGGCCAGGTCGGCATACGCAACGACGGGACCGTGCCAGATTCGGCGCCCGAGCAGATCGACCTGGCCTTTCAGCGCATGGGTGCGATCCTGGAAGCCGCCGGGCTCGGCTTCGAGGATATGGTCGAACTGGTCAGCTATCACGTCAATATCGGCGAGCAGCTCGCCGCCTTCCGTGAAATCAAGGACAGGTATATCGCCGAGCATGCGCCCACATGGACCATTCTCGGTGTCGCCGCGCTGGCCCGCCCGAATCTGGTGGTCGAGATCAAGGCGATTGCCGCATTGAAATAACCCAGGGGTCCGCTTCGGCGATTCGGCCGGAGCGCCCGCACGCATTGGAGAAGAGCATGGAAAGCAAAGAATTCGCGTCGCAGGCCGACGTTGAGGAAAAAAGGACCTCGTTCATCAAACTGTCCGAACATGCCTACGCCTACACGGCCGAGGGCGACCCGAATTCAGGCGTGGTGATCGGCGACGACAGTGTCCTGGTGATCGATACCACGGCGACGCCGGCGCTGGCGCGGCACCTGATTGCGCACATTCGCGCCGTTACCGACAAGCCGATCCGTCATGTCGTCCTGTCGCACTATCACGCCGTGCGTGTACTGGGCGCCTCCGCCTACGCCAGCGAAGGGGCGTTCCAGGTCGTCGCCAGCCGTGGCACCTATGAGATGATCGCCGAGCGCGGCGAGCAGGACATGAAATCGGAAATCGGGCGTTTTCCCAGGTTGTTTGCCGGCGTTGAAACTGTGCCGGGCCTGACCTGGCCGACCCTGGTGTTCGACAAGGCGATCACGCTGTGGCTCGGCAAGCTCGAAGTGCGTGTCATGCACCTCGGTGCCGGCCATACCAAGGGCGACACGGTGGTGTGGCTGCCTTCGGAAAAGATACTGTTTTCCGGAGACCTGGTCGAGTGCGACGCGGCTTGCTATTGCGGCGATGCGCAACTGGCAGAATGGCCGGCGACGCTGGAAGCCATCCGGTCGCTCAATCCGGAAAAATTGGTGCCCGGCCGCGGCCCGGCCTTGCTGACGCCTGCCGACGTGAATCGCGGCATCGACTTCACGAAGGCATTTACAGGGACGTTGATGCGGGCGGGCCGGGAAGCCGTCGATCTTGGGCTCGACCTCAAGGGTGCGATGGCGCACACCCGCTCCTTGATGGACGCACCGTTCGGACAGGTGTTCATCTATGAGCACTGCCTGCCGTTCAATGTCTCGCGCGCCCATGATGAAGCAATGGGCGTGAAGCATCCGCAGATTTGGACGGCAGCGCGAGATCGTGAAATGTGGGATGCGCTCCAGTTGGGCTAAGGTCATCGGCCGCAATGGGGCGCAGCCCCGTCTTCGCATCTGCCGCTATCTGGCCGTCTGCTCGACCAGCTTGCCGCGCACGGCCTTGTAAATCACGACGGCGCCGTTCTTGATGTCACCATTGTCGTCAAAATCGATCTCGCCTTGAATCTTGCCGTCGAAACTCCATTTCTTCAATTCGCGGATATACACGTGCGGGTCGGTCGATCCTGCCTGCTGCATGGCTTCGGCCATTACGTGTACGCTCTCGTAGGTCAATGCAGCCTGCCCGCCGGGCGCGGAACCGAACCTGTTTTGAAAGAGATTCTTGAAATTGATGCCGTTTGAAAGCCAGGATGCCGGCACGCCGGGAATGCTGCAATAGTAGTCTCCGGCGTCATCGCCGGCATGTTTGATGGCAGAGATGCTGCACATGCCGTCGGGTCCGAGAAAGGCCGCGTTGGACCCGGCCTTTCTCAGCGCCGCCAGAAAGGGCACGCCGGCCTCTTCGGTGCCGGCCCAAATGACGGCATGGGTGTTGGTGTCCATGACTTGTTTCACCAGGCGTGAAAAATCGAAGGTCGCCATGTCGGCCCCCTTGGGAATGGTGGCTGCCGGAATGTCAATATGTTTCGCCCTGAACAGTTTCACCACGATGTCTCGGATGCCGATCCCGGACACCGAGTCGTCGTCAATCACCATGGTATTGTGTCCGGCCTTCAGCGAATTCGTTGCCGTCGCCACCAGCGCCGCAATTTGTGCATCGTCGTCTGCCAGGATGCGAAAGGCCGTGGGGTAGCCCATGTGGGTATATCCGGGGTTCGTCGCGAGAGAAAATTCGGGAATTCCGGCCTGGGCAAATAACGGTGCGGTAGGTATGGCAACGCCGGAATTGAAGTGCCCGATCGCCCCCGCCACCTTGGACGCCACCAGGCGTTCCACGGCCGCCTTGCCCTGGTCCGCGTTCGATGCATCGTCTTCCACCACCAGCTCGAAGCGGGTCCGTTTGCCATCGACGACGAAGTGTTCGTCGTTCAATTCATCCACGGCAATTTGCGCGCCCTTGAGCATATCGCCGCCGATCTCTGCCAGCGGCCCCGATAGCGGCCCGACAAACCCGAGCTTCACGTCGGTGTGCCGCGAGCATCCGGCAAGAAGCAGGGCGGCAGCAATTGAAATTGCCGCGCATCGTTGATCTTTCATGTTGTTCCCCCTGAATCGAAAAACATGGGCGCGGTTTTTATATTTGGTCGCGCCATGTTCAATCAAGAACTGCCCACGAAGCCTCTGTGTGCCGGACCTCGCGGGCAGGTTGTCGTGCCCGGGCGGAATCCGGCCGCCCTTATTTCGTCACGGCGATCAGCTCGCGCTTGCCGCTCTTGTAGGTGTAAAGCGTCAGTGTGCCGTCGAGTATGTCGCCGTTCTTGTCGAATGCGATCACGCCCGTGATCCCCTTGTGCCTGATTTTTGCCAGTTCGGGGAGGTATTTGGCGGGTTCCGCCGAGCCCGCTTTTTGCATGGCATCGGCCATGGTCATGACGGCGTCATAGGCGTAGGGGGCATTGAGCACGACTTCGTGGCCGAACTTTTTGCTGAACTCGGCCTTGAACTTGTTCAAGCCGGCCTTTTGGCTTTCTTCGACGCCGCCGGCTTCCGCGCACACCACCTTGCCTTCGCCCAGGCCTTCGCCCGCCAACTGGGCGAAATCCGACGAGCAGATGCCGTCGCCGCCCATGAATCTGGCGTCGATGCCCAACTGCTTCATCTGGCGCAACATGGGACCGCCAACCGCATCCATGCCGCCGAAGAAGATGACGTCAGGGCTCTTGCCCTTGATCGTCGTGAGGATGGAACTGAAGTCGGTTGCCTTGTCGGTGGTGTGTTGGCTCGACACGATCGTCACCGCCTGCGATTTCCCGAGCGCCCCCTTGACGAATTCCGTCGCCACGCCCTGACCGTAGGCAGTGCCATCATCGATCACGGCGATATTCTTGGCCTTGTTGATCTGGACCGCGTAGCGTCCCAGGGTGCTGCCGAGTTGGCCATCGTTGGCGACGACGCGAAACGCCGTATTGAAACCCTGCTGCGTGTATTTGGGATTGGTGGCGGAGGGGGAAATTTCCGGGATGCCGGCGTCGAAATAGATCTTCGAGGCAGGAATCGTGGTGCCGGAATTCATGTGCCCGATCACACCGTTGACCTTGGCATCGACGAACTTTTGCGCTACCGCGGTGCCCTGTTTGGGATCGCTCGCGTCGTCCTCGGAGAGCAGTGCGAATTGCGCTTTGGCTCCGCCGATGGTGATGCCTTTCGCATTGAGTTCTTCCACCGCCATGCGCGCGCCCTCTTCGGTGTCTTTGCCATAATGCGCATTCGGGCCCGACAGCGGGCTCGCGTGGCCGATCTTCACAAGCAGGTCCTGTGCCTGCACATCGGCCTGCCATCCGAATGCCAAGGCCAGGATCGCCGGCATCGCGCTGCGTTTGATATTCATGATTATTCCCCTCGTGATTAATGAAAAACCCCTGAACAAAAGAAGTCCGGACCTGCTTGCTCCGTTTGCGTAGTGTGATTTTTCGGTGCGGGGGAAACAAACCATTAATTCTATGACGAGCCATTAGCAATGCTAATGTATTGGGAAAGCCCGGACGGCGCCGCCGATATTCGCCCTATACCAGCCGCGCAACCGTCGACAAAAATGCATCCCTTTCGCTTTCGAACTGCCGGCATTGCTCGACGATCCAATCCCTGAATATCTGCATGGCGCGGTTTTTCCCGTTGTTCGCATTGAATACCAGGCTGTATTGCGCCGAGGCCTGGATGCAAAGGGGCACCGCCGGCCGCAATTGCCCGCGTTCGAGATGCTCCAGGATCAGCGAGGTGCGCGCCATGGCGACGCCTTGCCCCAGCAGGGCGGCATTGACGGCCAATTGCGACAGGTTGTATTGGTGGCCGTGCCGGACGATATTGCCGATCTCGTCCGAGTCGGTTTGCGTGGCCGCGCGGAGCCATTCCTCCCATTCGGCAAACGAGGGCGCCCCCTCCCAGGGCGAATCATCGTGCAGCAGGGTGCGCCTGCGGAAGTCCGTGGCCTCGGCAATCGGGGCATGGCGCGCCAGATAATCTTCATTGGCCACGGGAAGCAGGTATTCCTTCATCAGCGGCGTGACTTTTTGATCGCTGCGCGCCGTCAACTGGTCGTACAACACCAGAACGTCGATCGCTTCAATGTCCATGCGCGCTGCGCTCATGCCGAACAATTCCCCCAGCAGGCGTATCTCGATATCGGGATGCATGCGGCTGAAGCCGTTCAACCTGGGCATCAGCCACATCATCGAGAACGAGGGCGAGGACCGGATCACGAGCGTCTTTTCCGAAGCTTGCGGGGCCATCGCCGCCAGCTCGGTCTCAAGTTCCTGCAGTGTCTTGCTGACGACGCGATAGAACCGCTCGCCATCCTGGGTCAGCGTCAAGCCGCGCGGCAGCCTGGTAAACAGCCTGGCGCCGATCTGCTCCTCGAGGCCGCGAATCTGTTGGCTGACTGCGCCCTGCGTCACGTGGAGCTCTTCCGCGGCGCGCGTGAAGCTGCGGTTTCTGGCGGCCGCATCGAAATACTTGATCGCATGGAGGATCAGGGGTGTGACCAATCTGGCAGGCGGCATGGCAGCTCCGGGGGAGGGCGTGTCAACGGGAAATCCGATTATAGCGTCACGTGGCGGAACGCATCGCGTGACATTAGCAACACTAATGCACTTGAATAGAAATCATGGTTTGCCCGAAGAGAGGCAAGCGGCAAAAATGGCGCCACGCCAATTCGAAAACCGCATGCCATGAACCAACCCGTCATCGGGATCACGCCCGATCGTAGCGACGTACCCGACAACATCGAAGCGCAATTTTTTGTGCGCCGGAATTATTGCGCCGCCGTGTCGGATAGCGGCGGCCTGCCCATCGTATTGCCCTATGCAATGGATCTGGTGCCCCAGTACCTGAATCTGCTCGATGGCATCGTGCTGACCGGGGGCATGTTCGACATTGATCCCGCCGCTTATGGAACGCAAGCGAAATTTCCCGACAAAATGTGCTTCAAGCCGGATCGCACGCGCTTTGAGCAAGCCTTGCTGCGCGGCGCACTGGCGAGGAACATCCCGCTCCTGGGAATTTGCGGCGGCATGCAGTTGCTTGCCGTGGAACTCGGCGCCCAACTGGTGCAGCATATTCCGTCGGAGATCGGCGCCGCCATCGAGCACATGCAAAAAGCTCCCTGCGATCGCAGCGCACACCGCGTTGTCATCCGGCCCGCATCCATGCTGGGCCGCATTCTCGGCACGGAAGAATGCATGATCAACAGCCTGCACCATCAAGCCGTGGCGCAAGGCAATGCGCGCCTGCAAGTGGGTGCGGTGGCCGACGACGGCGTGATCGAATCGATCGAGGTGCCGGACAAGTCGTTTTGCCTCGGCATCCAATGGCATCCCGAATATTTCGTCAACACCGCCGAGCAAAAAATCTTTGCCGCCCTGGTGGGGGCGGCAAAGGTCCATGCTGCACAGCGCGACCTGTGATTGCAGACCGAAACATCTTGAACCGACGAAGGCTTCCACATGTCCATACCGCCTGATTACTTTCCCGGCCGCGCGTCCTATCGGCGGCTTCACGCGATGGCAACCGTGCTCGAGCGCTTCTGCGCGCGCGCGCCCGACGCGCTCACATTGGCGCAGCTTGGCGGCGACGTCGAACTGCCCAAGCGCACGCTGAAGAGTCTCTGCTTCAACCTGGAGCGGCTGGGGCTGCTCATGGCGGTGGGCACGGCCGAACAATGGACTCTGGCCGACCATCCGGGCAAGCTGACGCTCGACGATGTGTGGCGCGCGGCGCAATTTCCCATCAGATCCGGCAAAACGGATTCGCGACCGGAAGCGGCCGACGACATCGACATGCTGATTTCCCAAGCCTTGCTCGCCATCAACCAAAGCATCTCGACGCAGCTGAGGAAGTTTCAACTCGACAGTGTGAGAATAGCGCAGCGCGGACTCTGGAGCATACGATGAGGATATGCGTAGCCGGTGCCGGCATCGTCGGCCTGACGACTGCCTATGCGCTGGCCAGGCGAGGCCATGATGTCACGGTCGTCGATGCCGGAAGCGGGCCGGGGCAGGGCACCAGCGGCGCCAATGGCGGGCAGCTGAGCTACTCCTACGTGGCGCCGCTGGCTGACCCCTCGATATGGAAGAACCTGCCGTCCTACCTGCTGCATCCGGATTCGCCGTTGACGTTTCGCCCCAAGCTCGATCTCAAGCAATGGCGCTGGTGCCTGCAATTCCTGATGGCGTGCAATGCCAAGGCGTCGGCGCGCGCAACCGCTGCGCTGTTGCGTCTGGCTTTTTTCAGCAGGGATTGCCTTGCTGCGCTGCAAGGCGAGCTGGCTCTTGATTTCGATTTCCGTCAGGCCGGCAAGCTGGTGATGGTTTCGACGCCGGCGGGACTGAAGGCCGCGTCTGCACAGGTGGAGTTCCAGCGCTCCCTCGGCTGCGAGCAGGAGGTGCTTGACGCCAAGCGCTGCATGGAAATCGAGCCTGCGCTGGCACCGTCGGCAGCACGCTGGCTCGGCGGCGTCTACACCGCGTCCGAGCAGGTCGGCGATTGCGCCGCGTTTTGCGGGCAACTCGCAGCCAGGCTTGCCCGTTCGGTTGGCACCGTCCGCTTCGTTTTCAACACGGCCATCGCCGGTGCTCATGTCGAGCGCCAACGCCTCGTCGCGCTGTCGAGTTCCGCCGGCGACATCGCCGCCGATCATTTTATCCTGGCCAACGGCTGCGGCAGCGCCAGGCTGGCGGCCGCTCTGGGCTTCACGCTGCCGGTCTATCCGTTGAAGGGATACAGCGTGACGCTGGCGGCCGGCGCCGGCTGCGGCCTGCCGTCGGTCAGCATTACCGATGTCGCCAACAAGATCGTTTATGCGCGCCTTGGGAAACGGCTGCGCGTGGCGGGAATGCTGGAGATCGTCGGGCATGATTTGTCGGTCGACGCGAGACGTTGCGCGAAGCTTGCGGCCCAGGCCGGCACGCTGTTCCCCGGCATATCCCATGACATTGCCGACATGTCGCCGTGGGCCGGCGCCAGGCCGGCGACACCGACAGGTTTGCCTGTCGTCGGCCGCGGCCCGCTGACGAATCTGTCCTTGAATGTCGGACATGGCGCCCTGGGCTGGACCCTGGCTTGCGGCAGCGCCGAGCTGTTGGCGGCGCAAATCGAAGGGCGGCCCAGTCCCATCGGCGACCAGACCGCTTTCCAATTCGTTTAAATCATCTGCCAGGGGAATCATGCAAGTCATCACGAATCAGGAAATCGCCTCCTTGCTCACAATCGAGGAGGCGATTGAGGTCATGCGCCAGGCCTTTGCGTCTTATGCCCAAGCCGGCGCCATGCAACAGCGCGTGCGGATCGACGCCGGCGCCACCAAGCTCAGCATGATGGGGGCGATCGTCCCGGGCATCGATGCCGTCGGCGCAAAAATCTACACCACGATCAACGGCAGGTTCACCTTTGCCGTCGTGTTGTTTTCCGCGCGGGACGGCTCCCTGCTGGCCGTCATGGAAGGCGATGCCATGACCGAATTCCGCACCGCGGCAGTGACGGCCCTGGCAGTGGACGCACTGGCGCGCGACGATGCGGCGACCCTGGCCGTCTTCGGCACGGGCGTGCAGGCAAGGGCGCACATTCCTGCGCTACTGGCAGTCCGTCCGTTCTCGAGCATACTGGTCGCGGGTATCGACCGGCCGGAAATGTTTGCGCGGGAAATATCGAATCGATACGGCGTGCCGGCCCGGGTTGTCACGGCCGAGGAAGCTGCCGCCACGGCTGACGTGCTGCTGACGGCAACGAGATCGGCTCTGCCGCTGTTCGACGGTAACAGGGTGAAGCAAGGCGCCTTCATTGCCGCCATCGGATCGAGCAAACCGGATGCGCGCGAAGTGGACGACGCCCTGGTGCGCCGCGCTTCGATCGTTGCGGTGGAGTGGATGGAACAGGCGAAGAGCGAGGCGGGTGACCTGTTGCTGTGCGCGGCGGATTGCCTCGACTGGGCCAAAGTCGTGGAGCTGGGCCAGGTCATCGGCAAAGGCGCAACGCTGCGCCGTGGCCGCGACGACATCGTTCTGTACAAGGCGATCGGCGTCGGCCTGGAAGATGTCGCGCTGGCGGAATTCGTTTACCGCCGACTTGGCCAACGTCGTTAATCGATCACGTTGAGCGCGACCCCGTTTCCCAGGTTTCGCTCCTGCGAGGGGGAAGAAATGCCGGCGCGAGGGAGGTGGGCCGGAACCCGGTCCCCATTCCCTCGCGGCCGTGCGGGCCAGCTTTGACGTGGCCCGCGATTTGGCAATTTGGCGATGCGGCAATCAGGCATGCTGCGCTGCCGGCGCCGGGTTTTGCCTGCCTGCCGCGCTGTCAAGGCTCAGGGGGCCGGCGCCGAAGTAGGCGATATTGAGCAAGCCGCCCATCAGCATGATGTTCTTGAGGAAGTGGATCATCTGGTTTTGATCGGCGAAGTTGTGGTGGAAGAAAATGGCGGTCGCCAGCGTAAACAAAGCCATCACGGGCGCGACCAGGCGGGTGCGGTAGCCCAGCAGGAGCAGGGTGCCGCCGCCGGCTTCCATCAGCACCGCGATGGCCCAGCCTAGTCCGGCCAGCGGCAGGCCGACGCTGGCGATGTAGCCGGTGGTGGCGGCGTAGGAAGCAAGCTTCCCCAAACCGCTCATGATGAAGGGGGCGCCGATGAAGAAACGGCCGATCAAAGGCAGGAATTTATTGGGTGTGGACATGATGTTCTCCTTGAAAAGTAAAAATGGAAATGAAAAATTGAAACTGGAAATAATTCGAAAAAAAACGGAAAAAACAGAAAAAAAACAGAAAATAAAAATCAAAAAACAAAAAAATCAAGCTGCATCGACAAGAACAACTTCCGCGTCGTCAATGGCTGCGACGACGATCTTTGAAACCTCTTTGACCGCGATGCCGTCACGCGCATCGAGGCGTAAACCGTTGACCGAGACCGCGCCGCGCGCGACCACCAGGTAGCCGTAGCGCGAGGCGCCGATTTCATAGCCGATGGATTGGCCGCGTGTGACCGTGGCGCCCAGCACGCGTGCGTCCGCCTCGATGGCGATGGCGTCGTCGTCGCCGGGCAAGCCGCTGGCAAGCGCGACCCAGCGATTGGCCCGTTCGGCCTTGGGAAACGGCTTGGTCGACCAGCGCGGCTCGATGCCCAGGCGGCGCGGGCGCAGCCAGATCTGGAACAGCTTCAAGGGCGTGTTGCCGGGATTGACTTCCTCGTGGCGAATGCCGCTGCCGGCGGAAAATGCCTGGACATTGCCCGCGGCGATCCGGCCCCATCCGCCGGCTGTGTCCAGGTGTTCGAGCAAGCCTTCCCTGACGTAGGTCACGATCTCCATGTCGCGATGGCCGTGCATGGGAAATCCCGTACCGGGCGCCACTTCGTCGTCGTTCAGGACGACCAGGCTGCCCAAGGGTTCGTGTGCGGCGTTGTCGTAGCCGTTCAGGGCGAAATGGTATTTCGCCTTCAGCCAGTCGAGGTTGTTGCCGGCGAGTGAATCCAAATTTCTGATTTGCAACATGCTGCTCTCCAAATAAGGTCAAGTACGTGTGTCCTGCTTGTTCGGTGCACACCGTTTGTGCGCCTTGCGAGTTGATGGATCCAGCATAGTCCAGCAACAAACAAGGAGTAATGGGTTGAAATAGAATAGATTTTTGTAGAAAATAGAAAAATCAGTGAGAATCAGGCGAAGGAGTGGGGCATGGCACCGATCAATGATCTGAATAACCTGGTCTTTTTCGCCAAGGTGGTCGATGCCGGCAGCTATTCCGCCGCAGCCGAGCTGCTTGGTTTGCAGACTTCCAAGCTGAGCCGGCGCATCAGTGCGCTGGAGGCGGAATTGGGTGTGCGCCTGCTCAACCGCACCACGCGCAAGCTTTCCCTGACCGAGATCGGCAAGACCTTTTATGGTCATTGCCTGGCCTTGATTGCCGAAGCGCAGTCGGCCAAGGACGCGGTGCATCAAACGCTGTCGTCGCCGCAGGGCCTGGTGCGGATGAGTTGCCCGGTCGGCCTGCTGCAGAGCGGCATGGCCGGCATTCTCGCCAGGTTCCTGGCTGCCGAACCCCAGGTGCGCATCGCGCTCGATGCGACCAACCGCCGTGTCGATGTGGTCGATGAAGGGATCGATATTGCCATCCGCGTCCGGGTGCCGCCGCTGGAAGACTCCGACCTTGCCATGCGCGCCTTCCGCCAGTCGAGAATGATCCTGGTCGCCAGTCCCAAGCTGGTGCGGCTGCACGGCATGCCGGATCGCCTGGCAGAGGTGGCAAGCATGCCCGTCGTCGCCATGGGCTATGCCGGCGACAAGGTGACCTGGCGTTTTCAAGACCGGGAAGGAAACCATGAAGAGCTGGTGCACACGCCGCGCCTGCATACCGACGACTTGCTCGCGCTGCGTGCCGCTGCGCTGCAAGGCATAGGCGCGGCCTGCCTGCCGGCGCTTGCCGTAGCCGAGGAATTGCAGGCCGGCACGCTGGTCAGGCTGTTGCCGCAATGGAGTACGCGGGCCGGCATCATCCATGCCGTATTCCCGTCGCGGCGCGGCATGATTCCGGCAGTCAGGACCTTGCTCGATTTCCTGGCCGCGGAGCTGGCCGAGAGTGCATGGCCGTCGCCGATGGAGGCGGATCAAGAGTAGCGGGCCGGCGCCGTGCGATTGTCCATCGGGCGCAAACCCGATATGATCGATTTTTCCATCGGCCACGACGATATTTATTCCCATGCTCGACGGCGTATCGCTTGATCAACTGCGTACCTTCATCGCCGCCGTCGACGAGGGCAGCTTTTCCGCGGCCTCGCGCAAGCTGTACCGGGCGCAGTCCGTCATCAGCCAGACCATCAGCAACCTGGAAGAGCAGATGGGGGTCGCGCTGTTCGACCGGTCCGGCCGCTATCCAAAACTGACGCCCGCCGGGGTCGTGCTGCTGGCTGATGCGCGCAGCATCGTGACCAATGTCGATCTCTTGAAAGCCCGCGCCAAAGGCATCGCGGCGGGATTGGAGCCGGAGTTGTCGGTCGTTATCGACGTCATGTATCCGATCGACGCGGTGACGCAGGTCGCCAAGGAATTCCGCCAGCACTATCCCGGCGTGGCCTTGCGCGTTTATGTTGAAGCCTTGGGCGGTGCGGTGCAGCCCGTGCTGGACGAGCGCTGCAGCGTGGGGATCGTCGGCTCATTGCCGCATATTCCGCCGGAAATGACGTATGAGCGCCTTGCCGGCATCACCTTCCTCATGGTGTGTGCCAGCGATCATCCGCTGGCTTCGTACCAGGGGAAGATTCCCAAAGAAGAGCTGGCGAAGCATACGCAAATCGTTTTGACGGACCGGTCGGAACTGTCGAAAGGGCGCGAGTTCGGCGTCATGTCGCCCTTGACCTGGCGGCTCGCGGACCTCTTTGCCAAGCATCATTTCCTCTTGAATGGCCTGGGTTGGGGCGGCATGCCGCTGCACATCGTGCGCAACGATATCGAACAAGGGCGCCTGTCGGTGTTGCGGATCGAAGACGTGCCGCCGGAAGGCTTGATCCTGCCGATGTCTGCCATCTGGCAAAGCGCCTCGCCGCCCGGCCCCGCCGGGCGCTGGTTCATCGAGCGCCTGAGGCAGATACCTTCTCCGGCAAGCGCCATCCCTGTAGTCAAGGCAAGCGGCAAAACTGTGTCCAAGCCAAAACGATAACGCCCGGCTTCGCATCCATCGCCGACGTCGATGGACAACATCGAAAAATTTCGGCTGGCGCCTTGCGCCTTCACGCGCGATGATTCCATCATCAATCGGCATGAAAGAATCGAGGAGGAATCCATGGCCATCGCATCTGAAACCCTCGCCGTCGGCGGGGCGCAACTCCCGCGCATCGGGTTCGGCACCTATGGCATGGCGGGTCCGCGCCTGCAGCAGATACTGGTGGCGGCGCTGCACCACGGTTTCCGGCATATCGATACGGCGCAGATGTACCGGAACGAAGCCGACGTCGGTGCCGCGATCCGCGCCTCCGGCATTGCGCGCCACGACATCTTCGTGACGACCAAGGTGTGGGTCAGCAACTATCCGGCCGAGCGATTCGCTGCCTCGGTCGACCAAAGCCTGCTCAATCTGCAGTCCGACCATATCGATCTGCTGCTGGTGCATTGGCCGCGCGGGAGTGTTTCCATTGCCGAGCAGATTGAAGGCTTGAACCGGGCGGTCGAAGCGGGCAAGGTGCGGCATATCGGCGTCAGCAACTTCAATGCCGGGATGATGCAGACGGCAATAGCGCTCTCCAGATTTCCGATCGTGACCAACCAGGTGGAGTACCACCCCTTCCTCGACCAGCGCGTGCTGCTCAAGGCTGTCGATGCCGGCGCAACGAGCCTGATGGCGTATTGCGGCATGGCGCTCGGGCGCGTCTTTGAAAGCCAAGTGCTGCAGGAAATCGCGGCACGCAACAAGCGGACGGTTGCCCAGGTCGTGTTGCGCTGGCTGATCCAGCAGCCGCATGTCGTCGCGCTTTCGCGCACCGAGAAAGTCGAGCGCATCGCCGACAATGCCAGCATATTCGATTTCGAGCTGCCGGAACAGGATATGCAGGCGATAGCGGCAATGGGCAACCCAGGCAGCCGGATCGTCAATCCTCCCCATCTCGCGCCGGAGTGGGATTGACGGGGCATGTAGCTCCGGCTGACGTGCCGGAATCAGGCTGGCGTTGCTCCTGCCGATTCCGTCAACTCTTGCATGGCCTTGGGAACCCGTTGTCGAAAAGTCCGTCCATGAACGGCGACGCTCGCGCACCTGGGCTCGGCGAGCCGGTGCGCGAGCGCGGGACTGACGCGGCGGCGTCTCGCTAGGCTGCGAGCGCAACCGCCTGGTTCTTCGCGGCGGCGACGGCGCCATTGCGTGCATCCGGTCCCATCGCCACGCCTTCCGCACGAATGAAGGTGATGTCGGAAACGCCGAGGAAGGAAAAGACCGCTTTCAGATAGCTTTCCTGATGTTCGAAGATGGCGGCAGGCGAGCCTGCGCTGTAGATGCCGCCGCGCGACGAGGCGATGATCACCTTCTTGCCGCCGGACAGGCCGACCGGGCCCTGATCGCTGTAACGGAAGGTCTTGCCGGCGACCGAGATGCGGTCGATCCACGACTTCAACTGGGAGGGCACGCCCAGGTTGTACATCGGCGCGCCGACGACCACGATGTCGGCAGCCATGAACGCCTCGAGCGCGGCCTGGCCGGCGGCGACGTCAGCCTGCAATGCCTCTTCGGCGGGCGCGCCTTGCATGGCCGCGAAGTGTGCCGCCGTCAAATGGCCGATCGGTGTCGCGGCAAGGTCGAGATGGGTGATGGCAAGGTTGGGATAGCGGGCGCGGTACGTCGCAACCACGGATGCCGACAAGTCGCGGCTGACGGAACCTTGCCCTTGGATGCTGGAATCGATATGTAGCAGTTTCATGAGAGTGATCTCCGAAGTGGCGGACGACATGTCAGCCGGAGACTGAATCATAGGGTTGGTCCGTCCATCTTAAAAGCCTATATTTTTCGATGGAATGTATCGTTTTTGACGATATTCCGTACCATCTCCTTTGCCGATGGATCGTATCGAAATATTGCGCCTTCTCAGATCGATGATCAGCGCCTATTCTTCCGTCATCGCTTCACATGCAGATAGACGCGCCGGTGCATCAAGGCAAAGTCGTCGGGCAGGTGGAGTAGCAAATACCCGATCATGAAATTGTTGGCATGGAGAAAACGATGGCCATTCAAGCACAAGCCAGACAAACCGAGCGTAGCGAGCAACAACAACGCAAGGTGGCCTTGCGGACGCGCGGACATGCGCATGGTGCGATCACGCGCTTGATGAGTCCCGGCGATGTCGGCGAGCTGGTCAAACCCTTTGTGTTCCTCGATTATTTCGAAGCCGATGCCGCAGATGCGCCCAGGTTCGGCTTCCATCCGCATTCCGGCATTGCGACACTGACGCTGATCCTGTCCGGCCAGGCTTTCTATAAGGAGACCACCGGGCGCGAAGGCATCATCGATACCGGCGGCGTTGAATGGATGCGTGCCAGCAGCGGCGTCTGGCATACCGGCGGGCTGCATGGCAAGGAACGCGGCAAGGGATTCCAGCTTTGGGTGGCGATGCCGCCCGAACTTGAATTGGCCGAGCCGCACAGCCAGTATCTTGACGCTTCCGCCTTCCGGACCGTCGGCCCGGCGCGGATCATCATGGGCGAATATGCCGGACACAAAAGCGTTGTCGCCGCGCCGGCGGGGATGACTTACCTCGATGTACGGCTCAAGGCGGGCGAGCGCTGGAACTTCACGCCTCCCGAAGGTCACGACGTGGCATGGGTCGCCGTTCATGCCGGTAGCGTTGCGGCGGGTGAAAAAATTTCTGCCGGCGAACTCGTGGTCTTTGAAGAATCGGGGAATGAGATCCACTTTGAAGCCTCGTCGGATAGCGGTTTCGTTCTTGGTTCAGCGGTCAAGCACCCGCACGACCTGGTCACCGGCTACTACTCGGTGCATACCAATGTTGCGGCACTATGGCAGGGCGAACGCAATATCGCAGAGATCGGGCGCCGCTTGAAAGAGCAGGGCGTCCTCAGGCAGGCGGGATAGGATGGCGGGCAGCGCCGGGAAATGCGCGCAGGCGGCTGGGTATGTAATAATGTAAGCGACATATTTTTATTTGCAAAAGCCCCATGCCAACGAGCACCCGGTTTGCCGTCGCCGTCCATACGCTAGCAGCGTTAGCTGTGAGCGGCGGCAGGCCCTTGCGTTCGGAAGATCTGGCCAATTCGGTCAATACCGGGCCGGTGGTGGTACGGAGCTTGTTGTCGCGGCTGTCCGATGCCGGTTTGACGACATCGCAGTTGGGTGCCGGGGGCGGTGCGCTGCTTGCCAAGCGGGCTGACCGGATTCGGTTGCTCGACATTTACAAGGCGGTCGAGGACACGGAAATGTTTTCCATGCCGCGCACCCCGCCCAACGCGGCATGCCCGGTAGGCGGCAATATCCATGACGCCATGCGGCCGGCGCTGGAGCGGGCCAGGAAGGCGCTCGAGGCCGAGCTATCCAGGGTTACGCTCGCCGATATCGCCGCCGAGGTGGCGCGGCTGGGCAAGTTTGCCGTGCCGGAGGGGTGGTAGGTTTTTTTTGAGGTTAAGTGTAATTGTGTTGATTACACATATACTTATTTGAGAACGAAAAGCAGCAACAAACAGAATTCGCGGCCCCGAAATCGGGGTCGCAATGGCCACGGCGGCCCAAGCCGTATCAACTTACTCAGGAGTCAATCATGAACATCGGCATTATCGGCGCAGGCGCGCTTGGATCCAACATTGCGCGGGCGTTTGCCAAGGCAGGCATACCGGCGGTCATTTCAAACAGCCGCGGCCCCGAATCTCTGGCGGATTTGGTCAAGGAACTGGGTTCCAACATCAAGGCCGGCACGACGGAAGAAGCGGCTGCGGCCGACATTGTCGTCATTGCGATTCGCTGGGCCGATGTCAAGCGCGTCATCGGCGGCTTGCCTGCCTGGAACGGACGCATCGTCATCGACGCCACCAACCCGGTCGAATGGATCGACCCCAACTCGCCGGACGCGAAGGACCCGACCAACCCGCTGGCTGCGTACGGCATCAAGGCGGTCGACCTTGGCGGCCGTCATTCCAGTAGCATCGTCCGTGAAATTGTCCACGGCGCACGCGTCGTCAAGGCGTTCAATCACGTCGATGCACGCGTTCTGGCCGAACCGAAGGCGTCCGCTGGGCAACGCGTGCTGTTTTATTCGGGCGACGACGCTGATGCAAAGGCGACTGTCCGCGCGCAGCTCGAAAAAGCCGGCTTCTTCGGCGCTGACCTCGGCGCGCTGGACGTCGGCGGCCCGCTGGCATCGCTGCCGTTCGGACCCTTGGGCGGAGCCGAGTTCGTCAAGATTTGAGCCGACGAATAGCTGGGATGCATCTCGATGGCCTGGCCGGGCGTATGCTGCCGGCCTGTCATTGGGTGCCGGCGTTTGCGCTTATTTCAATGGCTCGGTCGTCCTTAGGTCGAATTGACTGCCAAGGCGCACCGTCAACGCACGATTGCTTGCGGGGCGCGGGGCGGCCTGGATTTTTGCGGCAATCGTGGCGTTTAACCAGGCTTGCTGGCAACATAGGCTGCCAAGGCGGCAATGAGTATCGCAACAAAGAGCGCAGGCTTGCCAGGCCTTCCTGGTTCCATGCCACCGATGTCGTGTTCGCCGGGATCGATTTCCTTCTTTCCTGTCAGCATGGGCGTTAAAAGATTGGTTCTTGCCACAACCAGGTGAAACAGAATTGCCGCCAGGTGCAGCCCGATAAAAACCAGCAGATAGTTCGACAAATGGTGATGCCAGGCAGTCAGCCTGTCCGACCAGTCCTTGTTGATGGCATTAAACCACGGCCCTTCGAAATCGATATCGTCGTTCGCCAGCAAGCCGGTGACGGCTTGTGCAGCCAGCAAGGCCAGCAACAGGAACACCGAGCAGGCGCCGAGCGGATTGTGTCCCAGCCCGCGCCAGCGTCCCCGCAGGTAAGCCAATAATGTTTTGCGGCGCGGAGCGAAATTGACGAAGCGCGCGGTGGAGGAACCGACGATGCCCCAGGTCAAACGGAATCCCAGCAGTGCCGTGATGAAAATCCCGGTGCGGCCATGCCATACCATCCAGTCGCCGCCGGCCTTTGCCGTGAAAATGGCAAAGGCCACGGCAGCCACCAGCAGCCAGTGAAACAGGCGCAGCGGGAGATCCCACAAACGGATCACACGCCGTTGGGCCTGCAATGGCGCCGGCGTTTTGGCCGGCAAAGGCTGCGGTGCATCGTCGCGCGGCATAATGCGTCCTTATTGCGTCTTTTTCACCGGCGCCACGATGCGCGTAATCGTGCCGCCTTGTTCCTCATAGTCTTGCGAGCCGATCGCACCGGCCACCTTGAAGCCCTTGGCAGCGAGCAAATCGCCTGCCTCACCGGCCCGATGCGCGCGGTTCGATACGGTGACGATGGTGCGATCGCGCGGAATGAAATCGAGCTCGTTTTTCAAGTCATCGACTTGCACGTTCAGGAATACCGGAAAGCTTCCCTTGCTCACAACTTCGTCGGGGCGGCGCACATCGATGAACAACACCTTCTTCGGCTTGGCGAGCAAGGCATCGACAGCGGCGCGGTCGAGCTGCCTGGTCTTGTGGGTCCAGGGTTGCGGTGCCGCGGGAGTGGGTGCTGGTGCTGCGGCATTTTCCTGGGCCGATACGCTTGACGCGATGAGGGAGAGAGCCAAGGCTGCGGCGGTGAAGCCATGCGAAATCTTCATATGAATATGTCCGAAATGTGAGTAGGAAAAGTGAATGCAAATCATCATTCATGGGCCGAGTTTGCAAGCGCCGTGCCAGCAAAAGAAAGAACAGATCAGCCCTCGCCCGCGGGCAGGAGAGGGGAGGGGGTGAGGGAGCTTATGATCCGGTTACTTTATTGAGCGCGAACGGATAAATGCTGCGTGGTTTGCTTCCTATCTGGCGAAGCCAGATTGCTGCCTCCCTCACCCCACACCCCTCCCGCCCACGGGCGAGGGGAGCAATTCAACTGCTGCAAACTCAACACACCACGCTGTCCACGCAACACCACCACGCGATGTTGCAGCCCGCACAGCACATGTTTTACCTGCAACAGCGCAGACAATTTCTCTTGCTTAATCCCGCGCAACTGCCCATCTTTTCGTTCTCGCTTACAGGCGACATTCCACAATAAAATCAAGCATTTGCAGGAATTTCCGGCAGCGTGGCGAGACCTGGCACGAGTGTTGCCATAGTAGGGGTGAGACGGCGATGCATCTGCACGATGCAAGCCGTGAACGACATCCAATCATGGGAGCAGCTTGTGAAAAGGAACAACAACACTATCGCGCTGGCCGTGCTGTTAGGACTAACGGCAACGGTTGCCGCGCTGGCCGACGATGGCAAGCCGGGTGCGGCACCGACAGGCACATCGGCAACCCCGCCTGCCAACACGGCGGCAAGCAAGGGCTGGGCCTATCAGACTATCGTCGAGCCGAGCGTGCCTGCGGTCAAGCAAAAGGCCTGGGTGCGTGAACCGGTCGATGCCTTCGTACTCAACAAGCTCGAAGAAAAGGGCATCAAGCCTTCGCCCGAAGCGGATCGCGGCACATTCATTCGCCGCGCCACGCTCGACGCCTGGGGTATCCTGCCTTCGCCGCAAGAGGTGAAGGTGTTCGAGCAGGACAAATCGCCGCAAGCCTATGAAAAACTGGTTGATCGCCTGCTCGCTTCGCCGCACTTTGGCGAACGCCAGGCGCGCCGCTGGCTCGATTTGGCGCGCTATGCCGACAGCTCCGGCTTCCAGAACGACAATACGCGTCCCAACAACTGGCGCTACCGCGACTACGTGATCGCCGCTTTCAATAGCGACAAACCCTATGATCGCTTCATCCGCGAACAGGTAGCCGGCGACGAGTTGTACCCGGACAACCAGGAAGCGAAGATCGCTACCGGCTTTTTGGGCGGCTATCCCGACAACAGCAACTCGCGCGATCTGGTGCAGCGCAAATATCAGATCGCCACCGACATGACCGATCTGGTGGGCGACTCTTTCCTCTCGGCCACCGTCGGTTGCGCGCGCTGCCACAATCACAAGAGCGACAAGGTGAGCCAGAAGGAATACTTCGAGCTGCAAGCCTTCTTCGCCAATACCAGCTTCGACGAAAAAGCCAAGCTGGCCAAGGGCACCGAAACGGATTGGGACAACGCATACACCAAACAGCAGGCCGCTTACCAGGAAGCGACCAAGGATATCCGCGCCAAGCAAAAGGCGATTCTCGATACCGTGCGCGAAGCAGCCGTGAAGTATGAGAAGGAGCGTTATCTGACCGACAGCCGCGAGTCGGTGTTCAAGCCCGAGAAGGATTGGACGCCGCTCGACCGCTGGGTGAATTACCGCTACCAGAGCGTCGCTTCGCAGGCCGAAATCGTGGCCTATCTCAAGCTGACGGCCACCGACAAGCAAAGCGCCGAATACAACGCCGCCAACGAGCCGAAGTGGAAGGATTATGAAAAGCTGACCGAGGAACTCAAAAAGTTCGACAAGCAGAAGCCCACACGCGGCTCTGACCGCATGACGGTTGCCACTGAACTTGGCCACCCCGAGGCGCCGCCGACCAACATCCGCTTCGGCGGCGTCCATGAGCGTCCGCTCGACGAGGTGCAGCCGGGCATTCCCGCGCTGTGGGGCGGCGACCGGGACATCAAGATCGCGGCGACCGCTAGCTCTTCGGGGCGCCGCACCGCGCTGGCCAACTGGCTCGCCAGCCCGAACAATCCGACCACGCCGCGGGTCTACGTCAACCGCGTCTGGGCGCAATACTTTTCGACCGGTATCGTGCCGACCGTGTCGGACTTCGGCCGCGCCGGCCAGAAGCCGACCAATCCCGAGCTGCTCGATTATCTTGCCGCCGAATTCGTCAAGGAAGGCTGGAGTGTGAAGAAGCTGCAGCGTGAAATCCTGCTTTCTTCCACTTATCGCCAATCGTCGGTGGAGCGGCCGGAACTGGCGAAGCTCGATCCGGACAACAAGCTGTTGGCAGTATTCCCGCGCAAGCGCCTCGAAGCCGAAGAGATCCGCGATTCGCTGCTGTACGCTTCGGGCAAGCTCGACGAGACCGTGGGCGGCCCGGCCGTGTTCCCGCCCGTGCCGGGCAATCTGAACGCCGGGGCGCTCTGGACCGTTTCGACGGACGCATCGGAGTGGAACCGACGCAGCATCTATACCTTCGTGCGGCGCAGCGTGCCGTATCCGCTGACGGCCAATTTCGATCCGGCCGATCCGTCCAAGGCGCACCAGAAACGCGATGTCACGACCACGCCGCTGCAAGCCCTGACCCTGTTCAACAGCGATATCGTGTTCGGCTGGTCGCAGGCGCTGGCCGGTCGCGTCATCAGCGAGTCGGGCAAGGACGAGACTGCGCAATTGAACGACCTGTATGAAATCCTGTTCTCGCGCCAGCCGACCAGGGAAGAGCGCGTCGCGTTGAAGGATTTCCTCAAGGCCCAGGAAAAGCTGATCGCGGCAAAGGCTGCCGAGGTCAAGGACGGCAAGTACGAACTGGCTTTGCCCACCGGCTTGAAGAGCGGCGCCGCATCCGATCCGGTGCATCTGGCCGCCTTCGTCGACCTGGTACATACCGTGGTCAATACCAACGATTTCGCCTATCGCTTCTGAATCGGCTTTTGAATCCGCTACTGAACCGAATTACTCTATAAGGAAAACATCATGGCATCTCATTCACGTCGGGATTTCCTCGCCAAGTCGGGCATGGCTTTGGGCGGCGCCGCACTGTCGGGCTTCCTGCCCGGCGGCGGGCTGTTTGGCGCGGCCTACGCCGCTGATTTGGCCGATCCGCTGGCGCCGCGCCAGCCGCATTTCCCGGCCAAGGTCAAGTCGGTGATTTGGCTGCATATGGACGGCGCGCCTTCCACGCTCGATCTGTATGACTACAAGCCCGACTTGATCAAGCTTGCCGGGCAGGATATTCCCGCTTCGTTCCTGAAGGGCATCAAGACCAGTACCCAGGGCGGCGTGGGCAAACTGTTCGCCTCGAACCGCACGTGGAAGCAATATGGTGACAGCGGCTCCTGGTTCTCCGATCTCGTACCCAACATCGCCCAGCACGCCGACAAGATGACCTTCATCAAATCATCGGTCACCATCGGTGCGACGCACGACATTTCGATCCTGAAGCTGAATACCGGCGACTTGAATCCGGGCCGCCCCTCGCTGGGTGCCTGGATCAGTTATGCGCTGGGTTCGGCCAATCCCGATCTGCCGCCTTACGTTGTCATGTACAACGGCAAGGCCATGCCGCGCGCCGGTTCGGTCAACTGGAGTTCGGGCTTCCTGCCGGCGGTGTACCAGGGCACCCTGTTTCGCCCCGGCGCTTCGCCCATTCTGTATCTCGACCGGCCCGAACTGCAAAGCGCGGCGCAGCAAGACAACTCGCTATCGCTCTTGCGCAGGCTGGACCGCCAAAGCGCGGCGCGCAATCCCGACGACACGGAACTGGCTGCGCGCTTGCGTTCCTATGATTTGGCCGAGCGCATGCAGGCGGCGGCTCCCGCGGCGGTCGATCTGTCCAAGGAAAGCGATGCGACCAAGGAGCTGTATGGTTTGAACGATTCGGTTTCGGAAAGCTACGGCACGGTGCTGTTGCGTGCGCGCCGCCTGGTCGAGCGCGGTGTGCGCTTCATCCAGGTGGTGTCGGGCGGGCCGGAGACGCTCTCCGAAAACAGCTGGGACGCCCACAGCGACCTGGAAAAGAATCACGGCACCATGGCGCGCATGGTCGACAAGCCCATCGCCGGGTTGCTGGCCGATTTAAAGTCGCGCGGCTTGCTCGATTCCACACTCGTGGTCTGGACCTCGGAATTCGGCCGCACGTCGTACGGCCAGAGCGGCAACGGGCGCGACCATAATCCCTGGGGTTATACTCAATGGCTGGCCGGCGGCGGACTCAAGGCCGGCTACACCTATGGCGAAACCGACGCCGTGGGCCTGCAGACTGCCGACAAGGACAAGGCAGTCGATACCTACGACATGCATGCGACAGTGCTGCAATTGCTCGGCCTCGACCATTTGAAAACCACCTTCTTGAACAACGGCCGGTCCGAACGGCCGACCGTGGTGTATGGCAAGGTGATCAAAGACATTTTGGCTTGATATCAAGGAGACGCATATGTTTGCAAAATCAATCATCGCTTTATCCATCGCCCTGGCAGCAGGTCTGGCCCAGGCGGGCGAGAGCAAGGTCAGCCTGACCGGCGCCGAAGAAACACCGGCGGTGACGACGCAGGCCTCGGGCCACGGCAGCATCGTCGTCAATGCCGACAAGACTGTGTCGGGCTCGGTCACCACGCAAGGCATCAATGGTACGGCGGCGCATATCCATTTGGGCGCACCAGGACAGAAGGGCGGACCGATCATCACCTTGGCCAAGGGTGACAATGGCGTGTGGACCGTGCCTGCCGGATCAGCGCTGAACGATGAGCAGTACGCGGCTTACCTGGCGGGCAATCTCTACATCAACGTGCATAGCGCCGAGAACAAGGGTGGTGAGATACGGGGGCAGTTGAAGCCGTGACAGTTCCCTCGCCCGCGGGCGGGAGAGGGGTGGGTGGGCGGGGATCCGATGAGAGGCGTTATGCTTTGGCTCGCCAAGTCGGGAACGAGAATGTCATCTTCTGGTTTGATGCTTTTCCGACGAATGTGGAATGCAAGGTCCCTCACCTCCACCCCTCTCCCGCCTGCGGGAGAGGGGAGTTCCGTAGCCACTTCGATTTACCATGCATAGAACATTACTAATCACATTCGCAGCCTTGGCATTGCTCAGCACGTCCGTCACCGCCAACGAAACCGACCTCGATACCGACCTCATGCAATCGATCGAGGACACCAACAAAAGCCTGTCGTCCAACATCGCCCTGAAGGACGGCAAGGCTGCCGTGTCCGACAGCCGCGAGTTGAACGAGATGTTCGGCAAGGTGCAGGCTTATTTCGAGCATAAAGGCGGTGCCGATGATGCGGTCGATCTGGCGAAGAAGAGCCGAAACCTGACGGAAACGATCGTCGCGGCGGTCGGTAACAAAGATTTTGATACGGCCACCGATTCGGCTACAACGCTTTCGCGCACCTGCCGCACCTGCCACACGTTCTATAAAAAAGAATGAGATGCTGCTTGATAACGATCCAGCGCCAACTTTCAAGGGAATTCCGATGATCAAACGAATGATGCTGCCCATGCTGGCAGCGCTTGCCCTGTCTGCCACCGCCCATGCCGCATTGAACGAGGGCGACGCCGCCCCCGCCTTCGAGGCCCAGGCTTCCCTGGCCGGCAAGGCGTTCCACTACACATTGGCCGATGCCTTGAAAAAAGGCACGGTGGTGGTCTACTTTTATCCCTCGGCCTTCACGGGCGGCTGCAATCTGCAGGCGCATACCTTTGCCGTGAACCAGGATAAATTCAGCGCAGCCGGCGCCACCATCATCGGCGTCTCGCTCGACAGCATTGCGCGTTTGAACGATTTTTCCGCCGATCCGCAATACTGCGGCGGCAAGATCCCGGTCGCTTCCGACCCCGGCGGCAAGATCGCCAGGTCCTATGCCTTGAGCATTCGTGAGGGCGGTGCTGGCAAGAAGGATACGCGCGGCGTGGAGATCGACCACGACTTCGCCGAGCGCACCACCTTCATCGTCACGCCGGACGGCAGGATTGCGTCGGTGATCGGTGGCATCACGCCGGAAGCCAACGTTGCCGTTGCCCTGGAAAAGGTGCAGCAGTTCGCCAAGCGATAGGAGGGCATAACATGACGCGCAAGAACTGTTCGACCAATACGTGCACGGACAATGGCCCGACAACGCGCCCTCGCTTTATTTAACCAGACCCTAAGAGCATAGGAGAACCATGAAACAGCAGTGGAAGACGAAGATCAAGCTGGCAGCGGCAGCCTCGATATTGCTTGCCTCCGGTTACGCCCTCGCACAACAGACGCCGAAGCCGGAAAACCTGATCAAGTGGCGCCAATCGGTGTTCCAGGTGATCGCCTGGAACACGGGGCGCATCAAGGCCAATGTCGAAGGCTCGTATAACAAGGATGATGTCGTCAAGTCCGCCAATACGCTTGCCGCGTTGTCCAAGTCCGGTTTCGAAGGTTTGTTCGTGGCCGGCACGGAGCAGGGCAAGGGCTGGCACGACACCAGTGCGAAGGCGGAAGTCTTCAGCAACAACAAGCATTTTATCGAGTTGGCGCAGAATTTCAGCACCGAGGCGGGTAATTTTGCCACCATTGCGGCCACCGGCGATCAAGCAACGGTGAAGGTGGAATACGGCAAGTTGACCAAAACCTGCAAGGCTTGCCACGACGATTTCAAGTCGAAGGACTAAGTTGTCTTGAATATGCGGCATTAAATCTATCGACCGAGGCGCTATCGACATGCGGCATTAAAACTGTCATCCCCCGCGAAAGCGGGGATCCACATTAAGAGGCGCTAACAAAATGAGATTGGCTAGGGCGAAGCGGGGATTTCAGCCGGCATGCCGGCTGCCCGCGCAGCGACACCCGCCTGCGAGCGGGTGTGCGCCCTGCAAGGGCTACGACGAAGACAGTACAATTGTACGGCAAGGAGTAGCAACAACGCCAAGCTCTTTTTGTTAGCGCCTCTAAGACCGCTGGCTATGATGCCAGGTGCTCTGGGTTTGGTACCGCTACCTTGGCACTATGGGTTCCCGCCTCCGCGGGAACGACAGGACAGTGGCGAGGGCGAAAGCCATATCCGCCCCCTGCATAACCAACGCTGAAAACATTCGTTCTCTCAGTGCAGTGCAGCATGTAGTCTACTAGCCATAAGATTGATCAGACTATATTTCATCGCACGTGGATAAACTTCTCACATTCCCTGATTCTGCCGGCATGGCCTTGTCGATTCGCGCCAAGGCCTTGCTGTTCCATGACCCGCGCTCGGTCGCCTTGCTCGAACAGGTCGAGCGCATCGCACGCAGCGAAGCCACGGCGCTCGTCATCGGCGAGACCGGCACCGGCAAGGAATTGATCGCACGCCACATCCACAATCATAGCGAGCGCAAGGGGCCGTTTATCGCCGTCAATTGCGGCGCGTTTTCCGAAACGCTGATCGACGCCGAGTTGTTCGGCCATGAAACGGGTGCCTTCACCGGGGCGACCCAGGCGCGCAGCGGATGGTTTGAAGCGGCCAACGGCGGGACCTTGTTCCTGGACGAGATCGGCGACTTGTCGCCGGCTTTGCAGGTCAAGCTCTTGCGTGTGCTGCAGGAGCGGCAGGTCACGCGGCTCGGCTCGCGTCGTCCGATCTCGCTCGACGTGCGCCTGGTGGCAGCCACCAACGTCGATTTGCAAAAGGCGATCGCCGCCGAGCGCTTCCGCTCCGATCTATACTATCGTCTCTCCGTGGCCACGCTGGAGCTGCCGGCATTGTGCGAGCGCCCCGGCGACATCCTGCCCTTGGCCCACCATTTCATCAACGTCTACCGCAGCAAACTGCGGCTCGATCCCGTGCGCCTTGCGCCGGCCACCCAGGAAGCCTTGTTGAGCTACGAGTGGCCGGGCAATATCCGCGAGCTGGAAAACGTGATTCATTACGCCTTGATCGTCTGCCGCAACAATACGATCGAGGCGGACGACTTGAAGCTCGTGGGCGCGCTGCATCGCCAGGCCGGCACGGTGCAGCGCACCCCGGCCGCCGCCATTCCAGCAGCCGCCGTACCGGCGGCGCCGAACGTGCCATTCGTCGAAGTTCCCGGATTTGCAGCGCGGCTGATCGGCTTGTTTGGCGAGATGGTCGCCGCTGGCGAGGCGGTCTTGTTCGATTCCGTTGAAGAGACGCTGATACGCACGGCTTACGCGCGCTGCAGCAACAACCAGGTGCAGACGGCGCGCGCGCTCGGCATCAGCCGCAACATCCTGCGTACGCACCTGAAACGATTCGGCCTGATCGGCGGCGAGCCGGCGGCGCAAGAACAGCCTTCGGCCTTGCTGGAAGAAGTACCGGCTGGCTGAAGGCGCGTATTGATCGGAATGCGGTTGCGGCACTTCTGTTGAAGTCACTCCCTGATCCGGCTCCCTGATCCGGCTCCCTGATCTGGCTCCCCTCTCGCGCCTGCGGGACAAGGATGATCGCATCCGATGCCGACACCTTTCCATCGGCGCCTCGACGCCGATGAAAAGGCACTGTCAAGCCGGGCTTCCGCGTTGCCTCCGCCCGGCTTCCCCGCTACAGTTTCCCGCTGAATTGCACGCCCATCCAACGTTGCTGCGGCGGCGTATAGGATAGGCTGGTCGCCGAGGTCGAGCCACCGGCCGAGAACGTGATCGCTTGCGGAGTCGAGTCGTTGAACAGATTCTTCACGATCAGGCTGGCATCGAAGGTTTGTTTGGCGTTGGCCAGGCCGATCGACCAATCCGTCACGCTATGCGAATGAATCCAGCCATATTCCGATAGGGTGGGATCGGAATTGTAGCGGCTTTCATACTGCGTGTTGACGCTGGTGTGGAACAGGTAGCCGCCCAATACGGGCGCGCGATAGTCGCCGCCAACGTTGAAGATCAGCTTGGAGTTGCCCGGCAATTGCCGGCCCGATACGTCCTGGTAAGGCGGGGCGCCGGCGTAGCTGTTTTCCGCCGGCTGCGCCGAGTTCGGGAAGCGCACGTAGTAGGCATTGTTGTATGCGCCCGAGAAACGCAGCGTGGTGTTCTTGATGCCGGTGTAGAACGCATCGATCTCCAGGCCTTCGGCACGCACCTGCGGCACGTTGCCGGTCGCGGCAGCGTATTGCGTGATGCCTTGCAATGCCGAATCGTAGGCGTCGTATACCTTTACCGATTGTTGATAGTTGTAGATGTTCATCAAGAAGATGTCGGCATTGAACAACAGCTTTTGGTCAGGCAGCGAGGCTTTCAAGCCCAGTTCGAACGCATTGGTGCGCTCGGGCTGGACAATGTTCGCCGCGCCATTGACGAATTGCGCCACACCGGCTTTTTCGCCATATTGCCAGGACGCATAACCGGTGTAATTGTCATCGAATTTATAGGATGGGTTGAGCGTTGCCGTCGGCAGGTGGCTGGCCCTGTAGGTGGCTTCCGACTGCGGGAACAGCACGCCCATGTTGGTCTTGCGCAGCGCCTGGGCGGTCGCGACCTGCAATTGCTGGGCCGAACTCAGGCTGTTGTAGGCCGCGCCCGGCGTACTGGTGATCTTGGCGCCGAAGTATTGTGCAGCGACGCTGTCGGCCAGCGACAATTGCGCCGCCGAATTGGCGGCGGCGAGTGCGCCGGTCGAGCTGGTGGCAAAGCCACCGGTGTTTACGCCATTGATCGACACCGGATTGAGCGACGCGCCAAAGCCATTGTCGACGATGGAGCTGCTGCCGGTGTTGGTGCGCTCGTCGTGATCGAAGCGCAGGCCCGTTTTCACAGTTGCCTTATCGGTCAGGTGCCAGTCCGCCTGGGCGTAGATTGCGGCATCCTTGTTTTCGATATCCTGCGAACCCGCGGGCGAGTTGTACTGCATGGCCAGGCGGTCAAGCGAATTTGCCATCAGCAATTGGCCGGCGGCCGTGGCATCGAGAATCTTGTATTGCGCGTTGGTGGCGAAGAATGCACCGGCATCGCTGCCCCACGACTTGTTGTAGTAGTCGTTGTTCGTGTCTTTGAGCAGATAAATGCCCGCCTGGTAATCGACGAATTTGCCGGGTTGCGACGTGATGCGCAGTTCCTGGCTGAACTGCCGGTAATACTCCTGGTTGCCGCCTGCGTTGGTGTTGATGTCAAACGGCGTTCCTTCGTCGTTGACGGCATCAAAGTAGTAGTCCTGCATCGCGGTCAACGAAGTCAGTGTGACCGGGCCAAGGTTCCAGTTCAATTCCAGCGATGCACCGCGTGTGCTGGTAGTCAAAGGCTGCTGCGCGTTCATGTCTACCGCGTATTGGCCGGCGCCGTAGAGCAGGGTGTTGGCGTAGCTGTAGTTGGCTTCGTTGGTGAACCAGCTTCGGCTCAGGCGGTTGCCGAAGCCGTTGACCAAGGTATTCGCCGTGCCGTTCGAATAGGTCGTCGGCGGCGGCAGATAGATGACGGCGCCGTTCTGTGCTTCGCCGACATTGGGTTGGACGTTCAAGGACAATCGCGCATTGAAATCCTTGGTGGGCGTCAACAGGAACTGCACGATGCCGGTCAAACGGTCGGTATTCTGGTAAGTCGTGCCGTTGTTGTACAGATTCAGGATATTGCCGTCGCCGCGATCGACTGAAAACGTGCCGCGCCAGGCCAGCACGTCGTCGATGATCGGACCGCCCGCTGCAAGCTTGCCGATGAATGTACCTTCCTGGCCGAAGGTCAGGGAATAGTCGGCGCTCGGCGTGAAGCTCGGGCGGTTGGTGGTGATGTTGACCACGCCGGCACTGGTGCTCTTGCCGCCTGCCGTGCCTTGCGGCCCGCGGATTACCGAGGCCGTATCGACGTCCGTGAAATCGTATGCCGAGACCAGCGGGTTGAAGGCATAGCTGACGCCGTCTATCGTGACGCCCACGCTGGGTTCCTGTGCTTCGGTCTGGCCGATCTTGCCTATGCCGCGAATCGAAATGCTGTCGGTGCGCTGGTTGCCCACGTTCCACGTCACATTGGCCAATCGTTGCGTGATGGCGGCCAAGCTTGCCGCACCCGTTTGCGCCAACTCCTTGCCCGAGACCACGGACTGCGAGATCGGCACATCCTGCAAGGCCGCGATAGGCGGGCTGCCGGCGACCGTGATTTCACCCAGGGTCTTGGAGTCTTCCTGCGGCTGAGGCGTGGCCGGCGTGGCGGCAGCGGCCTCGGGCTGAGCCGGCTTGCCCTGTTTGTCGAGCTCGGCCTTTTGCGCAGCAATGATTTGCTTGAGCTGTTCGATCTGCACCTGAAGATCGGCCACCGTAGGATCGGCCGCATAGGACGCGTTGGAAAAGACAAGCGCCATGCCGGCCACAACGCCGGCGATCGGCTTCAAGCGATACTGGCTCTTTCGCGGCACGGTGGCGTTTCGAATTTGCTTATGCGTGATCGTGCTATGGAACGGCATGGGTGAAGCTCCCTCTGGTGTTGTAAGAAAACCCGGTGTTCGCAAAATGCATACCATCTTGCGCGTTGCCGATGGCGCGTCGGGTGTGCGGCTTCGCAACTGTTGAAATTGCGCATCCAAGAACGCGCAACTGCTGCGATTTCAACTGCTGCGCGCACGCTGCTGAGCGGTGCGGCACAGGCTTGTTCAGGGCCGGAGGTCAAAGCCGTGCCTCAAAGCCATGAAGCGCATAAGCAAATGCAAATCATGGCCCTCTGTTGTTTGCACGTTGCGCGGTGGATATGCAACGCGATGCACCGCGATACACGCCGCTGTTTCATTTGCAACAGCGATTGCATCGACCAGTGCAGGCCGCGATGGTCCGTCGCGGTTTTTCCTTGAAATGGCACGCGAAATTCTTGGCACGTTTTCTGCATTGCTTCCGGCGTGATTGCCGAATTGATCCGGCGAGGCAACAAGGAGAACGCATGACAGCACTAACTTTTGAAAGCTTGTCCACGGCGCCAAGACGGCCGGCCGTGCCAGCCAGGCGCAAGGCTAGCGTACGCGCCGTTGCGCCGATTGAAGTACTGGCGAAAGATGAAGACCGATATGCGGTTGGCAAAGCCAAGCCGGCGCAGAAGAAACTTGCGCTTGCCATCGCCGCCGTGGCAGCGGTCGGTTTGCACGTGGCGGTCGTTTCGCTGGTGAATCGTCCCATGGAAATTCATCCCCTGCCGCGCAAGGTGCCGGAGATGGCGCTGGAGATCGCGCCACCGCCGCCACCGCAAGTGGAACCGCCCAAACCTGTGCCGCAGGCCGTGCAGCCGAAGGCGCCGCCACGGCCTGCGCCGGCCAATGTACCGGTGGTGCAGAATCCCGCACCCAGCAGCGATCCGTCGCCCGACGCCGTGCAGGTTGCACAGGCCGCACCGCAGGTTGCGCCCGCGCCGCCGCCTGCGCCCCCCGCTGTGGAACCCGTGACCGAACCCAAAGGCTATGCGGGCTATCTGAACAACCCCGCGCCGAGTTATCCCCCGGCAGCGCAATTGCGCCGCCTGCAAGGCAGGGTGGTGCTCAAGGTGCACGTGCTGGCAAGCGGCCAGCCGGACAGTGTCGATGTCGCGCAATCGAGCGGCTACGACATTCTTGACCAGGCAGCGATCAAGGCCGTGACGGGATGGGTGTTCGATCCGGCCAAGCGCGGGGTCAAGGCGATTGATGGTTGGGTAAATGTACCCATCAATTTCAAACTCTCATAGGAAGCCTCATCAATCTACTGCGCATGCCAATCTCGGGTCTGCGATGCTCGCCGTACCCAGTACGGCTGTGCTTCTTAACCCGACCTTGGCCTGCTCGCTACGATTGCTGAGGCTTCTGAGGCGCATGTGAAATTTTATTTTTATTTTCAATTTTTGACTGAAACCTGATCATGAATGACTATACTTTGAACCTCATCGTGCAAGGCGCCTTGTATGCCTTGGTCCTGTTTTCCATTACCACCTGGATCCTGATTTTCGCCAAGGGCTTCCAGCATTGGCGCGTCGGGCGGCGCGATCGTGCCTTCTCGACGCGCTTTTGGGCGGCCAAGAGTCTTGATGCCGCCGTCGATCTGACCGATGCCGACAGTCCCAAGGCGCGGCTGGCGGCATCGGGTTTCGATGCGCTCGGGGCCGATGGCGCCGCGAGCGACCTGGAGCATAGCTGGGATCGCAAGGAATTGCTGGAACGCCACCTGCGCCAGCAGATACAGAGGGAATATCAGGCACTCGAGAGCGGCCTGGCCGTTCTCGCCTCGATCGGCAGCACCGCACCTTTTGTCGGCCTGTTCGGCACGGTGTTCGGGATCATTCACGCACTGGCGGCCATCGGCAAGAGCGCTTCCGCCAGCATCGATGTCGTTGCCGGCCCTATCGGCGAAGCCTTGATCGCTACCGGCATCGGCATTGCCGTCGCGGTGCCGGCGGTGCTGGCGTATAACTTTTATGTGCGGCGCCTGAAGGTGACGGCGGCCGATCTCGACAGCTACGCCACCGATTTCGTCAATCTGGCGCAAAAGAACGGCTTCCGCGTTAATCGCGCTCCGCTACGGGAAGTGCCGCAGCAGGACCGCGGTGTCGGTCATCTGGAAGGAGCGCTCGCATAATGGCTTTCTCCACCGGTGGCGAGCGCGCCGACGTCTTGAGCGAAATCAACATCACGCCCTTGGTCGACGTGATGCTGGTGTTGCTCGTGACCTTCATCATCACTGCACCGCTGCTGAACAATGCAGTGCACATCAACCTGCCCAAGACCGCCGCTACGGCGCCGCCGACCGACGTCAAGGCGGTCACGGTGAGCGTGGATGCCAACAACCGCATCTACATCGACAAGCGCGAAGTGGAATTCGCGGAACTCGAACCGGAGCTGAAGAAGCTGGTCGAGCAAAGCCCCGACCTGGCCTTGAGCCTGCAGGCCGATGAGGGCGTGCCTTACCGCTCGGTGGCCAGGGTGATCGCCCACATCCAACGTTCCGGCGTGTCGAAGCTATCGGTGTTGACCAATCCGGGAAGCTGACAAGGTGACTACGATCAAGCCGGAGAGCGTCGTCTACGTTCTCCCCGTTGTCGAATGGTTTGACGGAAGATCCGGTGACCGCTGTTCCACCGAACAAATGATATTTGCTTTTCGCATTAGTACCTGAGAGATGAATCGTTGGATGAAATAACGCGGCCCATTAGAATTGATTCAATTCGGCAACCAGGCCCGTTTTTTCAACTGCAATCTATTGCCACAATAAAACAAGGAAATAATCTTGACCACAAGGGAATTTAGCGTTCAAGCGACAACCGAATTGGCCTCGGCTCGGGGTTGGCGCGAACTTTGGCGCAAAGAAGATTGGTGGGCGATTTGGGCCGGGCTTGGGCTCGTGATCGCCGGTTACATACTTTTCATCAACGGCTCAAGCCTCAAATGGATTGCCGTCACGCCGCCGAAATGGTCAACCTCTGCCGAACTTGCCGCGCACTTTTCCGCCAATGGCCTTCGTTACGCCGCGCAATTTGCTCTTTGGCTGGCGATATTTGGAACGGCATTGGCGACGCTCGGTTACAAGCTTCGAGAGTTCATCCCTTCCTATGTATTTCTCTATCTATGTGCCGTTGTCATTTTTACCGGCGGACAGTGGACTGAAGCGAGCCGCTACAATCTTGAACCGCCCCTGATCGCACTGGTTCTTGGTTTGCTGATTTCCAATCTTGTCGGCTTGCCTCGCTGGATGGATGCGGCATTTCGTGTCGAATTCTACGTCAAGATCGGCATCATCCTGCTGGGTGCGACTCTGCCATTCACGCTGATCATGTGGGCCGGGCCCATCGCCATTGTGCAGGCATCCATCGTATCGGTCGTTACCTTTCTGGTGATATTCAATGTTGCGCGCCGCCTGGGCCTGGACCGGAGGCTCGCTGCCACCCTTGGCGCCGGTGGCGCCGTGTGCGGCGTTTCCGCTTCTATCGCTATTGCAGGCGCCGTGGGAGCAAAAAAAGGCGATGCGCCGATTGCCATCACGGTGGTTATCATTTGGGCGATCGTGATGATCTTCGCTCTGCCGTTCGCGTCCCAGTTGCTGCATCTTCCGACGGGAGTCGCCGGTGCGTGGATTGGCACTTCAGAATTCGCTGATGCCGCGGGCTTTGCCGCAGCCCAGACTTACGGCGGCTTCGCGGGCCATGTGCCGGGCATTGAGGGTACTGCCGATCAAGCGGTATGGTCTTTCACCTTGATGAAAATCGTGGGGCGAGATGTATGGATCGGAATTTGGGCGTTCGTTCTGGCGATCGTATCGACTACGCGCTGGGAGCCAACCGAATCGGGACGCAAGCCTGAAGCGGCTGAAATATGGTGGCGCTTTCCCAAGTTTGTGATCGGGTTCGTGCTGGCTTCGCTATTGATTACATGGGCTGCCCGCGACTACAGCCTGACAGACTACTCCAAGGTGCTTGCGCCGGTACTTTCCGACCCGATCAAGAATCTGCGGTCGTGGGCCTTCATATTCTGCTATTTCAGCATCGGCCTGACAACGCGGTTCCGCGAGTTGGCACACGCAGGGCGAAAACCGTTCCTGGCCTTCAGTGCAGGCGTGGCCGTGAATGTCTTGTTGGGCTTCCTCCTCTCTGCCTACGTCTTCGTCGTGCATTGGAGTAATTTAACCCGCTAGGGCCACCTGAAGGCAATCGTTGCCGCTGGCGGTGCCATTCGCAACCTGTAAAGAAAGTTTCGCTATGCGTGGAGAAGACGTGGAAGAACGCTGCGGATCGTGCAGGCATTTCCACAACGAGCCGACCTTTCTGGAGAAGGCCATGCCCGGGATGACAAGCATGGGATCGGCATATGCTTCCGTGCGGGCAGATGATGGAATTTGCACTTTGCACGACCGCTACCTCTCATCACGTTCGAGTTGCGCGAATTACGCTTGTCTGAGCGCAGCGCCGGACCAAAACGCGACAGGCTAGTATCGACGCGCCATCAAGACGAGCAGGGTGCCGATTCGCGTGCTCTGGCACGATACGGCGCGGCCGTTGGCGAACACGGACTCGGTCAGCTTGCTCAACACGGAACCGCTGGGCATTTCCACGGCTATCCGGGCGCCGCGTTCCCATGCCAGGCGCATGGTCTCGGACCAATGAACCTGCCGTGCCATATTGCCGGCGAGCGTATCGGCAATTTGATCCGGGCGGGTGACTACGCGCAACTTGCTGCTGCTGAGATAAATCAGCGACGGCTTGTGCACCCGAATGCCTTCAAATGCTTCGGCCAATTTCTGCGCGGCCGGCAAAAGCAGTGGGCTATGGGAGGGAACACCGACCGCCAGACGTTCGACTTTGCTCGCGCCGTGTTCCCGTGCCAGCGCCATGACTGCATGCAAGGCGGACTCGGCTCCGGAGATCGCCAATTGACGTTCTGCATTCAGATTGGCGAGATAGACCGGCGTGGCCGGGCTATGCACCCTCGCGATCAAGGGTTCGAGTTGGGCACAATCGAGCCCGGCGACGACGGCCATGCCGTAGCCTTCCGGGAATGCGTTTTCCATCAGGCTGGCGCGCCTGGCAACCAAGGCCAGCGCGTCCGCGTAGTCAAGCGCGCCCGCGGCGACGGCGGCCGGATATTCGCCGATGGAAAACCCCGCGACCATCTCCGGCCGCGCGCCTTCGGCAATCAACAGACGCGCCATCGCGATGCCGGCAATGCTCAGGCAAAGCTGCACGGCGACCGTTGATTGCAGCGCTTGCCCACTGTCGAGGGACAGCGGGTCGATCTTCAGGATCCGCTCCGATTCGGTCAGGGTGCGTTCCACCTCGGCATGCCTGGGCAATGCATGCAGCATTCCCGGTTGTTGTGCACCCTGGCCGGGAAAGCAGAAGATCACGCTCATGCCGTGGCCTCGGCCGTGCCGGCCTGTTCGCCCCACGGCGAGTCTGTGAGAAGCGGGCCGGAATCGGTCTTGAGTAATATGCGGCGCTTTCCCTGAAACCATTCCGCGACCGAAAATGCGCCGCGGCCCGTGTCGATCTGGATGTCGAGACGGCAGCTTGCGTGGGAATCCAGGGCGCGCAACGCCTTGATTGTGCCGGCGTCGGGCATCACCGGTGCACGGACGACGAGGTCAAGGTCGCTGGTCGAACGAATCACGGAGATGCCGCTGGCCAGTGCAAATCCAACGCTGCCGGTTGGGCCCCACGCCAGATTCAGCGCATCGAGCCTGGGCGCGATGCGCAACAGGGTGTCGATGGCGTCGAACCGGCCGAAGCGCCGGGCGCCGTCCAATATCCCGGTTTGCGCCAGCATTTCCGGTGTTACCCGGCGTGCCATGCGGTCGCGTCGCAAATACGCCCCATGACGCTGCTCCCGCGCAGTGCCGCGCAGGCCGACGGGAATGCAATCCAGGGCAGCGATTTTTTCGCGCCGAACCACGGCGGGGACCTTGGCCAGCCATGCGCTCGACGCCCAGTCGGGCAGATCACCCGTGCAGGAAAAAGATGCCGCATCCACGGCCCACAACAAGTCGTGCGGATTGAAAGGACGAGCAGGCTTGCTCACGGCATCGGCAACCGTGCCGCGTTCCGGTTGTCGGCGGTGGCCATCGATGTGCATCGGCTTGTCACCCCACGATCATCCTGGTCGCAAAAAACAGCAGTGACGGGCCGAGCAGACAACCAAGTCCGGTATGAAAGGTCGCAACCAGTGCGCCGTAGGGGACAAGCTTGCGATCCGTTGCCGCGAGCCCGGCGGAAACGCCGCTGACGGTGCCGGCCAGGCCGCCAAATACCATCGCCGACCTGGGCGTCTTGAGGCGGAGAAAGCGCGCCGCCATCGGGGTGCCTATCATCACCAGGATTGCCTTGATCAATCCTGTTGCGATGCTCAGGGCGATAACGTCGGAACTGGCGCCGAGTGCGGCACCTGTGACCGGGCCGACGATGTAGGTCACCGCACCGGCGCCGATGGTCGTCATGCTGACGGCATCCGCATAACCCATCATGCGGGCAAGACTGGCACCGACGATGAAAGGCAGGATCGTACCCAGGAACAAGGACACCACCCCGATCAGTCCGGCCTTGCGCGCCTCGGTCGGCTGGACCTCGAATGCCGTGGCCACGATGGCAAAGTCCCGCATCATCGCGCCGCCCATCAGGCCGATTCCACCGAACATTGACAGGTCGGCGACACCCTTGTGTCCGCCGGTCATGACGCCGCCCCAATAGGCCAAGCCGAGGCCGATGGCAATGGCGATTGCCGAGCCGTGTACGCGGCCAAACGTAAGGTGGCGCGACAGGCGCCCGGACAGCAGGATGATCGCGCCCACGGCGGCAAAGGCGGTGACCAGGCCGTTGCCGGTGGTGGCTTTTTGCAATATCTCGAACATGGCCTTACTCCTTTCCCGCCGTCGCAGCTACCAGGAGGGCGGCGCTGTCGTGCTGGTCCGACTCCGCTTTTTCGAAACGGTTGATCAGCGAAATCACGCAGGCGCACAGCATGACCGAGCCGATTGCCGCAAGCAGTGCAACCGGCCCGCCGCGCAATGCGGCAACCACGTCTTGCTGTGCCGCCATCGCCACGACGACAGGGATGTACATGGCGCCCCAGTATTCGACGCCCAATTCGCTCAGGCGTGGCATGATGCCTTTGCTTTGCATGATGGCGCGCGCTGCGATCAAAAGCAGCATGGCGATGCCGACACCGCCGACGTTGGTTGGAACGCCCAAGGCCTTGCCCAGCAAGTCGCCCAGGAATATGCCGAGCAGATGACAGACGGCGAGTAGCGCCGTGCCGTAGATGATCATTTTTGTCTCCTGTTTTATGTTTATGAATGTGTGAAATGCTCTTTTCTTGCGGCTGCAATTTGACGGCAATGAACCGCTAAGGGGGAGACGAATGCCATTGCTTGCGCAACAGTTCGCGCACCGTTGCGGACGCCTGCCGGTTCACCGCGCCAAGGCGCGAACCAAGGTCGCGCCGAGGGTCGCTCAAGATGTCCGCAAGTGCGGCGTGCAGACTCTGCCTCACCAGCGCGACATCCTGCGGGGTCGGCAGGTCCGGATTGTCGAGCGTGAGGCTGGCATGCAGCAACCCCAAGCCTGCATAGCTGTCGATGTCATATGCCATCGGCGGGATGCTGGCGGCGAGCGATTCCAACGCATCGACCGAGCGTAATGTGATGCGCGCGGCGGATTCCTTGCCCATGGCATGCACCATCACCTTGGGATCGCGAATCGCTATCAGGCGATTGGCCTGGTAGCCATGTGCGAGGAATGCCCCCGACATGGCGGCGCCGACAATCAGGCCGATCACCGGATGGCCCTCCAGCCGAGCCTTGGCGTAGGCGGCGCAAGCCCCCGCCAGCGCCTGATGGATGCCGAACGCTTCTTCAGTTCGGCCGTACGCCTGGCTGGGCACGTCGATCACCGCCACGATAGCGGTCTTTGCCGCTTGCCCGCTATCGCGGGTGACGATATCCTCCACCGCCCGCGCCAGCTCCCATCCTTCGATCAAACCGACTTCGCCGTTGCGTGCACGATAAAAACGGTTGCCCGGGTCCGGTACCACGGCGATGTAACGCGCGGCACGTCCGTCCAGCCGGGCATCGGCCACGCGCACGGATGGAGAAAAGCCGTCCAACGGCTTGACATCTTCCGTCAGGGCGTGCAGCCATGCCTCTCCGCGCCCCTGCTGATTGGCATTGCTCATGATGGTTGTCCTTTGCCGTAGAGATCCTTCACCATTTCCGCCGTTGCCGATGCGCCGGTGTCGACCTTGGCCAAGCGCGCGAGAAAATGGTCGAACCGGTCACTGCGATGGGTTGAGGGGATGCCGCGCTCGCGCAGCGTGCGAACCGCAGCGCGAATTTCCTCGACGTCGTCCGCCACGTAGGCATCGGCCAGCCCGGATTGAAAGCGCTGCTCGCCGCCGGTCAGGCTCCAGATGAAAGGCTTGTCGCGCGCATCAAATTCGTCGATGCCGGCTTCCTGCTCGATCACTGCCGGTCCATTCAAGCCCAGTCGCGCCTCGCGTGTCATGATCAGGTAACTGCACAGTCCGGCGGCGATCGACATTCCGCCATAGCATCCCACCGGCCCAGCCGAAATGCCGATGACAGGCTGATAGCGGCGCAGATCGACGATTGCCGAGTGGATTTCGGCAATCGCCGCCAGGCCGAGATTGGCTTCCTGCAGGCGCACGCCACCGGTCTCGAACAGGATGATCGCCTGCATCGGATTGCCGTTGCGGTTGTCTTCTGCCGCCAGCTCCAGTGCGCCGGCAATTTTTGCGCCGCCGACTTCGCCCATGCTGCCGCCCTGGTATCCCCCTTCGATGGCGAGCACCACGGTAGGGTGGCCGTCGAAGCTGCCCTTGGCGACAACGACGCCGTCATCGGCTTGCGCCGTGATGCCTTGCAAGCCTAGCCAGGGCGAGCCGAGTCGGCAAAACGGATCGACCAATTCGCGCATCGACCCTGCGTCGAGCAGCGCACGCGCACGATGCCTCGCATCCAGTTCGGTCATGCTGTCGCGATACGCCATTGCTTTGCTAGTCATATCGGCCTTTCACGTCGGGCTGGTTCAATTCCTCAAATGCCTGTTCGATCCGCAGGCGCACCACGCCCGGTGTGGCGCCGCAATCGCTGATGTCGATTGTTGCGGCCGGCAGTGTCCCGGCGGAAAAAATGCGGCTCAACAGCGCGTCCCAGATTTTGCTTTTGCCGATAACCGACGTGTGGATGCATACGCTCGTCGCGCCTGCCGTTGCGGGTTCCAACAAGACTTCCAGATCACCCGATGCGACCACGCCGGCCAGGGCCCTTTTCGGTGCGGGTCCGCTTGCAGGATAGGAATAGGTCAGTGTTTCCAAAATGATTCCTCTTCAGCTAAGCGGCTTCAAGCCATTGCAGCCTGTCCAAAAACAATGTCGCCGCGAGCAGATCGGCGGCACCGCCCGGCGACACCTGGCGTGCCAGCAAATCCTGTTCAAGCAGCCGCAATTGCTGTTTGCCCCCGTTGCGGGCGATGCCGCCCGCGTCTAGCACCTTTCTTGCCCGCGTCTGCATCGAACGCAAGGCTCGTTTGCCGCCGCGGGACAATACGCAGGTGTCATCGAGTTCGGCGATGATGGCAATCAATGCGTCGACTCTGGCCGCGCTCTCGCCGGCGCCTTCCCGGCGCGAGCGAAGAAGCTGCGGCAAAGCGATGCCGGTAACGTGCGGGAAGCCGGCTTGCGCCTGCGCCCGTGCGCCGCCGACGCGGTATTTCCGGCATGCCTGGCCACCCTTGCTGTCGGCGCCACACGGCGCAAAGCGGTCGGGCATGCGCGCCAGTGCGCCGGCGCGGGCGGCAACCGAGGCCGGCGCGATGGCGATCATGTCCTGGGCGACGGCGGCCACCAGCAGCCCGAGCGCCCAGATCGCGCCGCGATGCGTATTGATGCCGCCGGTCGCGCGCATCATGGCGGACTCGCCGTCGCGGCCGATACTGCCGATCCGCTCGCGCAAAGTGAACGGCTCGGTGACCTCCTGGGCCGCAAGCGCCATCTCGTAAAAGCACGCATGGAGACTCCATGCGGAATGGCACATGAGCGTCCAGTTCATGTCTTTGTGCGCGCCGCAGCTGCGCAGATCCACCAGTCCCGGCTTGGGCGTGAGCATCGCTTCTTCGATCAGTGCGCTAACTGCCAGATCGGCGAGTTGCTTCGCCAGCGCACAGGTTCGGATACCGCCGTCGCGCCTGGCCGCAGGCCTTGTTGAGACCATGCCGGCTTTCGCATCGAAATCCGCATCTGCATTCATCACCAGCTCCTGAACCTGGCAGGCGGTTCATAAAGCCCCTCGGACCAATCGACCAGATCGGCAATGCTCTTCGCCGCCAACAGCGAGCGGGAAGCCTCGGTGCGCTGCACGCCGATGTCTTCCGGCAAGGCGATCAGCCCCTGCCGGCGCAAATCGGCGCTCGCCCTGGGATCGTGTTTCAAGCCTATCGGCGTCACGCCGGCAACGGCGGCCAGCATGGCTTTGCGCTCTTCCAGCGAGCGCGCCTTGTAGAGATAGGCAATGCCTTCCTCGGTCAAGACGTGGGACACGTCGTCGCCGTATATCATGACCGGCGCGAGCGGCATGCCGCTATCGCGGCCGACTTGCACGGCATCGAGTGTTTCGACGATGGTAGGCTGGCCGCTGTCCTGAAACGTTTCCACCATCTGCACCACCAGTTTCTTTCCCCGGGCAATCGGCGCGTCGGACTCGATCAAGTCGAGCCAGGCCGGGCTGGCGTGGCGCCGGCCGCGCGGATCATGTCCCATGTTGGGTGCGCCGCCGAAACCGCTCAGGCGGCCGCGCGTGACGGTGGAGGAGTTGCCCAGGCCATCCATTTGCAAGGTGGCGCCGATGAACAGATCGACCGCATATTGGCCGGCCAATTGGCACATCGCGCGATTGGACCGCATCGAGCCGTCGCGACCGGTGAAGAAAACGTCCGGCCGCGCCGCGGCGTATTTTTCCATGCCCAATTCGGCACCGAAGCTGTGGACGCTCTCGACCCATCCGGACTCGATTGCCGGGATCAGCGTCGGGTGCGGATTCAATACCCAATTGCGACAGATCTTCCCCTTCAGCCCCAACTTTTCGCCATAGGTCGGAAGGATCAATTCTATCGCCGCAGTGTTGAAGCCGATCCCGTGATTCAGCGATTGCACCTGGTGGCGTTCGTAAATGCCGCGGATCGCCATCATCGCCATCAACACGTGCAAGGGCTTGATCAAACGGGGATCGCGGGTAAATAGCGGCTCGATGAAAAACGGCTTGTCGGCCTGGACGACGAAATCGATCCAGGAGCCGGGAATGTCAACACGCGGCAAGTCGCCCGGGTCATCGACGATTTCATTGACCTGGGCGATGACGATGCCGTCGCGGAAGGCACCGGCTTCGACCAGCGCGGGAGTGTCTTCCGTACTCGGCCCCGTATAGAGATTGCCCTGCCGGTCCGCCTTGTAGGCGGCCACCAGGACGACGTTGGGCGTCAAGTCCACGTAAAGGCGCGCGTACAGTTCGACATAGGTATGGATGGCGCCGACTTCGAGCAAGCCATCCTGCAACAACTGCGAGATGCGCAGGCTTTGCGTACCCGCATAGGAGAAATCAAGCTTGCGCGCGATGCCCAGCTCGAACAGATCCAGATGCTCAGGCCGACTGACGCTGGGCATGATGATGTGCAAATTGTTGACCTTGGCAAGGTCGACCTTGGCCAGTGAGCGGGACAGGAAATCCGCCTGTTTTTGATTATCTCCTTCCAGCACCACGCGGTCCCCCGGCGCGATCAAGGCCTCCAGCGCTTCGACGATGGCGTCGGAACGCAAGACCGGGCCGTCGGCCAGATGCCCGACCTGTGCCAGGCGACGCTGCTTCTCAATACGCCGCTTGTCCCATTGCTGCCTTGGTTGTGAGGATTGCCGCATGCCGATCTTTGGTTATGGTGGGAACGCATTCACATTAAGAGGGGATTGCTAGCACTTCAATCAACTTTAGAGTGCATTCATTACTTTTAAGTTAATGATATAGTCTGAAGACTGGAACCTTCGCTGGCCGATTTGACGGTGCCGGAACCTTGGTTCGATACTGTGGAAGGGCAATCCTGAGGGTGTCATGGCGATTGACGAAGAAATCACACTAAAGAAGCTCGAAGTGTTTTTGGCGTTCATGCGCGTCAATAACCTGGCGCGGGTGTCGGAGTTGCTGGGACAAAGTACAGTCAGCGTTCATCGTGCCCTGCATTCGCTTGAGGAAGGGTTGCGTTGCTCGCTGTTCAAGCGGGTGGGGCGCAATTTGATCCCTTTGCAAACGGCCTACCTCTTCGCCGAGCATGCCGCTCGCGTCGTCAATGAATGCGAGGCGGGTGTACAGAAGGTGCGTGAATTGGCAGGGGTCAATGCCGCGCGACTGAAGCTGGGTTCGCTGTATTCGCTGACCTTGCACTGCATTCCGCAGTTGATCATCGGCGTCAAGACGCGCAAGCCCGGGCTCGATATCGACCTGACTCTTGGCTCGAATCGCGAGCTTCTGCAAAACCTGCGGGATGGAAGGCTCGATGCCATCGTCATTGGATTGCAAGACCAGGCGGCGCACGCGGATTTGATCTCCGTGCCGCTGTTCAACGATGAGATTTTTCTTGCCGCGCCATTGGAATCTCCCTATTCGCAGCGGCAATCGATCGACCTGGAGGAGTTGAAAGAAGAGAAATTCGTTGCGCTGAACGAGGGATTCGCCACCTCTCAGAGTTTCGAGCACGCATTCGCTTTGGCGAACTTCTCGCCCGACGTGGCCTTGCGCGTGGGCGATATTTTCTCATTGATGAATCTGGTCAGCGGCGGCATCGGCTACAGCATTCTGCCGGGACGGGTTGGCGCGTTCAGTTCGCGCATTCGTTTCATACCGCTTGCGCAGCGTTACGCTTCCCACCAATGCATCACCTTGCTAATCCAGAAAAACCGCGAGCGGGATCAAAACTTGCTAGCGCTGGCGGCGGAGTGCCGCATGTATGGCCGACGCGAAAATAGCTGACAAAGAGGCTGTCGCGAAATTGCCGTGGCGTTGTTGCCGAGTCGTTGATTGCGAGTGCGCCAAGGTATGCGGCACGTGGCGCGGATCAGCTATCGAGGTTCGGCATGAACTTTTTGAGTTTGTACCACAACGATCGTTCGCTGATATCCAGCAGGGCCGCCGCCTTGGCCTTGTTGCCGCCTGCCGTTTTCAGGGCGCCGGAGATCAGTAGCGCTTCCAGCCTTTCTACTGCCGCCTGCATCGGTTCAACCGCGGGTGATAATGCGTCCGCTGTTTCCGGTGCAATGCTTCTTGCGCCGGTTGCTTCAACTGGCAGCGAAAAGTGCCGGTCCTCCAGTGCTTCTCCGCCACAAAGGATAAGCGCACGCTCGACCAGGTTCTCCAGTTCGCGCACGTTGCCGGGCCAGGAATATCGGGCCATCTTCTCGATTGTGGTTCCGCCAAGCCGCCCAAGCTGGTTTGCCGCATCGTGCTTGACCAGGAAGTGATCAATCAATTGGCCGATATCGCCGACGCGTTCCCGCAAGGGCGGCAGGTTGATGGGGAATACATTCAGGCGGTAGTACAAGTCCTCCCGCAGCAAACCTTGAGCGATCGCCGCGCGCGGGTCGCGGTTGGACGCGGCAACCACGCGTATGTCCAGTTGGATGGAGCGATTGCTGCCGATGCGCTCAAGCGTGTTGTCCTGAAGGAAGCGTAATAGCTTGGCCTGAAGTTCGATGGGCATTTCCGTGACTTCATCCAAAAACAAGGTGCCGCCGTCGGCCATTTCGAATTTGCCGATCCTCTCTTTGGTCGCGCCGGTAAATGCCCCTTTTTCATAGCCGAACAGCTCGGCTTCCAGGATGTCGCGGGGTATCGCGGCGCAATTGACCGGCACGAAGAGATTGTTCTTGCGCGGCGAGGCGCCGTGCACGGCACGGGCCACTATTTCCTTGCCGGTTCCCGTCTCGCCGGTGATGAGAACGGCGGCCTTGGTCGGCGCCACCTGCCTGACCGCCTCGCGCACACGCTCCATGGCCGTGCCGGAGCCGATCAGGACGCCCCAATCGCGCTCGATTTCTTCGCGCAGGTAACTGATCTGCTGATTGCGCTGCGCGTCGCGCAGAATGCGGGCAATGGAAAGTTCAAGCGCATCGATATCGAAGGGCCGCAACAGGTAATCGACGGCGCCGTTTCGCATTGCTTCGACCGCACTGTCTATCGTGCCGTGAGCGGTGACGACGATGACCGGAACCGCGCTGCCTTTCTCACGCAGGCGCTGCAACAGCGCCAAACCGTCCATGCCGGGCATGCGCATGTCGGAAATGATCAGGTCGATGCCCTGTTTTTCAAGCAGGGCCAATGCTTCGAGTCCGTTTTCGGCGGTAAGGACATCGTGGCCGCCGCGGGCCAGCATGATTTCCAGCACGCGACGCATATTGGCCTCGTCGTCGATGACCAGGATGCGGGTTGGGGGCAGGGACGCGTTCATACGGTTTCCATGGTTGGCATTTGGGGTGTGCGCGGCAGGATGACCGTGAAGCAGGCGCCGCCTTGAGGCGAATCGCTCACCGCAATATCGCCGCCATGCGCCGAGACGATCTGCAAAACGATGGCCAAGCCAAGGCCCACTCCGCCTTCGCGTTTGCTGAAAAATACTTCAAAGACGTGCGCTTTGTCATCGTCGGGTATTCCCGGTCCGTCGTCTTCGATTTTCAGAAACAAGGCCTCCGCCGATTCCGAGGCTGACATCGAGATGTTGCCGCCGCGCGCGACCGCTTGCAAAGCGTTTTGCACGAGGTTGAGTATGACCTGCGTGAGCTGTTCGACATCGCAGGCCAGGAACGGCTCACGCGCGTCGTATTGTTCGTGCAACGAGACTTCCTTCGCGGCGAGCTGCGGCCTTAGCATGGCTGCCACGCGATGCATCACGTCGTGGCAATTCGCACGCGCCAAAGAGGGCGCCCTGGGGCGTGCGTTATCGAGCAGTGACGAAACCAGTCTGTTCAGGCGCTCCGTCTCGCTTTCGATGAATGCAATCAGTTCGCCCGCTTCGGGCGTCATGGGCAATTCCCGCTTCAATACCTGGGCCGAAGAACGCATGATGCCAAGCGGCGTGCGGATTTCGTGGACGATGGCCGAAGCCATTTCTCCTACCGCGGCAAGTTTTGCCGTCCGAACCAGCTTTTTCCGCGCCGATTCGACATCGTCCACCATCTTGATGAAGGCTTCACGCAACTCGGTGATTTCCCCGCCCGATGAAAACGGTTCGATTTTCGCGGGCCGTCCGAGGCGATAGGCCCGGCTGAATGCGGTCAGGGCCATGATCGGGCGGGCCAAGGCACCGCTGATGCGATTGGCCGCAATGACGATTGCCCCGACAAGAAGAATGGCGAACAGGATAAACGCGAGGGCAAGCCGGCGCACGGGCTGATATGCGACTTCCTCGGATTGCAGCACCACGGCGCGCAAGCCGGCTTGCACTGCCCCCGGCGCGTTCGGCGTTGCTCCAACGGCAACCAAGGCGCGCATGTGCAGTTGCGGCAAGGTGACAGACTTGGACAGGCCGGTCGCATCGAGGTCCGCATTCGACAACAGATCACCCTGTTGCAGAATCTGCGTTTGCATGCGCAAGCTGCGCGATGCCGCAAACAACTGATGCCCATCGTTGACCACGGCGATCATGCGTCCCCCGTCATCTTCCTGGTCAAGCATTTCCTCGAAGTGGCGCCAATCGAGTTCGAGCACCAGCTTGCCGATGGGTTTCTGGTCTGTCAGTGAGACCAGGGGCACGATCAGCGCAAGCGTCTTGTCGCCGCCGGCATCCAGGGGGTAGGTCAGCACCACGTCGAGATCATCTGCATGCAATTGCTTCCAGGGCCGGTAGGCCGGCAAGCTCCCGCTCCACGCTCCCGCGCCGCTGCTGGCCACCACTTTTCCCGTGTTGTCGACTACGACCAAGGCATGATATACGCCGCCATAGCCTCGCTGAAGCCGCGACAGGAAGATCGATATCCGTCTGTCCACGTCGCCCACTTGCACATCTTGCATCACGTCGAGCTGCGCCCAGGTAGTCGCATTTTGCAACCGCTCAAAAAGGAGCTTGTCGATCGATGACGTGATCGCCCCGGCTTGCTGGCGCAATTCGCGCCGGATATCGTCTCGCATCGTTCCTTGCAGCGACAGGAACGCCAGCACGCTTGCCAGCACCATTGGCGCCAAGCCCAGCGCAAGAAATGTGAGCAGGAGAGTTCTTCGTATCGTCACGGGCATAGTGTACGATATCCGCACTTCATTGCGGCGGCGCAAAGTTCAATTCCAGGGATGAAACGATTGCGATTATTCGGAAAACAGTTCTTGTCGTTGGCGGCAATGTGCTTTGCACTGGCGGCACCGCAAGCAAGAGCGCAGGAAGTATCCGGCGGACAGGATGTCCCGCAGGCCTGGCAACCGGGGCAAGGCTTGCGCATCGGCGACACCGGATTGACCCTCGGCGGCTATGCCTCGCTGCAATATCAGGATTTGCAAAATTCCGGTTCGCGGCTGGCCTTGTCCCATTTGAGCATGTTTGTCTGGTGGGAGGGGCAATCGGGGCTGCGATTCTTTTCCGAAATCGACAATGAAGACCAGCTTTCGGCCGACACCCAATCGGTCGACACCGACGGTCATTTCCTGTCCATCGAACGTCTCTACGGCGAATACGCTTTCAATGATGCGCTTGGCGTCAGGCTGGGCAAGTTCCTGACGCCTATCGGTTATTGGAACCAGATTCACGCCGATCCGCTTGTTTGGACCACATCGCGGCCGCTTGAGTCTGTGGCGCTGTTTCCCGATCATACGACGGGCGTGATGGCGTTTGGCGGAACCGACGTTTTGGGGCGGCATTTGGAATACCGCGCTTACACCGCGTTCGGCACCGACGTCCGAAAGGATCCTGCAGAGAGCCCCTTCAACGAAGCGATTGGCCTGCAAGTCACGTTGGAAAACGCTTCGCATTGGCGCATCGGTTTGTCGGCCGCCAGCTTCGACGAGATCACCAACACGGAAGAGCATGAAACACTGCTCGGCGCCGACTTCATGTGGCATCGCGAGGGATTTGAAGTCAGCGGCGAGGGCGTATACCGCCGCTCCAGCCTTGGCAGCGCGCGCAACGCCAATGGCACCTTCGTGCAAGCGGTTGCGCCGCTGGCAGGCAAACTCTACGGCATCGTGCGTCTGGAAAGCCTGCATGATCCCGATCTGCAACACAGCGTGCGCCTGTCGGTCATCGGGATCAACTATCGCGTCGATCGCGCCCTCTCTTTCAAGCTGGAAACCATTCGGGGCGTCAATCAATCGATCAGCGCCCCAGGCTGGCTGGCATCGGCGAGCATGCTGTTTTAGACGATGCGCGCCTGCCTATTGCTGATTGCCACTTTTTCTTTCCTGGCCGTTTGGGAGCGAAGCGGCGCTTCCGAGTCCGGCGACATCCCGGTGGCGGTAATCGTCGGCACGGAATTTCGCACCGAGTTGACGCGAGAGGACTTGCGCGCCATTTTCCTGCAGAAACGCCGCTTCTGGGAGTCCGGCATCAAAATCCAGGCCGTCAATCTGCCGCCGGCGAATCGTGCGCGGCGCGTCTTTTCCACGCGCGTACTCGGTGCGACACCCGAAGAGCTGGACGACTACTGGAAGGAAATGTACTTCCACGGCGAACGCCCGCCCTACGTCTTCGCGTCCGAGGAAGCGGTGCTGCGTTTTGTTGCGCAAACACCTGGGGCAATCGGTTATGTCCATGCCTGCACCGCCGACAAGCGCGTGCACATCGTTTGGCAATCCGACCCGGCAAGCTGTCCGCGCTAGAACCCGTTCGCAGGCACCGATCGCTCCGCAGGCGTACGGCATGCTGTGCGCCCCGGCCAATTCGCCACTACACCCTGGCCCGCTTATTTGGAAACGGGTCCTTCGTCATAGGCGCGCCTCGCTGCCGTTTCGGGCAAGAATCTCCCGATAGATTTCGAGATAGCTGTCAGCCATTGCCCCAAGCTCATGTTGTGCGGCGAAGCCGCGCGCATTCGCCACCAGCCGCCTGCGCAACAAGGAATCGTTGAGCAAAGTCCGGATGCCCGATTCCCACCGCCTCGGGTCGTAGCCTTCGATCACCATGCCGCGTTCACCGGCGCCGGTCAGCTCGGGCAAGCCACCGACTGCGGAAGCGATCACCGGCACGCCGGCTTTCATCGCGTCCAGCACCGAAGAGCCCAGGCCTTCCTCGCGCGAGGGAAAGACGAACGCATCCATTGCGGCCATCCACGAGCTCACTTGTTTCTGGAAGCCGGCGAATATGATTCGGCTTTCACCCCGGGCCAGATGCTGGAACAGTTCACGATCCGGCCCTTCTCCCACCAGCACGAGGCGCGCCGTTGGAAATTCCCGCACCAGGCTTTTGAAAGCAGAGATCAGTATCGATTGTCCTTTGTGCCTGTCGTGCAACGCGCCGACGTGGCCGATGATCGGGCCATCGCCGAGTTCATGCCGGATATCGGCCGTCACGCGTCGATCGGGACTTTCAGACGAGCAGGAATCGAGTACGGTCTGGACTGGTTGGCCCACCTGAGCGCAGAGGCGGCGCGAAACGTCATTCGATACGCCCACCAGACGGGCGGCGTGGCGATAGACGTTGCGCGTGATCGCGCTTTGCGATATGGGATTCGGAATGCGGCGCGTGATGATATACGGCGTGCCGCGCAAACCACGTTCTATCGCAGCCCAATACGCAGCGCGTGCTTCATGAACGTGATTGATCGCGGCGCCAGGCGGGGACACATGCCCGACGATGGGATGGGCAACGACATGGATCGGAATGCCGAGGGCCCGACCGCGCAGCGCCAATTCCGATCCGGGGCGGCACAGCAAGGTTTGACGAATACCGTGCGACGCCAGCCCCTCGATCAGATTCAGGGTTTGACGTTCCCCGCCACGAAAGCCTTTGGCAAAGTTGATGTGCGTGACACGCAAATTGTTCATGTCAATTCCTTTACTTTTACTTTCGGGTAAATACCTTGCCGGCGGTGCCGCGTTCAACATACCAGCCGTTGGAAATGGGATAGCGCCGTTCGTGCGCCAGAGCCTTCCGGGTGATCTTCGGTCCGGGTGGCGCCTGACGACGCTTGTATTCGGCCGCGTCGAGCATGCGATGCACTTCCAGCACCATGTTGCGCTCGTGTCCCTGTTCGACAATTTCTCCGACCGTGAGGCCGCGTTCGAGAATGCACTCCAAAATGGAATCCAGCACCGGGTAGGCGGGTAACACATCCTCATCGCGCTGCCCCGGTTTCAACTCTGCGCTGGGCGCTTTGTCGAATATGCGCTGCGGAATCGGGGCGCCGCTCGCATTGCGCCAGGCCGCCAGACGATACACATGGGTCTTGTACACATCCTTGAGCGGTGCATAGTGGCCGCAGAGATCGCCATAGATGGTCGTGTATCCCGTGGCGAGTTCGGACTTGTTGCCGGTATTGAGCAGCAGCTTGCCTGACTTCCTCGCTCGCGCCAGTAACAGGTTGGCGCGAATGCGCGTTTGATTTTCTTCGAGCGCGGTATCAGGCATGGGACCGGCCATGTCGGCAAACGCCCGCATTCCGGCGTCGATGGCGATGTCGTCGCAAACAATCCCGAGTTGTGCAGCGCAGGCCATCGCATCCTCCCTGCTTTCGGGTGAAGTGACGGGCGAGGGCAGGAACAGCGCTTCGATCCGGCCGGCACCGAACGCGTCGACAGCGATTGCCGCCGCCAATGCCGAATCGATTCCGCCGGAAAGACCCAATACCGCACCGCGATAACCATTCGCATTCGCGAATTCACGCAAGCCGAACACCAAGGCCCGGTAGGCCATTTCATCCTCCCCTGGCGCCTCGGGGTTCGCGCCGGAATGCAGGAGCAAACCGTTCTCGTTGCGCACGAAGCGCACCAAGTGGAAGTCTTCGCGAAACGCTGCCAGCCTGTCGGTGACTTCGCCCTCGGCATTCATCACGAAGCTGCATCCGTCGAAGATCAAGTCGTCCTGCGCAGCGGCCAGGTTGAGATAGACCAAGGGCAGGCCGCATTCCTGCACGCGCATTTTGCAAATCCCTTCACGCTGTGTCCGCTTTTCCATCTCGAATGGAGAGGCGTTGAGGCACAGCAAAATTTCCGCACCCGCATCGGCGAACGCCCGCGCGGCTCGCGGCGTCCAGGCATCCTCGCAAATCAGGATGCCGAGGCGGAAGTCACCCAGCGCCATCACCTGCGACTGCTCGCCGGCTACGTAGTAGCGCTTCTCATCGAATACGCCTTCATTCGGCAGGTTGCACTTGTCTTGTATCGCCGCCACTTGCCCGCCGGAGCACAGGAACGCGGAATTTCGCAACATCCCGCCGTCGCGCCGGACCGCGCCGAGCAAGATGGCGCACCCGTCGCGCGTAAGCTCCACGCACTGCTCCAGCAGCGCTTCATGACGTGCGAGAAAGTCGCGATCGAATAAAAGATCCTGTGGCGGGTAACCGCTCAAAGCCAACTCGGGAAATACGATCAGGTCGGCATTGGCGCGACTGGCGAGGCGATGAAACGCCGCGATACGTTCCCGGTTCGCCGTAAGATTGCCGACACGGAAGCTGCCCTGGGCAAGCGCCACGGTCAGCGTCGATGCGATTCGCCCGGCGCTTGCCGAGACCAGCTCCTCCGTTTCGCGCGTCAAGCTTGCGTATTGATGAGACTTCCCGCACCGATCGCAGGTACGGCGGCCGGTTTGGCGGCAGCGGCGCTTGCGTCATTGTCGCCATCGGCATCGCGCGCAATGGGCTTCACCGTATTCTGGGGTTGGGTAAGGTGCTGGTGGGCCGATAGCTGGCCGATTCCTGCGGTCGAAGCGATGGGCGTGGACATGACGGCTCCTGAAATAGATGAAAGGGCGATGCCGAAGGTTTCATGCAGGAATAGTGCCAACGCGGAAGGCCCGGGAATCACCGTCTTTTCGCGTTCTCCCGCCTGCAATCCCGCACATAACGTCGACGTTTTTTGCAGCGCTGCGCAACTTGTTGCGGGACCCGGCCTGCGCTTCAATTCATTAACAAAATTGTGTTTGCCTGGACCTTGGACATGCAGCAAACTCGCGCAGCGGACGACGCATGCGAGATTGCCCTGTGCGGGAAAACACCCGCGGTGAGCTTTGGCGTACTGACTCGATGCGCCGGTCTTCTTTGATTTTCGATGCTCTATTTTTTCAACGGGAATTCCATGAATAACCCAATGATGGCACTGCGCACGCTATTGGTCGTGCTTGTCGTATGTCTGACCACCGGATGCGCCAGCGTCGGCAAGAATCCGCAGGATCCTTTCGAGGATTACAATCGCACGATGTTCGACTTCAATGACAAAGTCGATTCCGCAATTTTGAAACCGGTTGCGACTGCCTATGCGCACGTCACACCGGGATTCGTGCAAACCGGGGTCGGGAATTTCTTCGGCAATATCAACGACGTGCCAACCGCGTTGAATGACTTTCTTCAGGCCCGACCGGCCGATGGCGCGTCCGACCTGGCCCGCGTGGTGTTCAATAGTACCTTCGGGATTGCGGGCATGATCGACGTCGCTACACCCGCAGGGTTGGCCAAGCACGACCAGGATTTCGGCCAGACGCTCGGGCGCTGGGGCGTCGGGTCAGGTCCTTATCTCATTCTGCCTTTTATCGGGCCGACGACCACGCGGGACGCATTGGCCATGCCATTGGATTTTGAAATGGATCCTTGGGGCAGACTGTATCCGGTGGCATTGCGCAATATCGGCTCGGCCATCCGTGTGGTTGATCACCGCGCCTACATGCTGGGGACATCGACGCTGATTGACGAAGCGGCGCTGGATCGATATGAATTCGTGCGGGATGCTTATCTGCAGCGGCGACAAAGCAAGATTTATAAAGGTGCGAATAAAGCTGCCCCCACCGAAGAGCCTGGAAACTCTGAAGACGCGAATTTGAATTGACGTCGCATGGGAGGCGAAACGTGGCGGCAGACGCCGCCGGGCAGCATGCGCTCGCCCATCTCAGCTCACCCGTTCGCCGCGATCGATGACATAGATGTGCTGCTCCGGCGTCGTCAAAGCCGCATCCAGGCGCATGCCGAGCTTGGCGGCAACACCGGCCGAGCCGGCGTTGGCGGGTGCGATGCGCGCAATGACGCGCTCCGCCCGAACCGTGTCGAAGCCGAACGCCAAGGCTGCGCGCGCACCCTCCGTGGCATAGCCCTTGCCCCAGCTTTCGCGCCCGAGCACCCAGCCGATCTCGACCTCGGCATTGCCTTCGGGCCGTATCAGCCCCAGGCGCCCGATGACCGCGCCGCTTTCACGCACCTGCACCGACCAGCCGCCAAAACCGCGCAGCGCCCAATGCCCGATCTGGGTCGCCATCATGTGCCAGACCTTGACCGCATCCATCGGTGCCGTCAGATGCGCCATCACCTCGGCGTCGCCATAGGTGGCGAGATAAGCGTCCAGATGCGAGGGATCAGGCGGGAGCAGAATCAGGCGTTCGGTGGTGAGCGTGGGAATGGATATGTGCATCGTCGATCGTTGATATCAGCGGAACCGGAGCTGCCAGGAAAAAATGCGGCGCTCGAGCCGCGGCGGTGCGTCGCGGGTGCGCCATTGCCGGTCGATTATATAAGAAGCCGTTGCGAAATATGTCCGGCCACGCGCTGCGCAGAACGCATCAGAGCAGACAGCTTGATACCGATTGCGCCGTGGCTCTGGCCGAATTCGGATTTTGGCCGGTTACCAGGCGGCCATCGACGACGACCTTCGACGCATACGGGAGAAGTCCCTTTTCGTACAAGGCGCCGCGCCTTCGCATTGCCGCCTCGACGTTGCAGGGAACTTCCTTGGCGACGCTGGCCAGCACTTCCTCGAACCACGAGAAGCCGGTGAGGCGCTTGCCTGCCACCAACAGCCTGCCGTCCGAGAGCTTGGTATTGAGCAAGCCGCAATAACCGTGGCAAACGGACGAGACGATGCCGCCGCGCTCGTAGATGTCGCGCGTGATCGCCTGCAGCGCCTCGTCGTCGGGGAAATCCCACATCACGCCGTGGCCGCCGGTGAAGTAAATCACGTCATAGTCCTTGGCATCGATCTCTTGCGGGCGGGCCGACTTCGCCAGCAGGGCGGACAATGCCGGGTCCGCGCGTCCCTTGCGCGCGGACTTGTCGAAATACGGCCACTTCAATGACCGAGGTTCAATCGGCGTTGCGCCGCCCTGCGGGCTGACGACATGCTGCTCGTGCCCTTGTGCGGCAAACACGTCATAGGCATGGGTCAGTTCCGAAAGCCACAAACCGGTCGGATGCGAAACATCCTCATAGTGACTGACATTGGTGACGACGTGCAGAATGCGCTTTTTCATCAGCGTGCTTGAACAACTCAACCCAGCAGCGCAAGCAAGGCCTTTGCCACGCCTTCGGAACTGGCCGGATTCTGCCCGGTAACGAGGCGCCCGTCGGTCACGACATGGGGATGCCAATCCGCTCCTTTTTCGTAGCGGCCGCCGAGCTGCTTGAATTGGTCTTCGATCAGGAAGGGCACGACCGCCGTCAATCCGACGGCGGCTTCTTCGCTATTGGAGAATCCCGTCACCTTGCGCCCGGCAATCAGCGCTTGCCCGTCCGCGCCGCGCACCTTGATCAACGCGCCCGGCGCATGGCACACCAATCCAAGCGGCGTGCCGGCACGGTCGGCCGCTTCGATCAGGGCAATCGAGGCCGCATCGCTGGAGAGATCCCAGAGCGGGCCATGGCCGCCGGGGTAAAAGACGGCGTCGAAATCGGCGACGTTCACCGACGCGAGGGGCCGTGTCGATGCCAACTGGCGTTGCGCTTCGGCATCGCTGCGGAAGCGTTCGGTCGCGGCAGTCTGCGCACCGGGTTCGTCGCTTTTCGGATCGAGCGGCGGCTGGCCGCCGGCCGGTGAGGCCAGCGTGATCGTGGCGCCGGCGTCCTTGAACACGTAGTAAGGCGCGGCGAACTCTTCCAGCCAGAAGCCGGTCTTTTGGCCGGTGTCACCAAGGCGGTCATGCGAGGTCAAAACGATAAGAATGTTCATGGTGTCAACTTTCTATGGCAGTAGGGGACGGTATTGAGACGTTGGGGAACGCGCGTCGTTCCAGCTTGTGATTCGATGAGCGACACTTTATTCCATACTCGTATGGCGATAAACTACCTTTCAACCAATTCATTTTTGCTCTGGAGGATAAAGTGAGTCGCAAGTTCGATCACCTCGTTGATGTTGAGACCTTCGTCGCCGTCATGGAACACGGTTCCTTGACCGCAGGCGCGGTGGCGCTATCGACAACGCCGTCAGTGGCAAGCAGGGCCATCACCAGGCTTGAAACCAAGCTCGGCACGCAATTGCTTCGGCGCACTACACGTCAACTGAGCCTGACCGACGCCGGCAGGCTATATCTGGAGCAAGCCCGGATCGCGCTATCGATGTTTGATGAAGTGGAGCGTGCGATCCAGGGACAAGACGGGGAGTTGACCGGTCTGGTGCGACTGAGCGCGCCCACTACCTATGGGCACTACCGTTTGCCGGCCAAACTGCGACGTTTCCGCGAGCTTTATCCCAAGATCAAAGTCGAGCTGCACATCGGCAACCGCAATGTCGATCTTGTCGCGGAGGGCTTTGACATGGCCATCCGGGTGGGCCAGCAGGCGGACAGCGGGCTGGTCGCACGCAAACTGGAAGATGCGCCGAAATGCCTGGTGGCGGCGCCATCCTATCTTGCGCAGCATGGTCAGCCGACGAATCTGCAAGAACTGGCGAATCACAGCTGCCTGTCGTTCCAGATGCCCAGCACCGGCCGCACGAATCCTTGGATATTTTATGTCGGAGATGAACAGATTGAATGGCTGCCGCCTGGCGAAATTGTGATCTCGGAAGATATTTTAGGCGCGGTATCCCTGGCGGAGCAGGGCCTGGGGCTTTGCCAAATCTATGACTTCGTGGTGCAGGAGCGCATTCGCAGCGGCCGGCTGGTGGAAGTCCTGCCTGAACTGCGCGGGCATAGCGGACGCTTCTCGCTGATCTATCCGCCGCACCGGCGCCTCTCGGCCGCGTCGCGGGCAATGATTGAACTGCTGTCCAAAGCGACCGATTGACGACGGGCATGAAGGCGAGCAGCAGATACCCGTTGCGGTCAGATCCTCCCTCGCCACAGATAGTCATTCACCTCTCTTTATTCAGAGGGAATGGCAGCCCGCAACATTGCCGCGGCAGCTCGCTTGGTGTTCCGTTACAAACATGGCTTGGGACAACGAAACCATGTTTGCACCGAGCACTGGGGAGACGACAGTAGCGCCGGTCATAGTCCCGAATGTTGCCGCACCATTTCCAGTCTTTGCGGCTCCGATACACTGCGCAACAACGCGTAGGTTTGTTCGGCATCCGGGCCCGCGAGATACATCACCTGGCCGGTGCCGTCCGTCGCCGCAGTGAACATGACTTCGGCGATCGATTCGGCGCTGGAGTAGTTACTGCGGCGCGCACCCATCGCACCCATGACTTTCGACAACGATTCGCCATAGGCTTGCTCACCCTCCGAAAATGTCCGTGCTAGCGAGCGTCCGGCAAATTCGGTCGCCACGCCGCCGGGCGCGATGTATTTGGCGCGTATGCCGAGGGGAGCGAGCTCGAACGAGAGTGACTCCGTGAAGCCGACCACCGCGAATTTGGTCGCGTTATAGAGCGAAAAGAAGGGCAGCGTTATCAGGCCGCCCAAGGAGGCGACATTGATGATGGTGCCGCTTCCCTGGCGCCGCATCACCGGCAGGACGGCGCGCGTCACGGCGAAGATGCCATCGACGTTGGTGGCGAATTGGCGACGGATCTGTTCTTCGCTTGCCGTCTCGAAAGGGCCAAACAAGCCGTAGCCGGCGTTATTGACGACGACATCGATCTTGCCGAATTGCGCAACCGTGGCCGCCACCGCCGCTGCGACGGATACGCTATCGGTAACATCAAGCGCAAGCACGGCGACACCGGGAAGTTTGGCGAGCTCGGCACCGTCCGCAGGTTTTCGCATGGTGGCAGCAACGCGCCAGCCGCGCCCGGCAAACAATGTCGCGGCAGCATGGCCGATGCCGGACGAGGCGCCGGTGATGAGGACGACGGGGGAAGTTTCAATAGACATGTCGGTGTCCCTTTATCGAAAAACGTCAGAGAGGAAAAGTTCAGCAGCGGATGCCGTCCCAGCAAAGCTGGAAGGAAAGCGCACGATTGTCTTCGGTGTCGCCGATCGACTCCGCGCGAATCAGCCGTGCGGTCTCGCGCACCGAGCCGATGAAATACGCGTGCAGGAAAGGGGGCGGCACCTTCTTCAGTATCTCTTCGGCCTGACCCTCGACGACGATCTGCATCAAGCCCGCGCCGATCTGGGTGAGATAGGCCCGGCTTTCATCGTTCATGAAGGTCGAGCCGACAAATTGCTCCATGAAGCTGACCTGGTCGTAGCGGCGCAGGCGGTGATCGAGCATCCTGTTCCACACGCCGCGCACGCGCGCTTTGAGCGGCGCGGCAGCATCCATCTCGCCGCCGTAGAAGTCGATCGCCTCGCGCTTGGCGCGGCGGTATACTTCGTTGAACAAGGCCTCCTTGTCCGCGAAATAGATATACAGCGTGCTCGTCGCGATTCCGGCGGTCTTGGCAATGTCGTTCAAGGTCAGGCCGAACAAGCCGCGCTCGGCCGCCAGACGGCAAGTCGCGGCAATCACGGCATCCAGTTTTTTTTCGTCTTTTGGTTTCACGATTCAAATAATAAAAGAATTTATTTTCATCTTTTGAGAGCTCAGTGACCATGCAATCGCTTCGGTGATGGCGCGTGCAAAGATGCGCCGCCGTGGTGCCCCTTATCGCATGGAGCCAGACAGCAAGACCGTTTTGCCTTTTGCGGCCGGAACCGTTGACAACAAGGCCTCGGCTACGGCCGACGCGGCTATCGGCTTGTAGTTCGCCGGGATCAGTAGGCCAAAGGCTTTTCCGAATGCGGCTGCCAACTCCTCGCCGCGCCGCCCGGGCTGCCCAACATGGCGCCGTTCCCCGACCAGCATCGATGGCCGCGCAATGACCAGGCCGGTGAAGGGCATCTGCGACAGCGCATGCTCGAGTTCGCCCTTCACGCGGCTGTAGAAGATCTTCGAATGGCGGTCAGCCCCCATGGCGCTTACCAGGCCGACCCTCTGTACGCCGGCGTCAATTGCCGCGGCGGCTACCGCCAGGTTGGCGTCATAATCAACAGCGCGAAAGGCCGCTTGGCTGCCGGCGACCTTGATTGTCGTCCCCAGCGCCAGGTAAAGCTCGCTTGCTCGGGGAAGGGGAGGTAGCGCCGCGAAGTCAAGGACGTGGACCGTCAGTTTTGGATGTTCAATTGCCAATTTTCTGCGGCCGAGGCTATGCACTGCGGCGACCGATTCATCCGCCAGCAGCCGCTTGAGAATCTCGTTACCCACCAGGCCGGTTGCTCCCGCAATGATGACTGTTCGATTATCCATATGTGTTCCTGCTCGCAAATAAGCCCCGGATCAATGGGCAATTTGGTGATCCGGCCAATAAGTCGTGGCGCAACACGGTCGATTATACACGAATTTATATTCGCTTAAAAATGACCCTTCCGGCAATGCCTAAGCGGAATGTCGCCAGAGAACCTGGCAGCGCGCTTCAGGACAGGTCGATACCAACAATCAGTCATACCCGGATTTGTGTCGCTTGACGTTCAAATCCAGCCACCTATTTATCGCGCGTTTCGTGCCAAAATAAATACGCGCTACAAACTTGCAGCGCAAGTCTGCTGCACAGGAGACAGGTATGACCCGCATGCGACGCGTGCCGCTGCCGGAAGGGCAGGCCGAGCTTCTTGAAATGATCGCGAAAGGGCGGCCGCTTGGAGACACCTTGGCGCGGCTGACGCAACTGATCGAAGCGCAATCGGAAGGCTTGTTTTGCTCCATCCTGCTGCTTGACGAGGACGGCATTCATATTCATCCCGGCGCCGGCCCGCGCATGCCATCGGTGTATATGGATGCGCTGGAAGGCTACGCGATCGGCCCCGCCGTCGGGTCGTGCGGCACGGCCATGTACCGAAAGGAGACCGTGGTCGTCACCGACATCCTGGAAGATCCATTGTGGGCGCCGTACAAGCATCTGCTGGGGCCGCATGGTTTCCGCGCCTGCTGGTCCACACCGATCCTCCTGAATCGGGACACGGTGTTGGGAACCTTCGCCATGTATTACCGTGAAGTGCGCAGCCCCGCTTCCATCGAACTGGAACTCATGTCGGTCGCGTCCCACATTGCAGGGATCGCGATTGAGCGCAAACGCAACGAAGAGGCCCTGCGCCAGTATCAGCATGAGTTGGAAAATCTCGTCAAGGCGCGTACGGCGGAATTGCTTTCAGAAAAGGAAAAAGCCGAGGCGACGGCGGTTGCGCTAAAACAGTCGAATCAGGAGTTGGCCGCGGCATTCGATACCTTGACCGCAGCGCAGGAAGAGCTTGTGCGCAACAAGAAGCTTGCCGCGCTGGGCTCACTGGTGGCCGGCGTCGCGCACAAACTGAATACCCCAATCGGCAACTGCAAGATGGCGTCGAGCACCTTGTTCGACAAAGCGAACCGCCTGCGCGCGTCTTTCGCGGAAAACCAGGGCTTGAAACGTTCCGACTTCCTCCATTTTTTCGCCGATCTCTCCACCGCAGAAGAGATCTTCCAGCGGAATCTGGACACCGCCGGCACGCTCGTCACCACGTTCAAGGAAATTGCGGTCGACCCGCTTTGCTTGAATCGGCGGCGGTTTCAATTGGATGAATGTGTTGCACAAATCGTCGAGCTGTTCAAGCCCCGTTTGGAGAAAAGTGCCGTCACGGTTGAGTTGGGTGTTCCACACGGATTGCAATTGGACAGTTTTCCAGACTCAATCGGTCAGATTCTGGACAACCTGATCGTCAATGCCTTGATGCACGCGTTTGAGGGGCGAACCGGCGGCCAGATAACGATTGAGGCCAAAGTTCAAAACGACGGCCTGGTCGAACTTGTCGTGCAGGATAACGGCATCGGCATTTCCGCCGGCAACATCGATAGAATATTCGATCCGTTTTTCACCACGAAAATGGGGACGGGCTGTATCGGGCTTGGCCTGAATATCGTTCACAATATCGCCGCCGGGGTGTTGGGTGGGCAAATAAAGGTGCAAAGCGAAGCGCAGCATGGAACCCTGGTGACAATCCTGATTCCGCCCGTTGCCCCATTCCCGCGTGATCGAAGCTGAGCTTCCCATGCGGACAACAGCGGGTCGCGATTACGGACGAGCGACGAGTGACGACGGCTTCATCGATGTTCCGCAGCGGATGCGGTCCACCCGCATTTTGGGTTGCTCGCCAATCTGTTTCGTGCCGACTTTGGAACGGCGCGGCACCTGTTAGCTCGCACCTGTCTCAAAAGACCCGCTTCCTTGTCACGTTTCAATTCTCCGGTAAGACAAATAGGCCTCTTCCACGATGCGCCGCAATTCGTCCCGTTTCCATGGTTTCTCGATGAATTTATATACGGCTCCGGCGTTGATTGCCTGACGCGTCGCTTCGAAATCCTCGTATGCACTCAGAAGGATGCGTATCGAGTCGGGATACATGCGACGAACCGACGTCAGGAAGTCCACACCCGAAATATGCGGCATGCGTTGGTCGCACAAAATCACGGCGACCTCATGGCGGGCCAGTAGCTCGAACGCCTCGTCTGCCTTGGCGGTCAATAATAAGACGTAGCCTTCTGGCCGCAAGCTCAAATCAAGCAAGGTCAGAACGTGCGGATCGTCATCCAGCACCAGTATTGCCGGCGCGTTTTCCGTTCGGCCGGTCACTTTCGAGGAAAGACACCGGCCCTCCTCCAGCATGGCGGCAAGCTCGTGGGCGCGAACCGGTCGGCTAAAGTAGTATCCCTGAATGAGATCGCAGTTGCGCGATTTCAGCAGCTCAAGTTGCCCTTCCGTTTCCACGCCCTCAGCGACGACTTCCAGTTGCAGGCTGTGCGACATCGTGATGATCGCGTCGGAAATCGCGAGGCTTCCGGCATCGGAAGTGATCTCGCGCACAAATGAAATATCCAGCTTGAGCCGATCAATCGGAAATCGTTTCAGATAGCTCATGTTCGAGTATCCCGTTCCAAAATCGTCGATGGCAAGCTTGACGCCGATTTCCTTGAGTCCATACATCAGCGGAACACTCTTTTCCGGGGCCGCCATCGACAAGCTTTCGGTCAGCTCGATTTCCAGGTATTGTGCTTCCAGCCCGGATTCGGCAAGCGCACGCCGAACGATCCCTGCTATGTCCTGCTGCGCGCATTGCTTGGCCGAGACGTTGACGGCAATCGGGAATTTTTCCAGCCCGGCGTCCTGCCACGCCTTGTTCTGTGCGCAGGCGCGCATCATGATCCATTCGCCCATGGGTAAAATGAGTCCGCTCTGTTCAGCGAATTCGATGAAACTCGCCGGGCCAACGAGCCCCTTTTCCGGATGATTCCAACGCACTAGCGCTTCCACCCCGACGATCTTTCCGCTACGCAAACTGACTTGCGGTTGAAAGAATAATTCCAATTCCTCTCTCTCCAGCGCCTGACGCAAGCTGGTGCCGAGTTCCATTTGCATGCGAACCCGCTCGTGCAGTTCTCTCGTGAAGAATTGGAAGCCGTTGCGGCCAAGCTCTTTCGCCCGATACATGGCGACGTCCGCATTTTTCAGCAGCGTATCCGCGTTTTCGCCGTCCTGCGGATACATGCTGATGCCTATGCTGCAATTCATGCGGATATCCCGTTCCGCAAGCATGAGCGGCGCGCTGACGGTGGCGATCAGTTTTTGCATCAGCAAGGTGATGCCCGACTCAAGCGACGCGGGCGCGGCGTGGTTGTGCGCCTGATCGGCATGCCTGTCCGAATCGGCTTGATTGACGAGCAGGAGAACAAATTCGTCCCCGCCTATGCGGGCAACAGTATCGCTTTCACGCACACAGGTCTTCAGGCGGTCCGCAATGGCCTTCAGCAATGTGTCGCCCACGTTATGCCCCAGGGTATCGTTGATCAGTTTGAAGTCGTCCAGATCGACGAACAAGACTGCGATCTCGTCGCCATGGCGCCTGGATTTCACGATCGCCTGCTCCAACCTGTCTTTCAGGAGATTGCGGTTCGCAAGCCCTGTCAGCGCGTCGAAGTTCGCCTGATAGGCCAATTGTTCGGTTTGTTCGCGCTGTGCCGTGATATCCGTCAGAACCGCAATGTAGTGCCCGATGCCGCCGCTTTCCCTGGGAACAGGGGCAATATGCCATTCACTCCAGAACAAGGTGCCGTCTTTCCGAAAGGCACGCAAGGTGCCGTGCCATTCGCGGTATTCGTCCAAAGCCGACCGGATCGCTTTTGCCTCCGATTGGTTGACTTCGTGCCCCAGCATGAAGTTGCTCTCCCTCCCCAGCACCTCCGTGGCCGCATGACCGGTGATTTGCTCGAAGGCCGGGTTGGCGTATATGATCGGATAGCCTTTATCGACGATATCGATGATCAAAATCGCGTTCACGCTCGATTCGATCGCCCGGCTCAGCAAACGCAGCGACTGTTCCGCGTGCATGCGCGTCGCAATCTCGTCGTGCAATGCCGCGTTTGCCGCAACCAGATCGTTGGCGCGGCGCTGGAGAGTTTCACGGGCAGCCTCCATCGAGCGGGCCATCTCATTGAATGTCTTTCCCAGTTCGCCGATTTCGTCATTCGAACGGATGGCGACGGCGACCTCGCTTTGCCCTTCCGATAGTGCCATAGCGGCATCGCGCAGATGTCCGAGCGGGCGCGACACATGCCGTGAAATGAACATGCCCGCCATGATGGACAGGCAGAGCGCCCCAAGCGTCAGACCCACGATCGTCCACAATGAAGACTGCGCCAATTCCATCGACTCGTTGTACAAAGGCGTGTAGTCCAGCACCAGCGCGGCGATGATTTTTTGATTGACGCCCCTGACCGGTACAACGACCTGTCGCGTCCCGTCGGGGAATTCCGCATTGGTCAACGTGTACGCTCGCGCAATGCCATCTTTCATGGTCATGGCAACCGGTTTTTCGCGTTCAATTTCGATTTGTTTGCCGATGTCGCTTTGCACGACGTCGGCAATTGTCAGCCGCTGGGCGTCGAAAATTTCGACGTCGTATTTGCTGCTGGCCGCGATGAAATTGACAATGCTTTGGAGCGTCGCGATATCGTCGGCAGCATGAGAGTTCGATGTGCCGGTCGAATGGCCGGTCATCGCCTGATAGGTGACCATGCCTGCGATTGAACGCGCGACATTTTTTGCTTGCGCCGCAGTCGTCGCGTCCGCAACTTCGCCCAAGCGATGAACGGAAAATATTCCAACGACTCCGATGGTCAGGAAAATTCCGGCAACGACGGCGCTCAATTTTGTGGAAATACGCATGAGCTTGACTCCACGATCAAAATGCGACGCAAAATGAAACTGGGGCCGGCGCGAGCTTGTCTCTGAATCTCGTGCGACGATTGTTGTGATGAATCCAGAGTGGTATTGCTTTGTAACTTTTAATCGATCCGGTCGATTCTAACCCAAACGACCACCAAAGCGGTCGATTCGATTTTTGCGCCTCGGGTCTACACCTGGAGTGCAATGTGCGCCGCACAATGATGGTGATGGTTGCAATGGAGGCAGGCGGGTGCATCCAGGGTTTTGCGGTTGCCGGTTGCACTGCATCATGGCGCATCGAACGGTAGAAGGGAAGGGCGGTTGCGTCAACAAGTGTTGTGGGGAAAGAACAAAGGCCGACGCACTTGGACCACTGGCTCGTCAGCGCACATCTGCCGAAACAAGCGGAGGTAGCCAAGGCTGACCGGCAGCACGTCGTTTCGCCCCTTCAGGTGGATTCGATACCGGTCGCAACGATGAACCTTCCACATTTTGCCTGCGCCGGTTTTTGCAATAGAATGGCAATTTGACAGCTCGCTCGCCCGGGCTGCGCCATCCCTATTGCGGCCCATGCACTTGAATCGGTTTTCGATCCCGAAGCTTCAACCAGACGCGACATGAGCGGTCCCAAGACGGCCATTTTTTCCGCGGACCCGATGGCGGTCCTGCTCGCCGCAGCGGCAATCCAGGCGGCCCAGGCGGTCTATGCGGGCTACGCAGAAGCTGCGGCCTTGCGCCGGCAAAGCGAGGAGCGGCGTGAGGACGTCGAGAGGCGGCAGCGGGAATCGGCCGCCGCCGGCCGGCGTGCGCTTGATGGAGAAGCACATGCGCTCGAGGAGGAGTTTGAGCACGTCGCACGCCTGGCGGAGAAAATCGGCCTGGGCGACGAGGTTCGCGAGCTTCTTTCCCGCTTGCGCGATGTGCCGACGGCTGCCGGCGCCGCAGGGACCTCTGGGATAACCCATGACGATGCCGTTGCCGCCCATGTGCGCGGCCTGCGCGGACTAAACGCCGACCTGCGCGCCATTGTGTTGATGGAAGCGGCGCGGCAGTCGGTGGAGTTGGCCGACGCGCCGGAATTCGACAGCTCCGCAGCACTGGCCGGCGCGGTGCCGCAGCACGTCGCGCGACGCCAGTTGGCGCGCATCGCGCATTTGGCCCATCTCGGCCCGGTGCCGGAATTGATCGAAAAACTGGCGCTTGAGCTGGAACAGACCCTGCCCGGCGAGCGGGCCGATCTGCTGGCGACTGAATTGCGCGCCCAGGTCCAGGCCTATCTCGAGCAACAGCAAAAGCAGCAGGTGCAGGAAGCTACCGCGCTGGTGGTCGGCCACACCCTGCAGGAACTGGGCTATCAGGTGGAAGGCATCAAGGAAACGCTCTTCGTCGAAGGCGGCGTGGTGCATTTCCGGCGCTCGGGATGGGGTGATTACATGGTGCGCCTGCGTGTCGACGCCAAGGCGGGCGCCGTCAATTTCAATGTCGTGCGCGCGGTAGCCGAAGGCGACAACGAACGCAGCGTGCTTGATCATCTGGCCGAAGATCGCTGGTGCGCGGAGTTTCCCTCCTTGCTGCGCGCGCTCGAAGTGCGGGGCGTGCACCTGGATGTAACACGCCACCTGGCCGCCGGCGAATTGCCTGTGCAATTGGTCGCCGCCGCCAGACTGCCGGTCTTTTCCGATGAAGAGGAAGCCATGCAAAACCGCACCAACCAAACACGAACCTTGCCGCTGAAACCGTCATGACCATTCCGCCGAATCGCTGGCTGGCCGATCTGGAACGACTGCTGCCGATCCGCTCGCAATTCGTCGTCTCCGGCGCAATACGCGACAGCTTCATCGTGCCGCTGGCCTCAGGCACCGCGCTGGTGCCATTGATCCGCGCCGCCTGGGAAACGCTCAGGCTGCGCGGCTATCGTTTCTTGCTGGTCTATGATCCTGCCGACGGCTTGCGCGTCTATCCCGATGAGCCGGCCGAGCGCGACCTGGCGTCGCGCCTGTTCGATCTGAAATTGTCGAACGGCTGCCAGATGGCGAGCCTGGAAACGCTTGCCGGCATCATGAAAAAACTCAGCGGCGAGCGTGAGGCGCGCTGTGCCTTGCTGCTCGATTTTGCGTCGCGCATGACGCGCCAGGCCGAACACCTGAGCGAAGCTGAACACCGCTTCTTCGTCGCCGCCGAAAAGCTTTCACTCAATGCGGCCCCGGTTGTTCTTCAAAGTTTGCCGCAGAATATCCCGCAGAATCTGCCACCCGGCGCCGCCGCACCGCAATTCAACCCTGTGCTGTGGCTGGTCAACCGTGCGCAAGACTTGCCGTCCTGGTTTGCGCTCGATAGCGAGCGCGTCGCCAGCTTGATCGTCGGCAAACCCGACTTTGAAACCAGGCAGGCGGCCGCCTCGCAATTGGCACCGCTGTTTGCCGGCTACCAGACAGCGGCGGAACCGGCGCGCCGCCAATTTCTCAAGAACTTCACCGAGGGCACCGAAGGCATGCCGCTGACGGCCTTGGCCGATATCACCGAACTGGCCGACCGGCAAGGCCTTGGCATGGCCGACATCGACGACGCCGTGCGCTGCTACAAGGTCGGCGCGCTCGACAATCCCTGGCGCAAGGATTATTTGCGCGAAAAAATCCGCGATGCCCAGGCCTTCATCGAAGAGCGCGTCAAGGGCCAGCATCCGGCCGTGGTCAAGACGCTCGACATTCTCAAGCGCTCCGTGATGGGCTTGACCGGCGCACACGCCCGCTCGGCCGGCAGCCGTCCGCGCGGCGTGCTGTTCTTTGCCGGTCCGACCGGCGTGGGCAAGACCGAACTGGCCAAGACCCTGACGCAACTGGTGTTCGGCGACGAACGCGCCTATCTGCGCTTCGACATGAGCGAATTCGCCGAGGAGCATACCAGCGCCCGGCTGCTCGGCGCGCCGCCGGGCTATGTCGGGTTCGATGCCGGCGGCGAACTGACCAACGCCGTGCGGCAAAAACCGTTTTCGGTGGTGCTGTTCGACGAAATCGAAAAGGCGCACCCGCGCATTCTCGACAAATTCCTGCAGATCCTGGAAGACGGCCGCCTGACCGACGGGCGCGGCGATACGGCGTATTTTTCCGAGACCATCCTGGTGTTCACCTCCAACCTCGGCATCTACATCGACGACGCGCAGGGCAACCGCGTGCAGAACGTGCAGCCGGGCGACCCCTACGAAACGGTCGAAGCCAGGGTGCGCGAAGCGATCGGCAACTACTTCAAATTCAAGCTCTCGCGCCCTGAATTGTTGAACCGCATCGGCGACAACGTCGTCGTGTTCAACTTCATCGCGCCCGAAGTCGCCGAGCGCATCTTCGACGGCATGTTAAACAACGTCGCGCGCCGCCTGTTCGAGGAATTCAAGGTCAGGCTCAGCATGCCGCCGGCGGTGCGCCGGAACTTGCTCGAGCGCTGCACGCGCGACTTGAGTAACGGCGGCCGCGGCATCGGCAACCAGCTCGAATCGGTGTTCATCAATCCCTTGTCGCGCGCGCTGTTCGAGCAAGACATCGAAGGCAAACAGACCTTGGCCGTAACAGGCCTGACCGAATCCGACAAGGTCGTCACGCTGACGCTGCAGATCGCATGAAGATCGCACTCAACAAGGCGCATTTTCCGGTCACCGTGCTGGGGCCGGGCCGGCGCATCGGTATCTGGGTGCAGGGCTGCAGCATCGGCTGCAAGGGTTGCGTGTCGCGCGACACCTGGGAGCGCGATGGCAGCCGCGAGATGACCGTGGCGCGTCTGCTCACCTGGTGCCGCGAAGTGACCAAAAACGCCGAGGCCGACGGGGATGTCGTGTTCGACGGCGTCACGATCTCCGGCGGCGAGCCGTTCGACCAGGGTGCCGCACTGTCGGCCCTGCTCGACGGCCTGATCCAATGGCGCACCACGCTCGCAGCGGACTTCGACATCCTGTGCTACAGCGGTTATCCTCTCGCCACGCTGCAAAAGAAACATGGCCGCCTGCTGCAAAAGCTCGACGCCCTGATTCCCGAACCCTTCGTCGAAAATCTCCCCATGAGCCACGTCTGGCGCGGTTCTTCCAATCAGCCGCTGGTGCCGCTTTCCGAGCGCGGGCGGCGCAACTTCGCCGCGCACGTCGATGCTGCCGCCGCCACGGCGGGCAAGCAGATGCAGACCATGGTCGACGGCTCGCGCATCTGGTTCGTCGGCATACCGGCGCGCGGCGACATGGTGGCGCTGGAGCAAACCTGCCGCGAACACGGTATCGCCTTCGACCAGGTCAGTTGGAGGCAGTAGGCGTGAGCGCAGAATATATCCGCCGGTGCCCATCCTGCGGTACCGAGAATGCGCCGCAGACGATGCGCTGCGCATGCGGCGCCATGCTCGCCGGCGTGGATCTGAGCCGGCCGGCCGGCCATGCTGCATCCGCGCAACCCGCAGCACACGCGACGCCCACGGAACAATCTTCACGGAGCATGGCTGGCATTACGTGCCCGTACGAAGATTGCGCTCTGCCCAATCCGCCGGACGCCACTGCCTGCCTGTATTGCAACCGCCCACTCGGTGATGCCTTGTCGCTGAACCAGCCGGGCCAATCGGCCGGCCTGTTGCGCCTGCCCGTTGCGCTCTCGGCACGCTACCGCATCGAACGCCAATTGCCGACCAAGGGCGCGGAAGCCGAACTATTGCTGGTGCGCGAAGCAGTGGGGGGGCCGCTGCGCGTGGCCAAGGTCTATCGCCACGGCATCGTGCCCAGGAGCGAAGTGCAGCAACGCATTGCCCGTGTCGATCCGGCACATCGTGTCGAGGTCCTGCAATCCGGCGTGTCCGACGGGTATGCCTACGAACTCATGGAGTATTGCGAGCACGGCTCGCTGCGCGAACACCTGTCGCGCCTGCAGCAACTGACGCCGCAGGCGACGAGCGAGATGATCCGCGAACTGGCGGTCGCCATCGACGGCGTGCACGCGGCCGGCTTGCTCCATCGCGACCTCAAGCCGGAAAACATCCTGGTGCGCACCGTGCAGCCGCTCGACCTGGTCTTGACCGATTTCGGCACCTCGTCCCTGAAGGACGCCACGCAACGCTTCACCGGCATGGCCCGCACACTGCCTTATGCCTCGCCCGAAAGCCTCTCCGGCGTGATCGACGGCAAGGCTGACTACTGGTCGCTCGGCATGATCGTGCTGGAAGCCACAATGGGCCGGCACCCGTTTGCCGGCCTGTCCGATGCCGTGATCCTGCACCACCTCACCACCCGCAGCATCGACCTGGCCCCGGTTGCCGACCACAACCTGCGCAAGCTGCTGCGCGGCCTGCTGTTGCGCAACCCCAGGGAACGCTGGGGCATTGACGAAATCCGCCGCTGGCTGGCTCATGACAACAGCCTCCTTGAGCCGTCCGAGCCTGGCATCGGCGCCAGTTTCCGCGAGCCCTACCACGTAGGCAAGGAAATCTGCCACACCAACGAGCAACTGGCCGTCGCGCTGGCGCGCAATTGGCAGATCGGCATCGGCGACATGGCCAACGGCCTCTTGCTATCCTGGTTTCGCGACGTGCAGAAAGACCAGAACGCGATGCGCGTCCTGCTTGAACTGCGTAACGACACCCGAACGCCGCTTGATACGCAATTGCTCAAATTCATTCTGCATCTCGCACCCGGCATTCCACCCGTGTGGCGTGGCGAAACCATCGAATTGCCAGCTATCCTTGCCTATGCCGATCGCGCCCTGCGCGGCGACGAAGCGGCAGAAGAATGGCTCGACAAGCTGTACCGCTACCGCGTGCTGGAAAACTATGCCGCGGCCGGCAACCGCGACGTCGCCGACATCGTGCAAAAATGGGGCGGTGCCGTTGACCGCTTCGAGGATGCCTGGGCCGAGGGTGTCGCCGTGATCAACGCCAAGGCGCCGGCGCGCGGGCCGGACGAGATCGTCAATTTCGACCAGCTCGTCTACGGCAACGGCGGCAGCACGATCACTGCACCGTCGAACATGCATGCCCGCCTGCTGGCTTGCGCCTATGACGGCCAATGGACCGAGCGCTTGCGAGCCCGCCTGGTCGCCGAACTCACCGGCCTGGCAGTCTATTGCCCGTGGTTCACCGAACTGGGCGATCCGCAAACCGTGGCCCCGTCCGAATTGCTCATGCTCGAAGCGCTGCTGCCCGAAGCGCGCAAGGTGCGCGACCGGCAGATCAAGTCGCAGGAACGGCGGCACGAATCGGCCCGGAGCGAAGTCCAGGCATTGAAACGCGAACTGGCCGCCATGACGCTTGCCCTGCGCAGGGCCGCCGGAGGCAGCCTCATGCTGACCGATTCGATCGCCGCATTGCGGCAACAGGTTGACCACTATTTCGACATCATTGCCCGGATCAAGTCAGCGCAGAGCGCCGATGCCGGCTGGCAGGCGTTGAACAAATCCGCCCAGCGCAACGAGAACATCGCCCGCCAATTGAGCTCGCTGGTCGATCGCCTGGTCCAAAAGCGGGCCGTCAATGCCGGCTGGTCCAGTTCGCCGTTTCTAGGGTTCGCGCTTCTCGCGCTGATGGCGTTGCCTGCATTTCTGATAGGCCCCGAGGTTTATTTTGCCTGGGCCGCATGTGCCGGCCTGGTAGTGTGGCGGCTGGCGCCGGTGTACATGATCACGCGCAAGATCAATCATCTGGCAGCGAGATTGAGCGCGTGAAAGCGGCGCCGGCTGGTGTCATCCGGCAAGGGCTGCCCCGCAGGCGACCTACCTGGCCATGGACTTTCCGCTCCAGATTGCCGAATAGGCTTCCCGGTACAACGCGCCATCGTCGCTGCCACCGTGCTCAAGAAGGCGCAGCGACGGCGTCGTCAGCAAAACCGGTTTGCTGACGTAGCCGCTTGGCGGCTGCCCGGCAAACGCGCGATTGAGTTCGTCGGCCAATTGCCAGCCCTGAACACCGAGCGGCTCTGCAACCGTGGCTACCTGTTGCGACTTGCCCCACCTGATGCGGCTGATGGCGGTGTTGGAACCATCGCCGGCCGAGACATTCTGGACGTCGCTTCGGCCGGCCGCAGTGAGCGGAAAGTTCATTTCGTCGAAATAGATATCATTGATCGCCAGCGTGTGCGTCCATCGCTTGCCATAGCGTTCGTTCAAGTCGCGCACCAGCGCCGGTATGCGATGGCGCGCCTCGGAGATCGGCACGTCCTCCACTGACAGCATCTGGCAGCGTTTGCACTTGGCCAATACCTCCTGCATTTGACGCGATTTCGCATTGGCAACAGCGAACCGGCTGTCGTTGATGATGACGGCACCGACGTTGCCGGTACTGTTCTGAATGACATAGTTGGCCGCGGCGGATGCAACTTCGTCCGATGATGTTGCGATATTGTCGAACAATTCACCCGTCGGACCGGGATCGGCCGCAGCGTGCCAGCCGATCAGCACGATTTTTGCGCGTTTTGCCTGTGCACCGAGATCGACAATGTCGGCAGTCATCTGGAAGCCGCCAAAGACGATGGCGTCAGGATGTTCGCCTATGGCTTCGGCGAGCCGGGCATGCAATTTTTCGCGCTGTCCCGCGCCATCGAGCAGGCGCACCTGCCACCCGAGCTGGCGCGTCGCATTTTCAAAGTTGCGAAACAGCGAAGTGATACCGCCGTTTTGCAAATCATGGGCTACGAAGACTATGCTTTTCTCGCCTTGCCTGGGCGGCCCGGTGCGCGGGCCATCCCATGACGAAGGATTGAAGATTTGGGCGTGAGCAGAAACAACGAACAACGACATTGCGGCCGCAATCAATGTTGCGGCGCAATACCTCAAGATCGCCCGGTTGGCATGCGATGGCTTCATGAATTGGTCATGTCATGAATGGCGCAAGAGCGCTCCGGTACCCCGGAGATGCAATCAGTCATGTTGCTCTTTGTAGAAGAAAAAAGCAATGAAGTATGTTGCTTCGGGGTTGCTGCGCTTCCGCGCTCGGCAAGTGTCACATGGAGAAGTGTGTTGCCGCCAAATACCTTGTATTGCACGACTGAAGAATAAACGCCTGGGTGCCTCAGTCGGCGCCACGGCCCCCAAGCGCCTTATACAGCAACACCAAATCCTCCGCCAAGGCCTGCCGGCCCGCCAATTGCTGATCGGCCAGTCCTTCGCGCTGGATCTGCGCATTCAGCAAATCGAGCTGCGGCGCCTCGCCGACGTCGACACGCTTTTTCGTCATGGCGATCTGCTCCGCCTGCAAGGCCAGGGCGGCGTCGATCTTGCCCAGCCGTCCGTGATCGCCCTGGCAGCGCAACATGGCCGACTCGACATCGGCCAGCGCCGCCAGCACCGCCTTGCGATAGTTGGCCAGGGCGGCATCGCGCGCCGCTTCGGATTGCTTGATTTCGGCCTGCACGCGGCCACCGTTGAAGATCGGCACGTAAAGCTGCGGGCCGATGTTCCAGTAACGGCTCGCCTGCTGGCCGAACTGGCCCGGGTGAATGCTTTCCCAGCCGGCGTCGCCCACGAGGGTGAAGCGCGGATACCGGTCGGCCATGGCCGCCCCGATGTCGGCGGTAGCGGAGGCGAGCTGGCGTTCGGCCACACGCACATCCGGGCGGCGTTCAAGCACTTGCGAGCCGACGGCAAAGCTGGCGGCTTCGGGCAGAATCGGCTCGCCCGCCGCGCGATCCAGCTGCGCCGCGATGGCCTCGTGCGGCAGGCCGGTCAAGGGGATCAGGGCGGCGATGGCTGACTGCGCGGCGGCCTCCAGCGGCGGCAACATGGCTTCGGCGTTTCGCACCCCGATGTCGGCCTGCTTCACATCCATGTCGCTCGCCACGCCCGCTGCGCGCTGCAATTGCACCAAGTGCAGCATGGCGCGATTGCCGTCGAGGACGGCACGGGCGTTGGCGATGCGTAGCTGCAGATGGCGGTAATCGAGCACGTTGCGCGCCGTCTCGGCAGCGACGCGCAGGGCCACGTCTTCACGCTGCGCTTCTACACCGCCGGTCTTCGCCCTGGCCGATTCGACACCGCGCGCGGTGCGGCCGAACAGATCGATTTCCCACGAGGCATCGAGTCCGCCGCGATAATCGTTGAAGCCGCTTTGGGCATTGGGGAAAGGGATGTTGGCAAAGTTCTCGCTATCCTTGCTGATCTGGTCGCGGCCGACCCTGCCTTCGCCGCTCAATTGCGGACTCCGCGCGCTGGCGACTTGCGTCACGCTCGCGCGCGACTGGGCGATGCCGGCATCGGCCGAAGCAATGTCCGGGCTGTGCTGCAAGGCAGTCTGCACCAGGCTATCCAGGCCGCCGTCATGGAAGCCAAACCACCAGGCGTCGCGCTCGACGACGTGGGCGGTATCGGCCTCTGGCGCCGTTGCGCGGAATTGCTCAGGTGCTGCCTGTTGCGGCGTGATGTTCCGGTAATCCGGGCCGATGGCGCAACCGCCCAAGAGCGCGGCGGCCAGGCACAGGCTCCGGGTCTTTTTCGTCTTGACAGTGGCGGCGAGGTTCATTGTCCGCTCCGATTCTTGAATAGCAGGTAGGCGAGGGTCATATTGACGAGGCCGATCGCAAGCAGCGGCCAGATATGCGGCAAGGCCTGCTCCAGGCCATAGCCCTTGAGGAAGATGCCTTTGACCACGATGATGAAATGGGTCAGCGGATCGATGGCGCTGATGCCGCGCAGGATGGCCGGCATGTTTTCCACCGGCGCCATATAGCCCGACAGGATCACCGCCGGACTCATGAAGCCGAAGGTGCCGAGGAAGGCCTGCTGCTGGTTGCTGCAAAACGACGAGATGAACAACCCGCAACCCGAAAGCGCAAAACCGTAGCACACCATCGAACCGTAAAGCACCAGGAGGCTGCCGCCGAACGGCACGTGATAGAGGAACACCGCTGCGGCGATGATGATGGTTCCCTGCACCATGGCAACCAGGATGCCGGGGATGGCCTTGCCCGCCATGATGTAGGCGGGCGTCAACGGCGACACCAGCAATTGGTCGAAGGTGCCTTCCTCGCGCTCGCGCGCAACCGATAGCGCGGTGATCATGAGGCAGCCGACCGTGGTGATGATGGCGACCAGACTGGGCAGCACGAACCATTGGTATTCCAGGTTCGGATTGTAGAGATTCTGCACCACAAGGCTGGCCGGCAGCACTTGCCCCGGCCCCAGCCGTCCCACGGCAAAGTCGTTGACCACCTGCGCCGCATAGCCGTAGGCGATCTGGGCGCTGTTGGAACGCCGCCCATCGATCAGGGCTTCCACGGTGCCGCCTTCGCCCCGCTCGAGCTTGCGCGAAAAATCGCTCGGTATCCACACCACCAGCAGCGCGCGCTGGCGGTCGATTACCTCGCGCATGTCCTTTTGGCTATGCAGATTCAGAATGGTCGGGAACGCGCGCGCAGCGGCCAGGCGCTGCACCAGCTCGATCGAGGCGGCGCCTTCATCCTGGTTGTAGATGGCGAGCGTGCTGTTCTTCACTTCCAGCGTGGCGGCAAACGGGAACAGCACGAGCTGCAGGATCACCGGCATGACCAGCATGCGCCGGCCCATGGATGTCGACAGCAGCGCATGCAATTCCTTGCGGACCAGGGTGATGAGGGCGTGGATCATGGTATGCGGTCCTTGATTCGGTCAGTCATCGAGCCGGCGCCCGAATTTGAGCATGGTCAGCCCGAGCCAGAAGATCGAGGAGAGCAGCAGGAAACCCGCATTGATGGCGAGGATGGGCCAGATGTCGCCGGCCTGGAACAGCGTCTGCAAGGCGTTGACGAAATAGCGCGCCGGGATGAAGTAGCTGGCGAACTGCACCGGCCACGGCATGCTGCTGATTTCGAAGACGTAACCCGAGAGCATGGTGGCGGGCAGGAAGGCGGCGGTCAGCGCCGCCTGCGCCGCCATCAACTGATTGCGCATGGTGGTCGAAAGCAGCAGCCCCAATCCGAGCCCGCTGCCGAGGAACAGGCTGCCGACCACGAACAGGGCCGTCAAGGAGCCGCGATAAGGCACGCCGATCACCAGCGTCGTCATGCCCACGCACAAGGCCATGGCGCACATGCCGAGCACGTAATAGGGGAGGATCTTGGACAGCAACAGTTCCATGCGCGACACCGGCGTGGACAGCAGCGACTCCATCGTACCGCGCTCCCATTCGCGCGCAATGACAAGCGAAGTGAGCAGGGCGCCGATGATGGTCATGATGACCGAGATCGAGCCGGGCAGCAGGTAGTTGCGGCTGACCGTGCTGGGGTTGAACCAGTAGCGCGGGCTGAGGCCGACCAGCGGCGGCTCGGGCAAACCGGCATCGGCGCTGCGTTGGCTGAGCCAGGTCTGCCAGGCGCCTTCCATGTAGCTGCCGAGGAAATTGGCGGTGTTGGGTTCGGCGCCGTCGGTCAACACCTGGATCGCCGCCGCGCCGTTGCCCTGGCGAACCTTGGAAGAGAAATCCGAAGCGATCACGACCATGCCGCGAATGTCGCCCGCCGCCAGCAGCGCGCGCGCGTGCTCGCGCGAACTGTCGCGCACCACGTCGAAATAGTGCGAACCTTCCAGCACCTGAGCGAAACGGTGCGCCTCGGCGCCCGTGTCTTCCACTACCAGGCCGATGCGTACGACATTGGCATCGAGGTTGATGCCGAAACCGAAGATCAGAAGCAGGATCACGGGCAGCACGAACGCGATCAGGATGCTGCTCGGATCGCGCACGATCTGGGCCGACTCCTTGCGGCACAGGGCAAGGAGGCGGCGCAGGTTGACGCTCCCGATATGCAGGTCGGCGAGTTTCATGCGGCTTTCCCCAAGGCGACATCGTCCTTCTGCACCAGGCGGATGAAGGCCTCTTCCATCGTGACGTTCTCCTCGGCGGACTCGCGCGCGCTTTCCTTCAGCTCGTCGGGCGTCCCGGCGGCGATGATGCGGCCACGGTAGACCAGGCCGATGCGGTCGCAATACTCGGCTTCGTCCATGAAGTGCGTCGTCACCATCACGGTGACACCCTTGTCGACCAGGCCGTTGATGTGCGTCCAGAACTCGCGCCGCGTGATGGGATCCACGCCCGAAGTCGGCTCATCGAGAAACAGCAACGGCGGCTGGTGCATGATGGCGCAGGACAGCGCCAGGCGCTGCTTGAAGCCGAGCGGCAATTCGTTGGCTTGCGTGGCCAGATAAGGCGTGAGCGTAAAAACATCGACCATGCTTTGCACCATCTCGCGCTGCGCGCTGCCGCGCAAGCCGTAGATGCCGGAAAAGAAATCGAGGTTTTGCGCCACCGTGAGGTTGCCGTAGAGCGCGAACTTCTGCGCCATGTAACCCAGCTTGCGCCGCGCGCGGCTGGCGCTCTTCTTCAAGTCGATCCCCATCACGCTGGCACTGCCTTCCGATGGCGCCAACAGGCCGCACATCATCTTGAAGGTGGTCGATTTGCCGGCACCGTTCGGTCCCAGCAGGCCGAAGATTTCGCCGCGCTTGACATCGAATTCGACATGGTCGGTGGCGACGAAATCGCCGAAGCGGCGCGTCAAGGCCCTGGCCGAGATCACCGCCTGTTCGTCCACGCCTTCGGGCAGCCTTGCTTCGCGCGTGTGGGCCGCCAGCACCGAGTCGCCGCCGGGGCCGCCGCCCAGGATATCGATGAAGGCGTCCTCGAAGCGCGGATCGACGTCGACGATCTTCGCATCGGGGCCGGCCTCGAGTTGCGCCAGGTCGGGGTGTTCGCCGGCCTTGCGCATGACCAGGCGCAAGGCGGCTCCCTGGATCACGCCGTCAATCACTTCCTTCTGGCGCAGCGCGCGCTGCAGCACGTGGCGGCGATTGCCCTGCATGTCGCGCAACTGCACGCTGCGCCCGCGCATGGCCTCCATCAAGGCGCGCGGCGCGCCGCTGTATTCGAGCTTGCCGGCATGCATGAGCAAGACTTCGGTGCAGAGCTCGGCTTCGTCGAGGTAAGCGGTGCTCCACACCACGGCCATGCCGGAACCGGCCAGTTCGCTGACCATGCGCCAGAGTTCGCGGCGCGAGATGGGATCCACACCCACGCTCGGTTCGTCCAGCAGCAACACCTTGGGCGAGCCGAGCAGGGTGCAGGCCAGGCCGAGCTTTTGCTTCATGCCGCCCGAAAGCTTGCCGGCCAGCCGTTCGGTGAAGCGCGCCAGATCGGTGAAGGCCAGGAGGCGCTTGAAGCTGGCCTTGCGCTCGGCGCCGGTGACGTTGCGCAGATCGGCATAGAGGTCGAGATTTTCCTGCACCGTCAAGTCTTCGTAGAGACCGAATTTTTGCGGCATGTAGCCGACGATCTCGTGCAGCTTCACGCTATCGGCAATCGGGTCCAATCCTTCGACGCGCACCTTGCCGGCACTCGCCCTCAAGAGGCCCGCGACGATGCGCATCAGCGTGGTCTTGCCCGCGCCGTCGGGCCCGACCAGGCCGGTGATGCGACCGCGCCGCAGCGTCGCGTCGATGCCGCACAGCGCCGGGCGTTCGCCGAAGCGATGCTCCAAGCCTTCAATGACGACGGCCGTGTCGTTCGCGTCGGGGTTCACGTCGGCGCTCATCGCGGCTGCCGGCTCAGCGCTGCGCCGCAAGTTTGACCGTGACCGGCATGCCCTGGCGCAGCGCCGCGTCGGGATTCCTGACGATCACGCGCAGGCGATACACCAGCGCCGTGCGCAAGTCTTGCGTCTCGACGTTCTTGGGCGTGAATTCCGCCGTCGGCGAAACAAAGCCGATGCTGCCGTCATAGGGTTCCTTGCGCGTGTCGGTGTAAATCTTCACCAGCGTGCCCGGCGGCACCTTGCCCAGGTCCGGTTCGCTGGCATAGGCGCGGATCCACACCGGGTTGTCGAGCGAGAGCGTAAGGACCGTGTTGCCCGCTGCAAGCATGGCACCGGGCTCGACGGCGCGGGTGATGATGGTGCCGTCCGACGGGGCGACCAGCGTGGTGTCAGACAACTGCAGCTTCGCCTGTTCGATCTGCGCGCTGGCGCGCTCTTCGTTGGCGTTGACTTCGGCCACCTCTTCCTTGCGGAAGCCCTTCTCCATTTCCTGATAAGCCTGGCGTGCGACTTCGGCTTGCGCAGCGGCCTGGTCGCGTTGCGATTTGGCGTCGTCGATGGCTTTTTCCGTCGTGGCACCGGTATTGGCCAGCTTCAGGAACCGTTGGTACACCTGCTCGGCATCGATCTGTGCCGCCTCGCGCGCCTTCAGCGTGGCGCGCGCCTGTGCCACGTCCTCGGCGCGGTAGCCCGCGTGATAGAGCGACTTGTGCGCCAATAGCGCCGCGTGGCTGGCCGTGGCGTCGGCCAGCGCAATGCGGTAGGGTTCGGCATCGAGTTCGCCCAGTACCTCGCCGCCATGCACCCTGGCGCCTTCATCCACCACAAGCTGCTTCAAGCGTCCGCCCACGCGAAAGGCCAGATTCACTTCGCGAATATCGACGTTGCCCGACAGGCTCAGTGCGCTATTGGCGTCACGCGAGGCATGGATGGCCCAGCCTATGCCGCCGATCACGCCGAGGACGACGATTGCGGCGATGAGATTTTTTCGATTCATGGTTTCGGCTCCATCGGGCGCAAGCCCTGCAATGCCCATTCCAGGCGTTGTTCGATGTATTGCGGATCGGCGGCAAACCGGGACAGCGCATCCTGAATCAAATCGGGCAAGACCGCCTTGTCCCAGATCAAGCCTTGCACCACCACCGGAAATCCCACCGAGGACATGAGAAACATCAAGACATGGGTCGGCTCGCCGGGCGCGATTTCTCCCGCCGCCTGCGCCTGGACGATACAGCGCAGCAGCAGTTGCGGATGGCGCATGCCGAGCGAGCGCAAAAACGCCACCACAACCGGCTCGCCGGCAAACCCGTCCACCAGGAAATGCGCAATGAGGCCGCCCCGGCTGGAGAGAAAATGCGCGAGCTGCAACAACATGCGCCGCAACCGCGCGATGGGCGTGCCGGCATGATCGAACTCGCTCTGAATCTGCTCGAACAGCGGGGCATAGCCAAGCTCGATCAATTCCCCCAGAAACTTGTCGCGGCTGCCGAAGTGATAGACGAAGCTGCCGGGGTTGACGCCCGCTTCATGGCAAAGTCCGCGCACCGTGAGCGCGCGCAGGCCGGAACGCATCGCGATCCGTGCGCCATGCTCCAGCAGCACGGCGCGGGTGTCGGGCGCAGGGGGCTTATTCACCCCCACAGTATTTATACAGTTGTATAAATTGTCAAGCCCTTCAATTCTATTGATTCAATATGGTTACAATGACACGAACTTGGTTTTGCGCAAGGTTCGCCGCAGCGCCATCCCGACCGCAGTACATATCACCAGACCATGTTGTCCCATGCAGCCTGCCGAAAACGACGTTGAAACATTGAAGTCGCTGTTCCGCGAAAAGCGGTACCGCGAAGTGGAACTGCGGGCCACCGACGCGCTCCTGCGCGCGCGCGACCACGGCGTGATCTGGAAGATACTCGGCTACGCCCAGCTTGCGCAAAACAAGGATGCGCAGCAGACACTGGGCCGCGCCCTGCAACTGTTGCCCGGCGACGCCGAGCTGTGCGACAACCTCGGCACCGCGCAGCGCAACGCCGGGCAGCGCGAACAGGCGCTGGCCAGTTTCCGCAAGGCGATCGAACTCATGCCCATGCGCGCCTTGAGCCATTACAATCTCGGTGCCGCCCTGCAGGATGCCCACCAATACGATGAGGCGCTGGGTGCTTATGCCAAAGCGCTCGAGCTGAATCCGAATCTCGCCGAAGCCTGCAACCAGATGGGAATAGTCAAGGTGAAGCTCGGCCGGCTTGAAGAGGGGATGCACGACTTCCAGCGCGCCTTGCAAACCCGGCCCGACCTCCTTGAGGCCTACAGCAACCTGCTCTTTTACAGCAATTACCAGAGCAGCCTGGCGCCGCAGGCATTGTTCGAACATGCCCAGCGCTTCGGCGCGATGGTGGCGCGCCGGGCCGAACCCTGCACCGCATGGCCCAATACGCGTGAGGCCGGGCGCAAGCTCAAGATCGGACTCGTCTCGGGAGATCTGCGCGACCATCCGGTCAGCTTCTTTCTCGACAGCACGCTCGCCGCGCTGGCCGCGCAAACCCCGGCCCGCCTTGACATCATCGTCTACGCGACACAACCCAAGGAAGATGCGGAAACGCAAAGAATCAAGGCGCATTGCAGCAGTTGGCGCGTCGTCGCCCATCTGTCCGATGCGCAATTCGCGGAGCAGGTTCGCGCCGACGGCATCGACGTCCTGCTCGACCTTGCCGGACATACCGGATGGAACCGCCTGCCCGCGTTTGCCTGGAAACCCGCGCCGGTGCAGGTGAGCTGGCTCGGCTATGTCGGCACCACCGGCTTGCGCGAAATGGACTACCTGCTGGCCGACCGGTGGACCGTGCCGGCCTCCGAAGAGCGCTATTATACTGAGGCAATCTGGCGCCTGCCCGATGCGCTGGCCTGCTTCACGGCGCCGCGCTTCGACATCCCGGTCGGCCCCTTGCCCGTGCGGCAGCATGGAAACTTCACTTTCGGCTGCTTCAACAACCTCAACAAACTCAACGACGGCGTGCTCGCGCTATGGTCGCGCCTCCTGGCGCAGCTTCCCGGCTCGCGCCTGCTGCTCAACAGCCGCCAGCTAGCAAACGATTACACCCGGCGCGACCTGTTGCAACGCTTTGCCAGCCACGGTATCGGCGCAGAGCGGCTGATCCTGGAATGCCTGGCCTCGCGCGAATTGTCGCTCGCCGCCTACAACCGCGTCGACATCGCGCTCGACCCGTTTCCCTACGCCGGCGGCACGACCACGGTCGAGGCGTTGTGGATGGGCGTGCCGGTACTGAGCATGGCCGGCCAGCGCTACGCCGGGCATCTGGGCGAGAGCTATTTGCACAATGCCGGCCTGTCCGACTGGATAGCGTGCGACGCGCAGGCGTATCTCGCCCTGGCACTGCGCCATGCATCCGACGTCGAAGCCCTGGCAAGCCTGCGCGCCGGCTTGCGCGACCGCGTGCTGGCTTCGCCCGTGTATGACGCCAAGCGTTATGCCGCCTCGCTGGAGCAAGCCCTGCGCGCGATGTGGCACAGATGGTGCGAGGCGGGTCAGTAGCCGACCGGTGCAGCCGGGCCGGGATCGGGATATGACTATTTCCGCACCAGCGGAATCTGCAAATTCGTAGGCCGATTCTGTTCCGTATCGAACCCGCGCCCATCGACGTTGCGGGCGCCCCAGAACAGCAGGCCGTGCGCCAGGTACACCAGGTCGTATTCCATGAAATTCTTTCCCGCCGCCAGGCCGAAGGGCGCGAAGGATTTGCCGAACACGCTTTGGGTTTGCCCGACCTCCCACTTGGCATAATCCTGCGCCGCCACCTGGTTCAGCACGTCGGCAAAGCCTTGCAAAAGCGGCGTGACCTCGTACGCTGTGTCGGCGACGAAATCGGCCTTTTGCGCGCCCGGTGCGATCGGGTGTTCGCCCCGCCACTGCATGTGGCCAGCGATGTGGATGCGCGCCAGCGGCAGCTTGCCGTCGGGATCGGCAAAATTCGTGATCGCTAGCGTGAAAGCGTTGCCCGGCAGATAGTGGAAATCGCGCACGAGGTAAAACGGCTTCTGTGAGCCGTCAAGGTTCTTGGCGGCGCTGGGGCGGACTTCAGGGGCGATGCTGATCCACTCGCCGATCAGGTCTTGCTTCAATTGTTCGATGCTCATGGCAGGCTTCCTCTGAGGATAGGTCGGGCAAGGAAAAGGCGGGCAGTGACATCCGATGGTGGCGTACATCGGACGTGCTTGCCTTTCGGGTTACTATGACGGCAATCATAGATTAACAGGAATTATGACGGTTGTCATAGTTTTTGATTTTATTGGGCAACAGGCATGGCGGGCAAGGTAAGAGACAAGATGGTGGAGGGCGCGATGGCACTGCTGGCTCAGCGCGGCCTGCAGGCGACCTCGTTTTCCGAGGTGCTGGCGGCGACAGGCGCGCCGCGCGGTTCGCTGTATCACCATTTCCCCGACGGCAAGGATCAATTGGTGGCGGCGGCCGTGGAGCAAGCCGGTGCCGTGCTGACCAACGCGCTCGAAGCCGTGGCCGGCCAGCCGGCCGAAGCGGTGGTCGCGCGCTTCCTGGCAATTTGGCGCGCCGTATTGAGCCGCTCGCAATGCAGCGCCGGTTGCGCGGTGCTGGCCGTGACGGTCGCGGCCGATTCGGAAGAGCTGGCAACCAGCGCGCGCGCCGTGCTACGCGCCTGGCAGGCACGGCTGGCCGATCTGCTGCAACAAGGCGGCATGGCGCAAACGCAGGCGCGCGCGTTTGCCACCATGCTCATCGCTTCGGCAGAAGGCGCCGTGGTGCTGGCGCGTGCCGAGCAAAACCTGGAACCTTTCGAGGCGGTGGCGGCGCAACTGATGGCGCTGGTGCGTGCCTAGTCGGGCATCGCCAACCAACCGCGCGCCGCGGCCGTGGTTTTGTTGACGTCCGGCATGGCGCATCGCATTGCATGACCTGCGTGTAGCAATTTGTAACTTCTTTTAATTATCTTTAGAGCTCATTCCATAAATAGGGACCTGATGCATTTTCACCAAAAAAGGCGCTGGCAAGGCGTGCGACGCGTCTCGTAGCGGGGCTACGAGCAAGGAGCGCAACGCGGCCAGCGCCTTTTTTGGTGAAAACCCGGAGGGAACGCACTATTTGGGCGTCGCGCGTTGTTGTGCCGCTTGCACAGGGGTCCACCCTGTGCGGCGCGACACGCCTAGCGCGCCATCCCAAATAGTGCGTTTGCACAGGCCCCTATTTATGGAATGAGCTCTA